>Ga0210393_10000172_pt1 | contig 63467 bp, 50 predicted proteins | sample IncBWC27OmetaG_FD_160068 | JGI IMG/M metagenome (GOLD analysis project Ga0210393, IMG submission 160068) | Forest soil microbial communities from Barre Woods Harvard Forest LTER site, Petersham, Massachusetts, United States - Inc-BW-C-27-O ... | reverse complement strand
GGGATGGGCGTGCGCCTGTCCAGTTCACCGGTCATGATCAGGGTGGGTGTTTTGACGTTGCCGACATGCATGAGCGAGGACTGCTCCAGCCAATCGGTGGGGTCCTCCCAAAATGGCTTCTTGAAAAAGCGATAGGTAAAGAACGGGATGTCGGTTTCGCCGGCCATGCTGATCCAGTCGATCACCGGGCAGCGCACCGCCGCGGCCGCAAAGCGATTGGTATGCGTGATCACCCAACTCGACAGCACGCCGCCGCCGCTGCAGCCCGATACGTACATGCGCGATTCATCGACGATGCCCTGCTTCACCACCGCGTCGACGCCCGCCATCAGGTCATCGTAATCCGGCCCCGGATAGTGCTTGGCGATGGCCTTCTCGAACTCGCTTCCATAGCCCGTCGATCCGCGGGGGTTGACGAAAATGACCACGTAGCCGTTGGCTGCGAAGTTCTGAAACTGCGGACTGAATCGCACGTTGTACATGGCATACGGTCCGCCGTGGATCTCGAGCAGCAGCGGATAGTGGCGCTTGGGATCGAAGTCCGGCGGCTTGACCACCCAGCCTTGAATGCGCGCACCACCGCTGGAGCCGTACCAAAGCTCTTCGGCATCGGCGAGGGTGACCCCTCTCAGCAGTTCATCATTGAGATGGGTGAGTTGCTGCACCGTTTGCGGCCGGCGCGGATCAATCAGCACGACGTCTCCAGGCGATCGGAAAGATGAGCGAATCGCAGCGATGGCGGCACCCTTGCCGATCGTCGGATCGGTCAGCGCCTCAGGACCATCGGTCAGCTTGCGAACGCCTTTGCCCTTCGACCATTCGTAGAGATGAACGCTGCCCCGATCCTCGGCCGTGAAATAAAGTGCGCTGCCATCCGGCGCCCACTTGAGGTTCTGAGGCTCGCGATCGAAACCCGCCGACTGCAGCGAGGCCCCGGTTCCATCCGCCGACATCGTCCATAGATCCATGGGGCGATTCGCATCGGTTTTTTCGAATCCGACATAGGCAATCGTCTTGCCGTCCGGCGCCACCGACGGCTGCACCCACGTACCCGCGGTTTTCGTGAGACGGGTGGCGGCGCCCGTGCTCAGATCCACCGAGTACAGATAGCTTTCGCGATCGGTGCGATCGGCGTCTCCTTCCTTGAATCCCTCGACGATGGCGGAGCGGCCATCGGGCGTAAAATCCCAGCCGACCGTGGTGGCGACTTCGAAGGAATTTTCTCCCACACTCCAATCACCGCTCGTCACCTCGCGCGGCGTACCACCGTCCCTCGCAATCAGAAAAAGATGGCGCCATCCGCGCTCGGCAAATCCGGCCCCGTCTCGAAAGGTATGAAATCTCTCGGTGTAGCGCGGCGGGTTTGCCCATTTGGCACCCTCGGGTGCCGCCGGCAGGTCGACCGACCATTTTTCCGGCGCCGGAACCCGCATGGTGAACCCTATCGACTTGCCGTCGGGAGACCACCGCAGGTTGGCGGGATCGTCAGTGAGACGCGTCAGCTGTGTGGGGGGGCCCGAAACTCCCAGCTCCATGACAAAGATCTGCATGCCCTTGGGCTCACCCTCGGCCAGAAATGCAAAGCTCTTGCCGTCACGCGACCACACCGGTCCGCTGCCCTTCGCCAGGAAGCGGTGATGCGAGCCGTCGGCATTCACGATCCAAATCGCGCTTTGATACTTGTCTTCCAGCTTGTTGACCAAGGTTCGGGTGTAGAGGATTTGCGACCCGTCGGGCGAGATATGCGGCGAACTCGCGGACTGAAGGTCGAGGTATTTGCCCACGGTAAAGCGGCCCGCAGCTCCCGGGTCTGCGCCGTAAACACGCAGCGCGAGACTCATCAACCCGATAAGTACAATCTTCCGGTTCATATGCATGCAGGTTCCCCGAATTGTTGCAACAAAATGGTGAGTTCAGCCATCAAGCGTGGCTTTCCAAAAAATGACCTCGTTCCCAAACCCAAGTATGCAGCGTCGGGCCGAGCCCTGCTAGCATGGGAAACCCTACACATTGAGGATTTCATGACCACGTTATTCGATCCGATCAAAGTCGGCCGTCTTACCTGCCCCAACCGGATCTGGATGGCCCCGTTGACCCGCGGCCGCGGCACCCGCGATCACGTTCCCACCGAACTCATGGCCACGTACTATTCGCAGCGCGCGAGCGCGGGCCTGATCATTTCGGAGGCCACCGGCATCAGCGTCGAAGGCAGTGGCTGGCCCTATGCCGGAGGTCTATGGAGTCAGGAGCATGTGGACCACTGGAGAGTGGTGACCCATGCCGTGCATCGGGCGGGCGGCCGCATGTTCGCCCAGCTGTGGCACATGGGAAGGGTCGTGCATCCTTCCCTGCATGGCGTTCAGCCGGTCTCCGCCAGCGCGACCACGGCGCCGGGTAAAGCCCATACCTATGATGGCAGGCAGCCCTATACGCAAGCGCGGCCGCTGGACATCGGGGAAATTCCGCGACTCATCGGCGACTATGTGAACGCTGCGAGAAATGCCATCAACGCCGGCTTCGACGGGGTGCAGCTGCATGCCGCCAATGGCTATCTCATTGACCAATTCCTGCGCGACGGCAGCAACAAGCGGACCGACGCTTACGGCGGTCCGATCGAGAACCGGATCCGATTGCTGCGTGAAGTCGTCCAGGCGCTGGCGGACACCGTCGGCAAGGAACGCACCGCCGTGCGCCTATCGCCGAACGGCGACTCGCAAGGCGTTGACGACAGCAACCAGGCGGCCCTGTTTCCCGCCGCCGCCGCGGTCCTGGATTCGCTCGGCATCGCATTTCTCGAACTGCGGGAACCCGGTCCTGACGGAACCTTCGGCAAGGCGGATCGTCCCCCCGTGGCGCCGCTCATCCGCCGGGCTTTCAAAGGACCGTTGGTCCTCAATTCGGATTACGATCTTGCGCGCGGGCAGGCGGCCATCGCCACGGGCGCCGCGGATGCGATCACGTTCGGGCGAAAATTTCTGGCGAATCCGGACTTGCCCCATCGTTTTGCGCACAATCTGCCGCTCAATCCGGACGATCAGAGAACATGGTATTCGCAGGGGGCGGAAGGTTATGTCACGTATCCCGAGGCAAGGAGCCTGCCTGAGGAGACGGTCACGTGAAACACCCGTGACCCGCGCCGCCCGGCTGCTTTGGGGTTTCGTGCTCTGCGGCGTGCTGGGTGCATGCGGCGACGATCCGGCGCCCTCGCCTGCGGAGGCTGCGCAGGCGGCGGCACGCGCGACTTCGTTGCGGCCCGCCGACGATCGCCTGGCCGGCCTCTACGATCATTCCTGCCGCGCTTGCCACGCCAATGCTCAGGCAAATGCGCCCCTCACCGGGGATCGAAGGGCTTGGCGTGCGCGCTTGAAAAAAGGCCGGCCGGAGCTGGTGCGCAACGTACTCACCGGTTTCAATGGGATGCCTCCGGGCGGACAATGCTTCTCCTGCACGACGCCGGACATCGAAGCGTTGATTGCCTTCATGTCGAACTAAGGGATTGCCATGCCTATTTCACGCCGTACCGCCATTGGGCTCGCCGCCGGAGCTGGGGCCGCCGCCATCGCCGGTGCGGAGCTTGGGCGCTCCTGGCGGTTCGATCGGGAGCCCCCCTCCCCGCCGCTGCGCGACGCCAAGGGCAACGTCGTGTGGCGAAACTGGTCCGGCATTGCGAACAGTTATCCGGCCGTGCGTTCCTCCCCCGGCTCCGAGGACGAGTTAGCCGAGCTGCTGCGCAAGACGGCCGCCCCCATCCGGCCGGTCGGCGCCGGTCATTCTTTTACCTCTCTGGTGCCGACGGATGGCACGCTCGTTTCTCTCGATCAGATGAGCGGGATCATCAGCCACGACCCCGCCGGCAACACGGCATCCGTGTGGGCAGGTACGCGCCTTGGGGATCTGGGGCCTGCGCTTGCCGCCATCGGACAAGAGATGTTGAGCTTGCCCGACATCAACAAACAGTCCTTGGGCGGAGCGCTCGGGACCGCAACCCACGGAACGGGCGAGGGCTATCAAGCGCTGCATGGTTCGGTGCGCAGTTTTCGGCTGGCCACCGCCGCCGGCGACATCATCGAGTGCAGCGCCGGGAAGAATGCCGAGATCTTCTCGGCGGCGCGCGTCGGCCTCGGGGCCTTCGGCATCTTGACTCAAGTCACCTTGCAGAACGATGCGGTGCATCGCGTGCGCAAGCGAACCTTCGTCCAATCAACCGAGAAGACCGCTGCCGAATGGCCGAGCCTCTGCGCCACGCATCGCAAGGTGGAGTTTTTTGCCCTGCCTTTCACCGGACTGTCCGCGGTGATCGCCACCGACCCCACCGATGCGGCGGTCATCCCCCGAGGCCCCGACCAGGACACGGCGTCACTCATGAGTCTGAAGCGCCTGCGCGATCTGTTCGGCTGGCTGCCGGCCTTGAGACGTGCTCTGGCCCGGTCCGCGCTGACGGGTGTGCCGGAGGAGCAGGCCATCGACGACAGCTGGAAGCTGCTGTCCAATGAGCGTCCCGTGCGTTTCAACGAAATGGAGTTTCACCTGCCGCGCGCGGCACAGATGGCCGCGATGCGCGAAGTGCTTGCGGCCATCGAGGCGGACCATCACGACGTTTTCTTTCCGCTCGAGCTGCGCTCAATTGCCAAGGATGACGCCTGGCTGTCGCCGTTCTACGATCGGGATTCCGGATCCATCGCCGTTCACGCCTACTATAAAGATGACTACAAGGGGTTGTTCGCCGAGGTCGAACCCATTCTGCGCCGACACGGCGGCCGGCCGCATTGGGGTAAGCTGCATTCGTTGAAAGCGCGCGGCCTCGAGGCGCTGTACCCGCGCTGGCGCGACGCGATGAATGTGCGTGAATCGCTGGATCCGCATGGACGCTTCCTCAATCCCTATTTACGGGAGCTCCTCACCGATGGATGACACGACGGATCTGCGTCCCAATCGATGGACTCGGCGCCGCATGCTCTTGAGCGGTGCGGCAATCGCAGCGGCTGCAACGGTTTTCGCGCTTCGCAAGGGCGATCACGGCGGCCGGCACAATGCTTATTTTCTGGCACTCTCCCGGGCGCTGCGCGAGGCTGGTATCGCGAGGCCGGTGCTGGTCATCGACCGGGCGCGGTTGCACGCGAACATGCAAGCGCTTCGCAGGACGCTGGCGGGCTCGAACCTCGCGACGCGCATCGTGGTGAAATCCCTGCCCGCCCGCAAGCTCATCGAGGAGATCGCCCAGGGTTTGAGCGCCGATCGCTTCATGGTATTCAACGGGCCGATGGTGCTCGACATGGCGCGCGTGCGGCCTGCCTCGGACATGCTCCTGGGAAAGCCTCTGCCTGCGCTCGAAGTCGGCGCCGTCTGCGATCAACTGGCCGCGCAGGGTTTTTCCGGCTTGCGGCCCCAGTGGCTCGTCGATACGCCGCAGAGAATTCAGGAGTACGCACAGATCGCGCGAGCGCGTGCGCAGGTCATGCGGGTCAACGCCGAGATCGACGTGGGGCTGCATCGCGGCGGATTTCAGAGCGCCGAAGACCTGGCGGCGGCGCTGGATCTGATCAAACAATCACCCGACATCGAGTTTTCAGGACTGATGGGATATGACCCGCATGTCCCCAAAATGCCCAGTCCCGGCCGGGCCTACGAGGCCGTCATCAAGCGCTACCGAGAGTCGGTCGAGGTCGTACGCTCGCGCATGGGTCCCGACACGTCCAAATTGACTTTCAACACCGCGGGCAGCCCAACCTATTCCCTGCACGCGCGAGACCCGGTGGCCACCGAGGTCGCCGTGGGATCGGCGTTCGTCAAACCCCGCGACTTCGATACTCGAACGCTCGAGGATCATATCCCGGCGGCCTTCATAGCCACACCCGTCATCAAGGCGGTGGGAGAGACGCGGATTCCCGGATTGGAGTCGCTCTCCGGTGTGCTGCAATTCTTCGACGCCAACTCGGCGCGCGCTTTTTTCATTCACGGCGGGCACTGGCTCGCGGCGCCGGAATCTCCTCCCGGCTTGGAGTTCAACGCCCTCTACGGACGATCGAGCAATCAGGAAATTCTCACCGGCTCATCCTCGGTGGTGCTGAAGCCCGATGACTACGTGTTCTTCAGACCGAATCAATCCGAAGCACTCTTTCTGCAATTCGCCGATCTCCTGGTATACGAGGACGGCAAAATCGCCGATCGTTGGGCGACCTTCCCCATATCCGCATGAGGCACCGCGCAGGCTGCGTGCCATGAAAAAGCTGGCTGGAGACTACGACTACATCATCATCGGTGCGGGAACCGCGGGTTGCATCCTGGCCAACCGATTGTCCGCCGACCCGAAGCGGCGGGTGCTGCTGCTCGAGGCCGGCGGCCGCGATGACTGGATTTGGTACCACGTGCCGGCCGGCTATCTTTTCACCATCGGCAATCCGCGCTCCGACTGGATGTTCCGCACGGAGTGCGAACCGGGGCTCAACGGGCGCTCGCTCGCCTATCCGCGCGGCAAGGTCATCGGAGGTTCCTCGACCATCAATGCCATGATCAGCATGCGCGGCCAGGCGGCCGATTATGACGGCTGGCGATCCTTAGGGTTGGATGGCTGGGGATGGAGCGATGTTCTGCCCGCCTTCAGGCGCGTGGAAGACCACTTCTTGGGGATGAGCGAGCACCATGGAATCGGCGGCGGGTTTCGCGTGGAAGCGCCGCGCGTCAGTTGGCGGGTGCTCGATGCCGTGCGCGATGCCGCCGTGCAGCTGGGCGTGCCCGCCATCGATGACTTCAATTGCGGCGACAACGAAGGCGTCTCGTATTTTCACGTCAATCAGAAGCGGGGGCGACGCTGGTCATCGGCCACGGGGTCCCTGAAGCCCGCGCTCGCGCGCCGGAATTTGAGGCTCGAGATGCATGTCCTCGTCGAGCGTCTGATCATCGAGGATGGCCGTGCGTGCGGCGTGGAGTTTGTGCGCGACGGCGAGAAGTTTGAAGTTCGTACCGCCGGAACGGTCATTCTGTCGGCCGGCGCGATCGGTTCGCCGCAGATCCTCAGCTTGTCCGGCATCGGCCGGCACGAATGGCTCGCCCCCCTCGGCATCAAGACACTGATCGACCGGCGCGGTGTGGGTTCGAATCTTCAGGACCACCTGCAGCAGCGCGCGATCTACAAGGTGAGCAACGTCAAGACGCTGAACGAAACCTATCACTCCGTGCTCGGACGTGCGTGGATGGGTATCGACTACCTGTTGCGGCGGCGCGGACCGCTGACCATGGCCCCTTCGCAGCTCGGTATCTTCATGCGCTCGAATCCGGCGCAGCAACGGGCGAACATCGAGTTTCATGTGCAGCCGCTGTCTCTCGACAAGTTCGGCGATCCTTTGCACCGCTACCCGGCCATCACCCTGAGCGCCTGCAATCTGCAGCCCACCTCGCGCGGCACGGTGCGGCCTCGATCCGCCGATCCCAAGGCGCCGCCGCTGATTGCACCGAATTATCTGGCGACGGCGCAAGACCGTGCCGTCGCCGCGGACGCCATTCGCTGTACGAGGCGCATCATGGCCCAAAGCGCCGTGCAGGCATTTGCCCCTGAGGAATTTCTACCCGGCCCGAATGTCGGGGACGACACCGAGTCGCTCGCCGCGGCGGCCGGCGACATCGGCACCACCATCTTCCATCCCGTCGGAACCGCCAAGATGGGACTTGCCGCGGATACAGAAGCCGTCGTCGATGCGCGCTTGAAGGTCCACGGCATCGACCGGCTTCGCATTGTCGATGCCTCCATCATGCCGACGATCACATCCGGCAATACGAACACCCCGACGGCCATGATCGCCGAAAAAGGCGCCCGAATGATTCTCGAGGATTTTCGTTGAGCGGGACGCGGGTTGAGCGGGACGCCGGCCGAGGGGAAAACTAGTGGTGTACGGTGATCGAGGGATCCAATTCGGCCAACGCACCACCCACTGTAAACCTACCCGTTCTGTCGATATCGTCGCTGGACCAGGAGCGCCCATAACCGCGGCAACTCGACACGGACGCGATCTGGCTGCCCGTGTCGGTCAGGCAGGTACGGTCTCTCACGGCGACCGGAGCCGCGGGTTTTGAATTCGGGTTTTGCGGGGTTGCCGCACAGCCGAAAAGCATCAGTCCTGCGGCCGCTACACTCAAAAATCGCATTGTGGCGCTCATGGTACCTCCTGCGTTAACGAGCATATTACCCATATTACGCCAACCTTGACGGCACGCAACTCGGGGCGCCAAGCGCTCCGAGCCGCGGTCGTCATCCGCAGCGCTTGGTCGAACCCGGATCAGGCGCACTCGAAACGAGCGACGGTTTCGACGTGCTCGCTGAAGGGGAAGAGATTGAACGCCGTGAGCCCGGATAGCCGCAGCTTGCCGCCCGAGGTCAATTTCGCCGTGTCATGGCGCAACGATTCCAGCCCGCAGCTCACGTACAAAAATAGCTCCGGCGGCCGCAGGCTCAAGGTTTGCGTCAGCTCGGGATCGAGGCCCTTTCGCGGCGGGTCGGCGATCACCACCTGCGCGCCCGCCGCCTCCTCACAGGCCGAGCCCGCGGAGCCCGCGATCACCGCGACCTTGGCGCGACTCGCCGAGTCCAGCTCGGCGAGGCCGAGTGCCAGCCCGCGCAGCGAGTGTTCGGCGACTTCATTCAGCCGCATGTCGCCGGCGCGGGACAACACCGACAAGCCGATGGCCCCAACGCCCGCGTAAAACTCGGTGACCCGTGAACCTTGCGGAATCTGGGAGCGCAGGTGTCCGATGATGTCCTGGGCGACGTCGAGGTTGTTTTGACCGAAGGCTCCCGGCGGATAATGAACCGCCGCGCCGCCGAAATGTTCGATCACGCTTTCCGGCCCGCACCACTTGTGGAAGACGGGACCTAAGATGGTGTTGGAGCGGTCAAGATGGGCGTTGAACCACAAGCTGTGCAGTTGGCTGCCGAGCCGCTCCCGGATCAAGTCCAGGCAGGCGCTCAAGGGTTCAGGCGTGGCGCTGTTGGCCACGATGACGACCTGGGCAGTCTGCGAACTGCGCTCGATGACCACCTGCAGATAGCGGGCGAGGCCCAGATGTGCGCCTTCCGAGTAGCTGCTCACCCGCGTCTCGACCAGCGCGCGGCGCACGACCCCAGCCACCCGATTGATCAAGGCGTGCTGAACGCTGCACTTTGGAATGTGAACGACGCGGTGAGTACCCAGTTCAAACAGCCCGATCTTGGGCGAGTTCAGCCGGCCCCGGATCGCCAGCCGTGAGCGCAGACGAAATTCGGACGTGCGGCCTGAGAGAACCGAAACTTCCGGCAAACCGTGGGCGCGCGCCAGCTCATCGAGCGCACCGCGCGCCGCGCCGGCAATGCCGTGTTCGCCGAACCGTGGACACGCCGGGCACGGCGGCCGATGCGGGCACGACGCCAATTCCCCGGCTGACCCACCAGATATCGTACGAACTCCAATGACTCACGTCTTTCGACCGCTGCCGGCCATCCTAGCGGATCTATCGGGGCGCTGCACCGCGAGGATCATTCACATCGAGGCGCAGATTTGCCAGCACGGTCCAATCCTGCGGCGCAATGCTCTCGACGAGCGAGTTGATCATTCGTTTGCGAGCCTCGAGCACGATGAGCGCTCTGCTCGCCAGGGCCGATATGTCGGGATTCTTGATCCTCTGCCCGCGCCTATAGAGGAGAGTCGCCTTCTGGTGTCCCTCCACCATGTTCACCGCATAGGCTGAATCGAAATCGGCCGCCGCCTTTTCACTCATTTGCTGAACGATGCGCTGATGATCCTCGTCGAGTTCTTGCGGTACGGCCAGGCTCTTGCGCGCGGCGATATTGGCGATGTCCGCCAGAGTCTTGCCGCAATCCGCGATCATTTGAGCGGCAAATCGGCGGACCGCATCGGTGCCGCCGCGCGAAACCGCGAGATGTCCAAGCTGTATTGCGGTCATGCACTCGAGACCGGCCATTTCGATGAAGGTGCCGGGGAGAATGCTCTCGAGCGGTATCTTTTCCAATTTCATGAGAGTCCTTTTCGGTTTCGCGGGGTACAGTACGTCCCGTCGAGAGATTCTCGAGCTTTCGGAGATTCAAGGTGGATGAGTTGCTGCGATTGCCATCGGCCTTCACCGAGACACATCGGGTGGTGTCCGGGGAAATAGACGCCTACGACCACGTGAACAACGCGGTCTACCTGCAATGGCTCGATAGAATCGCCTGGGCGCATTCGTCCGCCCTGGGAATATCGCTCGAGCATTGTCTGACGCTTCGCCGTGGGATGGCGGTGCGACATACGCGCGTCGATTATCTCGAAGCTGCGATGCTCGACGACAATTTGCTCATGGCCACCTGGCTCGTGGCCTGTGACGGACGCCTGCGATGCACGCGCCGCTTCGACATACTGCGCGTGCCCGACGGCAAGCGGGTCCTGGAGGCCGAGATCGAGTACTTCTGTTTGAACCTCGATACCGGCAAGCCCTGCCGATTCCCGGCCGAGTTCGCTCTGCGGTACACGGTTATCCCTCAGGTGGCCGCCGCTTACGCGCTGTTGGCAGATTCCCCGCGCGAGGTCGGTCATGGGGCGCGTTCTCGTGTGAGATGAGCCAGCAGCGGGACTGTTCGGTTTGCCATGACTGGGGAATCTCCTGTAACAATTGGCGTTGATCGAAGTTTTTTTCTCCCGGTTGCCGGGGGACACACTCGCGGCCCCACGATTTCAGAAGCCGCGTATTTTCCGGCCGAAAATCGCGGCTTCGCATTGAAGCGTGTAAAACCGCAGCCTTGCATGCGCGCCGGATTGCCGCCAGATCGTCAAGTCCAGGACTTTTTGTAGTCGGTTGCCTACGCCTACAAAGATCGTGCCATTCAAACGTCGGCGCCGGCCAGGGTAATGACGAAGCAGCCGCGACCGTCCTCCATGGTCGTGCATCGGGCGTCGCCGCCATGGCGGCGCGCGATCTGCCGCACGAGAGAGAGGCCCAGTCCGTTGCCGATGTTGTGGCTGCCGTCGCGACGGCGATAGAAAGGGGTGAACACCTGCTCGAACTCCGCCGGCGCCGGACCGGCGCCGCGGTCCCATACTTTCAGAATCACCGATGCGCCCTGGCGCTGCAGTTGCACCTGCGTGGGCGGCGCACCATGGCGCTTGGCATTTTCCAGTAGATTTCGCATCAACCGCCGAAGCAATCGGGCATCGCCACGCACTTCGACGGGCGCGCCCTCGAGCTGAACATGGTCATAGCGTGAGCACTCCTCGGCGGCCAGGGCCAGCAGATCGATGTCCTCGCTGCTGAGCGGCTGGTCGATGGCATTCAGTCTGCTGGCCAGCAGTATCTCATCCACGAGTTCGTCCAGTTCGGCAATGTCCTTCTCCAGGCCTGCCTTGCATTTTGGATCGGCGTCACCCTTCAACATTTCCACCGCCAGCCGGATCCGCGTCAGAGGCGTGCGCAATTCATGCGAGGCGTTGGCGAGGAGCGATTGGTGCGCTCGAACCAGCTGCTCGATGCGTCCGGCGGCACGGTTGAAACTGGCCGCCAGGCGCGCCACTTCGTCGTGGCCCTCGACTCCGACCCGTGCCGCGAGATCACCGGCGCCGAGCGATTCGACGCCCCGTTGCAGCCGCTCCAAACGCCGGGTCAGCTGCCGTGCGATGGGGAAGGCAGCGACACCGATGGCCAAAGCTACCAGCAACAACAAACTATGAAAAATCATCCGCGAGTTCCCCGCGCCGATCGGGACGCTGGCGACGAGCAGCCGGCCGTCCCCCAAGTGCACACCGGAAACGGTGCCATTCCCCCAGGGGGCAAACGCCAGCACATGGTGGCGCAGCGCCTGGGGCGGCGGCAATGGACGGCCGATGGCAGCGATGACCGTTCCATCCCGCGCAAATAACGTGACGTCTGCGTCGAGTCCCGATGCCAGGCGCCGCAGCGCATCTTGCTGCCGGTCCGGAGAGGCGTCAGCCGAAGGCAGAGCGTTCTGCACCACCCTTGCGAGCGTGATGCCGGCCTGCTCCATCGGGCCGCCCGCCAGATGCCACAGCGCCGCGGCGGCCAGGCCAAACAGGGCTAGGCTCGCCAGCAGTGCCAGATAAAAGCGAACATACAGGCGCAACATCAGTCCTGGGCCTTGGCGAAAACGTAGCCGGCGGTGCGTACGGTGATCACGCGCCGCGGCTTCTTCGGATTGTCCTCGATACAGGCGCGAATGCGCGAGACGTGCACGTCGATGGACCGATCGAAGGACTCGAAGCTCTCGCCCTTCACCAGATCCATCAAGATTTCCCGCGACATCACCCGTCCGGCGTTTTTCGCCAACGCCACCAGCAAATCAAACTGGTAGCTCGTGAGTTCGCACGCCCGTCCATCCAGACGCACGGCCCGTGCCGCGGTATCGAGTTCCAGGCGGCCGAAGTGCAATGCCTTCTCACCCGCCGCATGCCGTGCACGCCGGCGCACGATGGCGCGCAGGCGCGCAAGCAACTCCCGAGGCTCAAAGGGCTTTGGCAGATAGTCGTCGGCCCCCAATTCCAGACCGACGATACGGTCGATCGCATCGCCGCGGGCGGTCAACATCAGCACGGGCGTGTCGTGCTCCGCGCGCAGCCGGCGGCAAACCTCCAGGCCGTCCATATCCGGGAGCATCAAATCGAGGACGACCGCGTCATACGCCATCTCGTTCAGGCGCTCGAGCGCGTTCGCCCCGAGTGAAACCGCCGTGACGGCAAAACCCGCCTGACCGAGATACTCTTTCAGCATCTCGGCCAGCCGGGCATCATCTTCGACCAATAAAATGCGCTCGACCATTGCCAGGCCGACTCTAAAGACAGCCGGCCGCCAAAGCCAGCAGTACTAGGCGGCTCAGTGATACTACGGGGCTGGGTTGCCGTGCATGTCTTTCAGGTGAGCCGCGAACGCACTGCGCTGCGCCGGCGTCAGCACGTCGCTGACATCGCCCATGAGCTGAACCAGACGCTTGGAAGCCTGATCGGCCAGCTGCAGGTGCGCGAGGCGGGACGTTTCCAGCGCCGCCCGATCCACCGGATTCGCCGTCAACGCGGCGAGGGCCTGGGTGTGCGCTGATCGCAGCTGGGTGTGCAGCGGCAGCAGGTCGTTCATCGCATGTTTCACCATGGGCGTGATCTGTGCTTTCTGCGCATCGGTGGCGTCAATCTCCACGTACAAATGCTTCAGCAGGTGATCGACATGGGCGCCGGCATCCGCCGCGCCTTGGCCGCTCGTCATGCCGTGATGCCAGCCGCATACGCCATTTCCATTTGCCCAGGCAGCGACGCCGCCGACCAGTGTGGCACCGGCGAGCATGGCGACCAGCGTCCAGCGATTGAACAGAGAACGCCCCTTGGGCTTGGATTCCGCGGAGATATTCATGGTGGGTCCCTTATCGGTGAATGACACGATGAACAGTGTGCGCGCGGACTGTTAGCGGTTCTTGCGGGCCTCGTAAAGTTTTGTAAAGCGCCCGAGCCGCCGTTACTGCGCGCGATCCAGGCTCAAATTGAGCAGCAGCACATTGACGCGCGATTCCCCGAAAATACCCCACTGCGGACTTTTGACCTGCGCCAGCACCATCTCGCGCAGCTTCAAGGGATCGAGCCGGCGCGCCCGCGCGACGCGTGCTACCTGGTAGAGCGCCGCTGCCGGCGTGATGTCCGGGTCAAGGCCGCTCGCCGAGGCGGTAACCAGGTCGACCGGAATGGGCAGCGTATTGTCCGGGTCCGCCATTTTCAGCGCATCGATCCGGGCCTTCACCGCGTCGAGCAATGCCGGGTTGGTCGGCCCGAAGTTTGAACCGCCGGAGGAACTCGCGTTATTCGGCATGGGTGTGGTCGCGGACAATCGACCCCAGAAATATTTGGGATCCTGGAAGGATTGGGAAATGAGCGAAGAGCCCACCACCTTGCCATCCCGCACCACCAAGCTGCCTGAGGCTTGATCGGGAAAGGCGATTTTTCCGATACCGGTCACCACCAGAGGATAGACAAATCCCGTGAGAGCCGTGAGCAGCACGAACAGGACTGTTAAGGGACGCAGCATCTGTTTCAACATGGGTACTCCTAGACCAGCCGCAACGCCGTCAGCGCCATATCGATGAGCTTGATGCCGGCGAACGGCACGGCGATGCCGCCGACACCGTAGATCAAGAGATTACGCCGCAGCAAGGCAGCGGCTCCAAGCGCGCGATATTTCACCCCTTTGAGCGCCAGCGGGATGAGGGCGACGATGATCAGTGCGTTGAAAATGACGGCCGATAGAATCGCCGAGTTCGGGCTCGTCAGGCGCATGACATCGAGCGCAGCCAACTGCGGATACGTGGTCGCGAATGCGGCGGGAATGATGGCAAAGTACTTCGCGACATCATTGGCAATCGAAAACGTCGTCAACGAGCCGCGGGTGATCAGCAGTTGCTTGCCGACCTCGACGATTTCGATCAATTTGGTGGGGTTGGAATCGAGGTCCACCATGTTGCCCGCTTCCTTTGCCGCCTGGGTGCCGGAGTTCATCGCGACGGCGACATCTGCCTGGGCGAGTGCAGGCGCATCGTTCGTGCCGTCGCCGGTCATGGCGACGAGACGGCCCTCGGTCTGATACTGGCGGATGAGTTTCAGCTTGGCTTCGGGCGTGGCCTCGGCGAGAAAGTCATCCACCCCCGCTTCCGCCGCGATGGCGGCCGCCGTCAAACGGTTGTCGCCGGTGATCATCACCGTGCGGATTCCCATGCGGCGCAGTTCACCGAAGCGCTCTTTGATTCCGCCCTTGACGATGTCCTTCAGCTCCACGACGCCGAGGACACGGCCCGCATCGCTGACCACGAGCGGCGTACTGCCTTTGCGGGCGACCTCATCGACGGACTGCGCGACCTTCTCGGGAAAGGCAAATCCTTGGGATTCGATGTACGAACGCACCGCTTGCGCCGCACCCTTGCGCACTTCGCGGGTACCGATGTTGACGCCGCTCATCCGGGTCTGCGCCGAGAATGGCACGAAGGTCGCCTCGAGCTGCCCCAGGTTTCTCTCGCGCAAATTGAAGCGCTGCTTGGCCAGCACCACGATGCTGCGGCCTTCCGGCGTCTCGTCCGCCAGCGAACTCAGCTGAGCGGCATCGGCGAGCTGCTGCTCCGTCACGCCGTCGGCGGGAATGAAGGCTGCCGCCTGCCGGTTGCCCAGGGTGATCGTTCCGGTTTTATCCAACAGCAGCACATCGACATCGCCCGCCGCCTCCACCGCGCGGCCCGAGGTTGCGATGACATTGGAGGCCATCATCCGGCTCATACCCGCGACACCGATCGCCGAGAGCAGGCCGCCGATGGTGGTGGGAATCAGGCACACCAGGAGCGCGACCAACACCGTGATGGTGACGGGCGCTCCCAGCTTCGCCACGTCGACGCTGAACAGCGAGAAGGGCAACAGGGTGGCGGTGGCCAGCAGGAACACCAGCGTCAGCGCAATGAGCAGAATCGTCAGCGCGATTTCATTCGGCGTCTTTTGCCGCTTGGCTCCTTCGACCATCGCGATCATGCGATCGATGAAGGCTTCGCCGGGATTGACGGTGACGCGCACGATCAACCAGTCGGAGAGCACCCGGGTTCCGCCGGTCACGGCCGAGAAATCACCGCCGGACTCGCGCACCACGGGAGCCGATTCGCCGGTGATGGCGCTTTCATCCACCGACGCCACACCCTCCACCACCTCGCCGTCCGCCGGAATCACATTGCCGATTTCGACGAGAAAGTGATCTCCCTTGCGCAGGTCGGTGGCAGGTATTGGCAGCCAATTCGACCCGAATTTCGGCAATTGCAATTTCTTTGCCATCGTCGTTTGCTTCAAACCGCGAAGAGACGCCGCCTGCGCCCGGCTGCGGCCTTCCGCCAAGGCTTCCGCAAAATTGGCGAACAGCACCGTAAACCACAGCCATGCGCTGATCGCGAAAATAAATCCGGCGGGTGCTTCGCCCAACCCTCGCAACGCTTGAAAAAACAAGATCGTCGTCAAGATGCTGCCCACATAGACCACGAACATCACGGGATTTCGCAGCTGGGTCAGCGGCGCGAGCTTGCGAAAGGAATCGCTGATCGCCGGCCCTACCAGCTTCGAATCAAAGAGACTCAAGGATTTACGAACCACTTTTTTCCATCCTCTAGTGAATCGCGTGGAGCTGCAGATGCTCGATGACCGGACCGAGCGCGAGCGCCGGCACATAGGTCAGGGCACCCACCAGCACCACCGTGCCGACCAGCATGGCGACGAATAGCGGCCCGTGGGTCGGCAGCGTGCCCGCCGTGGGCTCGATGCGCTTTTTCTTGGCCAGCGACCCGGCGATCGCCAGCACCGGCACGATGAAGGCGAAGCGTCCGAACCACATCACGACGGAGAGCAGGGAATTGTAGAAAGGCGTGTTGGCGGACAGACCCGCGAACGCGCTGCCATTGTTGTTGGCGGCCGAGGACAGGGCGTACAGAATTTCCGAAAATCCGTGCGCGCCGGGATTGGCAATGCCGAGCCGGCCCTGTTCCGACATCACGGCGATCGCGCAACCGACCAGCACCAGAAACGGCGTCACCAGAATGACGATGGAGGTCATTTTCATCTGGAAGGATTCGATTTTCTTGCCGATGTACTCCGGTGTGCGTCCGATCATGAGACCCGCGATGAACACCGCCATGATGGCGAAGATCAACATGCCGTAAAGCCCCGAACCCACGCCGCCGAACACCACTTCGCCGAGCTCGATGAGCCACATCGGCACCAGGCCTCCCAGGGGCGTGAAGGAGTCATGCGTGGCATTGGTGGCCCCGCACGACGCCGCGGTCGTGATGGTGGCGAACAGCGCCGAGGAGACGATGCCGAAGCGCGTCTCCTTGCCTTCCATATTGCCGCCCGCCTGGGTGGCACTATGAGTCTGGTCCACGCCCAGGGCTGCAATGGCGGGATTGCCCTGCTGCTCGGCCCAGGTGGCGACGCAGGCCATCACGACGAAGATCAGCGTCATGGCGCCGAGCACCGCCCAGCCCTGACGCGAATCGCCCACCATGCGTCCGAACACGAAACACAAGGCCGCCGGAATCAGAAACATCGCGATCATCTGAAGAAAATTGCTGAGCGGAGTGGGATTCTCGAACGGATGCGCGGAATTCGCGTTGAAGAACCCGCCCCCGTTGGTGCCGAGCATCTTGATGGCTTCCTGCGAGGCCACCGGCCCCATGGCCAACACCTGAGTCTGGGTCGTGGCAGGTTCGGTGACCGGGTTTCCCTGGGCGTCCTTCAGGGGCGTACCGTCTGCATCGAGCTTGGGGTTCGCGTACGTGAGGCTCTCCACCGTAGTCGCGTCTTTGTAGGCATCGAAGTTCTGGATGGCGCCCTGGCCCATGAAAATCACCGCCAACAGCAGGGAAAGCGGCAACAGAATGTAAACCGTGCTGCGGGTGACATCGACCCAGAAATTCCCGATCCCCTGCGCCGAGCGGCGCGCGAAGCCGCGGATCAACGCGAACGCGACCGCGATGCCCGTGGCGGCGGATAGGAAATTCTGGACTGCGAGGGCCACCATTTGCGTGAAATAGCTCATGGTCGACTCGCCGGAATATCCCTGCCAGTTCGTGTTGGTCACGAAGCTCACCGCCGTGTTGAAAGACGAATCCGGCGAGACATTCACGAAAGCCTGCGGGTTCAGCGGCAGCCATAGCTGCAGGCGCTGCAACGCAAATACCACGAGCGCTCCGAGCGCATTGAAGAGCAGCAGCGCCACGGCGTACCGCGTCCATGACATGTCCTGTTGCGCATCGACGCCGCTCAGGCGGTAGAGGAATCGCTCCACCGTGCCGACCACGCCGCGAATCGGACGGACATCGGCGATTCGGGCCACGAAGATGGCGAGCGGGTAGGCGGCGGCGATGAGCACCACCACGAAGAAGCCGATGGTCAACAATGCCTGCGCGGTCATTTACAGATCCTCAGCGCGAAACAGCGCGACTACCAAGTAGACCAGCAGTGCAAGCGCAACGGCGCCGCTCAGCGCATAAGCCCACGTCATTTCTTGCGCTCGAGCGCCGCGCAGCCCGCGACCAGCGCCAGCGTCAGCAGCAAAAATCCCACGATGATCAACACATAAACGATATCCATCGCTTGCCTCCAGATCCAAGCTGCTCGCGGCTCCATAGCAACCGCGAGCAGCCGCACTTGCGCTAAGAGCTGCTAGAACTTGACCAGAACACCGGCGCCGATGACGACTTCGCGCGTGCGCAGGTCGGGAAACCAATCACCCGTACTGCAATTGCCCGTGTTCGAATTGGTGCCGCCGCCGACGCAGCTGCCCGGCGAACCGGTGTTGCCGCCAGGAGGCGTCACGCCGCCTGAACCTGACCAGTACGGCACGCTCGAATGGCGAAACGTCGCCTCGGTCCACCAGGTTATCCAGTCCTTGGGCATGTACTGCAGATTGAGCTGCGTATCCCACTGATAGAGTTTCTGCCCGGGCTGCTGCGTGAAATAGGGTGAGCCGCTTTGGGCCGTGGCGCCATTGATCGGCGGCGTAAGTGCCAGATAGCGCCCGGGATTGTTCATGAAACCGCCGCCGAGGGTCACCGCGTAAAGATCGTTGTGCAGCCAGGTGCGGTCGTACAGCATCATGCCGAAGAAGTTCTCCTTGTTTTGACCGCCGGTGCAGGTGACGCCGCCGCCGTATTCGCAGCCGATGTCAACCGTGTAGCTGAAGGCCATTTTCGACACGCCGGCGCCGCCTGTGCCGTGTGCGTCGTAGTATTTCACCTCAATACTGTCGTCCTCGTGGATTCGCTTCACCCTCGAGTAGTCAACCGGCGGTCCCGCTCCCACATAAGATCCGGCCGGCGCATGCGCGCCGCCGCCGTTTTGCGGCTGGCAATTGACGTCCACGGTTCCGACGGGGCCGTTGGCCTGGCAGGGCAAGTTATCCTGGCCGACCGAATAGCTGTTGAAAACCATCTTCAACGAGTCGTTGGGAATCCACAATATCTGCCCACCGAAGCCCGGCTTGCTGTTGAACTTCGCATACGACTGCCAGCCATTGATTAGCCACGGCTCGATCTTCAAATTCTGCGTCGGCCACCACTGCACGCGCAGGCCGTTGAAGAACCAAGGCGTATTGGACGATACGAACGAGGGCTGGTAGGTCCAGTTGTCAAAGTTGTAGTAGCTGAACAGCCCGATGTACGACACGAAAACACCCGCATCGATGTTCAGCCCGTGATTGACATCGAAGTGATACCCGGCATTCGCCTCCGAGAAATAACGGTAGGCATCTTGCAGGTCCCACTGCCCCACGCCGGAACTCGCGTCGTTGCGCGGCGTGGTGGTGGCAAACATGCCGAACATCGACAGAAACCGGGCGCGCACATTGTCCCAGTGGAAATCGCCGCCGAAGCTCACTTGTTCGATCTGAAATTCGCCGGAACGGAACTCTTCGGTCGAGCCCACGATGGTGTGGTCGATCGGGTGATTGAGGCTTTGCAGGTAGTTCACGTCCAGGCGGATCTCGGGCGTGAAGAACTTGGTGTCGAACACCGGCTGGTGCTCGCGCGACGTGCCGTTCATCCAGCCCACATAGCCGACATCGGCCCAGGGGGTCTTCGTGTCGACTTCGGGGCCGGCGTCCGGCGACTGCAGCGCCTCGGGCACGGTCGCGGCAACCGTCGGCGCGGCGGCGGGAGCAGGAGCCGCGGCAGGAACAGGCGGCGCGAGCGCGAGTGCCGGCCCGGTTCTTGTCGGGACATTCATGACGACGTCGCGCCGCGCGGCTTTGCCGGCGACGACGGTGACGGGGGGCAGCGTCACGTCGGGAAATCCTTCCACGCTCGAGGTCAGTACCCACGCACCGGGCGCCACGTCTGCGAACGAGTACACACCATCGCTGCCGGATACGGTCGAGCGAATGCCGCCGCCTGCACGCGTGGCTGCCACGGTCGCACCGCCGATGGGAGCTTTCGCCGCATTGGTCACCACGCCGACGATGGTCCCAGCCGCCACCGAGCTGATCGACGTGCCGGATTCGTCGGCATCGGCGCGTGGCGCCGCAGCCACGATGGCCACTACCGACAAAACTAGCGCGCCTAGGGCTTCATTCATTTTCACTATCCCGTCTCCTCAATCCTTTCTCACGATTCAACGATGCGCCCAAACAGGGCACAGATTTATTGGAGCGCACACTCTAGGGGCACCGGCGTAAAAACGTTGTTGCAATGAGAGCACGCCGCGTAAAAACGGTGTAAAAACCCGGTGGAAAAAAATGTTGCTTAATCGCACGGTTGCGGGACGGTGACGTGAACTGTCATGCATCCGCCGCGACGTGAGGCACGGCGGAGTATTGGGATTAGTTTCTGGGCTTTCAGTTTCTGGGTTGTTGTACCAATCGGTAACCGACTGCCGTTTCGGTCAGGATATGCCGGGGCTGGGCGGGATCGGATTCCAATTTGGCGCGCAGGTGGCCCATGTATATCCGCAGGTAATGCCCATCCTCGACGTGGGCGCGTCCCCACACTTCGCTCAAGATTTGACGATGCGTCAGCACCTTGCCTTCATTCGCCGCCAGGAGGCAGAGCATGCGGTATTCGATCGGGGTCAAGTGCACCAAATTCCCCCCCTTGCGCACCGTGCGTGCGTCTCGATCCAGGCAGACATCGCCGAATTGGAAAATCGCCGGGAAGCTGTCTCCTCCGTCCCGGCGCCGGCGCGACGCGGCGCGTACCCGGGCCAGAAGCTCGCCCACCCCAAAAGGTTTTGTGAGGTAATCATCGGCGCCCGCATCGAGCGCATTGATCTTGTCCTGCTCATGGACGCGGGCCGACAGCACGAGCACCGGAGCTTTGGACCAGCCCCGCAAATCGTGCAGAAAGTCCATTCCATCTCCGTCGGGGAGGCCTAGATCCAGAATGATCAGATCGGGTTTGCGGGTTCCGGCATCCGTCAGGCCCTGCTGCAGGGTGGCGGCTTCGTGCACCACCCATCCTTCTCCCTCCAAGGCCGTACGGACAAAGCGGCGAATTTGGTTCTCATCCTCGATCAGCAGCACGATGGGGAGATTCGCCATTTCTCCTACCCGTCTCGGGTGCGCCAGCCGCCCCACACAATGATGCTCATGCCGAGAATCGCCACCAGAGCGCCTGCGATATCCCACCGCGTCAGCGGCACGCGCTCCACCTGGCGAAGCCAGAGAAGCGCGACCCCGATGTAGACGCCGCCGTAAGCCGCATACACCCGCCCCGCTGCAGCCGGATGCAGCGTCAGCATCCAGGCGAACAGCGCCAAGCTCAATGCGGCGGGAAACAACAGCCACGGGGAACCGCCCTTGCGCAGCCACACAAAGGGAAGGTAGCAACCCAGGATTTCCAGCACCGCAGTGGCCACGAACAGGCAAAACGGCTTCAAGACGAGCATGGAACGAAGCGCTAGTGTTGCCGGAACGGATCGGATTGCGATTCCAGCGCTGCCTCACGACAGCAGGATTCGCTGGATTTTCGCGTCAGATCGCGCCCGAGCCGCGTCATGCCGGACGTGCTGGGAGCCCTGCCGGTCAGATCCGCCGCGAGATTGGCGTGTCCGACGGCGAGCAGCACCAGCAGGCTCAAAGTGCATTGTCGGAGGCGCCGCGTAGATATCATGGCGACTAGGATAATTTGCAGGACGTAAAGAAGGCGTGGTTTTACGCACTCCGAGTGTAAAAAAGATGCAAAGAAGCCCGGCAAGCAGGCTGCTGAAAAAGGCTTGAACTTGCACAAATCTGTGATCTGCAAGAGGAGTTGCGTTTTACGAGAGATGCATTGATGCGCACGCAAGCACCACGGACCCGGAATCGAAGCTGTTTCGCAAATCCTTGGGCAAGGAAGCGAAGCTGTGTTTTGCGGGACACGCGCTGATGGACAACCGTCACGGTTTGATCAGCGGCGTGTGTCTTACTCCTTCGGTCGGCGTCACGGAACCACTACACCTCGGCGAAGGCACGCTCGAATCCGCGGGCTATCGGGCCAGTCAGATCGTGCGCAAACGCATCGAGCAGTTCTTTAGTTGGGGCAAGACGGTTGGCGGCCTGCGCAAACCCGACTGCGCGGCGCTAGGCGCAACAAGCAGCTGATGTGCCTGACCGGTTTGGCCTACAACTTGCTGCGCATCAGCCTCCAAACGCCATCACCACCTGGTTTGTGAGCTCTCGCCCGGTAGTTGGGCAAACGACGGTGTGGCCGTTGCCACAACCGCGAGGACCGTGAGGATTGACCAGCGGCGAGTCATCATTTGGCGACCTTTACATTGAAGGTCACCGTGTTGGCCCCGCCGGTGTTCTTGATAACGAACTTGTACTGCCCGTCCTGCTTCGGCGTGACCTTAACCGAACACTTCGGTCCAGGCGAGTCGTCCTTAGCGACTTCGGCGCCGGAGGAGTCGTAGACGAAAAGGTGCACGTCGGTATTCTTCAAGCCGTCCGTGGTGGCCTCGAACTCTTTCCCCGACGTGAAAGACAGGGCGTAAGCGACCTCTCCCTTGTCCTTCATCTCGATCTTCTTGCCATGGAACGCCGCCCCGCTGCCCAGGTCGGCCGGCTTGACGTCCTGCGCCGGACACAGGGTGGCGACCGCGACCATAACCGCCGCCACTGCTGTGACTAACCGAGTAATCGATTTCATTATGGTGTTTCCTCCAGAATCGGATCAGATCCGCAGCATTGATGCTACACACGAAGGTATGGGAAAGTCGTAAAAAAAGCGTAAATAGTTCATAAAGGCTAATGCCGTGAATCCTTTGGCGAACAAGCGCAAGTCCGCATAGGTTCGGCACGATTCAATCACCCGCTTGAACACCGCCCTTATTGCCATTCATAACCGCTGGGCAGCAGCGAGCGCGTCGCGGCTCCTGGATTGTGGATGGCGATGGCGATGGCGACATCGGCGTCTCCTGGTACTGCAGCCTCAGCCAGTTCCCGCTTCGCTTGGCCCAAATTGAGTTTGACGTGAAGGCGCCAGTGAACTTTGACGTCCGTTCAATCCAATAGGCGACAAGCACGACGTCAGCACACAGCAACGTACCTCGCATATCATGCAGTGAGTAGCCTTCCACAACTTCATCCGCGAACATGTTGAGAACTCCCGCGCGGTCCATTCGGATGCCGCTCGAATTCACATGAGAATACGTATCCGACAGTAGCGATTCCCACGCCTGCTTGTCGTGTCGCTGAAGTGCCGTCCACGAGCTTTTCTCTCTGTCTATCACCCGAGCGACAAGCGCGGCACTAGATGCTTGCTCGAGAGAACCCGGTGCAGGTGCAACAGCAAGCACCACCGAAAACATGGGGCCGCTCACCAAATATATGGTGAGCAGTACATACATCTTGACGGACTTCACCTGACTGGCCCTCCGTACGATGCCCACTGGAATTTCTAAGAATCAGATATGCCTGACATGTAACTTCGCAAAGCCACACCGAAGTCGCGCATCGCACAACAGCTCGTCGACGCATTTGCAAGAAATGTGCATTATCTCGGCGATCTCCCCCCGCGAATGTCCGCCGGCATAGACGAGGTTGAGCACAGCCCTCTCCTTGACTGGTAGTTTGAAGAGGAAATCTAGCGGGTTCGACCGGACACGATGCGCAGCTGGTCTGGCCCGTTGAAGATGCGGCCGACTGCGGCTGGCTTCGGCGAGGCGCTTCCGCGCGCACGTATAGGCCAAGCCCATGATCGTAACCGAGGCGGAAGCATTCGCCCCAATTGTTGGGCCCTCCAGCCACACCTTAAACATCGTGTCGTTGATTAGTTCTTCGACGAGATGGGCGTGCGCAGTCACGTGCAGAAAGAAATTTGCGAGTCTCGCAAAGTACAAGAAGTACAATGTATCCATCGCGGAGCGATCACGAGCGGAAATGCAAGCGAGCAGTGCGTTCTCGGCTTGTTCCGTGGACCGCTTACTCGCAGAAGAGTGCGCCATCGCAGCATCACCGACCGGCAGAGTGGCGCCCGCCGCCGCGGTTGCATGGGAAAAGGTCGTTCATCGCCATAGATGCAGCTCCCAGACGGAGAGCCATATGCCAATCAACGCACAAGGCGACGCAAATCAGCGCCAATAGTACCTGCACGATTCAACCTCCCTGGTCCCAGATCGAATGCTAGGAGTACTGATGTAAATTTGTTGTGAATATTCTTGTCATTCTTCTCGTTGACTCGAATAATTGCGGAGCACAGGAGTCCATGTCACCAGGGGAGGCCCTTAAGAGCGCCTTCATGGGCGCCTCGTAGTTCGTTTGACCCACACCCACGGTTTCCAGGATCACGTCGTCGAAGCCGGCCTGCTCATAGGTCAGGGCGGCCGCCGAAACGCCGGTCCACCCCGTTTCCACTCCGGTTCAAATGGGGGCTGCTTCATCACTGAACGGATACCGCCAAGCCGGCACCGCTTTTATCACCGGCCATATCAGCCACCGTGACAGTGATTGTAGTCGTGAACGTCACGTCTACTGTGCTGGCTGAGGAGGCTGAACCCGTGAAGGCGGAATCCCCGCTGTAGGTTGCGACGATTGTCTGCGCGCCGGCCGGCAGCGAATTGACCGTGAGACTGGCAGTTCCCGATGCCAGGTTGACGACGCCTAGAGATGTACTTCCGTCTGAAAACGTAATGCTGCCGGTGGGAACGCCGGTGCCGCTTTCCGGCGCAACCTTTGAAGCGAGAACGACCGGGCTGCCTAGTGTGGGTGCCGCCGGAGAAGCAGAGAGCGTCGTCGTGGTGCTGATCATCGAAGGCGGAGCCGCGGCGGAATTCGAGCCGTGACCTCCTCCGCAACCACCTACGATGAAAAATGGAACGAACGCCAGCACGGTCAATGCATGCATGAAACGTCTGCGCCGTCCCGGCAGCGCAAGAACCATCAGACCGGCAAGACTCGCGAGCACGCCCGCCTGCGTCCGCCCGCCGCGAATTGCGCGGGAAGCGGTTACCGTGGATGGCGGTGTGACCAACGGAGCTGCCAGTTGCAGCGTCAGGGTTGAGATGATGGTACCGTTGCCACCGGAGGTGGGCGCACTAAATGAGCAAGAAAATCCTGCCGGCAGTGCCGCAGGACAGGAGAAGCTCAATGCACTTGGATTCAATACGGTGGTTCCGTTTGGCGTGACCGTTACCGTCACGCTCCCGGATGCATTCGGTCCCAGGGTCAGGACCGCGGGGCTGATCGATGTCGTAAAGGAGCCCCCAAGGGTGACTCCAAGAGCCGTGACATAAGCCGCATTATAGTTGCTGTCCCCGGAGTACGTGGCGATGATGCTGTCAGTGCCAAATTCAAGATCGCTGGATGACACGGTAACGAACGCGAGTGAAACGGGTGTGCTCAAGGACGAATAGGAGGCAGCCAAGGCTAGAGTGCCGAAAACAGCTCCAGTCGTGGCGTTGGCAACGACCACCGTGCCGGTCGGATTGGCTCCATTGGGGACCCCGCTGGCGGCGACGGACAAAGTTAGCTTTTGCCCCTGTGAAATGACCGTTCGGGTTGCCGTCAGTGCAGCCGACAGGTTGGCTTTGCCGATGGTGACTGACAGTCCGCCGGACTGACTCGGCGCAAAGCTGGCGTCGCCGGCATATCTTGCGAACAGTTGGTATGTGCCGACGGGCAACAGCCCCGTCGGCACCACTCCCTGGCCGTTGACCAGAGTGGTTTCCCCTGCGGAAATGGCGCCCGGGACCGTACTGTTCGTCGTGACCCCGACGTCTCCGCTGGGCATGCCTGAGGCGGGCGCCGTCGCTCCCACGGATACGCTCACCTTCAGGCCGCTTCCGTAAGTCGCCGTGGCTGCACCCGCCGCGGCGATGGTAGTGGTGGTTGGAAGGAATTGTGTACTCGCGCCGCTCCATCCTTCAACCAAGTTGTAGGCATTGACAGACCCCAGCCCGGTCGCGAGGTCGTAGCCTGAAGCTGCACTGAATCCAGGCAGGATACCGATGGCATCACCTGCTGATGGCGTACAGTTCCTCGATCCATTGAAGCAAGGCACGGCGATCGTTCCATCGGTGATGTCGTAGAACATACAAGCATTTCCGGCAACGGCGCCGGAGGAGGTGCACGCAGCGGCGCCCGGACCCGAGTACTGTGCCGCCGCCAGCTTGTAGAGCGTGTAATTGACATTGCCCTGTTGCGAGGCTGTCTTCTGCTGCACCAGCGCAAGGATGGCGGCAAATATCGGACTGGCGAAGGAGGTTCCGCCCGCCCCCTGAATGGCGTTGTTCACATCGCAGGTCCCTGACGGCAGGGCGTCGGACTGACAGTAAACATAGAAGCTGCTCCAGAGACCAATCCCGGCCATCAACGACACATCCGGCAGGTCACGAACTCCATCGAGCGGGATACCCGCTACGCCGCTCTGCCAAGCCGGCTTCGGATTTCCACTGATACATGGAATGCTGGGATCGACGCCGACAACCGCACAGTTGCTCTGCCCCCCTGACCCTGCAGCGACGGTCAGAAAAGGCGTCTCGTTGGCATCGTTGCAGAGCGCTTCCGGTGTTGCATCGGTTACACCCAACGACTGGAGGGTGGCCAGCACATCGGGGCTGGCGCAGCTGTCGTTCCATGTTGTTTCCGGAAGATACGATTTCACAGACTGGAATGTGGTCGGATCATTCGTTGTGTTCCAATAGGTGTTCGGAGCCAGATAGCTTGATCGAAAATCCGTACCTCCGACTGCAACATTGTAAGGAGTGGATGCAAGGCCGCTGACGGCGAGTCCATAGAGGGCATACTGGACCTCCCGGTCGCAAACCGCCGAACCCGAGTCGCCCGCCGCAACCACGACGGTAATGCCTTGAGCGGCTGCCTGTTGCCAGATCTGGTTATAGTATTGATTTGCGGCGGTACCCAGCAAATACTCACACCCGCCATAGCTGACGTTGAGAATCGACGCTAGATTGTTATTGATGATGTATTCGGCGGCGGCATCGATACCGGGAGAAGTCGAGCTGTCTGCCGCGACGACCAGATCAATGGTCGCATTCTTCGCGACCGCTCCCGCCCACTGCACATCCAGATCCGCTTCGTCTTCGTCGTTATTCATCCCAGGGTTGACCCCATAATACACAACGTTCAGTTTCTTTGCCGGCAGTCCGAAGGTCGTCCGGAAATAGTCAATGTCGGCCGGATTGATGTCCGAATTGCTGACGATGGCAATGGTCTGACCCGTGCCATCGATGCCCGCGTCCCAGAGTGCTTTTATGTTGTAGATGGTCGCCAGATCGTATGGCACCACCACGTGGTACGTGTACGTCGTGCCCTGAGTTGTCGTGAACAATGGCTGCACCTTGCTCACTGCAGCTGCCGGCTTCCATGAGGACCCATCGTGCCGCATGAGCTGTGGCTTCGTGTGGAGTGCTCGACGAGGAAAGTTGTTGAGCGAAGAGAAGCCGCTCACGATCGGCGCCAGCGCCACAGGAATCTGCGGATCGTTGGCGTTGGCCGTGTATATCTCTCCTTGGACGAGGTAGTGGTGAATCTCGGTGTGAAACGCGTTTTTGAATTGCGCCTGGGTACCGGAAAATATGACCAGATTGCGCCCCAGTGTCGGGGCCTCTGGCTGCAGCCCGTGGCTCTCCAACCACTGCGTGATCCTTTGGATATCCTGGGGTGCGGCACCGAACCTCTGGCCGAACTCCTCGGGCTTGAGCCAATGATGATAGTTCGGTGATTTGGAGTTTTGCTGATCGTCCATGAATTTCTTGAGAGCCGCTTGCGTGGTGTCGCTGCTCTTCAGCATCAGGATCGTACGCCCGAGCTGCGTGGAATCCGCCACGGCCCCTTGATCCGCATCGGGTGTCGCCAGCGGGTGAACGGTTCCCGTCAGCCTAACCAGTGCATTTTCATCGATGGCCTGGGTAATCAATGGTGCTGCCGCCACAATCGGTGCCGGGGTATGTGCAAACCCAAACGATGCCAGGCAGCCTGGCAGAAGCAACCAGCTTGATAGTTTGCGCCACGAAGCCGGAATGAATGTCATGCCCATATAGTCTCCAGGATCAATCTGGTGCGCCGCGTGCGCTTGAAAACTGGGCGACCCGGAACCAAGTTCCTGGCCACCCGGTCGAGATTCTTAGTTCGCTTGGCTCACGGTCAGTGCGACCGGCTGAGTTTGCGAGACGCCGCCCGAGGTCGCTGTCACCGTCAGCACGTATTGGCCCGCCGATGTGCCCGGATAGCTGGCGGCCTTGGCGCCGTCGCCCGAGCAGCCATTCAACAGGCCCGCGGAGCCGCATGCCAAGGTCAGCATCGCAAGTGCCGTCAGCACGCTTGAAAGACGCCGTCGCTTGGGCCGTCGCAGCAACACCACCCCCGCCAGGCCTAAACCGCTCAACGTCCCCGACCATGGCGGCATCCCGGAATGGGTTGCCGCGAAGCTGTTGTTCGGCGGGGTTGTCCCGATCACAATTGAAACGGGCGTCGATTGGCCGGGAAGCAGCGTGATGCTCGCCGGATTTGCAATGCAGGTGGACGCGGAAGGTGCTCCCGAACAGCTCATCGTTACCTTGCCGCTGAATGTGGAATTGGCCGCGAGCAATGCGGTAACCGTTCCGGTCGCGCCCGGAGTCAGTGTGAGCGTTGCCGGGGTGGCCGTCAGGGTGAACGACGGGGCGAGGGGCGCCACGGTGAGCATCACCGAAGCACCGGCCTGATTGTGGTTGGAGTCACCCGCGTAAGTGGCCGCGATCGTGTTGCGACCCACCGCCAGTGCCGTTGTGGCCAGCGTTGCGATGCCGGCGGCAACCGGCGCCGAGCCGAGCGAGGTTCCGTTTGCGGAGAAAGACACGGAGCCCGTCTCGGAAACGCCGGCGCTCACGGCCTGGCTGATCGTCGCCGTCAGGGTGACCGTCAACCCTTGGGCCGGACTCGTCGGGTTCGCGGCCAAGGCGAGCGTGGTCACGCCGCGGTTCACGAACTCTGCCGTACCAAGTAAGTCTGACACCAATAAGTCAGGCCCGCCGCTGTTCGTGAAGTTACCGACAAAGGTATATGTCGAGTACACATCTAGGGGAGGCACAGTGGAACCCGCCTCGTAGATCGCAGGACCGAATGTGCCGCCACCGAGGTTGGGCAGCACCTGCACCCCCGGCGTGTCCTTTTCGGGAGCATAGATGTTGAAGGTTTCGACCAGGGCAAGATCCGGCGCACCGTCGCCGTTGAAATCCGCATACGAACCCCATTGCGGGAAGTGGCCGGGATTGACCAGTGTGGGAGTACCGAAGGTATAGTCGCCATTTCCCGGAAGCAGTAAAACACCTGAAGTGTTGGGGATCGTGAGGATCACGCCAGGCGTAGAGCGGTCGTACTGCCCTACCGTTGTCAGGGTCAGATCCTGCTTGCCGTCCGAGTTATAGTCTCCCACGACGATGTCCGAAACGATGTAGTTGATGACCGGTGCGCTCGCCCGGGCAATGTTGAAGGTTCCGGAGCCATCCGCCTTGTTCGGAACCACATAAACCGCCGCCGAGAACGCCTGGGGGTCCATGTTCTGATCGACGGCAGCGAGGTCCAAATTGCCTGGGGCGCCGCTGAAGTTGATCAGCTTGACCATGTACAAAGAGATGCCAAGAGGAGTGAAGGTTGCAGGCTGAAAGCTGCCGTCCGCGTTGCCCAGCAGCGTGAAATAGCCGGACGTGACAGGATTCGCCGCACCACACTGAAACTGTGTACCGGACGCCACGACGATATCGGGGATCCCGTCGCCGTTGATGTCGCCTACATCCGCATAGCCCAAGTTATCCGTGCAGGCAAATTGCCCCCCCATGTTGAGCGCCGTCGGCGCACCGAATATGCCGTTGCTGCCCGCTGTAACAATATTGAGACCGCCGGTATGCGTCACCAGCAAGATGCTGGCGCCGGCCGCGTTGGTGATCGCGACCGGTTCCATGAACAGCAAACCGTTGCCGAAAGCGAGGCTTTGACCCGTGACCGCCGTGGTGAAGGTATAGTTGCTGGTCTGATTGCCGGCACCGGCGCCGTTTCTGATACCAACGACGACGTTTTGCCCGAGACTATTATTATGCGACACGTCTAGGCCAATCAGGTCCGGCACGCCGTCGCCATTGACATCCGCCGTGGCGATGACCTGGATATTGGCGCCGAAGGTCTCGAAGTTCCCCGTGACATTGGTTCCGGTGATGAGAGGCGCCCCGAGGAACTGGCCAGCCTGGGTGGATGCGGCGGCGCCGAGGTTCTGGAAGTAGGCCACCTGGCCGAGGCTATAGTCCACATTGACGATGGAGTTATAGCTGCCGCCATCATAGTTCGCCGGCTGAGGCTGCTGAACGGGGGGGCTGGCGCCGGCCATCTGGACAGGCGCCGCGGTAAACACTCCATTGCCTGCGTTCGGAAAGATGGTCACGGTCCCCAAGGTGTAAACGATCAGGTCCAATGAGCCATCGCCGTTCATATCGGCGACGTTGATCGTGATCTCCCACGGGATGGGTGTGCTGATCAGGGATGGAGGCGCCGGAGGGGTTGTCACGGGAGGGACGAACGGAACTCCGAATGGTGATTGCTCGATATTGAGACCCACGAGGATCTTGGCGGTGGTCGGGTTGCCGGCGCTGAAAGGCGCGTCGTACACGGCGCCGTCTCCTGTCATGAAGACGATGTCCGTGGTGGGAGTGCCGCTGCCAGGCGTCCCCGGAGGGTGTATCTTGGCTGCGGGGTTGCCCGTGACGTTCGCCCCAAGGTTTGTGGAGATGAAAGAGTCATCCACAGAAAGTGGCCCGGTGTCCTGCACGAGCGCGCCTGAGGGCTCCGCCGCGGGCTTGAAGGTGCCATCGCCGTTGCTCGCCATCGTGGCTATGCTAATACCCCCGGGTTTTTCCCCTTGGTCTTGGACCAGGAAAGCGATACCGGATGCGTTGATGCCGTCGCTGGTCGTGACGGAAGCATCTGCATACAGCGCGTAATACCAGTCATGGAATGTGGAAGTCTCCACGGCCAGCGGACTCAGCCTGCCCTGTCCCACGTTGAGGAAAGTTTGCTCGATGATCGCGGTCGTAAGGCCCGACACCGGCGCGTAGGACTGATTCAAGGTGATGGCGGCTACGTCGAGCGAACCGTCGCCATTGAAGTCCCCCACGAGGATACTGGCTCCAAAAGTATTTCCCCCCCAGGTGGCGCCTGAGGGCAATGTCACCGGGTAGAGGTTTGGAGCCCCAAACGTGCCGTCGCCCTTGCCTAGCCACACGACGATCTGGCTGTTCTGAACATCCTGGCCGACCAAATCCGGAAAACCGTCGCCATTCATGTCCGCGACGATCACCCATGAAATGAAGAGACGGTCTGGGTTTCCGTTGTTGTTCGAGGTGATGGGGGTCAGGTTGCCGATATTGGCGAACGAGCCGGGATTCAGGATGACGTCGATGGTTCCGTCCGCCCTGATCGTGGCGACATCCATGCGGCCGTCGTGATTGAAGTCGCCGCTCACCGAATTGTATGCAAGAGAACTGTCGCCGTCGTTGAGTGTCAGGAAGGGAGCACTCACGAATCCCGGAAAGTTGACGTTGCTGCCGCCCACTCCGCTTGCAGAGCTCCTCGGTGTCGCCGCAGAGGGTGTCGCTGCAGAGCCGGATTTGGCGCCTTGCGCCATGAACTGCGCCATGTGAGGCGCGATCACCCGGTCGAACGGGGTCATCATTTTGTGTGTGTCGACAGGATCGTGCGGCGCCGGGGTGGCGGGAATCAGTGGGATTCCGGTTCCAGCCTGAAGGCTGGGAGCGAAAGCGTTGGCGCTTTTGGCCGATTGCACTTGGCCCTGAACATGAGCGGTTGTGACAGCCAACACGAGAAACGTTGCAGATTGCAACCAAGCAGAGGGTTTCGTTCTCATAGTTCGTTCTTTTGAGCCCAGCCGTGAAATTGGACACACGCAACATACAGGCCGCCTTTGCACCGTCAACACAACGCTTCCAAATCGTTCTAACCTGGACTCCCGGACTGCTTAAGCCATGTTATTCAAATGCTTACAGGAACTTACTTACTGCCTCCGTGCGCACCCGAACGGCAGCCAGGGCTTCGCACAAAGAATCGACTAAACTAGTCGCTGATCGTACGTGCTAGAGATCGGGGAACTTTCTGTCCGACAGTTATTTGTTCGGCCCTTTTGAAGTGCTGGCAGGCCTGGGTATCCTGAAACGATCGGGACGGCGCATCAAAATCCAGGAACAACCGTTTCAATTGCTTCTCGTCCTGCTCGAACATTCAGGGGAACTCGTCAGCAAGAAGGAGCTGAGAAGGCGGCTTTGGGCCCAGGAAACCTTTATCGAGTTCGATAAGAGCCTGTATGTCACGGTTGCGAAGTTGCGCGAGGCCCTTGGAGATGACGCCGCTACACCGCGTTTTATTAAAACCGCCAACGGGCGCGGCTACCGCTTCATCGGCAAAGTGACCCCGAGGACATTTACCCCCGCCGAGCCGCCGGACGCATTCAAGCTGCCGGAACTGTTGCCTGAAGTCCCGCCGATGTCGCACGCATTACAGCCAGAGATCAGGAAATTGCGTGCACCTCATCGAGTGTTGCGCCTGTCGATTTGGAGTGTGACGGCAGCGTTGATGGTGACGATCATTTGTCTGCTCGTCTATGGATACGATCACCGGCCTCTGCTTCTCGACCAAGATGGGGTTGTTCTCGGTGGCTTTACGAATAGCACCGGCGACCATGAATTGGACAAGACCCTCTCTGCGGCTTTTCGGTTGAAGATCGAGGAATCACCGTATCTGAAATTAATTCCAAACCAGAGCTTGCGAGCCATCATTTCAGACCCAGACTCTGCGTCCTTGAAGGAGGAGCTTCGCGCCTGCCTGTCCATCGACGGAAACGTCCTGCTGAACGGGCGGATACTCATGATAGCGCAGGGGTACGAAGTCCGGCTTGTGGCCTGGAGATGTGCAGATGGTCGATTACTAACGACCCAAAAAGCGGAAGCTGCTTCCCAAGCGGCGATTTTACCGGCTGTGGATCTTGCCTCCGAGCGGATGCGGCGACGTCTCGGGGAACCGGAAGCATCGTTGCGTACGTTTAGTGTTCCGCTTTTGCACGCCACGACCACTTCCATGGCCGCGCTCAAAGCTTTCACCTTGGGCGAAGAAAAGCGTTCGCAGGGGCTCATGGCCGAATCTGCGATCAGATACAAGCTGGCCATTGATCTTGATCCGCAGTTTGCTTTGGCTTATGCCCGCCTGGCCACTGCGTACAGCAATGCCTCACAAATCTCTACGAGCGGCCGGTTCTATCAGAAAGCCTTCGAACTGCGCGATCGGGCGACGGATCGAGAGAAACTTTACATTGTCGCTCACTACTACGAATATTCTACTCGCGAGATTCGGCGCGCGATTGAAGATTATGAGCTTTGGCGGGCGATCTATCCCCGGGATTTGGTGCCGATGAACAATCTCGCGATTGAATACTTGACGATCGGCGAACCCCAAAAGGCTTTGGATTTGATGCGCATAGCCGTTCAAATGTATCCGAGTAACACGACTGTTCACGGGACCCTCGCGCTGGCGGAGCTGAAACTCGGTCACTATGCCGTCGTCAATTCGATCTGCGCCGATCCGGTGCGTGGCGATTCCAATGTTCTGGGATTTCATCTGCTCTGCTTTCGGGCTGCTTTTGCGCAAAACGACGAACATGGCATGCAGCACCAGTTGCAATGGGCACATGGACTTTCCGAGGAAAGTCAAATGCTTGATGATGCGGCCCTGGTTGCCATGTACCGGGGGAAAGCCTCTGAAGCGCGCCATCTTTTTTCTGAAGGCAGGCAAAATGCCCTTCGCAACAACCTCACCGAAGTGGCCATCGACATCCAGCTTGACGAGGCGATGTTGGAAGCCGACTCTGGATTTATGTCTGAAGCGCGGGAAGATGCACAGGCAGCAATGGATTCCCCCTCAGTGACTCCCGTGGAGGAGGGATCTGCAGCTCTCGCCTTGGCCAGGGCGGGTTACATTCCAAGTGCGGAGGAACTCGCCAAAAAAGCGACCTCTCAGGCTCCCTTGGATACGATACTGAATTCCGCGATCCTCGCCTCCACTCGAGCGGCCATTCAACTGCAGAGACACCAGTCAGCGGACGCTGTGGGGTCTCTAGAAGAGACCCGGCCATTCGATCTATGCACCTGTATGCAACTCGCGCCGGCTTATTACCGGGGACTGGCTTACCTTCAGGGCAGGCAGCTGCAACGGGCCATCGTAGAATTTCGGCGAGCGATCGATCATCGCGATTTACCGGATTTTCCGGTGTATAGCGTGCTATCACAGCTTGAGATGGGTCGTGCATTCCAACTCGCAGGCGACAGGGCAGGCGCGGCAACGGCATACGGTGAGGTCGAGAAGGTTTGGAGGGATTCAGACCCAAGCTTCCCTCCTCTTAGAAAACTACACGCCTATCAGCACGAGCTGAGCATAGGGCGGATAGGCAGCACCAAGGACATATTGCCCGCCACACGCGCAGCAGCTGGAGCCCGCCGGGTCCAAGTGAAGCTCGTGAGCCTGGGGGTTGCGCGCTGAAATCAAGAGAAGATTGGGGGGCCGAAGCCGGTGTTGCGGCCATCACCTTCGGGCATGTCCGCCGCCAGCGCTCGCGATGACTGGATGGGGAAACTCCTCGAGAAAACAGAAGAGGAGATTCATTGGGATAAGATCTCGCGTGTTAGACTGATATGACTTCGAATAAATCACCGCAAGCGAGACAGCGATTGGATGCATCCGCCATCGCCAGCCGCGAGGCCGGCCTTCACAAAGACTTGAGCCGCTCGCAGCTCATCATGATCGGCTTGGGCGGTGCGATCGGTACCGGCTTGATATCGCTTGGACGGCACTGGCTATGCTGGCATTGCGGGAGGCGAGAGCTCTTCGACGTTTCGGGGTGAGAAGCGCTGGCTAAAAAGAATCAGACCGGTTGCTAAGAACGATAACGCGGCCGCGGCGAGAAATCCGGCGTCATAGGTGCCGCTTTGCTCTCGCACATAGCCCAGGAGAAGCGGGCCCAAGGAGACGCCTCCGGCGGCAAACCAAGTGAAATATCCGTATATTTCGCCGTAGCGCTTCTGTCCGAAGAAACGAGCAGTGCAGTAGGGCATCACATCCATCTCGCCGCCAAATGCAAATCCGACAAGTACCACCGCAAGCGCCGCTTGCGCGACGCGGAACAGGGCAAATAGTGCGAGCCCGCTGGAGGCGGTCAGGAACAGAAGGGCACATATCTTCAGAGGTGGAAAGCGATCCAATACAAAGCCCGTGACGAGACGGCCGGTCAAAGAGGCGATCCCGAACAAACCCGCGAACTCGACAGCTTTTGCACGGCTGATGGCATTGTCACTCAGGAAGGGCACCAGGTGGAACGCGACACCGCCGCTCGAGACGCCGAACAGGAAAAATGCGATGCCGAAGATCCAAAAAAAAGGGGGCATCCGAAAGTCATGGTCGCGAGTCTGCGGGCGATGGGCGGCACCCGTGTTCCTTGCCCCTTTGTCATCCGGCAGAAGACAATAAGCCGCGGGAAGAACGATCAGGGCTGCGGCGGCGATGAACCAAAATCCGGCGCGCCAACCATACTGATCGACCGCGACTTGGAGCAATTTCGGACCGACAATTGTCGCGACCGCGGGGCCGGTTGCAATCAGGCCCAGGGCAAGTCCACGTCCTGCGTCGAAACTTGAGTTTACCGCCTTGGTATAGGTGAGCCCGCTCGTTCCCATTCCGAGCAGCGCAGTGGAGAGAGCGGCAAGGTATAGGGTCCAGACCGAACCGCCGATGAAGCCAAGGGAAGCCAGGCACACCGTCAGCACCACGATGGAGACCGACGCCACCCTGCGCACGCCGTAGGCGTCGACGAATCGTCCCACGATGGGCATCGATATCATGGCGCCAATCACCATGCAGAGCGGCCACGCGCTGAGCTGGGCGCGTGACCAACCCAGAGCGGCAGACAACGGATCCACGAAGACACCGATCGTAGAGGCCGTGAGTCCGCCGACGCCCAAGCCCATGCCGATCCAGGCGGTAAGCAGCGTGGGCCAGCCTATCTTAAATTCTTGAGGCAGGGTGGCGGTGACCGCAGGTACGCCACCACAACCGGTGGCCGGCCGAACCGACTTCTCTTGATCGCGCGACATCTGCACACATTACGCGCAGCTAAGTCTCAGGCGTTTTCTCGAAGTCGAAAAAAAATGCACAACTGTTTTCTACATCCGTCAAGCTCATCCAGTGGATAATCCTTCTCGATGTCACGCGCACATTCCACCAGGCGAGAGTTCCTGCACGATGCGGTCATATCGGGTGCCGTGACACTTACGAGCCTTGGCCTCCATTCCCGCGCCCTCGCAGCCCGGCGATGGCACGGCCCCACGGCTGTGGCTGTGGATGGCCTTGCGAATCCAGAAGACATTGCGATCATTCCCGGGAGCGACTGGATCGTTACAAGCGCATCCGCCGGTGGGCGGATCAAGGAGGCACAATCATTTTTTGTGAACATCCGAACTCATGAAGCCCGGCCGGCCTATCCCAGGAATTGCGCTTTTGATCTTGACCGTGATCGTTTCGGAGACATGGCCCCTCCGGAGGCGATCAGGTTTCACGGACTGGATGTCGCCAAGACGGCGGACGGTGCGATAACGCTGTATCAGGTCAACCATGTCGTGAGCACGGAGCCCGGCCACAGTGTGGGCCGCGAATCGATCGAGGTTTTCCACATCAACATGATGGCTCAGGGGCCATCGTTGCGGTGGCGTGGCGCAATCCCGCTTCCCTCCTGGGTTATCGGCAACGACTGCTGCGCGTTGCCGGAAGGGGGCGTGGCTGTCACGAATACCGCATTCGGGGGATTCGAAGGGTTTCCAATGATGCTGGCAGGCAAGTCATCGGGCCAGGTACTCGAATGGCATGATCGCAAGCAAGGGTGGAGCGTCGTCGAAGGCACGGATCTGAATGCGCCCAACGGGATCGCCGTCTCGGCGAACGGCAAATATTATTTTATTTGCTCGTGGGCTACCAAGCAGCTGCATCGTATCTCGCGTGCGGAGCCCCATAGGGACCGCACGACCATCAATATTGGCGCACTTGCCGACAATGTAACCTGGACGCCCGACGGCCATCTGCTCGTCGCGGGCCAGATGGATGAGTTGAGCAGTCTCATGAAGAGCGCACAGGCGGGAAAGTTTGGCGGTGCATTCCGTGCGACGAAGGTCGAGCCGGGCACAATGAAGGCGATGGTCCTGCTCGAGGGCAGTTTGAGCGGGTGCATCGTTTCGACCGCTCTGGAGACGGGCGAGGGCGAAATTTGGCTCGGTGATATCGGCTTGGAGAACGAACTGCTTCTATATCAGCCATGACTGCGCGCGCACGCGGGTTAACGACATATCTCGCTGCTGAGCACCATTGGCTTGGGCGTGCCAAGCAGGGCCGCTGTATAGTTGACATAGATGTCAACTTGACACAAGCTCCAATATAGATCACGACAGCACGCATCAGAAATCGCAGGACGGTTTAACTCAATGCGAACACTGGAGATAAATCGGTACGGCTCTGCGGCAGAGGTGTTGCAGATCAACACCGATGTGCAAGTACCGGCGCCATCGGCCGGCGAAGTTCTGATCGGCGTCAAGGCGGCATCGGTCAACCCGGTGGATTGCGCGATCCGCCGCGGTTACGGGCGCGACGTCCTTCGACGGCTTGGGCGCGTCGGAGACCGTGAGTTTCCCATCCGCCTGGGCCGTGACGCCGCGGGCATCGTCGTCGCCGTGGGCACGGGGGTGGATACGCTTCGAGTCGGTGATCGGGTCTGGACAGCTTCCACCGGAGCCACCATCGCAGAGTACGTGGTTGTCGCGGCCTCCGAAGTCGCGCGGATGCCATCGAACTTGACGTTCGTGGAGGCGGCCTCCCTACCGTTCGTCGCGATGACTACCTGGCACGCGCTGGTGGATCAAGTGGGGCTGTCTCCCAATTCCCTGGCGGGTAAACGCATACTTATTACGCGCGGCGCCGGCGGGGTAGGCAGCTTCGCCATTCAACTCGTAAAGGCCTGGGGCGGATACGCGGCAAGCATCTGCAGCACCCCCAATGTCGAGTTCGTGAAAACGCTGGGCGCTGATCTTGTGATCGACTACACCAAGGCGCCTTTCGCAGATCAACTGCGGGACTTCGACGTGGTGCTCGACAGTTCTTTCGACAAGGAGGCGCAGTTGCTCGACTCCCTGCGGGTGAACGCAGGCGCGAGTTACATCACGATCACCTCACCGAAAGTCCGGCTCGCAGATGAATGGGGTGTCGAACTGGGATCGAAGAAGGCCGACGAGCTCCTGGCGTCACGCCGGGCAGAGCAAGCGGTGCTGGGACGTAACTATCACTGGGGCCACATGAAGCCGAATGGGAGCGCGCTCGCAGAGGTCACGCATCTCGTAGAGGCCGGCCGCATTCGGCCGCTGGTCGATCGCGTCTTCCCGCTCGGACAGGCGGTGGCGGCCCATGAATACAGTGAGAGCGGGTGCGCTCAAGGAAAAATCGTCATCGACTTAACTATTTAGGAAACGCAAATCGGCCGGTTGTCTTGGGGGAGGATAAGAGATTCGGATTCGCCTTCCGTCACACCAGAAAACAGTTGTGCATTTCGGTCTGTTTACGGAGTTGCTGAAAGGGGGGTATCAGAGCTTGGAGCGGTCGGTTCATTTATCGCCCGCGAGAATAAAGTACATAACGGGGGGAGATCCGAATGTCGATCAAGACATCAAGCTGGCATGGTTCAATCTGGCAGGTATTAAATTCATGTGGCGCCACCGTGCTGTTGGCGGCAATGACATCGAGCATGGCCTTCGGGGCCGATCCGAGCGACCAGCTTGAAACAATCATAATCACCGCACAAAAGCGTGTGGAAAACCTTCAGAGTGTGCCAATCTCTGCCGACGTGGTGAGCGGCCAAGCAATCGCTGAGCAGAATCAGACTTCTTTGGAGACCCTGAGCGAAACGCTTTCGGGTGTTCATATACAGTCGAACGGTGCGAATAGCGATATGTATATTCGCGGAATTGGATCCGGTGGATACCAGTCCGTGGATGAGTCGGTGGTGATGTTCGTCGACGACATTTACCACGGGCGGTCCAGAACGACCGCCGCAAGTTTTTTGGACATCGACCACGTCGAAGTGCTGAAGGGACCGCAGAGCACGTATTTCGGCAACAGTGCGATCGCCGGTGCCGTGAATATCTTGACCAATAAACCGACCGATGAGTTGTCTGCCTCAGCTCGCATGCTCTACGGCATGTACGGCCAGTACGCCTTCGAAGGGGCCGTCGGAGGACCCTTCACCGATACGCTGGCGATCCGTGCAGCATTTATGGCGGATGGTGGAACCGGGTGGATCAAGAACGTGAATTTCGGCCAGGACGGGCCCGATACTCACGATGCGACCGGGCGGGTCACGTTGCGGTTTAGACCCGTCGATAATTTCGAAGCGATGTTGAAGGTCGAGGACGGCAATAACACATCGGTAAATACGGGCTATGGCGGAGCGCCCTTTCAGATGGTCAATTGCCCGCCGCCGGCCGGCTTCCCCACCACGGCATTTGGAGGGGCGTGCGCTACGGCGCTCGCGACCAAGGCGCCCCTTGGAGTGAACAATAATGAAACTGCCGGTATCGCGGGTGAAGGCGCCACTCTCAATTACTTAGATAGCGTTTTGACAGCCAATTATCAGCGGTGGGGTCAGACTTTTACCTCAGTGACCGGCTTCTACAAATACCAATACTCTGACAATACTGTGGCGGCGCCGGTGTCACTCCCCGCGTTCACGTCGCAGTTTCCGGAGAATTATCGCCAGTTCAGCGAGGAGCTGCGCGTCGCCTCGCCGACGGATCAGACCGTTGAATATTTGTTTGGCGCCTACTATCAAACCGACCGTCTTTGGATTGGCTTCGAGAACAATTACACCTTCCTGAGTCCGTTCCTCCTAGGCCTCTTGGGTGCGCCGTCGTTGGCACCATTTACGCCGATAGCTGACAATTCCTCGTTCACCCAGAAGGAAGATGACTACTCGGTCTTCGGATCGGTTACGTGGAATATCACTTCTGCCCTGAAGCTGACTGGGGGAATCCGCGGAAGCGTCGTGGACAAGAATTACGTCAAAGATCTGATGTTCGGGACGGGAACTCAAAACATCGGTGGGTTCGTGTCCATGCCGGTCGCGGACCAACTGGTTGCCGATAACTTAGGCCTTGGCATCGCGGGTAACACCGCTGGGAGCCGTACGGATCGTGCTTGGCAACCTTCCGCCAAGCTCCAGTACGAATTTGAACCTCAGGTAATGGGATATCTTTCCTATGCGAAAGGCTTCAAGCCCGGCGGCTTCAATTCGACCGACACGAGTGCGGTCGCTTCCAACGCGAATTTCGGGCCCGAGCATGTCAATGCTTACGAAGCGGGTGTAAAGAGTGAGTTCTTCGACCGCAGGTTGCTGGTAAACCTGGATGTGTTCCGAAGCGATTACACAGACCTTCAAGTGTCGGACCTGGTCTTCGATACGTTCGGCTTTTCGACCCTCGAGGTGAAAAATGCGGCATCTTCGCGCGCCCAGGGTGTCGAATTACAGGAACAAGCGCTACTGACGAAGAATTTCCGGCTGTCGGCGAACGTCACCTATGATGAGACAAAGTACCTGGATTATCCGAACGCGGCCGGCCCCGCCTATAACCCCGCCGTACCGGTACAGAATCTGTCGGGGCGTCCCACGGAGTTTTCACCGCTATGGAGCGGCAACGTGGCAGGCGCCTATTCGATCATGATGCCCGCCAATTACCGGCTGACGGCCGAATTGAGTGCGTACTTCTCCTCGAGTTATTATCTGCACGAGACCGATGAGCCGGAATTTTTCCAGGGCGGCTACGTTCGGCTCGATGGAAGGCTGTCTCTGGAAACACCGGATCGGCACTGGGCCATCGACTTGATCGGCAAGAACCTGACAGACCGGGTGATTATCGCGAGCATCGGTAGTCCGGTGTCTGCCGTCAAGGAGGAGCCCGCGAATGTCGCCATCCAAGTGCGCTATCACTACTGATGATCCGCCCGTCGATGTCGGCTGAGGCCATCCGGACCATCGGCTTTTTGGGCGTTGGCCTCATGGGCGCACCGATGGCGCACCATCTGCTGAGCGCCGGCTTTCGATTACGCGTTTGGAATCGCACGCGCGGCAAACTCGATCCGTTGATCGAGGCGGGTGCTATGGCGGTGGCGACACCCGCCGAGGCCGCGGAGGGCGTCGATGTTCTGTGCGTTTGCGTTACGGATGAGGCGGCGGTCGAGAGCGTTCTGTTCGGTCCCGGCGGTGCCGCCGAAGCGGCTCGGATGCCACTCCTGGCCGTGGATTTCTCGACCATTGGCCCGACCGCGACCATCGCCCTCGCCGACCGGCTGAAGCGCGAACGTGGAACGTCGTGGGTGGACGCGCCCGTGTCGGGAGGGGCCACTGGCGCCGCGCAGCGCAAGCTTGTGATCATGTGCGGCGGCTCCGTCGGTGACATCACTCGACTGGGGCCGCTGTTCGCCGCCGTCTCCCAAAGAGTTACGCGGGTCGGCGGGTTGGGTACGGGGCAGACGTTGAAGCTTTGCAATCAACTTATCGTCGCGACCAACCTGGTCGCCATCAGCGAGGCACTCAAGCTTGCGAGTGCCAGCGGCCTCGACCTCGAATCCATTCCGGAGGCGCTCGCCGGGGGCTTCGCGGACTCGATCCCGTTACAAATCTTCGGCCGACGCATGGCCCAAGGCGTTTTCACGCCGGTACTGGGAGAACTCGCCCTCATGCGCAAGGACTTGAACGCGGCCCAAGAGCTTGCTCGAGAGCACGGGTCAGTGTTGCCCATGAGTCTTGCCGCGCTCAGGATCTACCATCAGGCGGCCGAGCGCGGATTGATTCACGAGGATCTTTCGGCACTGTTCAAACTGTACGTCGAGAGCCGCCCGTGAACCGGGCTTTGGGGCCTTCTGCCGGGGGGGCGATGACATCGGTGGCGCAGTCTATGAGTCACGCACAGAAGCGTGACCAAAGGGGGTGACTTCATGGCACAACGACGGTTTCGTTCTGCGACGATCTATGAGGGGATGCTTCGCGCGCCGACGCGGAGCTTCCTGTATGCGTTGGGGCAGGACGATGCGGATATTGAGCGGCCCCATGTAGCCGTAATTCACACGGGCGGAGAGATGAGTCCGTGCAACCTGACTCTCCGGGACCAAGCTCAGCATGCGAAGACCGGCATCTACGCTCACGGAGGCACTCCGCACGAGTGCCCGGTGGTGTCCGTGTCCGACGGATTGTCGGTGGCCCACTCCGGTATGCGCTTCTCGCTCATTTCTCGCGAACTCATCGCCGACAGCGTTGAGGCGACGGTGCGGGCGCACCAATGGGATGGGATCTTCGCAATCGGCGGCTGCGATAAAAATCTGCCCGGCCTCATGATGGGCATGGTTCGGTGCGACGTCCCCTCGGTATTCCTGTACGGGGGGTCGGCTCTCCCCGGGCGGCAGAACGGCCGTGACGTCAATATCGTGGACACTTATGAGATGATCGGCAAAGTCTTGGTGGGAGATGCAACGCAGGAGCAGTTGCGGACGACGGCTCGTTCCTGTCTACCCACCGCCGGCGCTTGCGCGGGTCAGTACACGGCTAACACGATGGGGATGGTGTCCGAGGCGATAGGTCTGGCGTTGCTGGGATCCTCGATGGTACCGGCCGTATTTGCCGAGCGCGCGCCCCTTGCCCGCCGCGCCGCCCGCGTGCTGATGGGGGCCGTCATGGGCGACAGCCCGAGGCCACGGGATATCGTGACGTATCAGTCACTGGAGAATGCCTGCGCAGTAGTCGCGGCCACCGGCGGTTCGACGAACGCCGCGCTGCACATTCCGGCCATCGCGCACGAGGCCGGCATTCACTTCGATCTGGACGACGTGGCGCAGATTTTTGCGCGCACGCCCCTCATCGCAGATTTGAAGCCCGGAGGCCGCTACCTGGCGCGCGATGTTTACCACACGGGCGGCGCACCCGTCATTCTCAAGGCCCTCCTCGAGGGAGGTTGCTTGAACGGGCACTGTATAACCGTCACGGGGCGGACACTCGCCGAGGAACTCGCCGCCATTGCAGCGCCGGACGGGGAGGTGGTACGGGGCTGCGATGCGCCGCTCGCGCCCACGGGCGGAGTGATGGTGCTCAAGGGCAACCTGGCCCCTGATGGAGCTCTGTTAAAAGTCGCCGGCTTGAAGAAGCAGCAGCATCAAGGCCCGGCGCGTGTATTCGAATCCGAGGAGCACTGCCTCGAGGCCGTACGTGCGTTGGCGTACGCGCCCGGCGATGTGATCGTCATCAGAAACGAAGGACCACGCGGCGGACCCGGCATGAGGGAGATGCTTGGAATTACTGCGCTGATATACGGTCAGGGAAATGGTGAGAAGGTCGCGCTGATCACGGATGGGCGCTTCTCCGGGGCAACGCGTGGAATGTGCATTGGTTATGTTTGTCCCGAGGCGGCATGTGACGGACCGATTGGCCTGGTGCGCGATGGGGATCCAATCACGATTGACGCGCGTGCGGAGGCTTGCTCGCTGACAATCGGTTTGAGTGAGGTGGAGCTGACTGCGCGTCGCGCGGCACGAGTTCCAAGCGCGACCAAACCGCTTGGCGGATTGCTCGAGAAATATGCCGCCACGGTAGGTTCCGCTCATCGCGGTGCGGTCACGCATAGCGGCACAGTCCAATGGGAGCGCGACTCATGATAGTGGGCTTCGAAGAATGGTTCGCGCTTGCCGTCGAATTGGAGTCGCCGGGCGCTGACGGGCCTGCATGATTCGCCTGGCCGCAAACCTATCCTTCATGTTCGCGGAGCTGCCTTTTTTGAAGCGATTCGAGGCTGCGGCGCGCGCGGGATTCCGGGCGGTCGAACTCTCATTCGCATACGACGTTACCACCGGGGTGCTGAAAAAGCAGCTACGCGACAATGACCTGACCCTGGTTCTAGTCAATACCCCGGCAGGGGATAGGGAGGCAGGTGAGCTGGGACTGGCGGCGCTGCCGGGCCGCGAGAGCGATGCCGCGGCTGCCTTCGAGTTGGCGCTCGATTATGCCGTTGCGCTCGGTGCCCCATTGATTCACTTTCTGGCCGGAAGGCCCGCCGCCTCGAGCGACCCCAGGGAAGTGGATGCTGTGTTCCTGAAGAACCTCGGCCGCTGCGCAGACCTCGCACTGAAAGCCAAGCGGGTGCTTACCTTGGAGCCGCTGAATCGGCGGGATCGTCCCGGATATTATCTGCAGTCCAACGATCACGCCCGCTCTTTGATCGCTGCATCAGGACGCAGCAACCTAAAACTGCAATTGGACCTTTATCATTGCCAGATCAGCCAGGGCGACCTGATCCGCTCCATCGAACGGGACTTCGCGCTCATCGCGCACGTACAGATTGCAGGCGTGCCCGAACGCTCGGAACCCTCGCGCGGTGAAATTGCGTTTGCGAATGTGTTTGCGCGGCTGGAGTCGCTCGGTTATTCGGGATATATCGGCTGCGAATACACGCCGGCGTCGGATACGTGGAGCGGCCTTGGCTGGGCAATTCCCTATCTAAAATCAGAATCCCGGCATCGCGGGCCAGTATCGCGCCCGGCAAGATAATGTATTCTCTCATGGGGGCGGTTTACGACGCCGTAGGAACCAAAGGTAGACCCATGGGAATACACCGTGCTTAGCAACGAACGGCGGGTGCGCGCGCGCAATATTCGTCGCGCTGAAATCGGCGTTGAAAGGCGCAAACGAACGCGCGTGGAACTCGTCGCTGCCGCTTTCCGTGTGTTTGCCGATATGGGGCTCGAAGCGCCGGTGATCGATGATTTTATAGTGGCCAGCGGTCTGTCACGAGGCACGTTCTACAATTATTTCAAAACCCGGGAAGAGATTTTAAAGGCGGTGGCAGATCAACTGGCGCGGGAAATAAACGACCGCATCACGCCGGTGCTCAAGCCTTTGACGGACCCGGCCGAACGGGTCTGTGCGTCCTTTTTGTGCTTTATCGGCATTGCCGCCGCCGATCAAACCCGCGGCTGGATCCTGGTGCGCATGATCCCCGTGGTTGGCGGGCCGCTGAATGAGCATATGCGACGCCATGCACGCAGTGAGATCAAGAAGGGCGTCAAGCGGGGGCGTTTTCAAGTCGATTCGATTCATGCGGCCCTGGACTTGGCTCTCGGCACGGCAGCCATGGTCATCCGCAGCATTCTCACCAAGCACGCCCCGGCCAATTACTCGCGTACCGCTGTAGCAATGGTCATGCAAAGCCTCGGAATCGATGCTGAGGAAGCGCGGCGCATTGCCGCGATCCCCCTGCCGATTTTGAAAAACTATACCTCGACGAAGCAACGCTAGCGAGATCCAGTGCTCCGGCAAGCAGGTTTTTCCGCATCCATCGACACCATTTCAGCCAAAGTCCGGTTCCGCCCGTGCCGGGCATGCGGAAACATTTATCGGACGCAGTACCAGTCCGGCTAAGGTAGGTACATGTCCCAGGGAGTTTTGCCGGGTGGCAGCGGCGGGCGGTGCACTAACTCGCTGAGCGGCACTCCGGCTTCGTACCTTCCGATCAACTCTTCGGGATCGAAAATGATGCCCATGAAATTTCTCTCGTAGTTGCCCGCGGCGAAAAACGCATCGATTTCCGCAACCGTGGGAAACACCTCGTACTGCAATTCGACTTTATTGGCGTCGGGATCGCGGTAATAAAATGAAATGGTCGGACCGTGATTGATCGCCCAGTAGGGCGTGAGTTCCTGGGATTTCAAAAATTTATACTGTGCCAACAAAGCGCCCAGCGTGGGATACCCGAACGCCAGGTGATCGAGTCCCCAACTTTTCGCCGGCCGTTCGACCAATCCTGGCAGACCGACGAGGCCTATACGATGGTGTTCGTCGTCGTAGGTAAGAAAGCAGACCATCTCATTCTCGTAGACCACCCGGCCGTCGAAGACTTTTAAATACCAGCTGCGCGCCCGCGGCAGATTCGGAGTCGTCAGAACGGCATGGGAAAACTTGCATGGGCGCACACGATTTGGATATTCATCGGTAAGGCGTTGCCTGGCGCGGCTGTCCGCGGCGCGAGGTCGGTCATTCACGACAGTCATGATTCTCATTCCCTCCGGTGCGCATGCTCCACTCGAATCGAGTATATCTCGTCAGCGGCCGTCAAACAATGGATTTATACGAATGTGTCAACTTACAAAATGTTACGATCTCAATGCATGCGGACGAATCGCTGTTGCGGTTGACTCGCTGAAATCGTATTGACGGCAATTTCTAGATCAGATAATTAGGTTGATAAGTTATTACTTCGTTAGGGACCGTAACTACACAGCAAGCATGTCGAGCGAATGCATTGCGGAGAAATGATTTGGGCAGACGCACTGGAAAGATAGCCTTGACCTACAGATCGGGCAGGAGTCAGGGCCATGGTTGAATCTCGGCGATCCACCGAACCGGCGGAGCACGACCACCTGCCGGACCGTCGCATTCTCACCTTCGTCGGGGTGATGTCGGCGATGTTCCTCAGCGCGCTCGATCAGACCATCGTCGGTGTATCGATGCCGCGCATCATTAAGGAGCTGAACGGGTTCGACCGCTACACGTGGGTAACCACGGTGTACCTGCTCACGAGCGCGGCGGTGGTGCCGGTGGTGGGTAAGCTCTCGGAGCAGCTGGGGCGTAAGCGTGTGTTCCTGGTCGGCATCGCGATGTTCCTGGTGGGTTCAGCCCTTGCAGGCGCATCGCAATCCCTGGACCAGCTGATCCTGTTCCGCGGTTTTCAGGGCATCGGCGGCGGCGTCCTGACCGGAACAGCTTTTGCCATCATCGCCGATCTCTTCTCACCGGCCGAGCGCGGCAAGTACACGGGGTTCATGGTTGGGGTCTTCGGGCTCGCTAGCATTCTCGGGCCCCTGGCCGGAGGCTACCTGACCGACAACGTGGGCTGGCGCTGGATCTTCTACGTGAACCTTCCCATCGGCCTGGTGATTTGGACCGCGCTGCTGTACACATTCCCGAGCCGGCGCCGCCCCGTTGCCCGCCCGCGGATCGACTACGTGGGCGCGACCGGAATCTCCGGTGGCGCCGCCCTGATGGTGATGGGCACATCCCTGGCCGGGGTCAACGGCTGGATCTATTTCTGGGTGTGGCCGTGCATCAGCGGCGGCGCCGCCATGATCGCCGCGGCGATGTGGCACGAGTCGCGGACCCCTGAAGCTGTGCTCCCGCCGGCGCTGTTCAAGTCGTCGATCGTCTCGCTCTCCATGGCCGTGACCTTCATCTTTGGCGCGGTGATGTTGGCCGCGATCACGTACGTGCCGCTGTTCCTGCAAGCGGTGGTCGGAGTCAGCAGCACCTACTCCGGGCTCCTGATGCTGCCGATGATGGCTGGTCTGATCGTCGGCGCCACGGGCGGTGGTTTCCTGCTCAGCCACACCGGCCGTTACCGGATCCAGGGCCTGGCCGGCATCACCGCGGTGACGACAGGCATGTACCTGTTGAGCCGGCTCAACGTTACCGCCACCCAGGCCGAGGTGGGCCGCGACCTAGTTGTGGTCGGGCTCGGATTGGGCATCTCGACTCCGGTCCTCCATGTCATCTCGCAGAACGCCGTGCCGCAGCGCTTCGTCAGCTCCGCGACCAGCGCCCTGCAGTTCATTCGCCAGATGGGCGGCACCCTGGGGCTGGCTGTGCTCGGTGCAATCTTCGCCCAGAACTACAAGAGCAACCTGATCTCGCACATGACACTGGCGCAGCAGACGCGGGCCCAGTACATGTTCGGCGACGCGCTGTTCAATCCCCAGAAGCTTTTCGACCTCGTGCCGCAGCGGCTGGCCACCGCGCTGCCCCAGGACAAGCTGTTCATCCTCGGCGTCCTAAATGACGTGAAGCTGGGCTTGACTCAGGCGATGGTTCACGGGTTCCTAATCACCGCGGTGTTTGGTGTGGTCGCGCTGGTTTTCACCGCCCTGATCAAGGAAATTCCACTGCGCCGCGCGATTGACGAGGCGCCCCCGCCTGCACCACCCGGTCCAGAAGCGGCCACGACCCTGATGTCAACCGAAGGCGTGGCGGCACATTCTGGCAGTACCGGTCTTCTAGACCACCCTCGACCGTTGGGAGCAATATAAAATGCACAGTCTCGTCACCTTGGTGACCTTGTTGGCGCTCGCCCTATTTTTCTGGATGGGAGCGAATGTCGCGCGCGCGCGCATGCGTTGCGGCGTACCCGCGCCGGCCGTCACCGGCCACCCCGAATTCGAACGCCACTTCCGTGTTCAGGCCAACACTGTCGAAGGGTTGATCATCTTTCTACCGTCTCTATGGCTGTTCGCCTTGACCATCGACGGATTGGCGAGCAGCGATCTGGGGGACAAAATCGCCGCCGCCCTCGGATTGCTGTGGATAATTGGGCGTGTGATCTACATGCAATCTTATGTGCGCAATCCAGCCAGTCGCGGCCTGGGTTTTGGCATTCAGTCGCTGGCGAGTGTGGCGCTGCTGATCGGCGGCCTCGCCGCAGTTGTCTGGAACCTCGGTAAGACAGGTTTGTAGTCGGCTGGGCGGCGCGCTACCGGCGAAGAGAACCGAGTGAGCATGGGTATGAATGTTCATCGGTTCAGCGCAGTGCGCGGGGCTGGCGTCGCCCTCACGTCATTCTTGCGCTTGGACGTTGTTGGAACCGCATGTACCAGGCGCGCAGACGCGGACAGCGATCGGGAAGAACGTAGCCGAGTCCGGAATAGACGGCGTCCATCAGAGCAAAGAATGTGCAATCTGCAGCCGTAGGACTAGGGCCCGCCAGGAAATTGTGGTCCTCCATACGCGCTTCCAGCTGATCAAGGAGCTGGCCGACTAATGGTTGCAAGGCTTCGCCGACCTGAGGATGCTGAACCAGTCCGGGATGGATCTCGAGAGCTGCGGGCACCGTGTGAAGAAGTACCTGGGCCAACAACGTGAAGATCTCGCTGGCAATCCGTTCTGTGGCGCGAATCTGGGCGCGTTCTTCCGCCGTCTCGCCAAACATCGACGGGCTTGGGTAGATTTCTTCCAGATATTCCACGATCGCGGCCGACTCCGGCAAGAAAGCGCCACTATCCAATTCAAGGACGGGGACCTTTCCCGCTGGGTTCATCTGCAAAAAGGCCGGTGATCGTTGTTCCATGGCGTGAAGATCGACTTCAATCCGCTCAAGGTCAATTTTCTTCTCAGCAAGATAGATCGTCACGCGGCGCGGATAGGGAGCCATCTTGGCATCAAATAGTCTCATCTTAAGTCTCCTGTGATGTGGACGGTGTCGATCGGCTGTGGCGCTGTGTTCCGCCGCTGGCTGTCTCCTTAGGACCTGTACCGCCGTTCGCGAACGCCGTAAACTGACCGAAATGCACAACTGTTTTCTGCCCTTTTCTCAGACGGCTCGACCGTGGAGCTCGAGCGAGGGAGCCTATGGACGATCTCAATGACTTGTTCCTGTTTTCACAAGTTGTAGAACACAACGGTTTCAGCGGCGCGGCGCATGCGCTCGGCATGGTGCCATCGCGCGTTTCCCGGCGCATCGCCCAATTGGAAGAGCGATTGGGTGTTCGGCTCGTTCAACGCTCCACCCGTTACTTCTCGGTCACCGAGCTCGGCAAAGAATTCAACAAACACTGCCTGACTATGCTGGCGGGAGCGGCCGCCGCCTTCGAGGAAGTCGCGCGTGCCCGTGAAACACCCTCCGGACTCGTCCGCATCAGCTGTCCCTCAATGCTCGCCCAATTGGTGATCGGGCCGTTACTTCCCCTGTTCCTGGAGAATAATCCAGATGTTCGCATAGCGATCGAGACGACGAACAGGAAGGTAAACATCGAAGAGAATTTCGATTTGTCATTCCGTGTCCGACAACTCCCTTGTGAAGATTCAGGGGTGATCGTGAGATCTCTAGGAATCGTCCAACAGGTCCTCGTTGCCAACGGAGCTTTCCTGGATCGTCACGGGCGACCGGCCACACCCGACGAGGTGGCGCGGTTGCCCAGCATCAGTTGCGACTCGCCGCAAGGCCCGCATGTGTGGAGCGTCGTAAGTCCCGAGGGCTGCGAAATCCAAATCCGGCACAACCCGGTCCTGATCGTGGATGATCTGGTGATAATCCGACAAGCTGTCGCGCGCGGTTTTGGGCTTGCGCAGCTGCCTCTATCGATGTGTCTCGCCGACATCCAACAGGGAAACCTGGAAGTCGTCCTTCCCGTCTACCTGGCGCCGCTGTTCGAGATTCAAGTTGTGTTTCCGTCGCGCCACGGAATACTTCCGGCTGTCCGGTCGATCATAGATTTTCTCAGCGCCCATTGCGACGGTGACGTCGAACGATGGCAAATCAAGCAACATACCGGCCAGGGGCGCCGTGAGAGTGCCCACTTCTGGACGGCCTGCCAATCAGTAGAACAGTTGATCGCAGACGCGCTCCAAAAGACAAATCGTTCCCCGACGCGCTCCGGTTGACTGCAGGCAGGCCGATCTGCGAACTCCTTAGCTGTCGAACAACAGTTATGCAATCTCATACCTGGAAATGGGGAACGCCTGTGTCCTAGACTTTGGCCAGGGACGTATCAGGAGCCAAGATTCATGAAACTATATAGTGCGAAGGAAGCGCCCAATCCACGTCGTGTGACCATATATCTCGCCGAAAAAGGCTTGAAAATCGATCGAGTGGAGTTCGCACCACCTTTCAAGGATCTCAAAACGCCTGAATTCTTGATCAAAAATCCGGCCGGAAAAGTCCCTGTGCTGGAGCTGGACAACGGGATCTGCATTGCGGAGTCAGCCGCCATCGTCGAATATTTGGAGGAGGTCTATCCTGCCACCCCGATGATCGGTACGACCGCGGTCGAGCGTGCTCACGTGCGTACCCTGGAACGGATCGCGTCCGATCTATTCGCGCGGCTCGTGCTTTATCTGCGGCATTCAAATCCTGAGTTCATGGCAAGCCACGGCATGACGAGTCATCCGATAATTGCCGCAGAAATGGCGCCGAGCGTCGAGCACACACTCAACGTTCTCGAAACCCGCATCGGCGACAATCTCTTTCTGGCGGGCCCGCACCCCACCATAGCGGACTGCACGCTGTTTGCGCTTCTGAATGCTTCGACTCGGTTGAACTACTCTCTGCCGGAAGGGTTTCCGCGTTTGCGCGGTTGGTATCAGCGCTTCAGCGAGAGGCCGAGCGCGGTGGCTTGAGATATCCGGATTTCTGGGGCGGCGCGTAAGAGCGCTGTCTCCGTCGCCGACCCTGTAAATAGACAGAAATGCACAACTGTTTTCTGAAGTTTTCCACCTCTTGCAACTCATATCCGGTAGATAATAAAAATCGGACTGGAAGCGATCTTCCAACGTAAACCTTGCCAACGCTACAAAGTGACGAGCATGTCATCTGATATTACTGACGTCGAAGTTCTGATCATTGGTGGCGGGCCCGTCGGGCTCATTTCCGCGATCCAGCTCGGCCGCGCCGGGATCAAGTCGATCCTGCTGGAGCGACGCGCGACCGCTTCCGTTCATGCCAAGGCCTCGGCGATTCATGCGCGCACGATGGAAATATATCGGCAACTGGAATTGGCCGGCATCGTACGCAAGAACAGCGCGGACTGGAATGGCATCTTCACCATCGGCTGGATGACGCGATTGACCGGCATCGAGCTTGGTAAAATCACGGTTGGTTCAACTCAGGCTGAGCTGGACCTATTCCGCAGCTGGTCACCCGAGGTGATGGCATTTTGCAGCCAGGACATCTACGAGCCGCTCTTCGCAGAGGTGATCAAACAATACCCATCCGTCGAGCTGCGCCTGGCCTCGGAGGCTTCCGCCATTACCCAAGACAAGGATGGTGTGTTGGTCGAACATACATCGTACGAGCACGGCACGAGGAGGGTGCGGGCACAATATGTCATCGCGGCGGATGGCACCCGAAGTCCCACACGTCAGCGCCTGGGAATCACCGAGGACGCACTTCCCTCATTCGGAACCTCCGTCAATGTCATGTTCGAGGCAGAGATGGAGCCGTATCGTGCCGGACGGGAGTATGGCCTCTTTTGGATTGTCAACGGCGATACACAAGGTGCGTTCGGTTGGAGAAGACGGGGCAATCTTTGGTCCTATAATTTTGAGGCCGCCGAGGGTGTGGATCCGGCGATCTATACGCATGACCGATGCAAAGACATCGTGCGGGCCGCGGCAGGCGTTGCGGATCTCGCGATCAACGTGGTCAGCATTCTGCACTGGCAGCATGATCAAGCAGTGACCGACCGCTGGCGGGCCGGGCGCGTCTTTTTGGCCGGCGATGCCGCGCATCGCTTTCCGCCGCATGGCGGTTTCGGCATGAACAGCGGCGTACAGGACTGCCATAATCTCGCGTGGAAAGTGATTGCCCGGCTTCGCTGGGGCGCCGGCGATCGCCTCCTCGATAGCTATGAATCCGAACGAAAACCGGTGGCGGAACGCAACGGTGAACAATGCGTGCTCAATACGAAGAGAATGGCGGAGACCGGTTGGCTGCTCAAGGACACGCGCGCGCTGGCAGCCATAGAAACCCCGGAAGGAGAGCCGCTTCGGCAAAAGATCAGCAGTGCAGTCCCCAAACAGCGCGAGCAGCTCTTCTCTCAGGGACAGCAATTCGGCCAGATCTACAGCTCCCAGGCCATGGTGGATGACCACACGCAGGTCGAGGAATCCACGGTCTCGGCGTACCGGCCGACGGGGCATCCTGGCGCCCGCGCGCCGCATTTCTGGCTGATTGACGCAGCGGGCAAAGAATTGTCGACGATCGACCTCTACGATGGAGGTTTCATTCTGTTCGCGGCGCGCGACGGTGAAGCCTGGCTCCTGGCAGCGGCGGCAATTGCCGACGCCACCGATGCGCCGCTGAAGGCGTTTCACATCGGAAGTCCCGGTTATCGCCAGGGTCCCGGCGACAAGACGTGGGAATCCCTCGTGGGAGTCGGTGCCACGGGAGCTCTGTTGATCAGGCCGGACGGCCATGTCGGTGCGCGTTGGGCAACCCTACCCGACGATCCAAGGACTGTTCTGGGAGCGGCTCTGGAGCAGATACTTGATACCAGGCTCGACCGCGCAACGATAGGAGAGTCTCGATCGGGCCGTCGATAGGCCGGACCGAACGGACTGCCGGCTCGATAGAACAGGAGACATCCATGTCGGAGCCCGTAAGACGAGTGACCCTGGAGACATTGATCGAACAACAACGCCTGCATGACCTCCTCGTACAGCGCTGGTGCCTCGGCGTGGATACGGTGGACTGGAGACTCTACAAATCCGTCCTATCGAATGAAGTGGAAATGGACTTTCCCAATCCCTGGTCAGCGACTGCTTCATTGCCCACGGTATGGAAATCCAGTGACTGGATAGAATTCGTGCGGCAGATCGAAGGCTTCGACGCGACCCAACACTACATCTCGAATTTTATCTATGATATCAATGGCAATGCCGCCGTAGTGAAAACATATCTCGCTGCCGAGCACCATATGGGCAATGAATATTTCACGCTGGGCGGTCGGTCTACCCATACCTTCAAGCGGACGCCGGATGGCTGGAGGGTCGTCAAAGCGGCGCTCCGGCCTTGGTGGACGAAGGGCAACCCCGCATTACTGGCCAAAGCGGCAGAACGCTACGCTGCCAAGCAAGCGCCCCGGAGCCAGAAAGCCATTGTCTAGCCGGCGCGCGCGCCGCCGGCGAGGCCGGAATATGGACTTGACACATCTGTCAAATTGACACAACATTCCACGCTATCCGAGGCAAGGGTCAACTTTGGAGGCGTCATGGATGCTCTGAAAAATACTTGGTATGCGGCCGCATGGTCGACAGATGTCGAACACAAACTGCTAAAGCGCACGCTGCTGAGTGAAACGGTGGTCTTGTACCGCGATCGGGCGGGCCGCGCCTTCGCTCTCGCGAACATGTGTCCGCATCGTTTCGCCCCGTTGCACTCCGGCAAATTGATCGACGACACGGTCGAATGCGGCTACCACGGCCTTCGATTCAACTCGTCGGGTAAATGCGTATTCAATCCCGATGGCGACGGAATTACGCCCGCCACCGCCAGAGTGCGCGCCTATCCCTTGCACGAACGTTATGGATTGGTCTGGATTTGGATGGGCGATCCCAAGCTGGCCGACCCAGGACTACTGCCCTCGTTTCCGTTTCTGGAGAATCCGGACACCTACCGTCCCGTCACCGGCTATCTGAAAATCAAAGCAAACTATCGTTTCATGATAGACAATTTAGTAGACGTGGCGCACGTGCTGACCGTGCATCCCGACATGTTGGCTTGTCCCGGCTTGGCTTTGACCAAAACCAAGGTGGTGCGCGAAGGCTCGAGTATTTGGTCGAATAGATTAGCTACGAATACCTCTCCGCCGTTCATATTCGACATGATGTGGCGCCGCGTGCGCGGCGACTATGATGGCGCAATGGATCACTGGGCGGAATGCAGATGGGATGCGCCGACCCTGATTTCTCAGAACACCGGGGTTGCGCTCACGGGGACCCCTCGTGAAGAGGGTCTTGAGACAAAGAATATTCACTTCACGACACCCGAAACTGACACGTCTACTCACTATTTCTGGGCGATCTGCCGAAACTTCAACATTCACAACGAAACGTTCGATCAGGAGATACGAAGCGGTACCGAGCACGCCTTTATTAACCAAGATGCGCCCCTGATCGAAGCCCTGCAGGAGGTGGTGGGGGAACGGGAGTTTTGGTCCATGAAACCGGCGCTGCTGCAAGGCGATATCGGGGCGGTCGAAGTCAGGCGCACGCTCGATCGGTTGATTGAAAAGGAACGTTCGGGCACGGAACCGTCTCGGCACTCCACTCCGACGTTTGGAGGCGCGGCGTGAAGCTCGCAACATTCACCTCCGCAGGCGTCACTCGGATCGGGGTCGTCGAAGGCGCGGAGATCATCGATCTCAATTCTGCTGCTGGCGTTCCGCGAGATATGATCTCGCTGCTCGAAGGCGGACCTGCCGCTCTAGATACGGTGCGCGCATCGCTTCGCGGTGCCAGCCGCGCGCCATTGTCGAGTGTTAGATTGGAAGCTCCGGTGCTGCGACCGCGGAAGTTTCTTGGGCTCGGCGGCAGCTACAAGTCCCACTTGAAAGAAGTTGCACATATCATGCAGCCCCCCAAGCACCAAACCTGGTTCAACAAGCAGGTCACGTGCGTCAATGGTCCCTACGATGATATTCATATGCCGCGAGTCTCCAACACTCTGGACTATGAGGGGGAACTGGCCATCGTCATCGGCGCCCGCGGACGGCATGTCAAGGCCCCAGCGGTTCGCCAGATGGTCGCCGGCTTCACGGTATGTAACGACGTGAGCGTACGTGAATGGCAATCACGTGCTTTTACCGCGACGCTGGGCAAGTCATTCGATACGCACGGGCCCATCGGGCCGTGGATTGTGACACCGGATGAACTCCCCAACGTTCATCAATTGTCGCTCCGCACCTGGGTGAATGGCGAGCTACGCCAAGATGGCAACACCAATGATCTCATCTATCGCTTCGGCGAAATGATCGAGGAACTGACGACCGTATTCACCCTGGAGCCCGGCGACGTTCTTTCGACCGGATCGCCAGCCGGAGTGGGCGGTGCACGGCAACCACCCGTGTACCTTCAAGTGGGCGATGTCGTAAGAATCGAAATTGAAGGCATCGGTCATATCCAAAACCGAGTCGTACTTGAACCATGATTGCGGCGAGGCATATTTTACGGACGTATCAGCGCTGACACCCGAGCATGATATCGAACATGTTATTGGGGTTTTAACTGCTGCATTAGTCCGAACATGTCGGCGCTACCCCAGTGTTCGACATATTTGCCGTCGCGCAGCTTGACGATATCAATTACTGCAAGGTTGATTGCCTTACCGGTGCCGGGCATGCCAAGAAATGCCCCTTTATGTGTCCCCTGGTAACTCTTTCGAGTAACGACCGTATCGCCTTCGGCAAACTGATCATGGATGATCACCTTGACGTCGGGAAACGCGGGGCGGAACACTTGTGTGATAAAGATGTACGGAGCTCTGGGATTTGGCACCGCGTCATGCCCGCTATGATCAAGAAAATTGGGTGAAACCAGTTCGTCGTAAACGGAGAATTTGCCATCTTCAATGAATTCCTTATTGAATTTGCGAACTATGGCTTTGTTTGTATCCTGCAGGCTAGACACTTTTAATACCCCTTCTGTGCTTGATGACTCAGAATCTTCCGAAGCTCAAATACATCGAACGTCCAAGCTAGCATGTACCCCCCGTATCGGATCCCGTAAACTGACTGGAATGCAAAACTGTTTTCTATGTCCCGCCACTACAATTGGGTACATACTTTGTTGGCGATATCCTGAGGTGTTGCTCAAAGTGCCTCGGAAGGATGAAGTTAAATAGGTTTCGTCCGAGTGGGACCGCGCATTGCATGGAACGCCACGGCATGAGTTCAGGATGACGGCCGTTTAGAAAATCATTGCGCGTGTTGATCGGAAAAAACGTTGAGGAGAGAATTCATGATGCATCGTGTCGATTCGACTCCTGCACGGCACGCGGCTGTACGTGGCGCGCTGAGCCTGGGCAAGCTGCTGCCCATCCTGTTTGTCGCGTGTCTGGCGCGCGCTGAATCGCGTGGCAGCACACCGATATCTTGTCCGCCGGATGAGCAGACAAAATTCGTCTGCGGAGTTGTTAACTCGGAGGACATTGTTCAATTGCCGAAGACCCATTGGGTCATCAGTAGCGGGAAGATTGGACCGGGCGTGTCGGTAGGCCACCTGTATCTGATAAATGTCAACACCAGAGCCGTAGAACCGTTCTACCCTGTGGCGCAGAACCAATATCGACAAGATCAGAAGCTGTTCGGCAGCTGTCCCGGCAAGCCGGACGAGACGAAATTTCATGCTGAAGGCATCGACGTACGACCGGCCGAGAATGGCAAATTTACGCTCTACGTGATCAATCACGGAGGTGTGCACGACTTCGTCAATCAAGAGCGCCGCGAGTCTACTGAAATCTTCGAGATCGACGCGCAGGGTGAAAAGCCCAGGATCACCTGGATCGGCTGCGTGCTCACACCGCCCATGCCGGACTCCCACCAGGCGTCGGTGGGAAACGCCGTCGCTCCTCTTCCCAACGATGCTTTCGCCGTCACGATCAATCCAGCCGAGGCCCTGATGCATATGAGGGACCCCGATACCGCCGCAAAGTTGCTCAAGGGCGAGATCCCGGGTCGTGTGATGATCTGGAGCCCAGGCACAGAGTGGCAGGAGGTCCCTGGCAGCGAAATGGCGGGCAACAACGGCATCGAGGCTACACCGGATGGTAAGTGGCTGTACGTGGATGCTATGTTCGAGCAGGGAGTTTATCGTTTGTCTCTGGGACGAACGCCGGTGGATCGCGTGGTGGTCAAGACCACTTTCTACCCGGACAATATCCGATGGGGCGATGACGGATTCCTGTATGTAACCGGCCCAGCAGTGACCAGCCGAGGACTATTCGGCGAGGCGATGGCCTGTCAGGCCATTGAGGCTCGCGTGGCCTGTCCGGCCCCGTTCAAGGTTCTCAGAATCGACCCGCGGACGCTTGAAAGCAAGGAGCTGGTGAATGAGCCTGGTAGTCCGCTGTTCGGGCTGGCCACCGGCGTCGCAAAGGTTGGAAATGAACTCTGGTTGACCAGCGTCCGGGGCACGCGGATCGGTGTTTTTCCCCTGAAATGAGGCAAACATGGTGACTTTATGTTGGGCCGCCGCCAAGGGTATGGCTCGCTCAGCTGTCATTAAGCGGACTAACGATGTCTAATATGAAGCTCTTGACTCTTGGTCCTTAGATTTCACATCTTGCATCTCCCCCGAACTAGTGCTGCTGCGGCACTTGCAGCGCTTCGGCGATCGGGCCCAAGGCAATCGCAGGGAAATGAGTCAGCGCGCCGATGACCACGATGCAGGCCAGCAGCAGACCGATGAAAGGAACACCGTCGGTGCGCAAGGTTCCTGCAAGAGCGGGCCGTCGTGTCTTTGCCGCAAGCGATCCGGCGATTGCCAGCACGGCTGCGATGGGCACGAAGCGCCCGAACCACATCGCCACCCCCAGGCCAATATTATAGAAGGGCGTGTTCGCCGCCAGGCCCGCGAATGCACTGCCATTGTTGTTGGCAGCGGATGAAAACGCGTACAAAATTTGCGAAAGGCCGTGCGGACCTGGATTTGAAATGCCCGCTCGACCCGCCGGCAGCAATACGGCCAGCGCGGTGCCGATCAGCACCAATAAGGGGGCTGTGAGAATGGTGAGCGAGACCATTTTCATCTCAAAGGCGTCAATTTTCTTCCCCAGATACTCCGGTGAACGGCCGACCATCAATCCCGCCACGAACACCGCCATGATTGCAAACAACAGCATCCCGTACAGACCCGATCCGGGACTTCCGAAGATCACTTCTCCCAATTGCATCAGAACCATCGGCACCAGTCCTCCGATGGGCGTGTACGAGTCGTGCATGGAATTCACCGCGCCGTCGCCGCCGGCGGTGGTCACGGTTGCAAAGAGCGCTGACGAGATGATCCCAAACCGGGTCTCCTTACCCTCCATATTTCCGCCTGCCTGCAGCACCGTCGCGGCTTGATTGACGTGTAGATGCGCGAGAGTTCCATCCGCCTGCTGCTCCGCATGAATGGTGACCCCGCTCGTTGCAACCAATACCGCAGCCATGGCCGCCCAAAGGGCCCAGCCCTGGCGCGTACCGCCGACTGCGCGCCCGAATGTGTAGCAAAGGGCCGAGGGAATCATCAAGATGGCGATCATCTCGAGGAAATTGCTCACCGGCGTCGGATTGGCATACGGGTGCGCGGAGTTGGCATTGAAGTAGCCACCGCCATCGCCGCCCAAGAGCGCGATCGAGGTCTGCGATGCCACCGGCCCCATCGGCAGCGGCTGAGCACGCGCCGAGGTCGCCTGCGCGCCGGCGACCTCGAGCTGCCCGGCGGCTTGGCTGGGGCTCAAGTTTTGAATGACGCCTTGCGCCATCAAGGCCCACGCGAGCGCCGCTGCCATCGGCAGCAGGATATAAAGCGTACCGCGCGTCAGATCGACCCATACATTGCCCAAGGCGCTCGACGATGAACGCGCAAAGGCCCGCAGCAGCACCATGAGGACAGCCAGGCCGGAGGCGGCCGATAGAAATGACTGCGAGGTAATTCCCAGCATTTGCGTCAGGTAACTTAGGGTCGACTCTCCCGCGTAGCTCTGCCAGCTCGTGTTGCTGGCGAAGCTGACGGCCGTATTGAAAGCCCCATCCTCCGCAACCCCGGGCAGAGCCGCCGGATTGAGGGGCAACCACCCTTGCACACGCTGCAACCCATACAGCGTCAGGGCTCCAAGTGCATTGAACAGCACCAGGCCGATGGCGTAGGTCCACCAATTCATTTGCGCCCCCGGGTCGATGCCGCATGCCGCGTAGATCCAGCGTTCGAGCCCCCGCGGGGGAGTCAGCGGGTCGCGCCACATGACTTTCAGGATGTAGGCGCCGAGCGGTTTTGCGGTGACAAGCAGTACCGCGACGCACAGGCCGATCTGGGCGTAGGCAGAATTTATGGGAAGCAGCGGTGTCACTTGGGATCGATCTCGCCGAGGCTGCGCAATAGCGGCGAAATGGTCAGGCCTTGCGCAAATATGGAAAAAGCCACCACGGCAAAGGTCAGCGTGATGATGGCATCGTGCTGCGGTATTTCCGGCGGCACGGCGAGTGCGAGAGCCAGCGCCAGCGCCCCGCGCAGACCTCCCCAAAAGAGCATGTGCTGGTACTGGCTCTTCACCTCAAGACGGCTGCGCAGGAACATGGCGCAGATTGGATAGATTGCGACCGCGCGACCCAGCGTCACCACGGTGATGGCGGCAATCACCGGAAACCAGAGGCCGCCGAAGTGCTGCTGGGCGACCTGGGCGCCGATCAACAGAAAAATCAGCGAATTCGCAATGAACGCGGCATATTCCCAAAATGGCTCCAATGCCTGACGGCCGGTATTCGTGATCAACGCAGACGAGCGAAAGTTGCCGACGACCAAGCCCGCGGTCAGTGCGGCCAGTACCCCGGATAAATGCAAGTACTCGGCGGCGAAAAAGGATCCATATGCCGCCAGTGTCGTAAACGTCAACTCAACCAGATAATCCGGCGTGCGTCCGGCGAGAAGCATGAATCCCGCGGCAATGGCGGCGCCTGTCAGGGCTCCTCCCACCATGGTCAGAAGGATCATCCCCGTAATCGCGGCGACTCCCTGATGAGTCCCTGCCAGAAGGCCAAGAACTGCAACGAAGGCGACCGCGGCAGTCCCATCGTTCAGCAGACTTTCCGCTTCGATCAGCAGGCGCAGGCGTCCGCGCACCCCCGCTTCCTTGAACGTAGCGATCACCGATACCGGATCCGTCGCGGCGATCAATACACCAAACACAACCGCACTGCCCCAATCCCAGTTGAGCGCGTATCGCATTCCGATCGCCGTCACGGCGGCTGCCAATATCACTCCCACCGTTGCCAGCAGGGCTACGAGCGGCAGTTCGGTCTTTAGTTCGCGCCAACTGATGAAAAGCGCCGCTTCGAACACCAAGGGCGGCAAGAAGACAAAAAATATCAGCTCCCGCGACAGGTGCAGAGTGAGGTGGACGTGAAATAAATAAAGGATCATGCCGGCGACCACCAAGCCGACCGTGTAGGGCATACGCAGCCGGCGCGTCAGCATGGCCACCAAGGCCGAGATGAAAAGCAAGAAGCCCAGCTGGGATAGCTGAAACGACATAGTCCTTGAACCTGATTTCGCCCGTTGCAATGATTCTGGCACATAGGCAAGTCCTATCGCCCTCATTCAAACATTCAATTGGGAACTCAATGGTCGATCCGGCACTGTGCCGCCTAGCGCATAGAACGCCGGGAGTGAACGATGAAACCATCAATAAAGGTACGTGCACCGGGCATGACCGCAGTCCTCTATCTCGCCTGTACCGCCGGCGCCGGTCCGAGCCTGGCAGCGGACCCCGCGACCGGGCCGCATGGCGCGATGCCCATACCGGCGCAGGAACAGCGGCTCGACAAACTCATCACGCGCTACACCTCCCCGCCCGCGGGAATCGACCCGGTGGCCTGGGCCAGCATCTATATGATGACGGGCAACGAATTGACGCCGGACCGCATCGCGCTCGGCCGCAAGCTGTACTTCGATACCCGCTTGTCGAAGGACGGCACGCTGGCATGCGCAACCTGCCACGATGTCAGCCGCGGATTCTCCGATCATCGCAGCGTATCGGAGGGCATCGGCGATCACTTGGGCAAGCGCAGCGCGCCCACCACCATGAACGCGGCACTGCTGCAAAGCCAGTTCTGGGACGGACGTGCACCGTCACTCGAGGAACAGGCCAAGCTGCCCATCCTCAATCCCATCGAAATGGGGCATCCGGATGCCGACAGCGCCATGGCGTCGATCAAGACCGATCCGTCCTACGGGGCCATGTTCCAGAAAGCCTACGGCCGCGCACCGAACTACGACGATCTCGGCCGCGCCATTGCCAGCTTCGAGCGCACCTTGATCTTCCTCGACGCGCCGTTCGACCGCTTTGCCGCCGGCGATGCGAAGGCGATGTCTTCCGCCGCTCAACGCGGACTCGATCTGTTCAACGGCAAAGCCCGTTGCGTCAGCTGCCACATGATCAATTCCTCGAATCCGCTCGGCACCGACAATTTGTTCCACAACATCGGCGTGTCGGTACGCACCAAGAACTTCGAAGCACTGGCCGGGCAGGCTCTCGGTGTACTGAGCAAGAACAATGACCCCAAGGCGCTCGACAAGCTGGCGATTGAAACCGACATGTCGGAGCTCGGCCGCTTCCTCGTCACCAGGAACCGCGGCGACATCGGCGCGTTCAAGACCGAACAGGTACGCAATGTGGGACTCACCGCGCCGTACATGCATGACGGGTCCTTGAAGACCTTGTGGGACGTGGTGGACCACTACAACAAGGGCGGCGAAACCAACGCCTACCTCGATGGGGGCATCGAACCGCTGAACTTGACCGAAAACGAGATCAACGACGTGGTGGCCTTCTTGTTCGCGCTGACCGACACGCGGTTCGCCGCAGAGAACGAAGCGGCTTTCCGCGAGCAGCAAGCCATCGCCGCCAAGAGCCGGCCGCTGCGCGACAACGCGCTGGCGCACCGCGAGATGCTGCCCTTCGAGCAGCGTGTGATGGGTCCGGCGGGCCTGAAGTAATAGGGAGCGACAGCATGAGCGACAACACCAAGATCCCCCACATCAAGAGCGTCGAAACGCGGCATCTGGAAGAGCGCGAGACCCTATTCCGCGGCTTGCAGAGCCTGGATCGGCGCAGCTTTCTGAAAGTATCCACCGGCGCCGCGGCCGCTGCGCTGGCCGCCGGCGCGTCGAATCATTTTCACAGCTTTCTGCCGGTCAACGTGGCCTATGGCGCCGAAACCACGGCAGGCCAGGGATTTACCTTCGCCTACATCTCCGACTCGCACCTGTACGTCAAGAAGACCAATGAGCGCTTCGTGCGGCAGCTGTTGCGCGCGGTCGACGACGTCAACAAGCTCGACCCGCAGCCGGACTTCGTGTTCTATGGCGGCGATCTGGCACAGCTCGGCCGCAAAGAAGAGCTTGATCTCGGAGCGCAAATCCTGAAGAGCATCAAGGCGCCGCTGCACATGATGGTGGGCGAGCACGATTGGTACTTCGATATGGGCCAGCACTGGAATGAACTGTTCGGCCCGCAGACCTACAGTTTCGACCACAAGGGCGTGCACTTCGTGGTGCTGATGAGCGTGCAGGAGAAGGATTTTTGGACTGCGCGCGGCATGAGCCCTGCGGAGCGCATGCATACCGTGGCGGGGCTCGACAATGCCGTGCAGAGCGCCTTCGAAGTGGGCGCTCCGCAGCGCGAGTGGCTGAGAAAGGATCTGGAGAAGGTGCCGACCTCGACGCCGCTGATCGTGTTCTCGCACTCGCCGCTGTACAAATTGTACCGTCCGTGGAACTTCTGGACCGATGACGCCGAGGACGTTCAGGCCATATTGCAGCGTTTTGAGCGCGTCACCGTATTGCACGGCCATACCCACCAGGTATTGACCAATCGCATCGGCAATATTCAGTTCCAGGGCATGCTGTCAACCGCGTGGCCCTGGCCCTATGCGCCGCAGGGCTTGCCGGCACTGACCGTGCAGATGAACCGGCCGAATCCGTTTGACCCCAACGACGGACTTGGCGACGGCACGATCAGCGTGCACCCCGACGGCCTCGTCGACATGCTCTACAACCTGTGGAACCGCAACCCCATGCAGGTGAAAGCCAGCTATTTGAGCAGCGGCGGCAAGAGCGA
>Ga0210393_10000171_pt1 | contig 63646 bp, 63 predicted proteins | sample IncBWC27OmetaG_FD_160068 | JGI IMG/M metagenome (GOLD analysis project Ga0210393, IMG submission 160068) | Forest soil microbial communities from Barre Woods Harvard Forest LTER site, Petersham, Massachusetts, United States - Inc-BW-C-27-O ... | reverse complement strand
CGCACAAAATTGTCGCTGGTTGGACATGTCTGCTCCGAGAGTAATCGTAGCACCTCCTGCAAGAACCAATCAACTTGTTCTCCCTTTGGAAGCGATTGATCATACTCTAATGACGGTACAATAACATGGGCAATGCAAAAGGCGGACAAGCAAACTCTTCTGGTGTGTTCGCTGCCTTAGCGAGTGCCCAAGCTGCTGATCAGGCTTATGCTCTTGGTCAACAACAATTACAGTGGGCACAGACCCAATGGAACCAAGAACAGCCACAAGTACAACAGGTCATTTCAACCGACATCGCCGCCCAGCAACAACAGACAGCTTTTGCAACAGAGCAACAAAACCTATACGAGGGAACGTATCAACCCCTTGAACAACAATATGCGCAACAAGCACAGGATTGGGCAACTCCTGCTCAACAGAACCTTAACGCTGCTGCGGCTGAAAGCAATATTGCTGAAGCGTCAGAAGCACAACGGAACTCTGCTACAGAGCAACTTGAAGGCTACGGGATTAATCCTGGGAGTACAAGATTTGCTGGGCTTGACATTGCATCGCGTACAACCCAAGCAGCGGCAGAGGCTGGGGCGGGTACAGCAGCTATTCAACAAACGAAACTACAAGGACTAGGACTGGAGGCGGGTGTTGTCAATACAGGCCGAGGTTTACCTAATACTGTTGCTGGTCTATCTAGCACTGGAGTAGGCGCGGGCTCCGCCGCTGCCGCTTCAGGGCAATCGAACATAGCAACTGGTTCCCAGGCAATGACTGGCTCAACAGCATTTACCAATGCTGGTTCTAGCGCCATGAATACTTACGTGAATAGTGTGAACGGTTACAATCAATCGCAATTGGGTTACGCTCAAGTTGGTGCTGCGCAAAGTATGGGGTTCGGTGCTCTTGCTGGTGGTTTGATGGGTAACGCGATGAGCTACCTACAAGAAGGTGGTCCTGCGATACCGCCTAACCCCGGTACTAATCCAGGTAACGTAACTGCTACTCCGGGAGTAACTGCGCAATCACCCAGTGCAATACCACCTCAAGGCACACCAGGAGGGGCTATCCCCCATACAGCATCACCCTCTGGAGGCCAGCAAACCGACGACGTTCCTGCTCGCTTGACCGTGGGTGAGTTTGTTATCCCCAAGGACGTGGTGCAGTGGGAAGGTCAAAAGAAATATTACATGGACATTGATAAAGCACGTATGGCGAGACAGCAAACAGAACAGCGATCTGATGTCGGTGGTGAACACGGTTACGCGCCTCCTGCTCGACCGACGTTCGTGTCACGCCCACAAGCCCACGTACAAAGCGGTGGGGCGATACCTCCTGCCAATAGTAATTACGATGGGGCTGGGCCAACCACTTATGGCGCACAAGGTGCCATCCCTTCTCAACGATATATCCAGACAAGAGCGGTGGGCTAAATGGCTTACGCCGGTAGTTTTGCCAAGGGGTTTATTGACGCTTTTCTAGCGGCTCAAAACCAGGGTATGAGGCGTCGTCATTACCAAATGATGAACGACTATTATGCTTACAAAATGAAACTAGACGGATATGACGTTGCTTCAGGTAAATTTATTAACCCTGCTACTGGTAAGCCAGAGTATGACTCACAGGCACAATATTTTAAAGCAATGCAAAAAATGTTTCCCCAAAAAGGTATGTTTGGTGCGCCAACAGGGGATGGGGGTGACACCCAACAAGAAGAACCCGGCAAGGGTGAAAAGGGAACTTACTCTTTAGCGCAAATGACCCAGATGGCTGAGAAGGCTGGGTTCCAAGGTGAGGACGCTGCACACATGGCGGCACTCGCCCAAGCTGAAAGTAATGGCAACCCAGGTGCTGTTGGTAGTGCTGGCGAGATTGGCTTAACCCAAATTAACCCCCATGCGTGGGGGGATGAAATGGCTAACTCAGCCAAAGACCCACAAGAAGCGTTCAACGCCGCTTATAAGGTTTACAAACAACAAGGTTGGGGTGCATGGTCCACTGATCCGTCGTCACCTCATTTTACTCCCGGTAACAACGGGATGCGGTTTTTCGAAGCTGCTAAGAAAGCTCAGGCGGCAGCGACAGCTATGGCTGCGCCCACTGACACATCTACGGCAAAAGCTCCTACCCCTAAGACTGCAAAGAAAGCACCACCTCCTGCTCCTACTCCCGTAGTAAAAAAACCACAGGTCGCTCCTGACGACCAAGCGGCAATCCCATCACCGACTCAACCCACCTCTGCCGCTCCTGAACCCGAAGAAGACATAGCTATGGGTCCGCCTGACCCACAGTGGTCAACGTATAACGCCCCTGCGATTTTAAAACAACCACCCCCTTCACCTCCGCCGCAAGCACAACCCGCTCCTGCCGCTGTACCTTCACCGTCTGCGCCTCCACCTTCCGATGCTGGACCGGATACATCTGTACCCCCACCTCCTGACAATAATACTATGATGTCGGCAAAGGGAGGGGCTATACCCTATAACTCTTATAGGTTTACCAAGTATGATGACGGTGGATACGTTAGTTCGGATACGACTCCCGTAGTAAGTTCGGATGCAAGTGTTCAGGGTGACACCCAACAAACTCAACAGGGCGCTGCTCAGATGGGTGCTGCTGCGGGAGCAATGGGTTCATCTGCTACGAAAGGATTTGAAGGCGCTCAAGATAGAAAATATGAGAGCGCTTTACGTAAAAGCTTTACACCTAATACTTCAAGTACAAGGTCTGTTCCGTCGCTATGGAACCTTCCACAAAACCTTAAGAATTCTCCGGCAGGGAAATTTTTTCAAAACCCCGGTGCAGCAATGCAAGCGATACCGGGTACTGTTGCACAAAACTTCCAAACGTCCCCCGTTGGACAAATGATGTCGGGTGCATCCGGTTATCAACGTGGTGGGGCAGTTGCTACCAGAGTAACTAAATTCCAGGACGGTGGCGATGCTGGTGGGACTGGAGAGGGTGTAACAGGTTCTAGTACTACTGGGGGTACTACTACAAACACGACTAATGTTGGTGGTGTTACCGCAGTAACTGGAGACACCACGACTGGGTTTAGCGCTGCTGATATGGGTCATACCAGTAATGCTGGGGGTAGTGCTGGTAGCGAAGGAGGTGGCTCAGGAACAAGTGGTACGAGTGCAGCACCTGGGCTGGCCGCAGCAGTCAATAGTATGGTTAATGCGATATTTGGAGGTCCAGCAAGCGCCCAGACTCTTAGCCCAAGTCAAAAAGCGTCGTTACAGTCTTCATTGGCTCAACTAGCAGAAGCAAGGGGGACAAGTGTATCACAGATGCTTGGGCCATCTGGTGGGAACACTGGTTTGAGTCCTTCAGCGTTAGCGGCTTTGAGGGGAGCAGTTAATCAAAACGCGATCAGCTTTGGACCGCCGGGCGTTCCGAGTTTAGGCGTGCCAGAGGGTGTTGGTGGACAGGGTGCTGCGCCGGTTGGAGCAGTGACGACTTCAGCTTTAGGGCCTCCCGGTACTGGTTCTAGCCCTGGTTCACCCACTGGCCTGAGTCCATCCGTAGTTGCTGACATCAATGCTCAGATGCAAGCCTATGCACATCAAAAAGGATATCTATCGGGGATGGGGACTCCGGGGTTTCCAAACCCACCTTCCGGTACTAATGCTTTAGGCTTCCCCGCTGCTAACCCTTCTATAGGTCCAGGGGGTGCGCCGCAAGGCACAGTGGCTCCTCCCGGTACTTTGGGACCAGCCCATAACTCGGGTGTAGCTGGTCCTGGTCCCAGTGCTCCCGGTGGTATAGCTGGTCCCAGTGCTCCCGGTGCCCCCGGTCTCGGTCCCGGTGGTGGAGGTGTAGCTGCTGGCCCGAGTGCCCCAAGTGGACCTAATGCGCCTTCACAGTATGCTAGTAGTATGATGGGGCAGGGTGTAGCACCTCCTGGCATGGCTAATCAGGGTTTTGGTGGTCAAGGGCTTGCTCAAGGTGCAGAGGCAGTCAGCCAAGCACCAGTTACAGGTGGCGCATTCCACGGCGCTCCTGCGCCCAATGTCGGGCGTGTTGCCAAGGGTGGTCCTATACGTAAATACGCGGCAGGGGGAGCGGTCACGTTTTTCGCTGATGGTGGTCCCGCTGACCAGCAACCCGTTGTTCAGCCCGCCCCAATTGATTACTCTGGGAGTCAAGTTACCGCTGAACAGCTTTCAGGTGGCTCTACCGCTTCTGCCGCAGATGACACTGAAGATGCTCGCGACGATGCTGAAATGCAACGACTAGACATGGAGGGTCCGTCAGAAGACGGCTTGCCACTGGGTACACCTCAAATTTCTGACTCGTTTGGTAATCCCTCTCAAGGTGCATCAGATGGTGTTGTTGCTGGCGCACAGTCGCTTATCGCTGACAATAGCCTTGGGCCGCAAAGTGCAATACCTTCTCAAGGCGAGTCAGGACAAGGTACTTTCTATGATAAAAAGAACGATATGGACGGCGACCACAAAAACGCAGTTGATCAGGCAGTAGACCCAGACGGTCAACTTTCTCCCAATATGCGACATCTAGCCTCGATAGAAAGTATTTACAAGTATGGTGTATTAACCGGTCATGAGAAAGATGGAGCCGCCGCTGCCGGTGCTTACTTAAAAAATCTTGTCACTGAAGGACAGGATTATGGCGACAAAGCACTAAACGCACTCAGAGACGGGAACCTTAACGACGCCATTGGCAATCTTGTAGCTGGATATCATCAGATACCTGACGGCATGCATATGAACGCTAAAGTCAACGATGACGGTACAGTTCATGTTCAGCAGGTTGATTTACATAATAAAGTTCAGTGGGAAGGTGATGTTGGTAAAGACGAACTAGCGAAAGCGGCAGGTCAACTTAGAAGCGGCCAAGCGTTTTGGAATGTTGTTGGTCAATCAATGGCGAAGTACGATCCTAAAGACGGTGCAAAAGTACCGCTCGATACTGCACAAAAAATATATGACAACGCTGATAAACAAATGCTCCAAATCGAGCGAGGTATACAAGGAAGATACTTTCAGGGTAACAATCCAATTGTTAACGGCAGGGTCGCTTATGAACCACAGCCGCCAACACCAACAGGCAATGCACGGTTTGATGGTATGCAACGACAACAATATTTAAATCAGCACCGTGAATGGCAAGGTTATGTAGAACAAAACGATAAAACAGCTAAGAACGATACTCTTGCTGCAAAGACTGATTACATAGCCACACATCGTGCATTACTTAGAACAGCATTAGGACAAAATAAAGAAGCAGTTGAGCAACAAAAACTCGTACAAAGCCAAGAGGCTGATATCTCAAAGGGTATAACTGCAAAGAGTAAAGAACTCGCAAAAACCGCAGAGCTTCGGCAGAAAGCAGATGAACTAGAAAACAAACCTTTAAGTTTGAGTGATACTTACAAAGAAGATGTAACCGGTAAGAAGTCTATCGTTGAAACTGCAAACGATTATACTTATGGAAAACCAGGTGTTCCTGGTATAGGTGCGACACCGGGAGAGCCAGCCGTGCCTGCTATTGTGTCAAGTGATGCGGCAGAAGCGAAAAAGAACGGTAATATTTTCTTACCCAACAAATCTGACCAAGATATTATACGTGACGTAATAGGCGACGGATACGCACACGCCAAGGGTAACTTGCCCATGGACGAGGTTGCTTCTGCGGTGAAAAACCTTTATCAAACACCGGACCCAAGTAAAGTTCATATTGACCCACTAGCGAAAGATGGTCGTCCTATGGTTGGCACTGGTACGCCAGCGTTCTATCAGATTACTACTCCTGGGAGTAGACCATTCAGGGTGTCATCTGACACGTTTAATGCCATGAAGCCTACACTGCAAAAAGTCTATAAGCAACGACAAGCTGACGCTGAAGCCAGTAAACCGGCACCAGAAGCCACCCCCGCTGCTGCTATACCATCTCCTGCTCAATCAGGTCCACCGAGAACCGGTGGCGCATTACCGCTACCTAGTTCCATGCAACCACCTGCTGCGCCACAACGCGGAACGCCAGCACAGCCTCCAGGCTGGTTAGACTGGATTGGCAAACATATGTTTACGGAAGACCAACCACCGGCTCCCCAATGATTATTTTTACTATAAGAGTAACATAGATGCCGTCGCTCAGTGATTATCTTGGCGATGATTATGCTCAACCGATTGGTGACACCCAACCACCGGAGCCTGTTGCACGCACACCAGAAGAACTGGCTGAAACCCCCTCGCTTAGTGACCACGCTTCTTATCTCGCTAACGTATATCATAACTCGCTTGCAGGTTTACATACAGCATTAGGGTCAATAAGTGATGACCCAGCTATAACCAAGCAACACGATCAACTTGCAGACCAAGAACGTTCCAAGGCGTCTGATGCTTTTGACAACATGTCCCTTGCTGGACGCGAGGCGTCTCAGAGTTGGAATAAACACTGGATGCATGGGGCGTTGTTTGCGGCAGAGCAAATGCTACCTGGCACAGCGGCAGGAATAGCTGGTGGACTTATAGCTGGTCCCGTTGGAGCGATGGCTGGGTTTGGAGGTTTAAGCGCATCAGATTTCGCGGGTTCAACATCTGCCGCTGTCAAACAAATGACACCGGAACAACTTAATAAACTTTCAAATTCAAAATACTCTACATTAACACAAAACGGTATGACGGACGAAGACGCCCGTAATCAAATCATTAACGACTCTATTGGCCCCGGTATGCTCATAGCAGGTGCAGCGGGTGCAGCGACGGCAGAAGTGCCGGGGATGGGTGGCACCCTTGCAAAACGACTTGCGATAGGCGCGGCAACGGGTGGTGCTGGTAGCGCGATAACCGATCTTGCTCTGGGAGTAACAACCGGACAAACCCCCTCTGCCGCAGATTTAGGTTCAAGCGCTTTATCAGGTGCAGTGCCAGGGATGGTGTTTGGGGCCATTGGTAAGCAACATGGACAGCGTGGACCTGATCGGGGCAAGCCTGTTGACAGTACAACTGGCACCGGGGTAGGGTCTGACCGTACAGGACGAGCACCTGAGAAACAACTTAAAACACCGGGGAAAGGTGACGTTACTCCCGAGGGTAATACGTCAACCCCTCCTGCACCTGATATCCTAAATACTGAACAAAGAGAAGCATTGGATGTTACTCTCGGGAGTAAACAAGAAACCAATAAAAAAGCGCCTGCTGCTCAATCTACATCGCCAGCGGGTAGTACAATACAACCGCCGGTTGCACAACCAACCCCCACCCCCTCAAAAATCGCCTCAGAGGCCCCTAGGACGGCCGATACAACCGGGCCGCTACCACCCTACCAGGAACCCCCAAAAAGCCCGCCTACGTCGCTCCCTGTTGATCCTGAGCGGCCTCCTTCTGTTCCACCCCCAACCCCCTTGACGGCGCAACCCGGTTCTGAGCCGGCCCCTGCGCCCCCTGTTCGTACACCTTCTGTTCCTGTTTCACCCCAACCTACAGCGGCTGTTACTGAAAATCCGAAAACCCTTCAAATACAAGAAGAAGCACTAGCCCAAGGAAAGAAGGAAGTTGTCTTTTATCCGCAGGGAGAGGGTTACTCTCAGAGTGGCACCAAAGCCCTTCGTGACCAACCTAACGTTAGTGTGATCAAATGGCACAATAAAGACGTCGCTGTTTTTAGGACTGACGGTCCAAACAATCTTACATCCTCTTCCCTTCGTTCTGCCGTAAAAGAAGGTAAACTCAATGAGCTACTTGGTCTTGGCGACACGACACGCGAAGAAGCGAGCGCACGGGCTGCTGCTGGTGAGACTCCTGCGGCAGTGGTCGAGCGCACTCCCGAGGGAACGGAGGCCCGTGCTGCTGCTGGGACTACGGAGACTGCGCCTGCTCAGACAGCAACGATGGAGGCAACGAAACTCGCTCCTGAAAATAAGATAAGTATCGAGCGACCGGTAGATGTTATCAAAGAAAGGCTTGCAGCGCGAGCGCCTAGAATTTTACAGGATATAAGCAAACCAAGAGAGCCTGCTGCACCTGTCTTTAAAGCAACTCAAGAAGAAGTTACTCCGGGAGTTAAACATCGCACTATAGCTGAGAAGGCACAAATTGCAAGGAGCAATTTCACTGCTAACAGAATAGTTTTATTGAACAAACCTATGCAACGTGAAGATTTATCAGATATTTATAAACGTGCAGGACGTATGGTTGAACAAGCCAAAGCGCGTGATATAACTATACCTAAAGAGTTAGGCGCGCACCACTCAGCCGGTATGGCGATTTTAAGTGAGGCACGAACACTTATTAGTAATAAAGAACCGTCACCAGATGCCTATGCGAGGTTCTTAGACCGTGAAGCACTCTTTCGTGCCGGGAAGAAAGATGAAGCACTTGGTATTCGTAAAGCTGAAGGAGCGGCAGAACTCGGCGGAACCGAGACACCTGATATCCCTGTAGAGACTACTCCTGAGAGTGAACTTATTGCGAAGCAAGAAAATGAACCACCTAAAAAATTCGAAGTCGTCAAGCTAAAACGCAGAACACCTGATAAGCTAAAAGCTCTACAAGAACAACTGGATGCACGCGCAGAAAAACCCTCTCCCACTGCCGCTATGCTTGAAGCAGGTAATTACGATAAAGGGCATATACGTCTTGAGGGAGAAAACATAAGCGTTGAAACTGGTAAAGGCGAAGTCCGTGAACCCTACGACGTGAAAGTGAAAGCCCACTATGGGTACATTCGCGGCACGGTGGGGAAGGATGGCGACCACATTGATACGTATATTGGTCCCAAGGGTGAAACTGGTAAAATATTCGTGATGAACCAGCTTACTCCCGGAGTAGGTTCGTTTGACGAGCATAAAGTGTTTATGGGGTTCGATTCCAAGCGTGCAGCGTTAGACGCTTACGAGAAGTCATTTGACGACAAGAGCGCGTGGAAGCGTGAAGGTGGGATTGTCGAGTTAAATAAAAACCAATTTAAAGATTGGCTAGAGAACGGTGATCATTCACAGCCAATCAATGAAGGATTAGAGGGTGAACACCCCGGACAAAAATTTGAGACGATGGACCTTGCTGGTAAAGCACAAACTAGGGAGTATAACCACCGAAGTAATGTTAATGAGATGTTAGGTATGTTAGACTTGGGCAGATGGTCCCCAAGTTTGCGTCCTCTTATACGCAACTTAGCTGATAAGTTTAAATCGCTTATTGGTGACATGCCTGTTTATTTATTGTCTAACGACGAGATGAAAAAACTAAACCCTGCAAGTGATCGCACTTTTGCTGGGGCTTACGTTACAACACACAATCATATTTATTTAAACGATGATATTTTAAATGATCCTCGCTATAATGCGTCTCATACAATAATGCATGAAATACTTCATGCTGTTACTATTCATGCACTTAACAACGACAAAGGACTAAGCGATCTAGCTTTGCGGTTGTACGCAGAAGTTAAAAACGAACTCGGTGACAGCATACCACAAGGTTTAGGTTATGGACTAACTAACTCTAAAGAGTTAATGACAGAGCTTTTAACTAATCCCAAATTACAAGATTGGTTAAAACATATACCTATATCACCTGAACTCGCTAAAGACCTGGGTATGCCACGATGGCGTAAGGCGACAATGTTCCAAGGGGCACTTGATTGGTTTAGAAAGTTACTAGGGTACGGTCCACGGGATTACTCTTATATCGAGGCTGCGTTGAGCATTGGCGAGAAAGCCATGTTCGCGAAAGACCCAACCAGTGAATACTCTTATAGGTTAAGGGCTTCTCAGGTATCTAATAACGAGCTAGGCGAAGGCCCGGTTCATGCAATGCTGTCTCCAGAGGCGGCAGGAGAAAAGTTCAAACAGGCTGGTAAGGATATACAAGAGGGTCTAAAGGGATTTGGTACTGGGCGTGAAGCTCCGGCTATGCGAGCTACAAGAATTTATTTACAACAAAAACTCATGGCTCCTGATGAGTGGATGAGGCGCATCGAGAGCGCTTTCTCTCTGCCGGAAAATAATTCGTTCAGAAGATATATTAACTCTATGTCGTCCAAAGATGCTGAAGTCAAAAAAGAGCTTAAACTCTCAGATGGGGTTATGAAACATTACACCCAACTGAGTAATGATGACCCAGAAGAATTTCAAAAACTAGAGGACGTACTATTAAGTTCTTCGCAACATGGCGTACATCCTGATGACCCATTAGGCGTGGGCCGTAATAAACATATTAAAGTGAACAAAACAAACCCTGAAAACTCTAACCAAGAATACAAAGACGCCATACATAACCACGCTGACGATGCTCTTAAATACAGCGCGTTAACTCCTGAGAGTAAAGAACTGTTTGGTGATGTCCGTGATGAAATGTCGCGTGAACACAAGGTAGCTCTTGACGAGGGACGCAAAGCTATAACAAACTCAATAGAGAAAGAACTACGCACGGGTGACTACCAAGCAGACTACAAAACCGCGGTGCAGAAAGTTATTGACAAAGAAGAACTCGATCACGACGAACAAAAACTTGTAGAGGGAGACAAGAATGTTGCCCAAATTCGTAACTATGATCGAACCTCTAGACAGGCACTCAAAGGACCGTACTTCCCAACGCGGCAAGAGGGAACTCACGTTGTTGAGGGTGAACACGACTATAAAATACCCGATGGAGCTAGTCGTGATCCCGATAATCCGAACAAAATAATCTTTAAAACTCGCAAAGAAGCATGGGACTTTACTCCCAAGACTAAAGATGGTGACGCGCTTGCTACTGATATGAGCAAGAAATATTACTGGCCCCAGCAAGACGGGTCCAAAAAATACACTTCGAGCGAAGACGTGCGGGCTACACCTGACTGGCGTGGCAAGACAACCCCGGAAGAAGAGTATCATGTTGACGTGAACAATAAACACTATGAGTTTGCTGACAGTGTACGCGAGGGCGAGAAATACCGTAAAGCCATGCAGGATGCTGGTGTCACAAATGTTTCTCAGGTTCTGCCGCGTAAAGAGAATGTCACGTACGGTCCTAACGCGCTGAATGTTAAATCGATGCTCGATCATGTCGATAAAATGGCGCAACTATCAGGAAGTGAAAAAGAAGCAAGCAAAGACGCAATCAGGTATGCAGCGATAGCAGGGCAACGTGGTAACTCTATTAATAAAAACTATCTTAGACGGTATGGTGCTCAGTCTAATCTTGATAGCGTGCGTACTCTTGATATGCGCCGCCGTGCTAATGCTAGCTTTGTGGCTATGGCTCGACATAGGCCAGACATTGATGAAGCTCTTGAACACATGCAGAAATTTGCTGACGATAATAAGCAACACGACGATGCGGGAGAATTACAAGCAGGAGTGAATATTTTTAAAAACCGTGCAGACAATTATCAAAACGATACTATGAACAACATGAAGACTTCTAAGTTTTGGAATAGCGTATCTACGTTTGCTACTTTAAAATACTTGTTAAGCCCTGCGTTCTTGTTGCGCCACCAAATACATGTGCCTTTGTTCGTGCTTCCCAAGTTGGCTCAACATATTGGCTGGTGGCCAGCTTTGCGGCAGACGATGAGAATATATAAAGACATGGCAGGGGGATGGCCAGTTATTACTCGCGGAGTAAAGTCAGGTCTTAAGACTATTTGGGACTATGATAAAGATCCTACCGACTTTATTGACGCTCTTAAACAAGAACGTATGAAGCGTGGTGGGTCTGCTGAAGAAATGAAGATGATTGATCAATTGTCACAGTGGGATTTGTTACACCATACAGGCATTGACTTTGAGAACGCTTACAGGAGCCAAGGTGCCCTTGGTAAATTCCAACGTGGCGCTCGTAACATGGCACAAGAGATCATTGGCAGCGCCGACGGTGTGTCAAGGTTTAACTCTAGTCTGATGTTCTATCGCGCCGCTCGCGATACACTTGGTATGGACCACGACAAAGCTACACAGTTTACGGCTGACCGTATCAGGGAAACCCAAGGGCAGTTCTCCAGCTTTAATCGTTTAGAGGTTATGCGTAACCCCGCCGTTCGTGCCGCTATGCAATTTAAGAGTTTCCCGTTGTTGGTACTTAAAACTATCACCAAGGCAATGTATAACTCTTTAAGGTATGGTGCATCTGCTGAAGAACGCTGGCAAGGAGTTAAAACATTAGGTGGTATCACCGCTGCTTCTATGGCGATATCAGGGGTATCAGGTGCGATGCCAGAGCCTATAGAAGACCTGATTGACGTAACAGGGTTACTTGGGCTCACCGACAACTGGCCTCAACTCGAAGACAAACTTCGTACCTCGGCGGCAGAGCAAATGTCGCCGGAGGGTGCTAACATTCTTATGAATGGTCTGGGTGGAGCTTTGGGGATTGATCTGCATCATGTGGGCGGTATTAGCGATATGACGGGGCTGCCTTATATACTCTCAAGTCGTAAACCTACAGACGACATGTATAAGTGGCTAGCAGGAGTGCCAGGAAGTATAATGGGGGACGGCTTCACGGGGATGGGTGATTTGCAGGGTGGCAACATAGAGAACGCCTTACAAATAATGTTGCCCAAGCTAATCACCGACCCAATTAAAGCCTATCAAGAATATACTACGGGAGTAACTACTCAAGCGGGCAAAACAATATCGGCTCCAGTGAGTGCCCCTGAAGCACTGTTACGCGCGCTTGGGTTCGTAACCACCACTGAGTCATCGGCGCGACAAGCACGCTATATCACTGGTGTTGAGCAGGGTGCGCGTCAGGACGCCTCTAAGCAAATCACCCAAATGTGGCAGAGTGGTGACAAGGTGGGTGCGATACAGGCGATGCGGGCATACAACGCTCAACATCCTGATCAGCCTATCCGTCCACCCTCTACCAAGCCTGCACGTCCAACTGTGCTAGGGTATCCCGAGACCCCACGTAATCAAGCTGAACTCGAAGCGAGAGCAAGAGCCTATGGCCTCCAGTAAAAATCCTCCTGAAAAGAGGGATTACAGACATGAGTATGACTCCTACCACGGTAAACCCGAGCAAATCAAAAAGCGTGCCCAACGCAACGCAGCCCACGCTGCCGTCGAAAAAGCTAGTGGAAAAAATATATCCAGCGACGTTGATCACGGCAGACCAATACGGAAGGGCGGTTCTAATAGCCCCGGAAATTTACAGGTCACGTCGGTAGCGAAAAATCGTAGCTGGCGTGCTGGCAAGAAAGGATATGACTGATGCCTTCTAAGTTAGTACCCCAGAAGTTTAAAGCTGGCAAACTTCACTCTGGGAGTAAATCTGGGCCAGTGGTTAAAAACCCTAAACAAATGGTTGCGATCATGATGAGTGAACGCAAAAAGGAACAACAGGGAAGGAAACCCTAATGCCTAAAGGAATGGTATTCTGGCTTGTCTATATCATCTGTCTTGTGCTTTGGCTCGTTGGAGCAGGAGGCTTGGCAGGTGCTTACGGCCACTACATCGGGGGTGGAGCGGTTGAGTTCATCCTGTTCTTTTTGTTAGGTTGGGGCATCTTCGGGTTCGCCATCACCTGACAGGGTATGTGACAGAATTATGACCTTGACAAGTGTTAAGAACTGTGCTAAGGTCTATCTATTGCAAGGGAAATAGTTCTCTTGCATGTCTAGGAGAGAAGCGATGCCAATGGTAAGAGGCTTCCTGCGCATCATCAAGCGCAGAGACAGATGGGGTCGCCCAGTTGATCCAGATTACGGCATTGACGAGGGTGATTTGGAAGAAGGTGGTGGAGAAGACGGCGGCGAATATCCTGATCAGGGTCTTCCCGGTCGTCCTCCTGGTTTCTGGGGTGGTGAACGTCCTAGTTTCCCCGGTCGTCCCGGTCAAGGGTTGCCTCGGCCGCCTCGTCCAACTGATCCCGATTGGGGTCTTGAAGAAGGTGGTGGCATCTGGGGCGGTCCAGGTCGTCCCCCACGTCCTCCGCATGTATGGCCGCGGCCTCCCGGTGGTGGGCTTCCGGTTGATCCAGGCTGGGGTGTCGGTGGCAGGTGGCCGGAACGGCCCAGTCACGGTTTGCCAATTTTCCCGTCTATCCCCGGCAAGCCTGACAACTCTCTGCCTCCGGTCGAGGGTGAAGGTCCGCCTCCGACTGATCCGCCTCCGGGCACGATCTGGCCGCCGTTGCCTCCTGGTGTTCCAGGTGGTAAGGCAATTGCTCTTGTGGCGATTTCCGGCGTCGGTTATCGCTATGTCGTGATCACCATTCCGCCGCCGGCGCCTGGACAGGGCTTGCCCCCTTCGCGTCCCGGTGAACCGGAAGTCGATCCTACGCGTCGGCGTTAAGTTACTCTCAGAGTAAAGAGCGGGGGGATCGTCCCCCCGTTCATCTCAAAAATGGAGCTAGTCACATGAAGAGATTTCTATTGGGTGCAGTTGCCCTTGCAAGTATGGTCACACCCGCCCTCGCTACACTACAGCTTTCAATCACCGACGGAACATCAACCTTCTCCTGCCGCGATGGTCAGCTTGGTTGTGATCTCAGCGGTGGGGCTAATAACTTGTTGGTGGTTGACACCACACTCGATGGGTTCTTTGTGCAGGTCACATTGGCCCAATCGACGTTTGGCACTCACAACGTCCTGCAATTGTCTTCTGCTAATATCGAGAATAACGGCAGTGCGACGGGGACAATTAGCTTTGTCGCCAGTGACACTAACTTTCATGCCCCTGTCAACAATATCGAGGAAAGCGGATCACTAACGTTTAACAACAGTGTCGGTTCAGGCCCGTCAAGTGTTAGTTTTTTTGCTGACCATGCGAATGGACAGGGTGCAAACCCACTGAACACACCGGGGTCATTGCTCGACACATTCAGCGATACGCCGGTAACTAACCCCGACTCATTTTCTGGCACTCACCTGTCGTCGTTTGTTTCTGGTTCGCCGTTCAGCATGACAGAGAGCGCTTCACTTAACCTGATCGCTGGTGGGAGTGTTACTGGTTTCGACCAGTCAATGACGGCTTCGGTTGTACCCGAGACGTCTACGTGGGTGATGATGTTGCTGGGCTTTGTCGGCTTAGGGTTTGCAGGAATGCGGAGAACCCCCGTTCGCTTCCTCGACCGCACCCAACTAGGCTGACAACAGTGGCGGGGAGCCTTTTGGCCGCAACCTTTGGCTCCCCGTTACCTTTATGAACGAACATCAAAAAGCAGCACTGGTCTTACAGTTAAGTTTACTCTTAGAGTATAATGAAATAGACGCGTATTTATCGACACTTAAACGCATTGCAGAAATACAAGCATTCAGTGCTACTCGCGGAGTAATGAATTGGGATGACGCTATACGATGGACAACAGTTGTAGAAGCCATAGGTAAAATAGAAAGGGAGATAGAAATGACAGTCCACACACCTGAGGAATGGCGAGTTATACTTGGTAAGATAGCACCTCACGGTAAGCCGTGGATATTAGACGGTTTTGCCGATGCTTTGCCTGGTATCTGCGAGAAGTTCGATATCACTACGAAAAATCGCCAGTCACATTTTATTGCTCAATGCGCTCATGAGTGCGACCACTTTAAGACTACTCAAGAGTATGCGAGCGGGCAAGCCTACGAAGGACGCAAAGACCTTGGTAACACACATAGTGGAGACGGTAAGCGTTATAAGGGGCGCGGGCTTATCCAGCTTACAGGTCGGTTTAACTACGCCACGGCAGGGAAAGCTTTGGGACGAGACTTCATCAACGACCCAGAATTGGTGGAACGATTCCCCGCCGCTGCCGACGTATCAGCGTGGTACTGGGACACGCATAAACTTAATCACCATGCAGACAATGACGATGTTCGTGCCGTCACAAAAGCAATCAACGGTGGTTACAATGGCCTTGACAGCCGCATGGCCTACCTCGCAACGGCGAAAAGTGTAATTGCATAATGGACCTCACTAACGTACCCAGACCCCCTATCCCGAAAATAATGGACTACCCTGGCGCGGTTACGGTGGGGTTTGTTGTTATATTTGCTACTATAATGTTATTTGTTACCAATCGTTTCGACAGCACAGGTGGCACCTTAACGATATCGTTGATTGTGGTGCTGGCGTTTGTTGCCGTTGTAGCGTTCTCTTTGATATTCGCTATCCCGGCAGACGACGAGGTTACTCCCGGAGTAGTAGGTGGCCTCGTCGCCGCTTTCGGTGCAGTGGTTGCTTACTGGTTAGGCAAGGCCAAAGGCTGATCACTTAATTGTAATTCGCTAGGCGCATTAGTTTCGTAGTATTGCCTTAACAACCCAATACCTTTTAAGTGATCTAATTGATCCTGTGTAATCTGCGGGGCATTATTCTCCCATATTCCACTCAAGTCCGGCAGTGGGATTTCCCGAGCGGGAAGGGGTGCAACCTCAATAGGGTATAGTTTTGACTTGGTGGCACGATTGTACACCCCTCCACAATGTTGTGGTGTTGGGTAGTTCCACACTCTAAAGCAGTGAGCCTGTACGGGTGTTACTCCTATAGTAAGTATGACGATTGCTCTCCACATTTTGCTCTCCTAGTGACTACAATCAGGACATATGTCCCAATTCTTAAACCCATGTGGGCATAAGTTACCAGTATTTAGTGGCTCTTTACCAAGCTCTACTCGTTGTGTGTCACGCTGTTTGGGTGTCATTGGTGGCGCACCCATCATAGTTGTTTCATAACCTCGCGCTAGTAACCAGTTCATACTTTCAATGATCATTTCGTCAGTGGCACCCAACCATTGCAGACGCGCTTTATGCACTGTTGCTAACGGCACTGTGGGATCTACGGGTGGTGGATTACCCGATTTTTCCCACCATAGGCGAGCCTCCCTAGCCCGTGGGTTGCGGAACAGTGCATCACGTTCAGCAAGCAACGTTTTAAGTTCTTCGTCTATGCTCAAAACTCTATCTCCTGTCCTAGAGCTGTTTTGCTTAGATCGATCTCCCAACAGTGGATGGGCGGACTCGCATAATCCGTCCCACTACCGATACGACTACGGGTTAGTTTAGCTTTTAAAAGTTTCTTTAGAGCGTTAGTAAATGCGCTTCGGGTAATGTTTTGTTCTTTACACCATTTTCCTAGTGCTGGATGGCTTATTTTACAGATGCGTTCTTTCTCGCTAAGTTGCACATACACTGTTTGTCGGGTAAAAATAATGTTGTCGTTGAGCACTCTAATTGAGCCTTTGTTAGGACGTCCAGCCCCGCTTGCTATGGTATTTGTTTTAATGGTATTCATTGCCATTGCGTGCAAAAACTCACCTAATTGAAGCTCAACATTACCCTTAGAAGTAAAATCTTCTGCATCAGTCATTAAATGTACTCGATTTTCTTTAATTTTTTCTCTTATGAAGTTCTCAAGACCCGGTAAATCAAATTGGGTAAACTTCAATGCGTTTGCTAGTCTTGCGCCTACAATTAGACAGGCGGCAATGGCGGACCAAAAACGTTCAGATTGATTTGTTTGAAGATCATCATCGATTTTGTCACGCATAGTTGTTACCCACTCTAATACACGTTTATGATTTGCTCCTAACCATGCTGCATATTTTTGTCCGATATGACCATAATTCCTTCGTAAAGCACCGGTTAAAATGGTCATGTGTCCAACGTTTAAATTGGATACGAATGACTCATCAACGTTAAACTCAAGTAATCGGTAATGTCCTGCACCCGATCCCTTTGCAGCCTTAGCAATTTCATCTGAGAGTGGGTTATTAGCGCACCACACTAATAAACTTTCAAATTCTAATTGCCGTGTAGGTTGTACAGTTTGGGTTAATCTCCCCTTTTCTCGTCCTCTCGTAATAAGATCAATTATTCTAACCATTTTTTCTGCTTGTTGTTGCCCTCTAATTTCGTCCCAACACAAAGGTAAATTTTTGAGAGATGCCATTGTATGCATGATATGATTTGCTGTATCATCAAGACCTTGCATCTTGCCAGTGCTGCCCCAAATCGCTTGACACAAACTCAACGCTGAGGACTTACCAAGTCCACTCTTAGAACTCCATGCTCCAACACATACACCAAATAACCCTGTTAACGTGATCAATGGAGCCGCGAACCCACAAGCAATGATAATGTTAATATCGTGGCGGTTTTGGGCAATAGTTAATTCACTCAGTTCACGCCAATATTTTTCTTCACCAGTAATACTATACCCTCGGGACATTTCTAAATCTAATAATTGTGCCTGAACAGTTTTACCCGGAGAGTAACATTTGCCATCATAAGAGAACCCCATCTTACCATCAGGCATTTTCTGCCATCCAATTGGCTTAACAGTCACAAGAGTGTCATCCTTGTTACGGAGTTTGGTTTGGAGGGCCACGAAGAACTTCCTTGTCAGTTCGTTTGGCATCGTCGGTAAACCGTTCTTTGCCAACGCAGTTACCAATCCCTCTTTATTAGACGCTACCGACATAGGTAGTCTAACTGTTTTTCGATGACCATTACCCTGGAGAGTAACAAACGTGAAACTGTATTCCTCGTCATGTCCCTCTGCATATGCGGTGTTATAAATAAGCGCATACGTGAATACTTGAACCGGATGATTTTCGCCAGATTTATCAACCATCTCAGTCCATATTGTATTATCTTTGCTGTCTCGATAATACCCAGAAGGTAAATCAGAGTTTGGGTCCATTGAGGGAGCGTGTGGAATTTTAGCTTGATACAGAGGAACGTTAATTGGGGTTATGTTCCAATCAAAATAAATACATGTCTCACACTCTTTAACGCCCAATTGCTTTAAAGTGGCACACTTAGACGGTCCCAATTTTGGGTTGTTCGCTCGGTCCACTTCTACTTGGTCGTATTTAAGGTCTACCTCTTCAACGGTGTACGCTTGGTGGTCTTTAGAAAGTTTATGCGCCCACTCTCGACCATCTTTGCAATAACTTGCAAGGCTAACAGTTTGTTTCCAAATCGCTTCCCCATGTTCTCTGCCGCCACTCATTGCAGTATTATGTAAGAACGCACAAAAAACCCCAACCTCCTTCATGTCTGCTAATTCGTATTGTTTCTTGGGTCGCATCAAGTCGTCATTATCATCGGCAGCGAGAGGGACGACAGACGGTCGGATGGGGACAATGTTATTGACTTTGAGCCTACTACGAAGTTCAGCGATTGGGATATAACTCCCGTAGTAAAGTAGGTTGACTGGCTGTGCTGGTTCGTGTTTAAAATTCCATGTCCCAGGTATTCTGAGTAGACGGCATAAATCTTTAGTACACTCTTGGTCAAAGAGTAATCCAAATTCTTGGGCCATGTTTATAATACTGGTCGAGAAAACTTCATGTTCAGTAGGACTAAACAACTCGTCTGCCGTCCAGTAAACATGTAAACCGCCGGTTCCGCTTTCAACTATCATGCTTGGTTTGATCAGGTTATATTTTTTACAGAAGTCCCTTAATGCAACAAGGGCTTCCTTCTGGGTATCGTACGCCCCAGGCTTAACGTCGATATCCAAGTAAACCGAACTGCACGAACCTATATTATAACGCTTGCGAAGGGCAGGAGGGTGCTTGCGCGGCTTATCACTCTTGCCAACTTCCTTCTGACCACCCATTGCCAAATAAATATCATGCCCTTGACCGCCCCACCATGTAGCAACCCTAGCGGCAAGATGAACGTTCTTGAACGCACTACCGGGAATAGTTATTGTGTCACCAAATTGCATCTTACGATGAACACTAAAAAATAATCCTTGTGCGGCGTACTTCCCTGCGAGCATATTAATATATGCTTCTGCATTCATTGCGGCTGTTGTCATTGACGTTCCCCACAAGAAAGAGGCTCCGGGGTTTTACCCCCGGAGTAACTTTTTCAACGCTTGATTAGATCACCAAACATGGTGTCCATCTCATCGGGGACGTTGCTCATTTCGGTTACTTCGTCGGTTTCTTCTTCGACTGGTGGCTCAGTAACAACTTGACGCTGTGTTACCGGGGCAGTCGCTGGCTTTGATACCGCACCTGTAATCGTGTTCGCTGCTTGTACTGGCTTCGCTGCCGGAGCAGTTGGTCTTAAAGGTTGTGCTTGTCTTGGTTCAGCCCGTGTTGCGATTTGTTCAGCGGCCGAACGGTTATGTTGTTGTGGCGCTACAGGCTTAGGACCGACTGGCTTAGGCGCTGTCGCTGCTGCCTTGGGCGGTTGTGCTTGTGCAGCGTTCTGTTCAGGGGTTGCTTCCTCTCCTTCGTATTCAGCCGTCACTTCGTTGACGATACGCCCCGACTTCTCGTCTTCACGTAGCTCTTTGATGATCAATGCTTCATCATCAGTAAGCGGTCGTCCTGGCTCGAATACCAGCTTTGTAACCTTGCGCTGGGGTTCAATCGTGATTGTAATAGTCGTGGTGTACGCGTAGTAGTTGATACCGAACTTTTTAAGTTCGTTAGCATACTTGTCAAGCGCACCTAGACTTCCGGCAGGGACACGGAAGATCATTGCGCCGCCGTATGCTTCATTCCAAAGATCACTCACGGGAGTAACCGCTAGTCGCTTGTTATCACCGCACGGCTTGCTCTTAAGCCCGTTCTGGCTTGTAACGAACACGTTGTTAGGACAAGTCGTACAAGTGTTGTTTTGTACTTGGTCTTCCGGCACGCTTACATCAGGAGTAATTGAGTTTGAACTCCAGCAAGTTGGTGGTCTGCTGTCACCCCCATAACCACCCGGCCAATACGCTTTGCTCTGTGTCTTGGCAGACTTGATAATTACCACTTCAATCTGCCGCTGTTGCTCTGGAGGTAAACTTTCGTAACTGCCCCGGTAGTTAATACCGAATACGTTTTGCAGGATACTCAATTGACCCAACGCACTACGAATGCCTTCTCCCAAGTCTTCAAGCGGTTCGTTAGCGAACACGTTAGACACAGGCATTAATCCGCGCTGCGGCTGTTGATTGACAAGATTGGTAGCCATGTTGTTTTCTTTCCTCTCACAGTGGCGTTTAGTAAACGCTTAAAGCGTTTCTACGTCGTTGTCTTCTGCTGCTTCAGTGGGGGCCGCATCTCCCTTGGCAACAGTTGTTTTCGGCTTCGTGGGTGGTTTTACTCCGATATCTTGCAGCTCATTCTTGCCGACACCAGGAGGCAAGTCACCACCTATTAACATGCCTCTGTCCATGGTTCCCCCATGCGATAGACGAAACGCATCCATCGCAGTTTTGTTAGCACGCCAGTCAACTAAGTCCCAAGCTTCCGCGCCAATAATATGGCTACGAAACTGAGCCGGGTCTTCCAACGGATACGTAATCTTTTGGATTAGATAGGGCGTACCGTTAATGGTACGCGCGTTCAATTGATTAGTTTGCAGGAGGAAAGTAAACAACTCCCCCTTCAATCGTTTCTCAAAGTCTTCAAAGTCTTTCAGTTCTGCTTTGTGACGATCCTTTATCTCTTTCATCTTGGCGCGGATCATACGGAGTTTATAAACTCTATCAGCAACGTCGATCATTTTGCTCTCCACTTGTTAAATTTTATTTACTCTCAGAGTAGTCCCTGAGCCTCGTTAAGTTTTGCAATGCACTCGTCTATGAGTTTTTCTATTGGTTGATTAGGTTTATAGTCTCCTTTCAGTTTTTCAAGTTGATCACAGATGTCATCCACCTCACTAAGAAACAGGTCTTGTTCTTCCTTAATCATTCTCATACTCCGTTTCGATTAACTCTAGGAACCTATTCTGTATCCGTTCGTTGTTGCCTAATAGTTGGTACAGTCGCTTCTCTCGCGTGCTGCCGCCTACCATGGCAACCAAGGTTTTGAATTTCTGTCCGAGTCTTTTGATCCTCCCGTTCGCTTGGTAGAAGATATCTAGCGACGTTATAGGTCCAGCCCAAATGTTCATCGTCGCTCTTGTAAGTGTTAACCCATGGGCTAGACAAGCCGGATGGCAAAGTAAAACTTTGTAAAGACCTTTGCGTTGGAAGTCATCGAATATTTTCACACGCTGATTTGCTAACGTGTCACCTGACACTATACAGTGAGTGATTTTGTTTTTGGTTAACGTCTTGTGTAACCCATTGATCACACTCTTAAAAGGTGCAAACAATATTACACTTTCGTTACAACTGTCTATCAAGTCTATTATCAATTGTAACCGAGGTGTATTATCCAGCTCTATTACATCACCGTCACGATGGTACACGTATCCTAGTGCTATCTGTAAGAGTTTACTCATTACAGCGCCAGCATTTAACGCGTCTACTTTTTTGTTCTTGATCAAAGCAACAGCTTTCTGACTCATTTCTTTATAGATTTGCTCTTGCTTAGGTGTCATTGGAGCGTAGTAATATTGGTAGACTTGTTCAGGAAGCTCAGTTACATCTGACATCTTAAAACGAACCGATGGCTGCAAGCACTTGATCGCCATCTCTTCTGCACCCGGTCGTGGCTCCCAATGAAACTGAGATACCTTTATCATCAGTTGAGCACGGAACCAACTAAAAAATTCAGGAATTGTTCTGGGAGTAATACATGAAGCTGGCCCCCATACATCAGTCACGGCGCGGGGGATGGGTGATCCCGTCATACCCCACACATAACCATGACCTGTAACCAATTCTTTGAACGGCAGGGTGAGGGTTTTTGATTTGCCGTTACGGTAAATCGCTACCTCGTCGGCACATATTACACTAAACCCTTTCGCCCGTAACTCTGGGAGTAACATATTCACCCCATGATGATTGATAATATACACGTCCACGTCACGTCGCAATTGACGCAGACGTTCCTCTTTCGTGCCGTGAAGAATAGCGAACTTAAGCCACCATAATTCTTGTCGTATCTCGTTTGCCCACACGGTTATCAACGTAGACAGTGGCGCTATGACGAGTAATTTTTGTGCTAGCCCCATTGTCCGCATGAAGTCAAACGACCATAATATACATCGGGTCTTACCTGTGCCAATATCATTAAGCACATACGCACGACGTCTTGTAGTTAACAAAGCACAGGTTAGTTTCTGTACCCTGAACGCTGGCTTGCTAGGATCGCTTACGGGGAAGTGGTAGTCACTGAGTATGTCGTGGCTTGGAGTAAGGATGACTGGTTGCGCATTGCTATAAGCCACTGTCGTAGTCTCCTTAGTTCCGTTTCATTACGTACACGAAACACGTTTGCTTTGTGTTTGGTTGAAAGAGTATTGGCTAGAAGTTTCTGGCGCTCGGTTAGGTCTTTGTCCCAGTCCTTCGTCTCTATGAAGAACGCTATCGCGCAATCGTTCCACGCAACCACGCAATGAAAGTCTAACCCAGCACGCCCATACCCCATCTGCACTGGTTGGAAGTAATAGCAATCAAACTCCCGGAGTAACTCCCGAACTTTGATTTTTACTTTGCCTTCAGGAGTTGTCATGTTTTACTCCTAATCGCCATGTACCATCTCCGACTTGCTCTACTATATCTTTGTTTCGTAATTTGTCCAATCGTGAACTAAGTGAACCTTCAGAGAACCCACCTTTTTTAAGGAGTGGCCTTAACTCCACTGCGCGATGTGGTCTTTCTTTAAGTGCTTCAACAATAATACGGTTAATCCCAACGTCCAATCGCATTGGTCTAGTTGGGGGGCGTGTTGCATATCTCTTGTGTGGTCTATCAGGTTTTGGCTTAGGTAAGTCAAATCGTTCGTCAAATCGGATTGCCGGATTAGGACGAGGTGCAGGCGTTTCCTCAATCTCTCCTGCCGAAATAATTTCGAACGGAAGATAACGCATGGTCATCTTCATGAATTCTTCTGGCGTTATTCTGATTTTTATCTCGTACTTAACCATGGGTTTGCTCTCCATTTACTCTCAGGGTTATTTGCGCTTTTGATACCTTTTCATTTGTATTACGTGTCGTGCCGACGGTTGTTTGATCGGCAGGGGCATGGGTGGTATAAACTTAACTGCCACACCATTGGGTACGAACCCTAGTTTGTAACCTAGCGCTCTCGCTACCGCGTTAAGCGTGGCCGCTTGTGGCTTTCTCGTCTCGCCGTCAAACCATTTGCGTAACGTTACGGCAGTGACACCGCTTTCGTTTTCAATCCACTTATAAGAAGCACCGCTATCCCCGACCATGGTTCGTACTTCATCGATGATCGGGTCTTTGTCAACAAAGTTGTAACTTTTGTATGTGAACCCCATTTTGCTCTCCTGTTAAGGGGGTTTAAGTTCTTCCGTTGTGCTCACACTCTAGCACGGGACAATGGGCTTTACATAGCCCGTTTTTCTTGGCGGGGAAGTTTACCTGTGCTGTAGCTTCTTCCATCTTTGTTAACTCTGGGAGTAACTCAGCCCATAGTTCTGCCATATCACTACGACTAAACAACTCATGGGACTTGTCTTTAATTATTGTCCACCAGTATTCAGCCCGCACCCCTATAACTTGTGGGAACATACTAAATATTGCTTGCGCATATAACGCTAACTGTATGATCTCGTCTTTAGGTTTACCGGTTTTATAGTCTACAATCTGTGCAGCGGCAGTGGAGGGAGTGAGTGGGTATAGCTTAATAAGGTCTACCTTCACCCGTACCCATACTTTCGGATTAAAATAATCAATGGGTCTTAGTTCACGGCTGAGAGCGATTTCTTTTTCACAGATGTTGGTTTGCCCCGGCACCTTCACACTTGCCGCTTCATCACCCCAGTCGTTGAAATTAACATAGGCTGTGGGCATAGGTAAGCCCTGCTCTACCCTCCGCTTGAACGCTTCGTGCAAAGCGTTACCATCGCTTAACTCGATTGACTGTGGTTGTTCAAACTTTTTAAGTATGGTTGTTTGATAATATTTTTTTGGGCATATACGCCAGTCACGCAGCTTGGTGTAGCTCCATGAAAACCCTTTTTGTTGTGGGCTGAACCTATTCATTGTACTACCTCGTCTCTTATGATCTCTTTGATGTAGTCAGGGATAGAGTAAACGCCCCTGCCCTGAGAGATGATACACTTGTCGCCAAATATCTTTATGAGTTGACGACGCAACACAAAGAGATGCTGACGATAGGCTGACGTGTGAAACTCCAACCAGTTTGCATTGTACTCCCGGAGTAAGACACTCAAGATGAACGCGCTACGCGGTGGGATTTTCAGCTTCAACGCTAGGACTGTTTGGTCTATATCTACAGACACAAACTTGAAAGAACTAAACGTGTGCGCTCTTTCGGTGAGGTTCATGACTTTTACTCCTGAGTATACAGTATATACTACAACCTGACTCGTGTCAAGCAACTCAGAGTTGTATTTCCTTCACATTACCATAGTTTTGTCCGACCTTCACTTCAGCGTCAAGTGGCAAACCACGTCCCCACCAAGCCGGTGTACGCATTTCTTGGTGAGCGATTTCTGCTACCGTAGTAACTAGACCATCTGGCACAACGTATATTAACTCGTCGTGGACTTGGTGCGCAAGTCGTATGTCGTTGATCATTATCGCTTTTAACCTGTCGTCTATCCGCTTGGCTGCGTCCATCACATGACAACGATCTAACGCTTGCACATGGTTCTCAAGGAACTTCCCGCCATATATCTCACGTATCTCCCGAGCATATGTGAACACCTTCCTACCGCCAAAGTCACGAATGTTATCGTAGTAAAGTCTTAACCCATTCGGTAACACCACGTCTGTGCCTTCAATGCGTGACGGTCCTAAGCGGCTGATGAAGGGTCCGCCAACACCACCATGAGTTATAGGCATCATCTCTGTAAGTATTCGCTCTAACACATACCAGTATTTAACAATACTACGAAACTTGTTACGGTAAAAATTAACCCACAATTGACAGTCAGCAAATGAAACGTCTATGGGTATACCGTTATCTGCTGCTTGGTTCACCAATTGTGTGAGAAACTTGTTCGGTCCCATCTGGAAGCCTAGACCCAATACAGTGTTCTTGGCAATAAACCGTTCAAGCTTGTCCGCTTTCGTGATGGTACGCCTGAACATGTCACTGCCAAACCAACAATAAACATCGCTACCTTTGGCAAACTCTGAGAGTAATTGTCTTTCGTCAGCTAACCATGCAACTAATCTAGCTTCTATTTGGGACGCATCTACAGCTACAATCTTATACCCTGGTGGGGCTATCAAGCTCTCACGAAGTTTCTTTGACTTACGAGAAGGAAGATTTTGCTGGTTGATCTTCCACTCACCACTGAACCTGTGCGTATGCGCCCCACCATACCTGAGAGCAATGGGCATCCACGGTTCATCAAACCCATTCACTGCCGCTTCGGCCATGCCAATAAACCGTTGGGTACGTCGTTCTTCCAACGTAGACCGTATCCCAATACGTGCTTCAGCAAGTGCTTGCACATCTGGGTTCTCATGCTCCTGTAATGCACGAAACCCTTCATCGGTTTTAGCAAATGCGAATATCCGTTTAGATGGATCGGTGAGAGAGTTCTTCATGGGAGGGTCTACGCCTAACCCCCATAGCGCTACCGCAAACATCTTACTTGACAACAAATCAGCACGGGTCAAACCTACTCTTTCGAGTAAACTATTTTTCTCTTGTAAGATAATGTTTAAATGTTCGTGTAAATGTGTTAAGTCTGCTTGAAAGTTTGGGGCTGTACACATCTTGAGTATCGTGTCCATCACCCATAGCTCACCCTTGGGGAACTTTTTGCCAAGACGCTTGATAATACCTCGACAATTCTCTGTATCGGTAATACAATACTGTTTGAATTCTTCCCAGAGTTCTGGTTGTGCTTCTAAGTCTTTACGTCGCATCCCAATAACTTTATGAACAGTCGCGCCTTTTGGCGGCAGACCAAGGACTTGCGATACGTTTTCAAGGTTCACACGACCGTTTTTGATTTTATGTAATAAAACTGCTCGGGCTATACCCATTGCGTCTATTAACATGTCGGGGTGTATGCCATACCTAAACGCCAAAATACTTGCATCAAACAAAGCGTTGTAGCTAACAAACGCCCATGGTCGTGGATACTCTCGGAGTAAGTCTGCCACTTCGTCACCCGGCAGGAATGTAGCCGGACCTTCGTTTGTGGCTATACCACAGCCAATTGTCTCCCAACGCGGATCAAGGATATACTCATATGGCGTCATGAGTTTAAGCGTATAGTATTTGTCATAGTACGACTCGAAGTCGCCATAGATCATTTTCATTGTTTTACTCTTATTGTGTTACTGGCCCTATTAAATCTTTCCATATGTCGTCCCATGGGTTGTTAGTTTGGTGCCATTGCGCGTCCAAAGTTTGGCCCGTGATAGTTGCCTTGAACTTACGCTGAGCTTTTTCTTTATTGTACGCGTGAAAGAACTCATTGTAGTGATCTGTTAATCCGTCTTCAAATAACTCGCTGGTTAGTACAGGGACGATTGTAACACTGTCATCTGGTACAGGTGGTTTAGGTTTGTCTATTATTATACGATGCAACGCAATTAACTCTGTGCCATACCCACATACACCCTTGAACCACCTAGACACGCCAGGAACATAACGTGGCGTCTTTGCTTCAGCGTATTCTTTTAATGCTCTGAATATTAACGGGTCATTTGAGTCGCTGTAAAGTAGCGGCACGATGGTGCGTAACCATGGGAGCATTTGGACAGTCAATGGGATTGGGATAAAAGTTGTGTGAAACATACTAAACAATTGCAAGGTTGTTGACCACTGTATAGCAATGTCAACTAATGGGAGTACCTTTTTTCCGAGTTTACTCTCGATAGTAATATTGTTTATGTATCTTGGCCACAACCATTGAGTATGAGTTTGGTCAACAGTAGATTTATAGTTTAAAGAATACTCAACTCGCTGATTAAGAAACCCAGTATATATATGAATATTATCAGTTGACCAATTAGAAACTCTCGGCATCAACAATGATGCATCAGTCATTGTCTTATAGTCACCTGGGGGTATCAAGTGGTAATACAATTCCTGTTGAGCCATTGGCTCTGACAACGTGTACAACGTATCAATCGCTATTTCGCGGAGTTTGTTTTTAATAAGATCGTACGCTTTTTGATGCGCTACCGTTGGAATTTTATGGTTGATTTGTTTGTAGATCATCTTGCTCTCCAATGGTGGGGCGTCTGGGTCGTCCCAGTTACACCCCGGCGGATCATAGCCCATTATTGTTACTCCTATTATGTTTACTCCTATTATGTTTACTCTTGGAGTTGCTTCGGGAGTAACACCTTGTCACCGAACGGGATGTCATGGTTCTTAATCGTACACCAGATGACTGGGTAGGGTGGCGGCAGGAGGGGAAATGCACCCTCTAAGTCTGTGAGGTATACCAACACCTCTGGCTCAAGTCCTTCTTGCGCTACCCGCTCAAACACTGGACAGAAGTCAGTGCCACCGCCGCCCTTGATTTTACGCATCATGTCATCAGGCGTGTCAAGCTCAACATACTCGTTCACTGCCGCATCACATTGCATGAACACCAATGTACGTGGACGCGCTTGCTCCATGAGTCCTACACCTTCAGTGCAGAACATGTCCATAGTTTTCTGGTTGATACTCCCAGAGTTATCCACCACGAACACGATTGTCTCGCAGCCATACTTTACTTTCGATGGTGAGCCTATGCCTCTAAGCATCAACTCATTGTCGAGTGTAGACCATGTACTAAAGTCAGCGCCCATCCGTCGTGACATGGTGACTGTCAAGTGTTCACGCCAGTCAACTTGTGGCTCCAAGAGCTTAGAGAGCCCACGCTCTAGCGCCGCTGGCAATCGGCCTTGTAATTTTGCACTGGCAAGAGCGGCAGTGAGGGCGTTGTCCCACGCTTGCGGGTTACGCGCCTCTTGCGCTTGTGCTGGCGTCTTACCCGTGCCCTTACCAGGTGTTAAGTGCTCGTCGAAGCTCTTATCACCACCACCGTTGCCAGATGGCTGCGGCTTAGGTTGACCCTTACTCCCAGAGTTAGGTCTCTTGGTTTGATTTTGTTTGAATAGTTTCCTGTACGCTGTTGTCAAGTCGTCTTGGTAAGTTATTAGTTGGGGCTCATGCCAGCAGTCCTTTGGCATCTCCCCCACTCTGCCGCGCTTCAACATGTCATTGATAAGACAATCAGCAGCAACTTGCATGACTTCACTAACATAAGGAAGCTTCATGCCATCAGGATACAGGATATATCCGAGTTGTGCGAACCGGTACATCATGCCACAATGATTGAATATAGCATGACAGATTTCATGGCACGCAATAAACACGCGTTCTTGTAACGTATGTTTGAAATATCCTGTTGGATTAATAAACATGAACTGATCATTAGTGGCAGCAAAGGGAACTTCGTCTGTAAACCATGCCAACTCACGATCTTTGTCCTGCATCATGCGGAACCATACATCGGCAAAGGCGGGCTGGTTCACCAATAGCGCTGTACGCGTCTCCATCCATAGTTTTGCCTGTTGTGGCGTTATGGGTAACTTGGGCCACTTCTCACAGCTAGTCTCGACCTTGAACGCGCCAATCTCGCCCATGTTACTCTCCCCGTTCTAAGCGGACCAATTTTAGTGCTTTTGGTTGGGTTTCGACAATGCCGGATAATACGTGTTTCCATAATCCGGCGCGACGATAGGGTTTCCAATGAGCTTGCCAGAGATAACCTCTCTCTTTTTCGCGTTTAGCTAGAACCAGGTCGTCAATTTCGCGAGCCCGAATAATTTTTGGTGTCTTTGCCATTAGCCCTCACTCCCATCACTCTCAGAGTAATACGTGTCAACGCGTTGGTCGAACAAAGTTAAATTCGTAGTACCAACATTGTCATCGACAATTGACGCCGTGATAGTTGGTGATCGCTCCGCTAGCATAGCGAGTTGTGCGTATAAGTCTGTCGCACTGCTGCGTAGCACCTCTGTGTATACCCCGCGCATAGCAGGGTCATGTGTAGGTATGTCGGCTCTGACATGGATGGTAAAGTGTACACGCATGGTTGCTCTCCTTTCTTCTTCCTTAGCTCGGTCTTGCTCAAGGTCTTGCCAAACCTCTTTGGTTATGTGCTTGAGTAAAGCCTCTAGCTCTGGACCATTCCCTTGCATATACATTCTAAGCGGCTTTGGGTTCGCGCTTGTGGTCGCGATCATATCCTTCCACAATTGCGATGAGATTGGCATTCGCTTTTGTCCATGCTTTGAACTCGGGCATAACCAACACGCCCACGTTACGGTCCCGTATCATCTTCACCATCATGAACTGGAACTCGTTCGGCAGACGGGACATGAGTGTCGCCAGCGCTGCCGCATCATGGGGCTTGGCCCAGTCAGCCAGCTTGTATCCCAGCAAGCGCAAACGATCTGGCTCCAATGGGATGGACACTGTTCCGGGATTGGCGATACATTCTTCGTAGGATGGAAGCTCTTGCGCCATACGGAAGTGCATGAACAGTTGTTCGGCGTTCTCCTTGCCAATCCCACCAGCAATGAGAGATTGTGTTCCCACGTCCAGCGGTATCTTACTCAGAGAGTAAAGAAACATTCTGGCTTTCAAGTAGGTGTTCGCTTGTGCCAATGACCGTGGAGTGCAGTATGGTCCTTGGATTGCTGGTGCCTCTTGAAACAATATATGCGGGAACGTTTCCCCAAACGCAATGATCTCTGGTAACACTTTGTGTGTGCGTGCCCAGTCAACCCATGCTTCACTGCTGTCTCTGACTGTGACTAGTATCTGTGAGTTGATAATGAAGTCAAACGTCTTCGTGCCGCCATTGCGCGAACCCAAAGGATTGCCAGCACTCCACACGACCCAGCCCGGCGGCAACCAATGCGTACCCACTCGCTTGAGTAGCTTCATGTCGCGTGTGAGCTTACGCTCTTCGGGGTTCATCTTATCTTCTTCGTCGATAAAGATAATACCCCCAGAGTAAGAGTCAATCGGTCGGCCTTCACGCGTGATCCACCAATACGGCAGAGAGAAGTGACTGACTTTCTTCTGGAGAGTGCTGTCAACATTCATCTCCATGAACCCACACAGCCACGGCAGAGTGACGGTTAGCCCATTGATGTACACGAACCCATAGTCACCATCGGGATCAATCGTCTTGAGGATTGCGGGCGACTGGTTCATTATAGTTGTTTTACCGCGACCGGCAGGAGACTCAAGGTGAATTGAGGGGCCATCAGGCTGGCTGGAAGCCAAGTACCATTCAGGGATGCGCTCGGCGATTTCGTTCAGTGTCAGTGCCATTGGTTTGCTCTCCTTTTGGTTTCTTACTATAAGAGTAAGTATACACTACAACCTGACTGCTGTCAAGCAACCTATGGTTGTATTTACTGGCGGCAGGACGTAGGAAATTGGATGCAGTTCATCTGCTGTTCGAGATAACGCCGATCAGCATCTAGCTGTCGCTGGAAATAAAGACGGTCAGCGTCATCACGTTCTTCCCGTTGCTGTCGTGCTTGCTCACTATTACGAAGCATTTGTTCAGTCTGCATTTCCTGAAATGTTTCGTTGAGCCTGTCAATGCTATCGGATAAGTCGCCAGCATGTACAGGTGTGAAGGTGAACACGATAGCGGCAGTGAGAAGAATGCGTCGCATGTTTTACTCCCATAGTAAAAGAGAATGGGGGAGAGATCGCACGCGCTTCACCCTCCCCCACCATTGCTTGACTTTCGTATGCTCCTTGAGGGGGAGACTGCATACGCCAGGACGTGACGCTGGAACGTCAAGCAAACCGTTTATTTTACTCCCGTAGTAATGGGGGTACAAGTTATCGTTGTACCATTGTCGGTCGGTGTACACGTCTGACCACTTACGGGGTGAGATACAAGCCCATCCCACATGTTAGCGCACGTTATGGGCGGCAGGGAGAGTTTGCATACGCGTATGTACGCGTCATGGTGATACACTATACACGCGCAAAAAGCGAGCGCAAAAAAATGATAGTTGCGTGTCATAAGTCTTTCACTCCTTGCACTGTCGTCCAGTAACGTTTAATATTTACTAACAGGTCTTTCTTATATGACCTAATGTATTCTGTGCTGATAACTCTATGGCTTTCAGTTATTAAATCATACCGCCAAAGTGGTAAACCTTTTCCATAGAATTGTTTGTATGTGCGCTTGTAAGCGTCTGTCAGTGTAACGCAGTAATTTTTATCAAGAGTAACTTTCTTTACTCTGGTAACAAACAAAGGTAAATCAATTGGTTGCTTGGTCATACGTTGATTGCGATAGGCGCGAGTGCTATATGTTTTCATAGCGACCCCCATAAAAAAACCCCCCACTACCTTGCGGCAGTGAGGGGATTGTTTACTCTAAGAGTAAGAGAAGGTTATTCAGTCTCGCCTTCCTCTTCAATCTCATCGCCCTCGTCTTCGAAGGCTTCAGCGTTGTCACCTTCAACTTGTTCGCCGTTCTCGGCGTCTTGGATTGCCTTCTCACGATCCTTCGCCGCCTTGTCGGCAGCAGCTTGCGCCTTCTTCGCTGCCGCTTCAAGTTTCTTTTGGCGAATTGCTTCAATGTCGGCGTCACGTTGGTTGAGCGCTTCGAGATCATTCTCCGCGATCACTGTGCGCAACGCATCCACAATGTTCGGCAACGCATCGTGCGTGATTGGATCGCGCGCCATATGTGTAGACGTCTCCGCCTTGCCGCGCATAGCACTCTCAACCAAGTTGAGCGCTTGAATAAGAACTGTTGCTCCCGTAGTAACCTTTTCCAACTTGTAGTCGAGCATTAGTTCTTTCATTTGATCGGCAGTGAGAGCAACGCCCTGCTGTTCAGGCTTGCACTGCGCGACCGCAACGGCATACAGCGAAGTATACGTAGACCGATACTTCACATGCGGGCCATACTCCTCAGACTTGACCAACTCTGCGTGCAAGTCTTTGGCGTCATCAAACACACGCAACGCATCGTCTTCATACTTCGTACCAAGGCGAATGAACGCACGCACCTTGCTTAGTTGGGCAGAAGTGGAGTTCTTTTCGGCGCCCGTGACGCCAGTTGACGCTTTCTGGCTGGACTCCATGAAGGCTGTATAGAAGTCTGAAGCGTCCTGAGACTTGCCGGTCGCGGTGATTGTGCCATCAGCACCACCCCGAACAAGCACGCGTGCAAACGAAACGTGCGATCGCTTGCCCGCTCCGTCCTGTTCACCGAACTTTCGCGCCTCGGCAAGCAACGCTTTCTTGTCTTGTGAGCGGTTTGGGGGCACCTGATTTTGCGTTGGCTTGACCGGCGATTGTGCGGCAGGAGTAGGAGTGACTGGAATGCCGCCAGCGTTTACTGGAACTGTCGGTGCGGACGCAATATCGTCGAGCGCTTGTGCGTCGGCATCCTTAAGTTTTAGGGGTCGAATTGCCATTTGGTTTACTCTCCGTGTTGGGTTTGGCGTGATTGCCTGATACCCGTTGCCTATTTTACTCCTGTAGTAAGATTTGTCAATAGGCTAATAGCGGCAGAGTGAGGGTTGCCGCAAATAAATTTGTCTACAGTGTTAACATGTAACATTTTCGGAAAATCAGTAAATGATGTCGCCTTAATCGCCATACAACCTGAGTTTTGATTATTTCGGTTGTACACTTTTAACGATTATGAAACATGTTGTGTTCATTTATGTATTTGTTTTTATTATGTTTTTTGGCAAAAAAAAATAAACATGTTGTGCCCAAAACAGGGTAGGGGTCGGATGCGCTCACGCGTAGCGTATGCGCGTAAGAGCAAGGAAAAATTTTACTATAGGGTATATATATATATAAAATCATATTTAATAAGTATTATTAGAATAAACTTTCTTTTCACTGCCGTTACTTAGGCGCAACTTTAAAAGTAATACTTTATGTAGATTTATCAATGATATCAATGGGTTACGGGGAGGAACTAGTTTGTATGATTGTGTTCATTTTGCTAACCAGAAGAGTATAGCACGATTTCTGTAAATCAGAAATGTTTACGAAAACGATTGCGCTGTTCCTGCCTTGCGGCAGAAAGCATTGGCCGGTCGAGTTGAACTTGTTTTTTGAACGCGATTTGGTTAGCACGCAGGTAGGGTTTTTGTGTTATACATTGGGATTTGAGTTTTTCGTGTTTTGGCGCAAGTGCGCGATTGGCGCTGGATGACATATTAGTGAACCTTTCGTTTGCGTGAGATAAAGAACGAAAAGCCAAATCGCCCGATACGGACGAAATGTAACCCGCCAATTTTTTTGTATTGGAACATTTTTTACTCCTGTAGTAAACAAGTCCAATATATTGGACTTGTCATTGGGGTAATAACGTAAAACAAGCTTGCGGGGATTGCTAGTCCCCGCCAACTCCACAATAGGAAGTTATTAGCTTGTCACGGTTTAGGCATTGAACCGTGAACCGTCTCTTAGAACTTACTCTAAGAGTAACCCTCTTGAATAGCAGGGAGGGCCGCGTACACGCGGGTATCACCTGTGAGGGTATCAGGCACGGACGCAACTGTGCGCCAAGTAGGCCGTAACGCGCGGGCTTCGCCATATCGCCCTTGAACGCGGGTCCGCTGGATTAACGACGGGACACGTCAGACCATGATATCCCACCGACGGGAAAGGCAACTCCCGCAACATTCGACTGCCCGATTACCTCCTTTCATCTTCCTAGCCTATCCACGGGGAGCAACTCCGGGAGTAAGGCTCAGAGCTTTGGACATCCGGCGCCCCATGATGGACAAGGCCAGGGGTAAGCCTGGGCGCGTTTAGGTACTCTGAAAATACCTAAAACCCAAAAATCAACCCAGCCATTCACCATCGTACCCTTTTAGCAAAACTAATATAAAGTGCCACGAAAATCAAGAAAACAATAAAACCACCAAGCGCTATCCATCCCAAGATTACCCACATATCAAACCTCCTTACCTTCCAACACCCCCACTCTTTCCTCCAACCGTCTAAGCACATTCACCAGCGCCTGCACCCTCTCACTCACCCCACTCATCTCTGCCGTCATTTTAACGTGAAAACCCCTAAGCTCTAATCCAATCTCCTTTAATTCCTTCGCCCCCTCCGCTGCCTCCCCAATCTTCTCCCTTAACTCCTTCAATAGCTCCACTGCCGCCTTCTCCCGCTTTTCAAGTTCTTCCAAACGCTGGTCAACGGTCGCGTTCCACACTTCATATTGGAAAGCGATATCACTCAACTCCTTATAATACTTCTTAGCGTCTTCCGCTCTCTTAGCTCTCACTGCCGCATTATCAACCATCTTTCCTACTCCTGTATTAAGCCTTTAGTGCCCGGACTTGATCCGGGTATCAGACACATTTCCTGATAATCAGGAAATGTACTACATGTTAAACACGTTTAATGTTTTTCAGAAAACCTCACTAAAAACGTGATCATTATTAAATACAACCTGTGGTTGCTTGACAGGGGTCAGGTTGTATGCTATACTAATAATCGGGTTATACTGACACGCTGTAAAGATTTGTCAAGGATTTATTTTCACCCTTACTACAGGAGTAACAATCATGCACGCGAACACAAGTTTACGAAGTGTGAGCCACCAATGAGACCCCACCAATATATGGGAGTCACCAGGAGTTTTAATTATAAAGCTCCACCCACAATAACACGGTTCATGCAATCAAATTGTTTTGGGCGTCTTCTTTGTGGCCCCGTTGGGTCCGGTAAAACTACGGGTGCATTGGTAGACTTAACCCGAAGAATGAAAGAACAGATGGCAGCGTTTGAAGACCCGATACGTCCCAATAACCCAAGAAGGTTTACCCGTTATGCGATTATACGACAGACACTAAAACAGTTAAAAGACACAGTACTCAAAGACGCTCTATCGCGTTACGCCCTTATCGCTGATTGGCGGGTGTCTGAAAGTACTTTATACTTTAGGGAGGGCGATGTACATAGTGAGTGGTTATTTGTCCCCCTTGACGAACCTGAAGATAAAAAACGACTTCTCTCAACCAATCTCACTGCCGCTTATGTAAACGAGTGTATTGAAATCGACCTTGATCTCCTTAGTGACATTGCAGGACGTTGTGGACGATACCCTAATGAAGAACTTGGTGTGCCAACGTGGAAGGGGATCATCTGTGACACGAACATGCCAGTCGAGCAGTCGCCCTGGGCAAGGTTCATCAAAAAGGGGCTCATAGGCGAAATCCCTGAATGGGAGATATTTCGGCAACCAGGAGGGCGACATGCTGATGCAGAAAACTTAGAGCATCTCGAACAGACACCTGATACGGTGTTACTCCCAGAGTCAGATCCACGGCGTAGAGAGCAAGGAAGGAAATATTATGAACGACTCGTTGCAACAGGAACCACTGATTACGTACGTCGATACGTTGATGCAGAGTTTGGACGCGATCCGGGTGGTTCAGCAGTGTTTGGAGAAAGCTTCAAATATGAGTTCCACGTTAGAGCAAGTCTTGTTCCTGTTGATGACCGAATGCTTATTATCGGGCAAGACTTTGGACGAAATCCTGGGGCAGTCATTACACAGCTTTCTAATCGAGGCCAATTACTCGTACTCAAGGAAGTCCCGTCTACCTCCATTGGACTTAACCAACACATTGAGGAAAGACTTAAGCCCGTTTTGGCAACGCCGCGCTTCGCAGGAAGACGATTCGTCGTCGTAGGCGACCCAGCGGGGATTGCTCGTAGTAGTTTGTTTGAGTTGAACGAGTTTAACCTTTTACACTCAAAAGGTCTACCCGCAGTCCCCGCACCCTCCAACGACATCTATCGCCGTCTTGCCGCTGTAGAGAATTTCTTTTTGGGGAACGTGCGGGGCGAGGGGAAAATACTCATCGACGAAGGTGAGTGCCCTGTACTCGTAGAGGGTCTACATGGAGCCTATCGGTTCCCTCGCAACAAGAATGACGTGGACCGTCCCCTGCCGGAAAAAGATACGCCTTGGTCGCACGTTCAGGACGCGCTGCAATATGCGTGCATGACGGCAGGGAGCACTGAGGCGTATTCGCAAGCTTACTCCCAGACCAAGCGGGCGCGTGACATCAAACCCCGCCGTGCTCGCTTTGACTCTAGAGCGTGGACTTAACACGTTAACCCCTTCGGGGCCAATGGCGCGCGCAAAGCGCTGCACCCACTAAGAAAGAAAGATCATGAAAGTAACAATTGAAGAAACACCAAAGAGCGCACAGGAGCTACAATGGGTGCGTAGGAGCAAACATAATCTTTTCGCACGAAGTGTTGATGGTGTACGCAAGTATCATATTATTGGTGAAGAGGATAGACATGGGATAATAGGTTGGCGGCTAGCTTGGCGTGAAAAACAAGGCGAACCAACTAAAGATAGTGCTGGTACGTTTATGAACCAATGGGAGGTACAAGAAATTGCACAACTCATTGAGAATGAACACGAAATAAACGAAGAAGAACTCGTTCAGATAGCGGCAGGGAATGCGGTTACTATTGGGGGTAACACTTGGAGATACTACGGGGTCCATGATAACAAGCGACTATGGATCGCCGTGGCACCTGATGAGCAAAGCGCCTACGTGGCCACATGTGACTATGATGATCCAAAGAGGCGATGGGTTGTAACAAAGCGTACTTGGACAACATCTCTTAAAGAAGATGGTATGCAGACCCTTGTAATAAATCGTGTTGGCACCTACAAAGACTTACAAACAGCCAAGCGTTCAGCGGGTGCTCTAACTCCCCCTTCTAATACTCAAAGTTCCTCAAACTCGTCATTAACGAAGACCGAAGACACTTCACCAAAAATATTACCCTCAGAGTAAAGTTCACCTTCGATCATGGGAGCGCCAATAGAAATATTATCTTGAGCGCCATCAGAGTATGTAATGTTCAAATTAAAAACATTACCCATTGACCCGCCACCTAGTGATCCCGCTGCTGGTTCCAGTGCGCCTAGCCCGGCTATTCTGGCTAACTCAGCTAAGGCTCTAACTTTCGCGCTAAGAGGCGCGTCGCTACTGTCTCTTGCCGCTCTAAAAATATGTATCATTAATTCTTCAACTATTGCTGCTGCATTTGCTTTAACGCGTTTGGGGGTGTTATCTGCCCCCCTCCACTCAACTTTGCGCGCCGTCAGTGCCGCGTTAAAGCTAGGTATTGTTTTAAGGTAATCATATTCTTCTTGAGTTACTCCCGTGAGTTTTAATATTTCATCCTCTTCAAGGATATCTTTCGCCAATTCGTTGATCAGATTACGTATTTTTATTTCACTGAGGGTCATAAAAATACCTTATTTCTGCCACATTTCTGCCTTATTTTCGCCACAATTATCCCGCACAATTGTGTCGATTTTAAGGCGGATTTGCTCTCCACCCTAAAATAAATGGGGACCACCCATGTAGTTACTCCCATGAGTGGTCCCCGCTTCTTTACTCGATAGATATCGAGCGCTACCTCAAAGACGCTACTCGAATAGCATGTTGCGTTTACGCAAACATGCTAAACGCAAAAAAGATACTCCAAGAGTAAAGAATGATCTGGTGCCAACTGGGGTCTTAAGGGTCGTCGGCGGGGCCGATACAACCCAGCAAGTACAGCGAGAGAACGCTGTCCGGGCTCAGAGCCAACTTCCCCCTTCTTCAGAGCTTACTGGGTTAGCAGGTTTTATTACTGACCAGTTTATCTTGATGCGTCGGCACAGGGACAACACCTCTGCCGGTTGGTCGCACAGATTGTTGATGGCGCTTCGCGCCTTTAATGGTGTATATGAGAACGACGTAATTGAGCAAATCAAAAAGTTTGGTGGGAGCCAAGTTTACGCTCGCATAATCGCAATGAAAGCGCGAGGGACAACTTCCCTTTTGAGAGATGTTTATTTGGGGGCTGAACGTCCCTGGGGGTTAGAGCCTTCGCCTGATCCCCAGGTTCCACCCGAGATAATGAGCGCGATCCAGCAACTCGTTAAAAGCGAAATACAAGGCGCGGTAAAAGCCCATCAAGATGCGACACAGCTACAGAACGCGCATCTTCAGGGCCTTGCAGCAATGCATGAGCAAAATGCAAACCAACCAGCAGTAGCCCATGCGCAAGCGCCCCAAGCTCCACCGCCTCCCCAACCCCTACCTGATGCAAACGCGATACGCGATAGATTCACCGAACTTGAAACTGCTGCGCGAGATGCAGCAAAGCGTAACGCTGCTAAGAAAGCAAAAATTGCAGAAGATAAGATACAGGAGATACTTGCTCAAGGTGGCTTCTATACTGCTTTTGCTGAATTCCTCGTTGATTTACCTATATTTCCTTATGCGGTAATCAAAGGTCCGGTAGTTCGCATCAAGACCAGTGTTGACTGGCAGCGCGACCCGGTTACTCTTAAGAGTACTGCACAAACGACCCAAAAACCAATTTTATGTTGGGAGCGTGTCAGCCCCTTTGATATTTACTGGACACCTGGGGTTGCTAGCGTCGAAGACGCAAACGTAATAGAACGATCACGACTCACCCGGAAAGAACTCAATGACCTCCTCGACCTGCCGGGTTATGATCAAGCAGCAGTACGGGCTGTCTTGGACGACTATGGACGTGGTGGACTGGTTGACAACTGGGATCAAACCGATGCCGAGCGGGCCATTTTGGAGTCGCGAGAAAATCCCAGGTTTAATCAGAGTGGACTTATTGCATGTCTCCAATTTAGTGGTTGGGCACAAGGTAAAAGTTTGCTTGACGCAGGTTTGCCTCCAGCGATGATTAGCGATGCGACGCGTGATTATTTCATTGAAGCTTGGCTGATAGGGCGCTATGTTATCAAAGTTCAACTTTCCCCGTCGCCGAGGAAACGTCATCAATATTACGTTACCTCTTTTGAAAAAGTTCCGGGCACTGTCGTTGGGAACGGACTCCCAGACTTACTCGCTGATATTAGTACCGTGGCGAATGCCACTTTACGAGCACTTGTTAATAATCTTAGTATTGCAAGCGGACCTCAAGTTGTCGTCAGTGACGACCGACTCGCAGACGGGGAGGATGGTGAAGACTTATATCCATGGAAACGTTGGCATGTCAAGTCTGATCCATTTGGTAATAACACTCAGGCGGCGATCACGTTCTGGCAACCCCAGGCTAACTCACAAGAGTTAATGAGCGTTTACACGGCTTTTAGTACATTGGCTGACGAGATGTCGGCGATCCCAAAATTTGTGCAAGGTATGCCAGGGGCAGGGCCGACCGGTCGCACAGCTTCTGGGTTGGCGATGTTGATGCAGAACGCCGCGAAGATTCTTCAAACGGTAGCGTCGAACATAGACCGAGACGTAGTTGAGGGCTTACTAACAAACCTTTTAGATATGATTATGCTTACTGATACTTCGGGGTTACTTGATGGGCAAGAGGAAGTTAGAATATTGGGTGTCAACGTTGCGATGGCGAAAGAGGCCCAAATTCAGCGCGAGCTTGAGTTTCTGCAAATCACCGCCAACCCGATTGATATGCAAATCATCGGACCCAAAGGTCGTGCCATTGTTCTTAAACAGGTCGCCGATCATCTCAACATTCCCGGTGCTGATATTGTTCCGTCCGAAGAAGAGCTTGACGATCAGCAGAAGATGCAACAAGCGGCAGCGGCGGGTGCAGCACAGGGGCAACAGGCTTCTGGAAATACCCAACTCGCTGGACAACACGCCCAAAACGCCAGACAAGCTCAGGGACAACAAGCACCCCGACCCGCTCAAGGCGGTCCACAGCTAAACACACAACACCCAGCAGCGGCAGGGCCGCCAGCGGGTACGGGTCCAAACGTTCAAGGCATGACTACGCCTCAAGCTAGTCCAGGAGAGTAGGAGCGATTATAATGGCTACCAGTGAAGAACTTCGTATGGAGAGTGAGCGTGTAGAGGCACAAGCGAAACAAACGCTGACCGATATGAAAGCAAGATTGGAATCTCTTGCTACAGAAGTGGAAACACTTTTGCAAGCGTTTACGGCTTGGGAAGAAAACTATACTAGAGATCAGGAGAGACGAGCCCAAGAAAGACATCCCCAACACCCCGATACAAAACCCAGAAGGTAGGGGGAAAAATTTTTTACTATAGGAGTAACTTTGATGCCAAAGCGAACTGGGATGTTAGGGGCAGGATCAAGGGCGATGGGGGGTGGGGGTAAGAAGCCCAACATCCCCAGGACCACGATGATGGGCACGCCTCCTGCCCCTGGTAGTCCCGGTGGTATGCCAACTGGTCCAGGTGCAATGGGTAGGAGGGCTGCACCCGGTGCTGGCATGGCTCCTGGCGGTGCCAGTGGGATTGGGGGGTTTAAAAAGGGCGGCCATGTAGGGAAAGAGAAAAAAGAAGAAATGCGGGAGAAAAAAGACCGCCGCCACGAAAAGAAATAGGAGAGCTAAATGGCAAAGGTTGCTGGCCGCACGACACACGGCATGAAAGGGAAAGAGTGGCCCGCTGAGAAGGGCATGACTGTCCATGCCAGCGGACACCGTGGCAAGGTGAAGGGTGGCGGCCTTGACCCTATTTCGTCCAAGACTTCCAACGCAAAGGGTCGAGTCCCAATGCACAAGAAGGCGACTTAAGTGGCAAAAGCGGTGCCTGGGGTTACAACGCAAAACCTTAAAACCAAAGCACCGCACAAGCACGACCCGCTTCCGACAGTTCCAAAGAAAGTTCCCAAACTGAGCAAGGTGAAAACGAAATGGCCAAAGTCATAAAGAAGTCTGAAGACCCTGGGTTTTTTGCCCATGGGGGTAAGACGAAAATGTTTGGCAAGGGCTCTGCTGGTCCGGCCAAAGCAGCGATCTCTGGTAAGGAGAGTAATGACCTTGGCGGCGGTGAATGGGCCAAGGGTGGTTCCCAACATATGTTTGGGAAGGGCTCGGCTGGCCAGAAAACTCCCGGAGTAAGCGGGAAGGAATCTCAGGTAGGATAACGCTCATGTCCATAACCTACGTCGATATTGACTATAGTGGACGGGTTGCTGCAATCATCGCCGTAGGTACAGCGCTGGGTGCTCCTACCAATCTCCTGCCTGCTCCATGGGCGTCACCGGGAGAGTTTCTGTGCCTCCAATACATAAACAACCTTCGGGTGTTTATGGGAGAAGCCCCGCTGACCAATCTCGACTATACCGGGTTTCAGGCTGCGCTGAATGCGCTTTCAGCTATGGCACCTGCACCACCTGCTACGCCAGTAGTGACACCTGGACAAACTTTCAACATCACTCTGCCGGTAGCAACGAACCAGATTATTGGTTCGGTAGCCGCTAGTAACAGTCCAACAGCTTTTGCCATCAATCCCCCTAATACTTTTTTCGCCATTAGCAATGCTGGACAGCTTACGGTGACGGCGTTGGGTGCGGCAGGGATTGCGGCGGGAATGACGAACATAATGGTCGAAGCTACCAATGCAGGTGGCACCAGTCCAGCGGTGAATGTGGGTATATCTGCTGCTTGAACATAATACTATGAGAGTAAAGTGGTGGTTGCGCATACAAATATACCCTACCAGTTCGATGTCACGAACACGACCAACGTCGTGAATATACTTGTGGAAAAGATCATCGAATTGGCTACGGACAACGGCCTCATCCTGCCGGATGAAGTACGGCCTTTTACGCGTGTTGACTTGGCTGAAGTCGCCGATGCCATGCGGAAAGTTGCCGACTGGCAAACACTTGTTGTGAACAGGTTAGGGTTGTCACCTCGATTAATTCCAAGAGTTTACGAACAATGCGATTATGGTTCGATTATTTCATATGCAGGGTACTATGGTGATAAAATGAACGCGATTATTGATGAACTCCAAACACAGGACTCGTCAATAGCTTATGACGTACCAAAAGAGAAGGTTTACTAAAATGGATCGAATTAAAAAGGGTGATTCGAAGCCACGATGGTACGACAAACCGGAAGATGATTTCGATAAACATGAATGCCCGGACAGCGGTGGATGTTACCAAGAGCTTTCTACATTGGGGGCATTCGCTGAATGTGTTGATGGATCGCGTGACAAGCGTCTCCATGAACGCGACTACTGCAAGGAGTCACTCAAGAACAATCGAGAGGATGAAGGTTTGGTAATTAAACCCGACACCAGTGGACCGCCGTTCACGAATGTCTCTCGTCCCCATCGGGTAATGTAACTTGCACGCGACAGAAGGTTTTTTAATTAAAGAAGCGTACACTCTATCAAAGTTGAACGTGGAACAATGGCAAAAGTTTTTAACCGCATTAGACCTTTATACTCGACACCGGATAGAGCGTGGGGTCAGTGCTCCAACTTCGGAGTTGCATGTTACAGTCGGTATGGCTAGACAAGCATTAGAGTTTATTTCGCTGATGCGTGGGTTAGATGAGGCGTACGAGAAAATAAGAAAGCAAAATGGCTGACAACGTTCAAACAAAACCGACAAAAACTCCTGACCCTGGCGTTAGGCTGCCAGAAGCCGTTATGCGGGCAGCGGCACGGGCGAACGAATTAGCTGAACAGCAACGTGTTAACACACAAAGTCAGCCTCAATCTAATGTTCAAATGTCATTCGCTGACGTGAACTCTCCTACACCCCCTGTCGCTGAACGCCCACAGACCAACCCTTTACTAGCGACAAGACAACCGGCTCCTGCTCCTACTCCCCAACCTACCCCTCAACCTACTCCCCAGAGTAACGGGCAAGCCAAACAATATTCTGAAGATGAATTCCGAGCAATGGTCGGGCGTTACGAGAAATCACAGAAAGAAAACCAAAACCTTGTTAGTCGCGTCAATGAAATGCAGCGACTACTTGCAACTGTTCAATCGCCTCCCAACAATCAAGTTGGTCGAGGCGACGTAACATTTAATACACCCATTGCACCACGAAAGTATATCACTCCCCAAGACGAGAAAGAATGGAGTGTTGAGTTAATCGATATGGCTCGCCGTGCCGCTAAAGAAGTGGCAGAACAAGAATTGGCACCTGTGCGCAACGAGATTGGCGCGGTTCGTCAATCATTGGGTAATGTTCAGAGTCATGTTGCGTTGGATGCACGCGGACAAGTCTATCAGCGGCTTGAGAGTGAATTTGGTGCTGATTGGGATGCTACGATAAATCGTGATCCTGAGTTTTTAAATTGGTTGGGTCAGATTGACCCTATGACTGGGCTTCAGCGAAAGAATATCTTGCAACATGCTTTCGAACAAGGAGAAGCGTCTCGCGTAGTAGCAACGTTTAAGAGGTATCAGGCGGAACAGTTGGCGGCTTCGAGTCCCGTACAGACTGGAAGATCATCGCCGGGCAACGGGGCAGAAAGCCCTGAGAGTGGTACACAATTCGCGAATGTGGCCCACTCTCGGAGTAATCCTGCAACCACCCCGGCGGTCGATCTTGCAAGTCTTGCGGCACCAGGCCGAGCGCGTCCGGGGCAGACACAAGCTCCCCCCGATAAGCCTATAATAACGGGTGCGGAGATTGCGCAATTCTACTCGGACGTCACTAAGGGTAAATACAAGGGCCATGAAGAACTTCAAGCCCAAGTAGAAGCCCAAATCAGTGAAGCATCGAGAGAAGGACGCATTCGCCGCTAAGTTTAATCGTGGTTCACACTTCCTAAAGTTGTGTGAATTACTTGGCTTAACGGAGAAGAACTATGGCTCTCGGTCTTGCTAGTGGCGCAACACAACCGCCACTTTATCCTGCTGGTTCGATTAATCCCGACTATGTAGCTGCTGGTTTTGTTCCTGAAATTTGGTCCGGCAAGCTCATTGAAAAGTTCTACGCCGCCACGGTTTTAGCGGCGATCACAAATACCGACTACGAAGGCGAGATCAAATCTTACGGCGACCGTGTTCGTATTCGTACCAAACCAACTATCACCATCAATGATTACCTGATTGGCGGTGATTTGACGCTTCAGCGTCCTGTTGGTGGTCAGACGGAACTCACCATCGATCAAGGCAAGTATTTCGCGACCATCCTTGACGATGTGATCGAGAAACAATCCGACATCAACAATCTCTCGTTGTGGGCGGACGACGCGTCTGAACAAATGAAAATCGCGGTCGATACTGACGTGCTCAACTGGATGCACTCGGGTAACGCCGGTGGCACTCCATGGGCAGATTCGAACAATCGTGGTATCGCTGCTGGTATTATTTCCGGCAACATTAATCTGGGAGTAACCGGCACGCCTGTTGGCACCGTCGGTCGCAACCCGGCAGTTGGTCAAGTCGAGATGATCGACTTGTTGTTGAGGCTGGGGCAAGCACTTGACGAGCAAAATATCCCTGAAACTGGGCGCTGGGTTGTTATGCCCACCTGGGCTGCGTTCCAGATCAAACGTTCAGAATTGCGTGAAGTGTTCTTGTCAGGTGATCAGATCAGTATTCTTCGCAATGGCCGGTTTGGTCAGGTGGATCGTTTTACGATCTATTCGTCTAACCTTCTTCCTAGCGGCCCTGCTGGTTCTGCTGGACTGGCTCCTACAGAGTGGGTGATCTACGCCGGTCATGCCCACGGCTTAACGTTTGCATCACAACTCACAAACGTGGAGACACTTCGTTCTGAACGTACGTTCGGTCAAATCTTGCGTGGACTGCAAGTTTACGGCAGAATGGGCCTTCCTGCCCCTCCCCTGGGGGTTGTTGCGCTTGCCGAAGCAATCGTGGTTCAAGCAGGTCCGTAAGCCTCCCATACGGATACCTTGGGTGGGGGCAGTCCCCCACCTACTCTTAGAGTAAAATAAAACAAGTAAGGTAGACATGACACAGTACTTTCAAGTCAGTGATTACCTAGCAAATACTAGGTCATTTTTGCAGGACTTGATTGGGCCTCCCTATCGGTATGCAGACGCCGACATCGTGTTTGCTCTTAATACCGCAGTGGCAGAAATTTCACGTTTACGCCCAGATTTGTTCTTAGAATATAAATATCAACACCCACTTCCTCGAAAATCATATCCTGACGACTTGGTGCCAGGGTTGTTTACAAGTACGAGAACCACAGATGTGGTGCCGATCCCTCGTACTTATTATCAACCTACAATTTGGTATATGGCTGGCTTATTGCAGGCTTGGGACGTAGACGACACGCAAGACGTGAGGGCGCAGATGTTCTCGCAGAAGTTCGTTGGGGCTTTAACGAGTTTGGTGGCGTAATTGGCAACTGCGACACAAATTCGTATCATTGACGCAACCAGGATAACATGTCCCGGTGCGCTCGATGGTATGATTAACATGTGTTTGTTTGACGCCATTAAAGAGTTCTTCGCTAGAAGTAACTCTTGGCTGTTTGAAACAGTCGTGGGGATTGTTCCCGAGAGTAACGATTACATGCTTGATACGTGTCAAAATGTGGTCGTCAACCGATTGATGAATGTAGCGCAGCCACGAACAGCCCCCCCTCTGCCGCCTCGTTACCTGCCAATGGACCCCCCGCAGTTTCTGGCGATATGGACTGAAGGTGAAGGGAAAGACGAAACAATAAACCCATTGTTTAGTGTACCGCGTGACGCGGTGTTATTAAATGCTGGCACTAAATGCCCTATTATGCGTATACGTTGGAACCCTCAAGCGCCAATGTTTTGGGTGGTAACGTTAGCGTTGAACGTTGCTGATCCAGTAGACAAAGAGGGTTTACCCATAGTTCCTGATTGGATACTTGATAAGTATTACGACTACATAAAATCTGGCGTTATCTCCCGGTTACAACAGCAACCCGGTAAAGCATATTCTTCACAACAGGGTGCATCATTTCATGGGCGCAAATTCAACGAGGGAATAGGACTTGCTCGTACTGAGATACGGGCAATGTTTACGTACGGTGGGCAACGATGGGCCTTCCCGCAGGGCTGGAACTATAGGAGGCCATACGTTCCATGAACTTCCCTTTTAACTTTAGAAATCAAGCATATTTTTATGCACAGGGGTCCGGTGGACCTCTTGGTTCGTTTAGTAAATCTATGGCAGCAAAATCTACTATCGCGATTGACTATACAAGTATTTCTGGTTTTACAATGACGAACCAATCGTTTCTATTGGATATGCAAACGCAGCCACCGTTGATTATAAGTCAACCTGTTTTGGCTGGTCAAAGCAACATACTTAGTTTTGTACTAAGTGGTGGGTTTGGTGGAGTTGAGTATGGTTTATCAATTCACGCTCTTTCGAGTGTAGGGGGAACACTCCGTTCTGATACTTTAAAAGTGTGTATTGAAGCTCCTTATAATCAACACTGTGGTTGCTCTAGTTGTGGGCATGACCCTTGTGATTGCTGTGATACCATATTAGACCTTAAAGCACAAGTTGCTGTTTTACGACCTAATATGAATACTTTCGGGAGTAACTTTGTACAGTTTTACGTGGCTCCGATAGCACCACAGAACCCTAATTTACTTGATATGTGGTACAATACAACGAATGGACTTTTTTACGATTACGTATCTAACGGCGTAACAAACTCATGGCAACTTCAGGGTGGTGCTAGTAGTGGTATATTTAATGTACCCGTGACAATTAATAACTCTTTAACAGTGACTGGTCCGGTTAATTTAAACTTGGATTGTGGGGTATATCCATGAAGTCGTTCAGTGCACCAGTTAATTTCAGCAACGCGGCTCAGTTTTATCCTGACAGCACAGGAAAAATTGGCACGTTCTTGAAGTCACCGGCAGCGCAAACGTTGATGACATTAGATTACTCTCATAATCTTGCTACCGGAGTAACAGTTACTAAAGTTGCTTATATTCTCGATGTTCAATCGACCCCGTTGTTGATTATAAGTAATTCTGTTACCACGGCTCAAATGTTAACGTTTATTTTGAGTGGTGGGTGGGCAGGACTTACTTATGATCTAACAATACAAGCAACTTTGTCTACTGGTGGGGTTCGTACCGATGTTCTCACGATTGAGATAGTGGGAGATGATTGCATGAAATATGATCCCTGCTGTCTTCCAATGGGGAAACCCTTGAGTGCGCCCTCGCGTATCCCCAAGACGTTTCAACAGGCTGCTATGTCCAGCGATTGCAGCGTGTACAAGTCATCTTGTATCAGTTACTACATATGTGCCAGTGCGCCGGTTAACCCTAACGTAATGGACCAGTGGTATAACACAATCAATCACGGTATTTACGAATATTTAACTGATGGTGTTAATTTCTGGTGGCAACCGTTCTTCGTGAACGTGAAATATGCAGTTGCATCGTTGTACTATCAAGCAAGGGCTGGTCAAACAGTGTTTAGTACTTTGGCACCAGACATGCTTGGTAATTCTGGGGTAATCAACCCAACAGATTTCGTACAAGCATATGTGAATGGTGTGCGATTGGTTCCAACAACTGATTTTACGTTTGCTGGGCCTTCAACTGTGACATTGTTGCGACCTATACCGGCCACTGATATTGTGATGATTGATATTCTTGCCCCAACTGTAATCACGCCCCCAATACCTCCAAGCGGCGGTGGTGGCAATACTCAAATAGTTATTAGCGATACTGCGCCTGCAAATCCAACCACCGGTATGTTGTGGTTTGATAGTGTGGGTGGTAATCTTTACATTTGGTATACTGACCCTAACGGATCGCAATGGGTGGTTGTAGTTAACGCTGGTGGCGGTGGTGGTAGCGGTGGTGGTAGTACGCCTGCTGGTATAGTAATTGGTGACACTGCTCCAACAAGTCCAACAGTCGGTATGTTGTGGTTTGACAGTGTTGGTTGCCAACTTTATACCTGGTATTTTGATGGTAACACGTCGCAGTGGGTAGTGGTGGTCAACGAATAACTCTTGGAGTAATCTCTTGAGCAAGGCTTTTGACACTGCCCTATTCGTCCCCGAGCCCGAGCCCGATGTTGGGCAGTCGGCGGGTGTGCAGGTTGTTGGACCGCCATTCGATACCAATTGGTACTATTATGCGATAGCATCAGGCCCAGGCATTATGATCAATGCTGATGTGCCTGCTGCTACGGCTCCTGAACAAACAATCGTGTCCGGTCCTGCACCGGAATTTGCTTGGACGTCGAAAGCGCCCTATTACCTCGGTGGTCTACCTACACAACCAATTTATAACCCGGCAGCGCCTTCTCCTGCCGGAACGATGTATTTTAATACTTCAGATCACACACCTTACGTCTTATCGTATCAACCACTCACCAATGTGCCAATCTGGACCCCTCTGCCGGTAGCAACCCGCAACATGCTGACTATTGCAGCGAGTTTGCCTGCTGCTACACAGCAGGGGCAGATGCTGGTTGCTGGTGGTATACCCAATGGTGGGGTGTATCCATGGACAGCATCAATTGGTATGTTTTTGGGGGCGCACCCTATACCGCCGACCCAAGTTCCGGGGTCTGGGTCAATACCTGTTGGTTCGTTGTATTATAACACTTCAAATAATACTTTGTATGTATGGAATGGGTCAAGCTGGCAAACAATCACGACGCCAACAAAGGCGGCAACAGCTAGTTTATATTATCAGGGCGCGTTAAACCAAATGGTTTATCCGTTGACAACACCGGATTTATTTGGTAATTCGCATACTCTTGATCCAGTTGAGGCTGTTGAAGTCTATTTGAACGGTGTACGATTGACACCGGAAGGTGGATCTATACCGGGAGATTATTTGGTTACTGTTGCTACGTCATTGATTACTCTGGCAACAATTCCGCCAACTGGATCAATTGTTACGATTGATATTTTACAAGATCCGTTAACGCTTGGGCCGACGTTAGTATTGCGTGAAATGCTTATGCCAATTACAACGTTTGATGGTGTACAGACAACGTTTGATTTGATTGCTACAAGTGGTACTGGGATTGTTGTAAATGATCCGGTTGATCTTAATGTTTCACTTGATGGTGTTTTACAAGAGCCTGGTGTCGCTTACATCCTTAGTACTGATGGCACTCAAATTATTTTTAGTGAGCCACCTATTGCTGATGCTGTTTGTTTTATTGTTTATTTCTCAAAAAGTGCTATTGGCTTTCTAAGTAGTGTTGAACATGATTTAACAATGACTGGTGATGGCACTGCTGCGAATCCGTTGAGTGCGGTACTTGCTTCAGAGGCAACGGGGCTTCCCGGTATTGTCTATGTACCAGTAAACGGTTTTGCTGGCACACCTAACGCGATCAACTTGGCTCCTGATGGCGGAATCAGTGTTGAAGTTGATTCGAGTAGTGGGCTTGTGGTGTCACCGGGAGCGCCGAACCCGCTTACTGGTAGAGCTACGGGTAGTGTGATCTCTGTTAATCTTGACAGTGGCAGCGCGCATGATTTCACTGGTGCAGGTGAATTAACGCTTGTTGTTGCCACTCAAGCGCAAGTTGATGCTGGCACGGATAACGCTAATCCAGTCACATCGTTAACTTTAGCTCAATCAACATCGCTCGATACTCGCTATGTCAATTTGACCGGCGACACGATGACCGGTCCACTCAACATTCCTATTCAGCCAGCCGCTCCTAATGAAGCCACCAACAAACAATACGTTGATGAGGCGATTGCTGCCAGTGCGCTTTATCAAGGGGTGTGGCACGTAGCAGCAAACCAACCTGATCTTACTCCTGGAGTTATGAACCCACTTAACGGTTGGTCGTGGATCGCACAGACGATTGACCCAAATATTCCAGAAACAGCGCCGGGTGGCTTGCCCGGCATTATTGGTTTGTTGATTGATAGCGGCGACCGTATTTTGTGGGATGCTGGAAACGCGACCTATGATTTGGTTAAAGGTTCGTCGCTTAGTATTCGAGAAGCGCGGGCAACTTTTGTTGAAGTTGCTGGTGACTCGATGAGTGGTGATTTAAGATTTACTGGTAATGCCCAAATTTTGTTTCCTGACAGTTCTGGGGTGCAACGTTCGTCGCTCGGGCCGCTTACTTTACAAACAGGTAATGGTGGCGAACAGCCACAAATTTGTAATGTTTTTGGATTAAACGGTCGTGATATCATTGACACGGTTAATGGTGACGCACGCTATGTAAATATGACTGGCGACACCATGACAGGATATCTCACCCTAAATGCCGATCCAGTTAATGCTATGCACGCAGCGACTAGAGATTATGTTGATAATGATATTATCTCACTTGAAGCGTTGAAAGTTAATCGTGCTGGCGACACCATGACTGGGCCGCTTTCCCTGCCGCCTGGTATGCCTATGACTGCTTTACAAGCTACTCATAAAGTTTATGTTGATCAATCAATTACGACCAATGCTTTATGGAAAGGTGTTTACCTTCCTTCTGTAAATTTTCCTGATCTTAATCCTGCGAGTATGAACCCGCAAGATGGTTGGACATGGTTTATTCAAACTCAAAACCCAGATGTGCCAGAAATTATTCCGCCTAATGTTCCTGGTCTCTCAGGGATGTCAGTTGACTCCGGTTGGATTGTGTGGTGGAATGCGGGTGCTAGTCAATATAATTTGACTAGAGGACCGGGTTTGTCTTATACGACAGCGCAAGCTGACTTTGTTAATAAGACCGGCGATACAATGGTTGGGGATTTAAACTTTTCGGCTCTTGTGGGACTTAATTTAGCTGGTGCAAAGATTATCTCTAGTGGTCCTCAACTCTATATTCAAAGGCCACCGGGAGATAGTCAACCACAAATTTTGAACAACGCTGGTAATCAGGCGAATGATATTATCGATCAGCAAACTGGTGATGCTCGTTATATCAATAAAACGGGTGACACCATGACAGGGTTACTTACTCTTAGTGGTAATCCAACAGCCAATTTAAATGCTGTTACTAAACAATACGCTGACACACAAGACGGATTGAGGGTTGCTAAAACTGGCGACACGATGACTGGTAGTTTGACGTTTAGTTCTGGCAATATAGTAACTAATAATGGTTCAATACGGGCGGCTAACAATCAGGGTGTTTATTCCGATGGTAATTCGACAACGAGCGCTAGTAATGGTTTTGTCGTTCGCGGTTCGAATGGTTCAGAGTTTTGTCGGTGGTACGGTGACGCGGTGGGCTATAACGGTCCAGCGGAAGCCCGTGCCCATTGTGGAACTTGGAATGGTGGTTGGTCTTTTCAGGATTGTTGGTACACGGTAGTCAATTCGCCACCAACTTTTTATGCTAATGGCGTTGTGTCATGTCAATCGCTAACTCAACGCAGTACCCGTGAAGATAAGCGCGATATTCGCGATGTTAATACGCATGAAGTGCAGAACGCCTGGACCGCGCTTAAAGTGCGCAAATTTAAGCTACGTGATGACAAGTTTTTCGATTGGGGACGTGAACGTTGGGGTTTCATCGCTGAAGAACTCCCCGAGGAAATCGCTGCTTATGCTGCACCGGGAACAAGTATTCCAGAAAAAATGGTTAAACAAGTCGAAGGTATCGATATTGGTCAGGCGCTGGCACTTTGTGTGGCAAAAATTAAAGAGCTTGAAACTGAGATCGCTACTCTCAAGAGTAAACAATGACACAAGCTTTTGACGTAGCAGTTCATGTTCCCACCGCTGTTCCGGTGGCAGGGGATATTATTGAAGTTGTGCAACCTGTCCCATATAGAACAAATTGGGTTACGCCCCCACCGGGGCTTCAAGGACCAATTGGACCTATTGGCCCACAGGGTATACCGGGACCGATGGGACCAGTGGGGCCAGAGGGTCCACAAGGTTTACAAGGATTTCCGGGGCCACAGGGTCCACAAGGCAATGCAGGGTTCATGGGGCCAATGGGACCGCCAGGGGGACTTGGGGAAGCTCCGATCAATGGTCAAGTGTATGGTCGTCAGGATGGACTATGGGTGGTTGTAACTGCTGGTCCTGGTGGCGGTATTCCTGATGCACCGATCAATGGAACCTCGTATGTACGACTTAACGCAACATGGTCAAACGTAATCGACGCTGGAGCTTTTTAACTCTTGGAGTAAGTATTCATGCCTAATATTATACGCATACTCCGCTCCGCTGTCGCTGGCAATCGTCCTGCCGTATCGGCTGGCGAACCGTATATTAATTTTGCTGATATGCAGTTTGGGGTACACAATGTTGCACCGGTTGATTTGCTCGCCGTTCGGTTTTGGGTTAGTACTGCGACTTACGCGATCAACGATGTGGTACTTAGTGCGGGCGCTCTTTATGTCGCTATTGCGACGAATACCAATTCTCCACCTCCCAGTGTTAACTGGACACCGGTCGTTGGAGCGGCAACTGGTGTTGACAGTTTTAATGGTCGCACTGGTGCTGTTGTTCTTACGCTTGGTGACGTAACAACTGCCTTCCCTGCCGGTGTTACTCCACCGTTGATGAACAGTGCGGCAGCGGTGGGTATTGCGAATGCATGGGCACGCGAGGATCATGTTCATCCGAGTGATACGTCGCGACTAGCGTTAACTGGTGGCACGATGACAGGGCCGCTGGTTACAGCAGTGCCACCGACAGCGCTTGACGCTGTAAATAAAGCCTATGTTGACACAGCAGTTGGCAATCTTCAGTTATTCTTGGGGACATGGCAAGTTGCAACAGATACACCTTCTATTATGGGTGGTGGCGCAAATTCTGGTGATTATTATATCGCTGTTACTGCTAACCCAACTGTTCCCGAAAACGCACCCGCTGGTATTCCTGGCATTGGCGGCACCTCAGTAGGTAATGGTGACTTAGTAATATGGAATGGTACAATATGGCAGCAAGTAATTGGTTCTGGTCTTGTTAAGGCAGAAGCTGATCAGTTGTATGTCTCGTTAACTGGTAGCACAATGACTGGGCCATTAACTCTGAATGCAACCCCTACAGCACTGAGTAATAATCTTGTGGCTGCAACCACAGCTTACGTTGATAACGCGATCATCGACGCTGGAGCTTACTAGTGGTCAATATTATACGAAATCTTCATAGTGCATCACCGGGTGTTCGCCCTGTTGGTAAATCATTGGGTGAGATTTACACGAACTTAGCTGACATGCAGTTAGGTGTTGTTAACAACACAAACACTGCTATTGATTTGATTGCAGTAAGATTTTTTAGTACATTAGCAAGTTATTTCACTGGGGATTGTGTTCTTCATAATGGGAAAATTTATATCGCCAATGGTAATTTTGGACCGGGACCATTTAACTCACTTGATTGGAACGCTGTTACGATCGCAACGGACCTCAACCTTTATATGCCTCTTACGGGGGGCACGTTTACCGGTGTTGTTACATTTCCTGCTAACAACAGTGTTGTAATTAATGGGGCAGCAGCAAGCCAGCGAGCGCTTCTGGCTCAGACTGCTGGCGTTAACCGCTGGCAACTACAATTTGCCGATTTCACCGCTGAAGCTGGCGCTAACTCTGGGAGTAATTTTGTCCTTACGCCTTGCAACGATGCAGGCAACCTTCTCCCTGCCGCTCTTAGAATTAATCGTGCTACGGGTGTTGCTGATTTTACTGTTCCTCCCACTGTCGCCGGTGTACCTATTGGTGGTGGGGGTGGTGCAACTGTTAGTGATACGGCTCCTGTTAACCCATCAGAAGGAGAATTGTGGTGGGATAGTGTTGGCGCACAAATGTATGTTTGGTACGTAGACCCTACCACTTCCCAGTGGGTGCCAGTAATTAGTAGCACTGGACCTCCAGGGCCGGTTGGGCCAGCAGGACCAATAGGGCCACAAGGGCCAGTGGGACCACAAGGTCCGTCGGGGACGCCCGGTGTTGGTACATATCTTCAAACCCAACCTGCGACCAGTGCAGGAATCAACCTTGTCTCAGGCTCCCTTGTGGACATCCTGTCACTTAATCTGGGAACTGGCGTTTGGTTTGTCACTGCACAAATGCCGATCTATGGTACTACCACCAGTTCAGCTTCTTTCCGGCTTTGGGACCATGGCGCAAACACTATCGGTGCGGGGATTACTTTTATCACCGCCGCTGCTGCTCGCAACTATGTAACGGTTTGCGGATTTGCCGTTAATCTGCCAACTGTCTGGATTGGGGTGCAAGCGGGAAACGCGAACATGTCTATAAACCCTGGCGTAACGAATTTTGGCACAATCGATGTGCAGATGACCGCTTTTAGGATCGCATGATAGACTTTCCCGCCAATCCAACTATAGGCCAGCAGTTTACTGCTGTTGGAATTACTTGGACCTGGGATGGGGTTAAATGGACATTTGGTATTAGCGGTAGTGGTGATAAAATCGATATTGCGCTGTTCGGTGATGGCTCGGACAATGCGGCGACGATCTCCATTCCGACCACGTTGACCCGCGACATGTACTATTCCAACCTCACGATCAGCCCTGGGGGTGCGCTGGTTTGTAACGGTTGGCGTGTTTTCGTTTCTGGTATTCTCGACATTTCGGCGGCTGGGGCGGGCGCAATTACCGCTTGCACTGTTCCCGCTGTGTCCAGTACGAGCGGCGTCAACAATTCAATGGGTGGTTGGGGCGCTGCCAGTGGCTTATCCGGCTCTGGGAGTGTGTTGGGCTCTTCGCCGACCGTTCCGACAACTGTCGCGATTGTCGGCGGCGCAGGCGCGGCGGGTGGGGCGGGCGGTTCTAGTGCTGGCGCTCTTGGCGGTGGCAATGCCGGAGCGGTAGCGGCAAGTGGTTATACTATTGCTCGTCAGCGTGTTCTGACAACTTCGCTTGGCGGGTATCCCGGTAAAACTTATGCTGGTGGTGTTCCTGGCTCTGGAGGTGGTGGAGGCACCGGCTCTGGTGCGGGGACTGGGTGGGCAGGTGGTGGTGGTGCTGGCTGGCTTGCTCTATTTGCACGCACCATTAACCGCGGTGCTTCGACAGCGGTGGGCGCGATCAACGCGGCGGGTGGCAACGGTGGCAACGGGGTTGCTGGTACGACTGCGCCGTCTGGTGGCGGTGGTGGCGGTGGTGGCGGTGGTGGTGGCTGGGCTAACATTGTTTTTCGTTTTCTGACCGGGGCGGTGGCAACCAACGCGATCAATGCCTCGGGCGGCAATGGTGGCAATGGCGGTCCAGGCGCGGGCGTCGGCGGTGCAGGCGCTGGCGGCGGTGGTGGCTGGGCTGGCTATGTTACGCTTTATAACGTTGCTACCAATACGGTGACGAACTTCGGAGGGACGGGGCCGGGACTGATTAGCGGTGCAACCGGTGGACCGGGTGGTGCTGCGTTGGTGACATTATGATCACGATCACTGATATTCACGGTCGAGATATTGATATCGATATCAATGTTAACGGCGATGATATTTATACTCTTGCGGGTATTGTTTTGGTCGTTCCAACTGGAACGCCACAAGATGTTGCAGTGAACACGATTGAGGCAATGGCTCCGTGGGATTATGTAGCACCATTACCGCCAACGACATCGGTTCCTGTTGGTGCCGGTAATCTGAATTACATTATCAACGGTGATATGTCAATTGATCAGCGTTTTAATGGCGGTCCTAACACAATTGCCAATCCGCCTACGGGCGCATATTATTATACTTTAGATAGGTGGTCGTATTCTGCTGCCCCAGGTAGTACTCTGTCTCAAACAATGAGTCGCTATTTAACGAGTACTTTTATCACGCCGCCACCCCCAGGATTCCCTTATTGTTTGCGCTATCTACGCAATGCCAATTATTCTCCGCCTGGTAATCATGCCGTTTATCTCAGTCAAGGAATTGAGGGTGATTTAATTTCTGATCTTCTCTGGGGTACGTCAGATGCGAAACCTGTAACATTGTCCTTCTGGGTTTACTGTAGTGTTGCTGGCCTTCATGGCGGATCTATTAAGAATCCCAATACTGTTGGTGGACGTGGATATCCTTTCAGTTACACGGTTCCAGTTACTAATCAATGGTCGTTTCAAATTGTTCAAATTCCAGGCGATGCTACCGTTGGTGCGTGGCCAATTGGTAATGGATTAAGTATACAGCTTAACTTTGCTCTCAGTGTTGGTGGCGTTTATGCTGCTACTCCTGGTGTATGGGGACCAGGAGCAAATATTTTTGGTTCAGTTGGACAAGTTGGTTTAAACAACATCAATAATACTTTTGCGATTACAGGAGTAAAATTAGAGGTTGGCAATGTTGCAACGCCATTCCAGTCAGAAACGCCAGCAAAAAAACTGGCAGATTGCCAACGGTATTTTCAGATTATTGGTGCGCCAGGGACACCAAACCGTGGTTCACTTGGCGCTTCAAGCTATTCAAATTCGACTACTTTTGTTAATTACGCTGGAGTGTCATACCGTACTTTGATGCGGGCGCTTCCCACGGTGACGCTATCAAATCTGACTCAGCAGCAAGTGACTAGTATGCAAATAGGCACTATTGGTAATACAGCATGCGTGGCTCAATGGCTAAATAGTCTTACTACATCAGGGGGTCAGCTTTTCTACACGTTAAACCTTGATGCAGAACTCCTCGGACCTAGTGCTGGTTTCCCATAACATGACTTACACACTCACCAACGACCCAGGAATTATAGTTCGCGATGAAGATGGCGCGTTTATTCCTATGGACCCATCGAACGTAGACTATCAGGTTTATTTGGTGTGGGTTGAAGAAGGGAACGAACCGAACCCAGCACCCGGCATACCAACGCCACCAATAGAAGATGTCATACCTACCATAGAAGAGCTTGCTGAAACCACTGCGGATCAGGAACAACGCATCCAGGCGCTTGAGAACCAAATGGCAACGTTTCAAGCCGAGTTGAAACAAATATCGGAACGACTTACTCCGAGAGTTAAAGGGGCTAAATAGCCATGACATCAAGAGTTCAAACCCTTCGTTCTGCCGTACCACTGGTGCGACCTACGGGGCGTCAACCGGGAGAGCTATACGTTAATTACCCTGATAACCAATTGGGTGTTATTAACGTTTCTGCTGCTCCAATTGATTTGATTGCAATAAGATTTTTTAGTCCTTTAACAAGTTACAATATTGGTGACTTCGTTGTTTATAGTGGTGACATATGGCACGCTCTTGCACCCTCTCCACCTGGCCCCTTTATTACCGCAAATTGGGCAACGGTAACTGGTACGGGTGGTACAGGCGGCGGTGGAGGTGTGGGTATACCTGATGCCCCATTTGACGGTCGATTATATGGTCGGCAAAGTGGAGTATGGTTGGCTGTTCCAACTGATTATTTACTTTTGACTGGTGGCACTTTATCAGGGCCATTGATACTCGCCGCTGATCCGACCCTTCCTCTTGGTGCTGTTACCAAACAATACGTAGACGCTAATTCTAGCACCGGTGGCCCTTTTCTCCCGTTAGCTGGTGGCACCTTAACAGGTCCACTCGCTCTTAACGCTGACCCAACAACCAATCTTCAAGCTGCTACAAAACAATATGTAGATGCACATTCTGGCACAGGTGGAGGTGCTGGTTATCTTCCGTTAACCGGTGGCACTCTAACAGGACCGCTCACCCTTGCCGCTGATCCAACTGTTCCTCTTGGCACTGCTACAAAAGAATATGTTGATAATAGTATTACGGCAGCAATTGCTGGTATTAGTGGCGGGGTTGCGTCTAATACTAATTATGTTGTTAACGGGGATATGATACTAGATCAACGTAATAATCCTGCATCGATTACAGTTACTGGTGGATTATATTATCCGGCTGATTTTTGGACCTCAGCCAATCTTCAATTGAGAGCAGGGACTTTACAACGAGTTACTATTACTTTGCCTACTGATCCTTTTTTTGTTGCTAGTAACTTGTCTAATTATCTTATGTTTACGCCGACTCAACTTACATCAATACTCAGTTCTGATTATACTTATTTCCAAGTAGCACTTCCTCTTAACAGTATGGCCGCAGCTTTGGCTGGCACGCCAAATGCAAAACCGTTAACATTGTCATTTTGGGTTAGATGTGCTACTTTAACTGGGACATTTAGTGGGTCATTAGTTTTCATTGGTGCCGGGGCACGGTCATATCCGTTCACTTATACTATTCCAACAGCTAACTTATGGACAAAGATTACAATCCCAATACCAGGCGATACGAATTCTCAAGTGTGGTCTCTTAATCATATGTCTGTTTATTTTGATATGGGTTGTGGATCGTTGTTTCGTACGACTGCTAACGCTTGGGTTAATGGTGAATTTTTCGGTGTTACTGGATCAGCGACCCCTTGTACAACTCCTAGTAGAAGTTTTGCTGTTGGCGGGGTTAAACTAGAAATTGGTAATGTTGCAACACCATTTATTCCTTCGAACCCTAGTGCGGTATTGGCGGCTGCGCAAAAATACTATCAGAGTTATAGTAACTTGTCAGTTAGTGGTGCTGTTATGGGTATTGGTTCGAGTGGTTATGTTATGAACAATTCATTTACATTTCCAGAAATGGCAGATGTTCCAACAATTACTGTATCACAAGGTAGTATTGCCAATACGAACGCAGGGATAGCATCAATAGTGTCGGGTTCAATTACACCTAATTCATTTCAAGCACAGGCTTCTACCAATGTCACTACGCCACCTGGAACGTGTGTTAGTAATTTTAATGCTGTTCTGTCGGTGTTAACTTAACTCTGGGAGTAAACAATGCTTGACTTCCCTGCTAGTCCGACAGTTGGGCAACAGTTCACTGCCGGAGGTGTAACATGGACTTGGGACGGAGCCAAATGGACAGGTAGTGGTGGGGGTGGTACAGGGGGTGGTGGTATCCCCGATGCCCCTTCCAATGGTCAACTCTATGGTCGTATGAATGCAACATGGTCAGTTGTCCCGACTTCAAGTGGCGGCTTACCAGATGCACCGTTAGATGGTCAGACGTATGGCCGTAATAATGCGGCATGGGTGGTTGTTCCTACCACTGGTAGCGGTGGCACGACAATCCCGAATCCGTTACAGGTTAATGGGGCTGGGGCATCTGGTTACACGGGCACCCATGTCGCTAGTGCTGCTGATTTATTTCTTAATAAGACTGCATCAGGTAATCAAGCTACTGTTAGTGGTACTACAAACGGTTCACTTCGCTGGCAACTTGTTTTAGGTAATGTTAGTCCAGAGGGTTCTGGTGACAGTGGTTCGGGTTTTGATCTTGTTTCATTTACTAACAGTGGCGCTCAAAAGGGAATACCGTTACAAGTTGATCGTGCAACTAATGCGACTGTAATTAATGGCATTGGGGCTGTAACTCCTATTGGAGGGTTTTCGGCAACAGGTGCAAACCTTATTATTAATAAACCAGGATCGGGCCATTTAGGACAACTTAATTATATGAACAATGGTTCGTTCAGATGGCAGATTGGTAGTAACGCCACTGCTGAAAGTGGCAGTAATAACGGGTCGGGATTTTTTATACAACGGTTTAGCGATAGTGGTTCAGCACTCGGTTTGCCTTTACAGATTGACCGGCCTACTGGCACATGCACGTTTGCTGTTGCCATTGTTAACGGTGCTTCAGATGCCAGACTAAAAGAGAACGTTAAACCTTTAGAAGGTTCACTGGAGAAGGTTTTAGCGCTTCAAGGTGTATCATTTAACTTGATTGCGACACCAGATAAACCAGAGATCGGATTAATCGCTCAGGACGTTCAACCAATCGTGCCTGAAATTATACAGGCGTACGATGCAACTGGGCCGGATCACCATCAATCTGAACCAATGATGGCACTGGATTACCCCAAGCTAACGGCGCTTTTGATTGAAGCGGTAAAGACCCTAACCGCTAGAGTAGCAACACTTGAAAGCACTCTAGGAAGCGGCACATTTACGTTTACTCCGGGAGTACGACAATGAGCAATGGCAAACATAACCCTCTGCTTGACCCCAAAACTGGGCATACGGTTTATGCCCCTGAAGGGCTACCGCAACAAGATGTTCTTGGGGTTGCACCACTACCTCATATGGCTGAACCCGCCAAGCCGGATCACATGATGACAGACATTACTCATGATGAAATGGCAGCGGGTAAAAGAGCATCAGACTATTACTCCCAGCGTAGGCAAGCTGAACTTGACTACGGGAGTAATTTCGCACTACGACGTATCGAACGTATCAAAGAACATCATCTGACGCACAAGAAGTAAAATGGCTGTACTTAATATTTCTGATTTTAGCGGCATGTTGCCGATTAAAGACCCCACACTCCTGCCGGATAATTATGCGCAAGAGTGCAGCAACACGTTTTTGTATCGTGGCGGTCTAAGGGGTTTTCGTATTTCCAAGCCAGTGTTTACATTGGTGCGCCCTTCTACGAGTAAGCAAGTTTACCGTATACCTTTGAACGATAACATTGAAGACTGGACAAACTCAGTATGGTTAGAGTTTCCTGATCCATTTATGAGTGTTCTTCGCAACCCAACGGTGGGGGATCAGTATAATCGTTATTACTTTTTTCCTTCAGATAAGTTTGTGGCTGACGGTGGTCCATGGATGAATGTGCCATTTTATGCGCCGTTGTCGAACATTCAGGCTGGTGGACCTTTTTATGTTCTAGGTATCACGGCTCCTACTACGGCTCCATTGGTTCATGCTCCACTAACAAGCGGAAGTTTAGGCACCAGTGCTCCCTCTGCTGTCGGTGCTACAACTTTAAACTTTATAAATACGCCTGCTGTTTCTGTTGGAATGACTGTTGCTGATGTTACGGTTCCAGCGGCTTTATTGTCTGGTACTGCGGTGATAGCCCCTGTTACAGCGACTGTAGTTACTATAAATAATCCTGTAGCTGCTCCTGGTGTTGGTACTGGAGATGCTATTACTTTTACTGATTTAGCAGAGGTTCGTTCATACGTTTACACATATGTTAGTGCATATGATGAAGAAGGCCCACCTTCACCGCCAACTTTGGGAACTGGTGGCACCAGTGGTAATTGGAAAATTACAGTTTACTCCCCGAGTGCTAGTGATTTGTTAAATCGTAATTTAGCGTATATTAGAATATACCGTACTGTAACAGATGCTTCGGGTAATGCAACTTTTTATCAAGTTGTACAATTACCTATTAGCACAACGCCTGGTGCAGCGATTGTTTATGACGATCAAAATTCTCCTACTGTTATTACCAATAACGTGATATTACCTTCTGTGTTATACACAGGCCCCCCTGCTGGGTTGCAGGGTGTTGTTATGATGGCTAACGGCATCATGGCAGGGTGGACCAATGACCGAGAGATTTGGTTTAGTGGTGCTTTTATTCCTCATGCTTGGCCTGCAACCTATGCCCTTACTGTGGACTTTCCTACTGTTGGTCTTGCTGCTGTTGGTTCTTCGCTGAGTGTGATGACACAAGGTCAACCATTTATTGCTACGGGAGTAACCCCTGATACCATGACCATTGGCAAGGTTACAGCTAATGAGCCGTGTATTTCGCGTGGGTCAATATTCCCAGCAGGAGAAGGGGTGTATTATGCTTCGCCCTTTGGGTTGATACTGGTGAACACTTCAGGTACGATCAACACTACGCAGATGTTTATGGAGCGAGAGTTCTGGAATAGCTTACAGCCTCAAACGTGGGCAGCGGGACGCCTTGGGCTTTCTTATATAGCTGTGTTTACAGGGGTTACGCCCGCCAATAACAACGGCCACAACGGGTGTGTGATTGACTTTCTAGAGAAAAACGTACCGATGAGTTTCCTTGAAAGCGCTGTGGCTCCTATTGATAATTTATTCTGGGATCAACTATCAGGACAAATATTTATTATTACTCAGGGAGTAGTTCGATGGCTTAACCCGCCAAGCGGGGGGACATTACTCCCGTGGTATTGGATCAGCAAGAATTACCGTCTGCCAAAGCCAGCACAGTTTAAAGCGTTCAAGGTTGACTTCTCTGTGCCTCCCGAGGTAACAATACCCCCTCCCACTGCCGCTTCTCGTAATAATAATCAAACTCAAGTGTTTAACCCAGCTACACAGTATTTGACCGTTACGATTTATCGTGGTCTGGATAGCCCGGTCGAAGACCCAGATAACCCTGTGGTTGTTCGTGAAGTTGTGACAAGTGGAGAAACTATATTAATACCGGGAGGTTTTAAGGATGACTTTTGGACTATTATGTTTGAAGGTCAAGTCAATGTAGACTTGTTTAAAATGGCAAGTAGTGTGAAGGAGCTTTCTAAGTCATGACGGGTTCTCCATATATTACAATTCCTGATCCGGGTGCGACTCAAGCTTCGATGTCTGCGGCTGTGCAAGCGCTAAAACATGATGTTAATTTGTTGATTGTTAATTCTCAAACTGACGAACAAACCCTTAATCTTGTAGGGGCTAAAGTATTTGCGCTGCAACAAGCATCAGTAGCGTTTAAAGATGCACCTGCTGATGGCAACGCTTATGGACGTAGAAACACGACATGGGTAAAAGTGTTATCGCCGAATGATATTCAATTAACAATTGTTACTCCTGTTAATGCAACTACTGATCATAACGCCTCTCTTCTTGGTGTTCCAGTAGGCGGTATATACCGTAATGGCTCACAACTGATGGTGAGGGTAGTTTGATTCGTTTCAATGACGCTCATGCCGTGCAACTTATCGCTAACGCGGCGAAAGTTCAATTTGTGCCTGGGCTGCATCATTGTATTGCCGAGTATGATCACAACGACATACTTCGCGGAGGTGTATTTTTTACTGATTATCTTGGAGGTAGTATTCAGGTGCATGTTGCTGGGTTTCGTCCAAACTGGGCTACCAAGGTGTTGTTATATTTAACGTTCCAGTTTCCCTTTAAAATTTGTAAGGTGAAAAAACTTATTGGGTTGGTGCCAGAAAGTAATGTTCAGGCACGTAATTTAAATTTACATTTAGGGTTTATTATTGAGTACTTAGTGGCAGACGTGTTCAATTGGACAGATGCCCCAAATGGTATGTATGTTATGAGCATGTACGCACAAAATTGTCGCTGGTTGGACATGCCTGCTCCGAGAGTAATCGTAGCACCTCCTGCAAGAACCAATCAACTTGTTCTCCCTTTGGAAGCGATTGATCATACTCTAATGACGGTACAATAACATGGGCAATGCAAAAGGCGGACAAGCAAAC
>Ga0210393_10000170_pt1 | contig 63735 bp, 56 predicted proteins | sample IncBWC27OmetaG_FD_160068 | JGI IMG/M metagenome (GOLD analysis project Ga0210393, IMG submission 160068) | Forest soil microbial communities from Barre Woods Harvard Forest LTER site, Petersham, Massachusetts, United States - Inc-BW-C-27-O ... | reverse complement strand
TTGCAGTGCCATCAATCGCGCCGCCAGCGTATGCCGTGACGCCTGCGCCTCATCGCCCTCCCCCTCGAGTGTCAACAGCTCACCGTCGGTAAATTCTGGGATCGTCTCTTCCAGCCCCGGATCGCGGCTGATCTGCAAAGACACCGCGAGCTCCTCGAGATCTCGCGCAATGGAACCGCACTGAAACGCGAGCGACACCGGATGATGGACATCGCGCACCAACAGATCGAGAGCGGAACCCAAGCGCGGCGCGACGAAATAACGTGATCGATAGATGCTGATGCTGTGGCAGACGTCGAGAAGCCATTCGACCTGACGCTGACGCGTCGCGGACGCTGCGACCAGATGCTGCGCCAGCAATCCCGCCGTGAACTGCAGTCGTTCGACACGTCGTCCGATCCGCAGCAGCCGCCAGCCTTCGTCGTGCGTCATGTCCTCGGCCGCGTAACCGGAGAGCGCGGCCAAAGACAAGGCGAGTCGCTCAAGGGCTTCGCGCGGTTCTTGGCGGGAAGCAGCCGCCTCTTGAACCTGGCGTTGCAGTCCGACCACCGCGCGCCAGTAGCGGGCTGAGAGACGACTGCGCACCTGGGAGGCGCACCAGGCAATTCGCTTGACGTCCGCTGCGATGCCATATGGATCACGATCGTCACGCACACTTGCGGGCAGCTGTGAGTCCTTCGCGATGACACCTAGTGCGCGGCAGATGCGCACCGCGTGTATCCACACGCTCCTGTCGACACGCACACGCACGGTGCTGCGCAACAGCCGCGCATTGTCGGCACAGCGAACCGTGTAACGTCCCAGCCAGAAGAGATTCTCCGCCAGCCGCGAGGGCACCTCGTCGGGACGTATGGACACCTGCAAGCGCTGCGTTCCCGTCGCCGCGCGCTCATCCTCACCGTCCGACAATACCCAGATATCCTTGCTGCCCCCGCCGCGCTGCGTCGATACGACATCGACGGCGCTCTCCGCGGCGACGCGTGCCAGCCCGCCCGGCAGCACGCGAAATCCAGATCGAGTTGCAATGGCGTAGACACGGATGGTGAACGCCCTGGCCGCAAAGTTCGGTGTGCCGTTCGAGCGCCATACAGGAGCCTGCGACAGTGCGACATGCTCCTGCGCCACGTACGCGTAGCGACGGGCCTGCAGCCGCCGTATGAGGGCTGCGCGTTCCTCTCCTGCAATGTCGCTGCCGAACACCGGCTCGAAGTGCTGATTGGGATAGGTGGGCTTTACGACGAGTCGATCGAGATTCTCGAGCACGTAGTCGAGCGCCGGCTTCTCGCCGCACCACCAGGTGGCGACGGCGGGCAGCTGCAACGACTCACCCAGCAGGCGCTCGGCCACGCCCGGCAGAAATCCGAGCCACGCTGCGGATTCGAGCACGCCCGTGCCCAAGGCATTGGTGATCACTACATTCTGGGCCCGGATCGCGCTGATGAGTCCGGGCACGCCCAAAGCGGAGGCGCTGCGCAGCTCCACCGGATCGCAATAGTCATCGTCGAGTCGCCGCAGGATCGTGTGCACTCGCTTGAGTCCACCGAGCGTCTTGAGATACACGACCTCGTTGCGCACCGTGAGGTCGTGCCCTTCCACCAGGGGCAGCCCCAGCCGACGCGCCATATAGGCGTGCTCGAAATAGGTCTCGTTGAAGGGACCCGGCGTGAGAATGACGACCAGCGGATTGATGGTGTCGTCATACAGGCCGCGCAGCCGTTCACGCATCTCGCTGAAGAAATGGCGTAAACGCCGCACGCCCAGGTCGCGGATTGCCTGCGGCAGAACCTGCTCGACGATGTCGCGATTCTCCAAAGCGTACCCGGCTCCGGAAGGCGCCTGAGTCCGATCCGCGAGCAGCCACCAGCGGCCATCGGGCGCGCGCGCCAGGTCGGCGGCATAGAGATGCAACCAGCTCCCGCCCCTGGGCACAAGGCCGTGACACGGCCACAAGAAATTCGGATGCCCAAACGGCAGCTCTGGCGGCACCAGTCCTTCTGCGAGGAGACGTTGCGGTCCGTAAAGATCCGCGAGCAACGCTTCGAGCACGCGCGCGCGTTGCGCCACACCTTTCTCAATCTTGCGCCACTCGTCCTGCGAAAGGACAAGGGGTAATGGGTCGAGTGCCCACGGGCGGTCTGCGCCCTGCGGATCGGAGTAGACGTTGTAGGCGACGCCGTTCTCGACGATCAACCGTCGCGTGAGTTCCAGCGCGCGCCGCGCGGTATCTTCCGCCTTGTCGGCCGTCACGCGCTCAACGAGCGCCCGCCAGTGTGCGCGCACCGCGCCGTGCTCATCGAGAAGTTCATCATAGCGGCGCGGATCGGGAACGTAACTCGCAAGACACACCTTGGTGCCGGGCGTCACGCCACGCTGGTCGCTCATCGCTTCACTCTTCATGTGCGGCGCAGATCGAGCGTGCAGGGGAAATCCGGACTGCTCTGCACTGGCAGCAGCGAACTCTCGCCGGGCGTGTGTCCGGTGCGAGTGAAACGCGCCAGCCGCCGGCTTTCGGACTCGAGGGCGTTCACCGGGAACGTTGTATAGTTGCGGCCGCCCGGATGCATGACGTGGTACTGGCAGCCGCCGAGCGAGCGGCTCATCCAGGTATCGAACAGATCAAAGGTGAGGGGCGAATGGACGCCGATCGTCGGATGCAGCGCCGACGCCGGCTGCCAGGCCCGGTAGCGCACGCCGCCGACAAACTCTCCGGCCGTGCCCGTGGCTCGCAGTGGGATGGGCCGGCGGTTGCAGGCCAATACATAGCGATCCGACACAAGTCCCGTCGCCTTGACCTGCACGCGCTCCAGCGAGGAGTCGACATAGCGGGTGGTAGCGCCGACCGCGCCCTCCTCGCCCATGACGTGCCAGGGCTCGAGCGCCTGACGCAGCTCGATCTCGACGCCGCGCGCAGCGAAGTCCCCGTGCTTCGGGAAGCGGAATTCCACGTGCGGTGCGAACCATTCGACCCGCAGTGGATAGCCTGCAGCATTCTGCTCGGCGATGACATCGGCAAAGTCCTGCACGATGAAGTGCGGCAGCATGAAGCGATCGTGCAACTCGGTACCCCAGCGCACCAGACGCGCGGGCGAGTACGGCGTACGCCAGAAACGGGCCACGAGAGAGCGTAACAGGAGCTGCTGCGTGAGGCTCATCCGCTCGTGGGGCGGCATTTCGAAGGCACGCAACTCGAGCAACCCCATTCGCCCGGTCGGGCCATCGGGCGAATACAGCTTGTCGATGCAGAATTCGGCGCGATGCGTATTGCCGGTCACGTCGATCAGCAGATTGCGGAACAGCCGATCGACGAGCCAGGGCGGGCACTCAACTCCCGGCGGCGGCAACTGGCGAAAGGCGATCTCGAGCTCAGTCAGCGAGTCATTGCGCGCTTCGTCCAGGCGCGGCGCCTGCGAGGTGGGGCCGATGAACAAGCCGGAGAACAGATACGACAGCGAAGGGTGATTGTGCCAATACGCCAGCAGGCTCCGCAACAGGTCGGGACGGCGCAGGAACGGCGAATCCGCGGTGGTCGCACCGCCTAAGACAAAGTGATTGCCACCGCCTGTGCCGGTGTGGTGCCCGTCGAGCATGAATTTCTCGGAGGTGAGGCGCGACAGGCGCGCCGCACCGTAAAGATAAGTGGTTTGCTCCACGAGCTGGTCCCAGGAGGAGACCGGATGAATGTTGACCTCGACGACACCCGGATCCGGCGTCACCCGGAAAGTATTGACACGCGGATCGCGCGGCGGCTCATAGCCTTCGAGGACGACCGGTTGCGACAACGACTCAGCGGTGGCTTCGACTGCGGCGATGAGCTCGAGATAATCCTCGAGATGACCGGTCGGCGGCATGAAGATGTAAAGCACCCCGTGACGAGGCTCAGCGCAGATCGCGGTTCGTGCCACCCAGTGTGCCGACTCGTGGCTGCGTGGCGCCCGCGAAGCTTGTGAACTCCGCGATCCGGGCGTTGACGCTCCAAGCTGCTGGCGAATCTTCGCGTATCCCGGAAGCGGTGCAAACGCCTGGTTGTGATCCGGCGCATGCAACTGCGGGCGGTCGGTCGGTGCGGCCCACGGCAGCGAATCGAGGGGAAGCCGCATGCCCATAGGGGAGTCCCCGGGAAGCAGATAGCAACGCTCGCGGCGCAGAAACCAGGCGCCGGTCTGCCAATGCGTGCCGGTCGCATCGCGGGCGATCGGCAAGACGTGACCGATCACGCTGTCGAGCCCTTGGTCGAACAGGCGAGCGAGGTGAGCGCCCTGCTGTGCATCGTCCAGCCGTGAATCCCGACTGTCGACGTTGGCGGGCAACCGGCGCTCTCGCCACTCATAGTAAAACGGGTCTTCGTAAGCTGCGAACACGCGCTCGGGGGACAGCCCGAGTTGCGCGGCAAAGGTGGCGAGAAACTGCTCCGCGGTATGCGCGGTCGCGCCATAGTCGATCGCCTCATCGGCAATGAGCCCCTGATTGCACCAGATCGCTTCGGCGTCGCGACGCCAGAAGCAGTTGAGCGACCAGCGCGGCAGCTGCTCCCCCGGATACCATTTGCCTTGGCCGAAATGCGCAAGGCCCGTCGGGGCGTACCGCTCGCGCAGGCGCTGATACAGATCGACCGCGAGAGCGCGCTTATTTTCCCCGAGCGCCGCGGTGTTCCATTCCGCGCCATCCGGATCATCCACGGATACGAACGTCGGTTCTCCACCCATCGTGAGGCGTACATCGAGCCCCACCAGGTCCTCGTCGATCGCCCGACCCAGGAGCTCGATCTCTGTCCACTGCGCCTCGTTGTAGGGCTTCGTGACGCGGGGCGCCTCCCAGACGCGATCCACACGCAGCGCATGCTCGAACGTGACTGCGCACTCCTCGACCGCTCCCGTAACAGGCGCTGCCGCTGACGGTTCAGGCGTGCAGGCGAGTGGGATGTGCCCCTCGCCTGCGAGCAGGCCCGAGGTGGGGTCGAGGCCGATCCACCCGGCGCCGGGCAGATACACCTCGCACCAGGCATGCAGATCCGCAAAGTCGGCGGCCGGTCCGGAGAGCCCGTCGAGGGACCGCACATCAGGCGCGAGCTGGATGAGGTAGCCCGACGCGAACCGAGCGGCAAGCCCCAGATGGCGCAGCAATTGCACCAGCAGCCATGCCGAATCGCGGCATGAGCCCGAGGCGTTCAATAGCGTCTGTTCGGGCGTTTGCACGCCAGGCTCAAGTCGAATCAGATAGCACACATCCCGGGCCAAACGCCCATTGAGCGCGACGAGAAAATTCGCCGTGCTGACGGGCACAACTGGAATCGAGGCGAGGTACTCGGCAAAGCGCGGGCTCGCGGGTACCTTCGCCAGATATGGCGCGAGAGCACTGTGCTCCTCGGCCGTGTAGGCGAGTGGAAAGCTCTCCGCGTGCGGCTCGAGAAAGAAGTCGAACGGATTGAGCACCGCCATCTCGGCGATCAGATCGACTTCGATGCGCAGCTGCTCGGTCTTGTCCGGAAACACTACGCGCGCGAGATAATTTGATTCCGGATCCTGTTGCCAGTTGATGAAGTGCCGAGCCGGCTCGATGCTCATCGAGTAGGACAGAATGCGTGTGCGCGAGTGCGGAGCCGGCCTCAGACGCACCACCTGAGGGCTTAAGGCCACGCGCCGGTCATACCGATAGCGCGTAACGTGATTCAGCGCAACATGGATCGACACGAGCCGGCATTATACGGATGCCACGGGGGGTTTGGACGCCACCGGCCACATCGCTGGTGCACCATTTTGGGCCGTGCGGCACCGAAGCCCTCACACGGAACGACGTTCGATTCCCGCCAAACTGGGCTAGTATGTTCAGCAAAATACCAGGTGTTCCGGCCCACGCCGCTTAAGAGCGCTGATGAGCATCAATTGGACCAGCTACTGCGCATCCGGCCTGCATGACGAGCTGATCGGCCCGGGCGGCGGTGCGCGTGTTGCCGGTCGCGCGCTGATACGTCACCTGTCGGAGCTTGGAAGTGAGGAGCTCGGCGTGCGCCAGCAGGCCGCCGAACTCGCCATCAAGGTGATGGGCGTGACTTTCACCGTGTACCACGAGCAGGGCGGTTCGATCGATCGCGCCTGGCCACTCGATATCATTCCGCGCATCATTTCCTCCAGGGAGTGGAATCGGATCGCGGCGGGCCTGAAACAGCGCGTCGCCGCGCTCAATCAGTTCATCGACGATGTTTATCACGCGCAGCGTATCGTCAAGGATGGTGTGTTTCCGCATCATATCATCGCGTCCTCGAAAAACTTCCGGCCGAACTGCGTCGGTATCAGGCCACCACAGAGCTGCTGGGCGCACATCTGCGGCTCGGATCTGGTACGCGACAAAGACGGCACTGTCTACGTGCTCGAGGACAACCTGCGCGTACCGTCGGGCGTTTCGTACATGATCGAGAACCGGCAGGTCGTGAAGCGCGTGCTTCCGGAGTTGTTTGAGAACACTGCGATCCTTCCTGTCGATGATTACCCCTCCCAGCTACACGAGATGCTGGTGGCGCTATCTCCCCGAGGCGAGCGACTGCCGGAGGTGGTAGTGCTCACGCCCGGCATCTACAACTCAGCGTACTTCGAACATGCGTATCTCGCCCGACAGATGGGCTGCGAACTCGTCGAGGGAAGAGATCTTGCAGTACACGACGATGACTGCGTGTACATGCAGACGATCCACGGCTGGACGCGCGTCGATGTGATCTACCGGCGGATCGATGATGATTTCCTTGACCCGGAATCCTTCCGCGCAGACTCCACGCTCGGCGTTCCGGGACTTATGCGCGCCTGGGCGAAAGGCAACGTGGCCGTGGCTAATGCTCCCGGCGCGGGCGTCGCGGATGACAAGCTCGTGTACACCTACGTGCCCGACATGATTCGCTACTACCTCGACGAGGATCCGATTCTCCCAAACGTTCCCTCGTGGCGCTGCGCCGAGCCCGAACATCTCGAGCATGTCTTGCATCATCTGGATTCGCTCGTGGTCAAGCCCGTGGACGGCTCGGGCGGCTATGGAATGCTGATGGGGCCAACGGCGAGCCAGCGCGAACGTAATCAGTTCGCCACGCAGCTGAAGGCAGCGCCGCGCAATTTCATTGCGCAACCGGTGATAACGCTGTCCACCGTGCCGACCTTTATCGATGACCGCATCGAACCGCGTCACGTGGATCTGCGTCCCTTCATCCTTAGTGGACCGAAAACCTACGTCACGACCGGTGGCCTGACCCGCGTTGCCCTGCGTGAAGGCTCGCTCGTGGTCAATTCCTCGCAGGGCGGTGGCAGCAAGGATACCTGGATCGTCGACATAGAGGCATGACGCATGCTCTCCCGTGTCGCGGAGAATGTCTATTGGCTGGCACGCTACCTCGAGCGCGCGGAGAACATGGCGCGCCTGGTCAACGTCAACGCGAACCTGCTCCTTGACCTGCCGCCCGAATACCGGCCAGGTTGGTTGGCGCTCATCGACATCACTGGCAGTCGTGAAGTGTTCGATGCGCGCGAGAAGCGTGCCGAGGAACGGGACATCGTTCATTTCCTGATTGCCGATCCTGATAACCCCGGATCGATCCTCTCATCGGTCAGTTGCGCACGCGAAAACGCTCGCACGTTGCGTGACGTCCTGCCGAACGAAGTTTGGGAGCACATGAATGAGCTGTCGATGGAAATCAAAGAGAAGTTGCCGGCAGCGCTGAGCAAGCGCAGCCGCTTCAATTTCCTACAGCACATCATACGGGGCATGCAGACGCTGGCCGGCGAGCTTGAAGGAACGATGAGCCGTAACGATGCATTCACGTTCCTGATGCTCGGCCGAAATCTGGAGCGTGCCGACATGACGAGCCGGATCATTGATGTACGTTCCGCGCAGCCGCTGCCCGCGGATGCGCCGGGGTTCCAGCCGTTCGAGACGATCCAGTGGCTTAACCTGCTGAAATCGCTGTCCGGCTATCAGATGTACCGCTTGAGCCAGCGAACCCGCGTCAGCCGCTCGGCGGTCCTCGAATTCGTGCTGCGCGACCTCCAGTTCCCACGCGCGTGCCTGTTCTGCCTGAATGAGGTCGAGCATTTCCTGCGGGCGTTGCCTCGCAGCGATAGCGTGCTGGGCTCACTGGAAGGGGCCCGCAGCTTCCTCGATGAGGCGACGCCGGCAACTCTCGACCAGCCTGGTCTGCACGAGCTCATCGATCGATTGCAGTTGCACATCATCGTTGTGCACGAAGGCGTCGCGCAGACTTACTTTCCGCCGCGCGCCGGAGTCGGCGACCAGAGTCAGGTGCAGTATTCCGGCGATGAGCGGCAGGAGATACCGCTGTTCCCGGACGCCCCTGCGATCTGAGTTCCGGTCAAGCTGCCTGTACCTCATCAGTCCAGACCTTGAAGCTGACGAGCGTATTGGCCCCGAACGTCGTGCTTATCGCGACGTCGATCGCATCGCGGCCTCTTGCCATCAGTACCCGCCCGATCCGCGGCACGTTGTTGCGTGGGTCGAACGTATACCAGCGTCCTCCGAGATACGCCTCGAACCAAGCGGCGAAGTCCATCGGACCGTAGGGCGGGGGAATGCCTATGTCGCCGAGATAGCCCGTGCAATACCGCGCCGGAATATTCATGCACCGGCATAGGGCAATGGCAAGATGTGCGAAATCGCGGCAGACGCCGCGCTGTTCGTTGAACGTTTCCCAGGCTGTTCTTGTGGCGCTCGCATGCTCATAGCCGAATGAGATGCGATTGTGCACGAAATCGCAGATCGCCTGGACCCGAGCCCAGCCCGTCGGGGTTTGACCGAACATATTCCAGGCGATCTGTAAAAATTTCTCCGTATCGCAATAGCGGCTCGCCAAGAGAAAAACGAGGGCCTCTTCGGGCAAATCCTGTATCGAATGCTGCTGCGCAGACGGTGCAACGACCTCCGGCTCGCCCGAGTCGTTGACGACCGCAGTGCTCGTGATCCTGGTCCGACCTTTGGGGGCAACGATACGACTGCACCAGTTGCCGAAGCTATCGCGATAGACGGCTATTGGAATGGATGGGTCTATGACTACGTGGTCCGGAACGGCAAGGTCGGATGCGCGCGTATAGTGAATATTCAACACCAACATCATCGGCGTCGGCTGCGGACAGTCGTAGATCAACTCGTATCCCACCCTGATCTGCACAATAGGCCAGCGCCTCCCCGATAGGGAAAGGTTGAGGAAATCCTGCTCCCATACTTCGCACCCGCTATCGCGAATAAGAAGGCCGCCAGCATGGACGACCGCCGCGGCGGACCAATGCTGAATCCGGTCGAACAGTCGCTCCGCGGGAGCGGCGTTCATTAGGGAGTTCTGGATTCAGGCGCCAAGCGTTACTCGACCAAGGTGAGTCAGTCGGTGCGGTCGCGAACACATGCCCCACGGCAGATCCCCGTCAAATCAATCGGCCAAGGTTCGGCGACTTGAATTCGTCAATCGAAGCCAGAGGCGGCGGCGGCATGCGATGGTCGAAACCGTGCGCCGGTCGAGCGCGCCTAGTTCGACCATAGACGGCGCTTACTCAGTCTTTCGTGCGCGCAGCTCGATCTCTTGCGCTGATGATTTCCGCTGACGCGAACCCGCGATCCGTGGATGCTCATGGACGCGCACGGACGGGTACTAGAGAGTTACCCAAAACTTACCCAAAATCTTAAAACTGCGGTTGAGATGCCATATAAGATACTGATTTTATTGGCGTCCCCAAGGGGATTCGAACCCCTGTTACCGCCGTGAAAGGGCGATGTCCTGGGCCTCTAGACGATGGGGACGGGACGCTTCGATTCGGTTGAGGTAACCCACGGCATACGCTGATCTTATGGTGGAGCCAGGCGGGATCGAACCGCCGACCTCTTGCATGCCATGCAAGCGCTCTCCCAGCTGAGCTATGGCCCCACGCGAGGCCGCCGCACGCTACGCAGCCGTCCGGTCCTTGTCAAGGCGATAGTCAGGCGAGCCCTCGTGCAACGCGCAACAGCACTTTACCCCTTGCCGAGCACCGCATCGATGCGCGCGAGGGCCCGTTCGCGACCGAGCAGCTCGAGCGTCGCATCGATCGGCGGGGAGACCGCGGTGCCGGTCACCGCGACTCGCAACGGCTGCGCGATCTTCCCAAGCCCGAGCTGCGTGCGGGTGGCCAGCTCGCTCAGCAGCGTATGAATGGCGCCGGCACTCCACTGCGGTAGCGAGGCGAGCTGCGCACGCACTTCGGCCAGCAGCGGCAACGCCTCGCCGCCGAAGTGCTTGGCGGCAGCCTTGGGATCGACGTCGATGCGCTCGACGAAAAAGAAGCGGCTGTTGAGCGCCATTTCCTTCATGGTCTTCGCGCGCTCGCGCTGTGCCACGATCACCCCTTCGAGCAGCGCCTGGTCGCCGCTGTCGCAGCCCAGACGGCGCAGCTGCGCCCGCAGGTACGGCACGAGTGTGCCGGGGGCGCTGCGCACCATGTGCTGCTGGTTCAGCCACAGGAGCTTCTCCGGGTTAAAGGCGGAAGCGGCCTTGTTGACGTCGTGAATGTCGAACGCGGCGATCATCTCCTCGCGCGTGAAGACCTCCTGGTCGCCGTGCGACCAGCCGAGCCGCACCAGGTAGTTGAGCAGCGCATCGGGAAGATAGCCCTCCTCCTCGTACTGCAGCACGCTCACCGCACCGTGGCGCTTGGAGAGCTTGGTTCCGTCGGGGCCGAGGATCATCGGTACGTGCGCGTAGACCGGCAGCGTGGCGCCGAGCGCCTGCAGCATGTTTATCTGTCGCGGCGTGTTGTTCAGGTGATCATCGCCGCGGATGACGTGCGTGATGCCCATGTCCATGTCGTCGACGACCACGGAGAAATTGTAAGTGGGCGAGCCGTCGGCACGCGCAATGATGAGATCGTCGAGCTCCGCGTTCTGGAAGGTCACCGGGCCGTGCACCAGATCCTGCACCACCACCGCGCCCTCGAGCGGATTGCGGAAGCGCACCACCGGTTCGACGCCGGGCCGCGGCGTGGTGCGCTCGCGGCAGATACCCGTGTAGCGCGGCTTCTCCTTGCGCGCCATCTGCTGCGCGCGCAGCGCCTCGAGCTCCTGCTTGGTGCAATAGCAGCGGTACGCCGTGCCGGCCTGCAGCATGCCCTCGAACACCTGGCGATAGCGGCCGAAGCGCTGGGTTTGATAGTAGGGCCCTTCGTCCTCCTCGAGCCCGAGCCAGCGCATGCCTTCGAGAATCACCCGCACGGCCTCCTCCGTCGAGCGCTCCCGGTCGGTGTCCTCGATGCGCAGGATGAACTTGCCGCCGGTGCGCCGCGCGTACAGCCAGCTGAAGAGTGCCGTGCGCACCCCGCCGACGTGCAGCATGCCGGTGGGGCTCGGTGCAAAGCGCGTGACGACGCTCATGGGGACTAAAGGATCGCGGTGGCGCAGGGGCGCGCATGTTACCAAGGACGCAGCCGCCCTGCCCCGCCGCCGCAAGCCGGCGGCCCGGCGTGAGCTTCAGTCCGCTGCGCGGCCCCGACGGCGCTAGTTCGCGGCCGTGCCGGGCCGGGCCATGACCGCCTCGTAAGCGGCGTGCAGCCGCGCCACCCCGAACCTCAGTGCGACACCTCGAGCCACAGCGGTTGCCGCGCATCCACTGGCGTGGTCGTGCCCGGACCGTCGCCCGTGATCTGAACGATCACAGTCTCATCCGTAGCCGAGCCGTCCCAATGCGGTGCCCGTGCCGGATGCACCATGAAGCTGCCGGGCAGCATCGGCACGGCATGCTTTACGTCGAAGACGGTGCCAGTGCCGGCATACCACGTCCCCTGGAGCACCGTCACGTAGCGCGCGTTCGGGTGCCAGTGCGGCCGATCCATCACGTGCGGCGGAAATTTTGCCCTGATGACATACGGCCCCGGTTTGCCGGGGTCGCCGTAAAGGGTCGCCATCTGCGCGCCGTGTCCGTCGGGCACGTCCACCCAATGCACTTGATCGGGTGTGATGCGGATGAAGTCGAAGTCGGCGGGCGGCGCGGCCGCGCTGCTCCCGACGAGGAGCAGGCAGGCCGCCGTGAGGTGCTGGGTCGGTTTCATGATCGAAGATCCTGGCAGCGAGTGTCTCAGTAACGATACTCGCATTCAGCTGCGTCTACGCCCCGCCGCGCGGGCATGGCGCCGGAATCAGGCAGCGGGGGGGTTCTTCGGTCGCTCGGTGCTGCGGCAACGGGCACCCGCGGAAAGCGGCAGCCGCCGCCTGGCGCCTGCGTCGCCAATCCGCACTCGCTCGTAAGAGAGAGGCGCGCGCCTGTCGGCGGACACCTCGCGTGCTCTCCGGCCGATGAATATCGCAAAGTCGCGCACACCGGGAGAATGGCAACTCGGCGATGACCCGTTGGGGCCAGTCGCTGCACCTGAACCTACAACCGCCATTTTGGGAGAGCCTGGTGCGCCATTCCTTGCCGTTACTTGCCGCGTCTGCAATCGCCCTGCTGCTCAGCGCCTGTTCGCGCAACGAGGCCGCGCAGTCCCATGCGGCACCGCCGCTGCCACAGGTGACCGTCGCGACGACGATCTCGCGCAAAGTCACCGATTCGGGTGAATTCACCGGCCGCTTCGAGGCGGTGGAGCGCGTCGAGATCCGCCCGCGCGTGTCCGGATATATCTCGTCGGTCAATTTCAAGGATGGCAGCGAAGTGCGCAAGGGCGATGTGCTGTTCGTCATCGACCCGAGACCGTACGTCGCCGACCGTGACAGGGCGCGCGCGCAGCTCGCACAGGCGCGCTCGCAGCTGACACTCGCGCGCTCCGAGCGCGATCGCGCGACCAAGCTCCTGGCACAGCACGCGATCTCGCAGGAGGAGTTCGACACCCGCACTTCCGGTCTCGAGCAGGGACAGGCGAATGTGGAGGCGGCGCAGGCCGCGCTCGATGTAGCAGCGCTCAACCTCGACTTCACTCGCGTCACGGCCCCGATCTCGGGGCGCATCAGCCGGGCACTGGTGACCAGCGGCAACTTCGTGACCAACGGGCAAACACCGCTCACGACACTCGTTTCGCTCGATCCGATCTACGTGAGCTTCGACGGTGACGAGCAGGAGTATCTCAAGTACATCAGGCTAGTGCGCGAGGCTGCGGCCAATCCGCAGCAGGCGCGCGACCCCGTGCAGGTCGGGCTGGCGAACGAGGGCGGTTTCCCGCATGAGGGCGTCATGGTATTCGTCGACAACGCCCTCGACCCTACGACCGGCACGATCCGCAGCCGGGCGCTGCTCGACAACCACGAGCGCCAGTTCACCCCGGGGCTCTTCGCCCGCATCAGGCTCCTCGGCGGCACTCAGCACGACGCGGTGCTCGTCAACGACAGCGCGATCGGGACCGATCAGACCGTGCGCTACGTGCTGGTCGTCGGCAAGGACAACAAGGTTGAGTACCGGCCAGTGCAGCTCGGCGCGGTCGTCGACGGGCTGCGCGTCGTGCAGTCCGGCCTCGCCGCCGGTGAGACGATCGTGGTCAACGGCCTGCAGCGCGTGCGCCCCGGAGCGCAGGTGCAGGTGCAGCGGGTCGCAATGGGTGAAGGGCAGCCAGGCAAGGACGCCACGCTCCTTGCCCACAACGCCGGCAAGGCTGCCGGCGAAGGGACGCATTGATGAAAATCTCCGACTTCTTCATCGATCGTCCCATCTTCGCCGGCGTCATCTCGGCATTCATCACGATCGCGGGTCTCATCGCGCTCTTCAAACTCCCCATCAGCGAGTACCCGGAGGTCGTGCCGCCTCAGGTCGTGGTGCACGCTTCCTATCCGGGCGCGAATCCCAAGGTGATCGCCGATACGGTCGCGGCGCCGCTGGAGCAGGCGATCGTCGGCGTCGAGGACATGCTTTACATGTCCTCGACGTCCACCATGGACGGGTCGTTGACGCTCACTATCACCTTCAGGATCGGCGCCGATATCGACCGCGCCCAGGTGCAGGTACAGAACCGTGTCTCGCAGGCGTTGCCGCGCCTGCCCGAGGAAGTGCGCGACCTCGGTGTCAACACGGTTAAGGCCTCCTCCAATCTCACTCTCGTGGTCAACCTCACCTCGCCGAGCGGTCGCTACGATTCGCTTTACCTGCGCAACTACGCCGTGCTCAATATCAAGGACGTGCTGGCGCGGCTCCCCGGAATGGGGGACGTGCAGGTATTCGGCGGCGGCGACTACTCGATGCGCGTATGGCTCGACCCGCAGAAGCTCGCCGTGCGTAACCTGACGGCCGGCGACGTGGTGACTGCGATCCGCGAGCAGAACGTACAGGTGGCCGCCGGTCAGCTGGGTATGCCGCCTTCCACCACCGAATTTCAGATCGCGCTGAACGCCGCCGGACGGCTCACCGACGAGCAGCAATTCCGCGATATCATCATCAAGACGGGTGACGACGGACAGGTGGTGCGCCTCGGCGACGTCGCACGCATTGAGCTGGGCGCGCAGGCCTACGGAGTGCGCAGCCTCCTCGATAACAAGCCGTCGCTCGCGATCCCGGTGTTCCAGTCACCCGGCGCCAACGCGCTGGAGCTCTCCAATAGCGTCCGCAAGACCATGGAGGAGCTCAAGAAGAGCTTCCCCGAAGGGATGGACTACGGAATTCTCTACGATCCGACCCAGTTCGTACGCCAGTCGATCGATGCGGTCCTGCACACGCTGCTCGAGGCCATCGCCCTGGTAGTGCTGGTCGTCATCCTGTTCCTGCAGACCTGGCGCGCCTCGCTCATACCGCTGATCGCGGTGCCGGTGTCCGTGATCGGCACTTTCGCGGTGCTGCTCGCGTTCGGCTTCTCCATCAACACGCTGTCGCTCTTCGGGCTGGTGCTCGCCATCGGCATCGTGGTGGACGATGCTATCGTGGTCGTCGAGAACGTCGAGCGCCATATCGCCGAGGGCCTCTCGCCGCGCGACGCGACCAAGGTGGCGATGCACGAAGTGAGCCGGCCGATCATCGCCATCACGTTGGTGCTCTGCGGGGTGTTCGTACCGGTAGCCTTTGTCAGCGGCCTCACCGGGGAGTTCTACCGGCAGTTCGCTCTCACGATCGCCATCTCGACGGTCATCTCGGCCTTCAACTCCCTGACCCTCTCGCCAGCGCTCGCGGCGGTGCTTCTCAAGCCGCATGACGCCAAGCCCGATGCACTGACACGGGTAATGAGCGCCGTGCTCGGCCGCTTCTTTCAGCGCTTCAACCGGGGGTTCGCTAGTGCCGGTCACGGCTACTCACGCGCGCTCACGCACACCATGCGGCACGGCGCCATTGCGCTCGCCATTTACGCCGGTCTCATAGTGCTCACGTGGTTCGGTTTCAATGCAGTGCCCGGAGGCTTCATTCCCGCGATGGACAAGCAGTACCTGGTGGCGGTAGCCCAGCTGCCCCCGGCGGCATCGCTCGATCGTACCGAAGCGGTCACACGCCGCATCGCCGAGATCGCACTTAAGCAACCGGGCATCTCTCACGCGGTCGAGTTCTCTGGCATGTCGGTCAATGGCTTCACGCAGAGCTCGAGCGCCGCGCTCATCTTCTTCCCCCTCGATGACTTCGGGGAGCGCCGCTCGGCGGCGCTCTCGGGCCCGGCCATCGCGGCGGCGCTGAACCAGAAGATGGCTTCCATTCAGGACGCGTTCGTCATGGTGGTAACGCCGCCCCCGGTGATCGGACTTGGCACTCTCGGCGGCTTCAAGCTGCAGATCGAGGACCGCACCGATCAAGGTCCCCAGGCGCTGTTTGCCGCGCTGTCGGAAGCGCTCGGCAAGGCGAACAAGGATCCGGCGCTCGGCGGCGCCTTCAGCACCTACCAGATCAACGTTCCTCAGCTCGACATCGATGTCGATCGTGTCAAGGCGAAGCGCCAGAACGTGAGGCTCTCGGACGTGTTCGAGACGCTGCAGGTGTACCTGGGCTCTCTCTATGTAAATGACTTCAACCGCTTTGGCCGCACCTACCAGGTCGTCGCCCAGGCGGACGCCCCGTTCCGCAGCCAGCTCGATGACATCATGCCGCTCAAGACACGCAACGCGAGCGGCGAGATGGTGCCGCTGGGCTCGATGATCAACGTCTCGCACTCCTTCGGTCCGGATGTCGTGCAGCGTTACAACGCCTACACCGCAGCCGACATCAACGGCGGCCCTGCGCCCGGCTACAGCTCGGGGCAGGCGCAGGCGGCAATGGCCAAGATCCTCGATGAGACGCTGCCGCGCGGCATGTCGTACGAGTGGACCGAGCTCGCCTACCAGCAGTTGATCTCCGGCAACACCGGCTTCCTGGTGTTTCCGCTGTGCGTGTTGTTCGTGTTCCTGGTGCTCGCGGCACAGTACGAATCGTTGAGCCTGCCGCTCGCCATCGTGCTCATCGTGCCCATGTGCATGCTGCCAGCAATCACCGGCGTGATGCTCACCCACGGCGACAACAACATCTTTACGCAGATCGGGCTCCTGGTGCTCGTCGGCCTTGCCTGCAAGAACGCGATCCTGATCGTGGAGTTTGCCAAGCATCTGCAGGAAGACCGTGGCTATGATGCGCAGAGCGCCGTGCTCGAGGCCGCGCACCTGCGGTTGCGGCCGATTCTCATGACGTCGATGGCCTTCATCATGGGCGTCGTCCCGCTGATACTCGCCGCCGGTGCCGGCGCCGAGGTGCGCCACGCGCTCGGAGTCACGGTGTTCGCCGGCATGCTCGGGGTCACCTGTTTCGGGCTGCTGCTGACGCCTGTGTTCTACGTGTTCGTGCGCCGCGCTGCGGCGCGCCGCATCACAGCCGCCGCAGCCACCCCGCTCGGCGCGGAGACTGCTCAATGACTGACCACTCGCTCAAGCGTCACACGAGCTTCCCCGTGCCCGTGACCCTCGTTGTGTCCGCTGCGCTCGCGGCCGCACTCGCCGGCTGTGCCGTGGGACCGAACTACGTGAAACCCGCGACGCCAGTCGCGGCACAATTCGTAGGCGCCAGGGACGGTGCCTACTCCACCGACGACACGCCGGCGAAGTTCTGGACGCAATTCGGTGATGAAACGCTCGACCGTCTGGTGGATGAGGCGCTCGTTGCGAACCATGACCTGCGTATTGCCTTGGGTCACCTCGTCGAGGCGCGTGCCGAACGCCGCCAGGCGCAGTTCGATCTGGCGCCCACGGTAACTGCTTCCGGTGGCTACACCAACGAGCGCCTGTCGCAGGCAGAGAGTCTGGTCGGTACGCCGCTGAACGCGCGCTACTACGACGCCGGTTTCGATGCGTTCTGGGAGCTCGACTTGTTCGGACGTATTCGCCGCAATGTCGAAGCCCAGAGCGCGCAGGTTTCCGGCGCCGAGGCGAGCTTGCGCGATGCCCAGGTGTCAGTCACCGCTGAGGTCGCGCGCACCTACTTCGAGCTGCGCGGCGAACAGACGCAGCTTGCAGTGGCGCGTCGCAACGTCGACAACCAGCGCGAGACGCTGCAGTTCACGCAAGCACAGCTCGGTGCCGGCCGCGGCACCGAGTTCGATACCTCGCGCGCGCAGTCGCAGCTCTCCACGACGCTTGCCACCATCGGGCCGCTCGAGGCTGCGGTCGCACGCTCCATCCACCGCCTCAGCGTGCTCACTGGCCGGGAGCACACTGCGCTGCAGGAACTGCTGGCGCCGGCGCGCGACCTGCCGGCGCTTCCGCAGATCACCGCGGTGGGCGATCCGGCGGGACTGCTGCGCCGTCGGCCCGATATTCGTGTCGCGGAGAGGCAGCTCGCCGCCTCCACCGCGCTGGTGGGGGTAGCGATGGGCGACCTCTTTCCCAAGGTCACTTTCACGGGCAGTTTCAGCTACTCCGCCACGCAACCCGGGTACCTCGGCCAGTCCGGAAGCCGCGGCTATGTGATCGGTCCGGGCATCTCCTGGGCGGCGTTTGATCTTGGGCGGGTGCGAGCCGAGATCGCGGGCAGCCGTGCGCGCTCGGATGTAGCGCTCGCCGCTTATGAGCAGACGGTACTGCGAGCGCTCGAGGAGACCGAGAACACGCTCGTGACCCACGCGCGCACACGTGACAGCCTCAAGGATGCGAGCGACGCAGCCGAGGCCAGCCGCACCGCGGCGCGCATTGCACGCACCCGCTACGAAGGCGGCATGGTGGACTTTCTCGAAGTGCTCGACGCAGAGCGCACGCAGCTGGCCGCTGAGGATCGCCTTGCCCAGTCGCGCACCGATGCGGCGACCAGTCTCATCGCGGTTTACAAGGCCCTGGGAGGAGGCTGGGAGCTGGCGCCCGCGCCGCATTATGTGCGCCAGGCCGGAGGCTAGTCTCGTCGCAGATGCGATGCCCGGCTAAGGCAACTGGGCGGGCGGTCGGTACTCGGCCGGCTGCCACGAGCCGTCGTCCTGATTTCGGCTGACGGTGTTTCCGCCGACTTGTACGACATCGTGCGGGTTGTGGCCACAGCGTGCCGCGCTTGCCTGCGGGTGCCGCACACACCAATCGTCGCTCATCGTATAGAGGCCGCTCGAGGCGCAGCCGTTCAGACAAATACCTGTCAAGGCAATGCTCCCGGCAAGCACCAACTTCGCCGTGGCTCGGGAACAGAAACGATGTCGGTTTAACGGGCTCACGAAAGCATGCTTGCGCGGAACCGGGCGTCAGCTCTGGCGGGGATCGCCTTATAGTTCAGTAAGACCCCACCTACAGCACGCCCCTACTCCAGCACAAGTGCCGCGCGTGCAGCGCCTCATTTGCCATATCACGTATTTAGCGCGCTGAATTGCGTCCCAGCGTGTCTTAAGATGCGCGAATGAGCAGCAGAAACTTGCGCCAGCAGCGGTCGGTTGTGAGCGGCGGCCACTGACCGGCTCAGCTGTGCGATTTTCGCCTTGCGGCTCAGATCTCCAGCGCAGCCGGCTTTTTCGGCGCGCGCCCATCGCAAGCCAGCACGGAATTTTGCCGTGATGTCAGCTGCACGTGGAATGCGAATCGCACCTGGCGCATCGGTCGCGGCGGACTCCCGGCTCATAGCCGGCAAGAACTCACTGCCCGCGGCGACCAAGCAGGAAGCCGATGAGCACTCCGACAGCCGCAGTCATACCTATTGCCTGCCACGGCTGTTCGCGTAAATAGCTGTCAGCGACCCTGACCGAATTGCGGGCTCGATCGGAGATCGTCGCAGGGATCTCTTCGACAAACACTCTTGCCGCAGCGACACGGGCATACAGCTTGGCCTTAGCACGGGCCAATTCGTCGCCGGTTAGTGAAGTGCTGGCTTCGATCAGGTCTTCCATGTCCGCGACGAAATCTTGAAACTCTTGAGCAATACCGGACCGTGCCGCATCGGCCGCCGGGTTCCTGCCGGGCGTTGATCCAGCGCTGTGTCCGTTCGAGGCCAGCTCTGTGAGCTGTGGTTCGGTTCGCATGGTTAGTTTCCTGTTAAGTGCCTGACGACGGCTACTACTGCTTGTGCGCAACGGCCGCCTGAATTAAGTTGTCACGGTACGCGCTACCCGAGTGTGTCTCTGTTCGATGGCACGCTTAACTCGACGACCGGCTACCGCACATATCATCGCGATCGTGGTGCCAGCGGTTCGTCTCATCCAACGGCGGCGTCTGTAGCGAGGAGTAAAATGAACGCAGTCAAGATAGTGGCCATTGTGCTGATCCTGGGTGGTGTCCTGGGACTGGTGTATGGCAGTTTCAGCTACACCAAGGAGACCCATGAAGCCAAGTTGGGACCGATCGAGCTGTCGGTTAAGGACAAGCAAACAGTCAACGTTCCCGTATGGGCTGGCGTAGGCGCGATTGTGCTGGGCGCTGGACTGCTGCTGCTCGGAAACAAGCGGAACTAACCGCCGCATCTGGCGCAGCCGCCGGCTCACCCGCGAACCTCTGGTTTCGCGAGCGAAAAAAGAAGGCCCCGCGAACGGGGCCTTCGAATGCACTCAAAGTGCTCGCGAGAAGCAACCGTCAGGCCGCGGCGGCCAGCAATTGCCAGTTCTTCGGCAGAATCACTGCGTCGATCGCGTGAACGATCCCGTTCGTCGCAACCATCTCCGCCTTGCTGAGACGGGCCCCATTGACCCGCACGTCCGATGACGACACCGCTGCCGTCAGCGGGCTGCCCTGCAGCGTCATGAGTTCCCCTGACTTCACGTCCCTGGCCGCGATATAACCCGAGACCACGTGGTAGTTCAGAATTGCCTTGAGCTTGCCCACGTCCTTCAGCACGCTGTCATAGCCGCCGGCCGGAAGCTTCTTGAACGCCTCATCGGTGGGCGCGAAAACGGTGAACGGACCCTTGGCAGCCAGTTCCTCGGTGAGACCGGCTGCGTTAACGGCGCTAGCAAAGGTCGTGAAATGGCCCGCTGCGATCATCGTGTCGACGATGTTCTTCGTGGGTGCTGAGTGAGTGTTCCTGGCGGTCTCGCCGGTAGGAAAGGTCTTGGGCTGATCCATGATGCTGAACCTCGACGTATAGTCGGCGAGAATTCGCCGACCAACTCAACTCGTGTGCGGTTGAGGGCGCGGAGTATACGCGCTATGTCAAGTGCGTGCGGCGCACGGACAAAAGAAAACTGTGTTACGCGACAGCACTCGAGTTTGAACTTGCTTGGCGTGATGCTGCTGCCTCCGCCATGCCTCACGGTCGCTAGCTCAGGTGAACAACTCGTCCAAGTCTGCCGAGTTGACGGGCTTGATGAGATAGCGCTCGATCCCAACCTCGCGCGCGAGTTCGCGGCCGGGATGCACACTGTGCGCCGTCAGGGCAACCAGTCTCAGACTCTGTAGCTGCGGATGTCGAGAGAGCTGCCGGGCGACCTCGTAACCGTTCATGTCCGGCAGTTCGAGCTCTACGAGCACGACCGTCGGCACGAATTCGACGGCGAGAGCAAGAGCGGTCGCGCCGGTGTACGCGACGCGCGCATCACCGTACCCCACCGATTGCAGCAGTGACGCGAGAGCATCGGCAGCCCCCACGTCGTGGTCGACTATCAATATGCGGGGCATATCGCCCCGGGCGCCGCCTATAGCATGCGTCGCGGAGTGTATCGACGGATACGCGCCCACCACGGGCCGCTCAACGCAAGCTCACGGGACGCGGGTGTTGGTTACGTGCTTCGAAGCTCTTGATCTGCCGCTCGGCTTCCGCGCTCGTGACGCCATACGCCTCTTCAATTTCATTCGAAAGACACGCGCGCCTGCCCGCAATTATGTCGAGGTGAACGGGGGTGAGCCTCCCCCAGTTTGCGTGTACCTCGCCCCTGAACTGTTGCCAGCTGGTTTCCACGTAATTCCAATCCATACTTAAGGCTCCTGAGTCAGTCGCTGTTGCCGCGTGAGCCGGCGATGCTGAGGAAGCTGCACCTCCACCGAGAATCACCAAGCCTGCGGGCGACATGGCGGTCGGAAGGTCCTCAAGCGCGACGGCGCCGTGCGCCGCCTGGGGCAGAGCCCTGGATGCCACTGCGCATCCAGCGTTCACCCTTTTGCTCCGTAATGCAAGTCGCCGTACCTTAGATCCGAGACGAGCTCGCTCCGCTCTTCGAACCGTCCCTAACTGGAAAGCGACTCCTGGCGCCCAACATTGGGGCGTTTCGCGCCTTTTAAAGGTGAGAACTGAGACTTCGAGGATACCTCTACGCGAACAGCAGCCCGCAGGTCACCGCCGGCCGGATAAGGACCTCGCGATGTGTCGTTTGGTGTACAAGGGTAGTCAGTATGTGAGTGCGCCGACCAGCCGCAGGGCCATTCTTAACATGTGTGTCAATTTCACCGTGGAGCTGCAATGAGCTCACTTTTTGAACCCGGCAAAGAGGCGCTCAGACACGAGCGTGCGATGAGTTCGTTGTGCGACCGTACCGGTGCACCGCTCACGGAGGTTCGGAGTCTGTTTGCGCAGGAATTTTCCAGGCTGGAACTCGGCGCCAAAGTTCGCTCGTACCTGACCGTGCTTACCGCGTCGAACGTGCGCGCAATGTTGCGACGGAAACACGCGTAGCTGAGACTCGACTGCGGCAACGTGGTTGCTGGTGCAGGATCGGGGTCCAATCAGTATCTTCGGTCTGCAATTGCGAGGCCGCTATGCGAGTACTCCTGAGCACGATGTGCGCATTGCTCGCTGCACTGCCATGCGCCGGTGCGCAGCCCAGCGAACAAACAGTCTCCAAGGCTGTGCTCGTAACCGGTACCAGCAGCGGCATCGGCCGCAAGATCACTGAGCGGCTCGCCGCAGACGGCTATTTCGTCTACGCGACGGCACGCAAGGACGCGGACCTCAAGATGCTGGCGGCCATCAAGAACGTGCAGCCGGTACGTCTGGACGTTACGCAGCTCGCAGACATCGCAGCCGCAGTGGATTTGGTCAATAAAGCCGGACGCGGCCTCTACGCGCTGGTCAACAATGCCGGTATAGGGAGCGAGGGAACGATTGCCGATATGAGTCCGGAAGAGTTCGATCTTTGCATGAAGGTGAACGTTTATGGGCCGGTGATGATGATCAAGGCATTCGAACCGATGATCATCGACCAAAAGGGGCGAATCATAAATATCGGCTCGATATCGGGAATCCTGGCTAACCCCAGCCTGCCGGCGTACGTCATGAGCAAGCACGCGATCGAGGGTCTCACCGACTCACTGGCTGTCCAGCTTGCTCCCCGCGGGGTTCAAGTCAGCGTCGTCGAACCCGGTACCTACAACAGCGACATCATCAAGAATATGCTCGCACGCCTCCCGGAAGATGCGAAGGCCAAAGTCGAGGCACCCCCGCAATACCCAGAGCCCGACGAGGTTGCGGTGGCGGTTGAACAAGCGCTGGGTGAATCCGGCCCGAAGCGCCGCTATCTGGTCGTTCCGCGTCAGAACCAGGCAGAGCACACGATCCGCAAACAGATTGAACAGCTCGTGCAGCTCAATGAAGGCCAGCCTTACACCTATGAGCGCGCCGACCTGATCAAGATGCTCGATGAGGCGCTCAGCACGGCTCGTCCGCGAACGAAGTAAATGGGAAGGACGCGCGCGCTGTGGTCATGGACGCCATCCGCGAGCTGTACGATCAGAGCAAGAGAGAACTATATTTGTCCCCAGGTCAGCGTGGAACCCAATGGGTCCAGGTAGCTACCAGTGAGAGCCCCGTCGTGAGATATCCCGTTCCGATTATGGTCTTGTGGTTATTCGCCGCCTCCGCGGCATCGGCCACGGGCAACATGCGTGCCGTCGTTTTCATCGACGGCGACTTTCAGCTCCAATCGGTGCCCAAACCTGAGCCGCAGGCCGGTCAGGTCCGGATCAAGGTTCGGGCCGCATCGGTCAATCCAGTGGACTGGAAAGAGACCTCGCGCGCCGTTCCCGGGACCCGGCTGATTCCCGGCAGGGATCTGTCAGGTGTCATCGATGCGGTAGGAGATGCAGCTGGCCCATGGAAAGTGGGCCAAGCAGTGATCGCAATCGCAACGGGAGGCTCGTATGCGCAATACGCGATCGCTGCGGTGAACGCTGTGGCGGCCAAGCCTAAGCGCCTGTCTTTCGATGAGGCTGCCGGGATACCTGTAGCAGGAGAGACGGCCTGGCGCGCGCTGGTAACTATCGCGAACGTACAGCCGGGCCAGCGAGTACTCATTCACGGTGGCGCGGGGGGTGTTGGCTCGTCGGCAGTACAGATTGCCAAGGCGCGGGGCGCTTACGTCATTGCCACGGCGTCTGCGAGCCACGACGGGCTGCTGCGCTCCCTTGGAGCCGATCAGGTTGTGGACTACCACAGCGTACGGTTCGAGGACAAGCTGCAAGACATCGACGTGGTGTTGAATACGGTGGACGCCGACACCGGCGCCCGGTCCATCGCCGTCCTGAGGCCGGGCGGCATCCTGGTTTCCGTGGTCGGCGCGGCGCCCGATGCACAGTGCCAGGCGGCGAAGATTCGTTGCGCAGTCACCGGTCATGCGACAGGGGAAATGCTTGGTTCGCTGAGTGGGCTGGCCGACGAGGGGAAGTTCCGTGTCCACATCGACCAGCGCTTTCCGCTGGCCGAGGCTGGCAAGGCGCTGGAGCTGAACCACCAGGGACACACAGGCGGCAAGATCATCCTTGAAGTCAGTCGCTAGCTGTTCGTGTGAGCGGAGAGGGTATGCGGGGAGCTGACAGCGGACCGAAGGAAACCGTCAACGAGCGACCCCGTGAGACGTTTACGTTGCATCGCTTTCTTTCCACGACAACCGTATACCGCATAAGATTCTGCGGTCGGAACAACAGCTCCAAGGGTTTCCGCGACGATGCACTACCTCAGCCGGCTCGCAACGCCCGTGATCCTTGTTCTCGGAGCGCTGGGGCCCGCCGCGCCAGCGGCGCGCGCGCAATCGTGCCCCGATTACACGTTCCATTGCCTCCGTCCGTCGTTCCTGACTTCGGAGGTCGTTCCGGCGTACTGGCAGCATGAATCCCCTGTCTCGCCCGCCAAGTACGAAGGTGACCACGGCGATCATCTCGCGCAGTTTACGAGCCCGAGCGGCAAGCGGGTCAGGATCGTCATAAAGGCGCCGGTCACCAGCGAAGTCTACGACGTTCCGCCGATGCGCCCCGGTGAGAGCGTGTACGAATATTTGAACAACGCGCTCTACGTTGCGCCAAACACCCCCAGAAGTCAGACCGTAGTCAACTTCCCCAGGGGCACGTACAGCTTCGAGTTTCCCCTATTTTCCAACTGTACTTCACCGATCGATCACCAGCCGAAGTACGTGCATTGGCAGCTCGCAGGCGCGACTGACCTAATCATCGACGGACATGGGTCACGCGTGAATTTCGCGGACTTCTGCCTGGGACTGGTTCTCGCTAACGTCAATCGTGTGACGCTGAGGAACTTCGAGTTCGCATGGCCCAACATTCAGATCGCTTCGGTCGCGACCATCGTGGCTGTAGGGGGGAATGGAAGTACCGGCTTCACGTATGACGTCAGGATCGGTCCGTCAAAGAGCGCGCACTTGCCGAACTTGATCGCGGCGATCACTGCCTGGGACAAGCGCGCCAACCGCTGGGACCTGGTCAATTCCAATGACGATGTGTCGTATGGCGACGGTATCGACAGTGGTACACCGCTGCAGTGCGCTGAGACTACCGAGGAGCAGGAGACCTCAGGGTGCACCGTGCGGAACGTTCCGAGCTTCGGCGTGCAGTTCAAAGTCGGCGAGTCGGTGCTGGTTCGCTACTACAGTTTTGCTACCGCGATAGCGGCATCGGGCAACGACATCACTCTTGACCACATTACGTTCAAGAATCTGATCGGATCGGACTACAGTTATTCTCAGGGGCGCGGATTTCATGTGACACACGCGCTGCTCACGCGGCTGGAGGGCCAACCGATATCTGCCGGCGGAGGTGGCTCGCTGTTGACCAACGTCAGCGGCGACGTGGTCGTGGACCATAGTTGGATCGGTTACCAGGCGGACGATGCGTTCGACATGAATACGACCATCGTGCGCTTCACGCCAACGCCGGTATCCAACAATACGCCGATGAACACGTTCACTTTTGATGCGTCGACGCCGGCACAGCTGCCGTGGCCCGCCGTCAACACCGCCCAGACCGGTGATGTGATCGGCCTCTTCGACAATACGTTGGCCTTCAAAGGTACGGCTATAGTCCGATTGGTGTCGACTCCGGTAAACGGGGGAAATTCAACCCTCACTCTGGACCGTGCGGTCAATGCGCCGTTGGTGGCATCAGGATTCATAGCTGGCGATTTGACCAGTTCGTCCGGCGCCCGCTATCTCATCGACAACAATGAGTTTGCGTTCAATCGCGCCCGGGCACTCCTGTTGCAGACTCCTTACGGATGGGTGAATAGCAACACCTTCGTGGGTCAAACTCTCAAGCAGGTCTACGTGCTCGCAAGCCAGTACTGGGGAGAAGGGCCAGGCGCTCAGGAGCTACTGATCACCCGCAACCGGTTCGAAGCCCAGGGTCACAATTTCCTGTCCGGCTTCTTCGCGCTGGACGTGCGGGCTGAAGCGGCCGATTTCCCGAATGCTCAAGACGAGATAACCGGCGCGAAATCAGTAGCGCCGCCCATCAATCAGAACATCGTCGTGGCGGATAACACCTTTACAACCGATCGCCCGCAGGCACTCGTGAACGTTTCGTCCGCAAACGCCATTGTGTTCCACCGTAACTCGTTCCGGCTGGGATTCAATGCGGGTGAAGCGGGGTCAGTCACGCACGACCAGCATCGTTGGGGTGATTCTCTCGGGCCACGGCAGTATCCCGTGACTATCCATGATGCAACTCACGTCTTCTTCGATGAGATTTCGACGTATTCCTCGTGGCTGCCACAGGTATCGTGCGACGATTCGATCATGCTCTCCCTGTCCACTCCATCGCCGACAGTCTCGCCGTTTGCGCCGATCGCTTGCAGAGTAGCTGCGACCACATCTGGGTTGGCTTACGCGGACCCGTAGCCACAACTGTGTTCGAATCAGCGGAGACCACCGGGTTGCAAGACCAGGAGGTCTGAAAAAGGCGCGATCGCCCCTCGGATGTCTGCAAACAGCTTAGAGCAATGTGGACGCGCGGAACAACGCCCAGCGGCGGTTAGCGAAGGCGGTGAGGACAGTCCCCAACAGCAAAAGCCCCAGGATCCCCGGTTCTGGCACGAACGTTGCGCTCATCCGCGTGACATCGGCTGACACGCCCTCCACGCTCCCGTCGCCAAAGCCACTCGGGTCGAGCCGATTGTAGGTCTCGAGCAGGATCTGCGCGACAGAGGTGCTCGGGGGGATGAGGCTGGAGGCAAAATCCATGTTGAAGGGGAAGGGAAGGATTTTGCCGATGACGATCTGGTTGCTATAGGCGTTATCTGTGCAACCCGAGCCAAGAGATATGAGACCCAGGCTGACGGTCGCAGTCGGCTGGAATTTGCCGTTAATGCTGAGATTCGACACGGCGAGATCAGAGGCCGTCGTGTTTTCGAGACATCCGGGGTTATCCGCGATGAACAGATCCCCGCTGGCGGTATTGACATCAAACTGCACCGTGTACGGCTGATGGGCTTCCGTAAGGCCGGCGAACTCGATCTGTACCTCTTGGGCGAACACTGGAAAAGGCAGGAGGGCTAGAAGAAAGAAAGCTCTCATTTTCCTCTCCCTTAGTTTTGGCTTCATGTGCTGTAGCGTACGCCTCTTTTACCGCACATGGCCGAATGAACTACCCCGCGATGGGCCAAGTCTTCCCGGGGTGCATCTGACCGAGATGCTCAGCGGAACTGTGACGTTCGTTTCGAGTCAGCATCGATCCGAGAAAGAGCACTGGTCACACGCGCCAAAACGTCGGTCGTAACGCCCGCGGCCCCTTCGCTTCTGCGCATGCCCTCGTCGTCTGCAGCTTGTAGCTGCAGCAACTGGTCTTTCCATTGCAACAGAATCGCAAGCTTCTGCTCAGCAGTTAGCTCTGTCGATGCACTCAATGCCTCTGGCGTATCAAAGACACTGGCGGGATTCTTCATGGCTCTGTCAATGTCCATGCAATCATTCGACGCCTGTGCAATGTCCCTCGTCAAGCCGCGCCGCGATTGCGAGTGCGCAGCCGCAACGACCCCAAAGCGGTCTGCGGGCCGGCCCAATAGTAGTAGTGAGGCAGTGGAAAACGGACGATCGCGCGGCGACGTTGCCTGAGACTGCCTCGTCAGGGCATTCTCGCCCGCTGAACGACAACCAAAGGTCCGGGATGGGGGTGGACTCAGCGAACCGCGTCGGCAGGCAGGCCGGGACAGTCTGCGCCGGTGGTCCACGCTAGCCACGCAAGAAGCATCCGACGTCCTATCCCAGCGCGAATGACAGCCAGCACACGCAACGCACAGGGCTCTCCCGTCGCATCGGTCCTATTGTTGCTCATCGCGATGAGCTCGATACAGGCCGGAGCTTCGCTGGCCAAGACACTATTCCAGATCGTGGGAGCTACCGGCGCGGTCGCGCTGCGAACCGCGCTGGCAACCCTGATGCTCGCGGTCGTCCTCAGGCCTTGGCGGGCGCGATTTACCGCCGCCTCGTGGCCTGCTCTCGCCATTTACGGTGTGTCCCTCGGGGTCATGAACCTGCTCTACTACCTGGCGCTGCGCACCGTGCCGCTGGGCATCACGGTATCTCTCGAATTCACCGGACCCCTCGCCGTGGCTGTCCTCTCTTCCCGCCGTGCGATTGACTTTCTGTGGATCTGTCTTGCCGCCGCCGGCTTGTCCCTCCTGCTGCCAATCGGACACACGCATACAAGCATCGATCCCACCGGGGCGCTGTTTGCGCTCGGCGCGGGCGCGTGCTGGGCCCTGTACATCGTGTTCGGGCAGAAGGCGGGCGCCGATTACGGCCCGCAGGCCGTGGCCTTGGGCAGCGTCATCGCCGCAATGATCGTGGTACCCGTCGGCATAGCCAAAGCGGGGGCCGCGCTCCTCACGGCTGCGGCTCTGCCGTATGGACTCGCGATCGCACTGTTGTCAACTGCATTGCCCTACACTCTGGAGATGATTGCGCTCACTCGGCTGCCGGCGCGCACGTTTGGCATACTGATGAGCATCGAGCCGGCGTTCGGCACGCTCTTTGGTTGGGCGATCCTGCACGAGGTTCTTACCCGTTTGCAGTGCACCGCAATCGCCATGATCATTCTCGCCTCGATCGGCACCACGTGGACTGCGACCGTGCGTCGGACATCGCCGGTGCCCATGCCAGAATGAGAATGGCGGCCACCGGCGCCGATTCACTCGATGCATCTGCGCGGACCGAGCTAGGGTGGCCATCTGCGGGCCGATGGTGGAATGGACAGCTTGACGGTTACGTATGCAGGTGGTTTGCTAAGTGCGGTGCTTGCGGGCTGTCGCTGTCGGCATGCCACGCATACCCACCGTCGAGAGGCGCTGCAGCGGTTTCATCCGTCACGCTCGACGCTGGTCTCAGTGCCAAGGGCGCCTCTGCGGAGGGGCCCTATGCGTGACCGTCAGAATCGTACGTCTATCGGCCGTGTCGTTGGATTGTGGCGTTACCCTGTCAAGTCGATGGCAGCCGAGCCACTGGCTGCAATCGACGTCTCCTGGCATGGGTTCGCAGGCGATCGTCGGTGGGCCTTCATTCGAGACGGCGTAACACAGAGCGGATTTCCGTGGCTCACGCTTCGTGAACGCGAGGACATGGGCCGCTACTCCCCGTCGTTCGTCGATCCGGCTCAACCCGACCAGTCGCGGGTCATGGTGCGAACGCCCTTGGGAGTCACCTACGACGTCATGGACGCGACACTCGCAGCAGAGCTCTACCCGCGGGGCGCGCGGGTGATCAAGCAAAATCGCGGCATCTTTGACACCTTCCCACTGTCGCTCATCACGACCCAGACGATTGCCGGGCTGGGTGAACTGGTCGGCGCTCGGCTCGATGTCCAGCGTTTTCGACCGAACATCCTGGTAGAGGCAGCTGACCCGGTTCCCTTCGTCGAGGACTGCTGGTGGGCTGCGTGCTGCGTGTTGGTGGCATGAGCGTACGCGTTGATAAACGCGACGGCCGTTGCGCCGTCATCACGATCGATCCGCAGACGACCGAGCGTAACCCCGCAATCCTGCGCACGGTGACTCGCGATCGTGGCGGCTGCCTCGGCGTCTACGGCTCGACCGTGCAGCCCGGCCGCGTAGCGCTGAACGATCTCGTGTTTGTCGAGTCTTCGGCGCGATCTCCGGTGCCGCAAGATTAGATGACCACGCAAGGTGCGGCATTTGCAGCTTCACCGGTATTGGGGTGTTCCCGTTGCTTCGAGCTGCTGAACAGGGGAAAAGTGCGCGCCACGCGGAATTGCGCAGATGAAGGCCAGCATGCCAAGCCTACGTCGCCACTCAGACTCGACCCGGTGTCGCTCCGCGTACCTCTCAAGGCCCATTTCGTGAGTCAGGACCAGGAGCGACCCCCGACCGACGGGTGCGAGCTCGATGATCACCCGATCATCCGTTGGCGTACGTGTGTTGTCGCTGAGGCTGAACGCGAGTAGGTGAGGTCGATCGATCGAGATATACTCCCCGCCCCGCCGGACCTCCGTACCGTTCTCGCGGCGCACGAATCTGAACCGTCCCCCGACGCGCGCATCGAGCTCCGCTCGCACGACTTCGCCGGCGTCAGTGGCGAAGAGAAATGAGCCCGCCGTCACCGGATCGAGCCACGCGGCAAACACGCACTCGATCGTCGCGGTGAACTGACGACTGACCCTCACCGTAACGGCCCGCATCGCGATGCTTGGCATCAGGTCGAGATAGCTGGGCAAGCTCATGATGCGCTCTCCTGAACCGATCGACTGCGGCGATGTTAAAGGTCATTGAGGACAGGATCTGTCCGCGACTCGCTTATACTTGGCGCCATGCTCAAGACATCTGCGCGCCTGCTGCGCTTATTGTCGGTGCTTCAGTCGCGCCGGCATTGGTCAGGCAGTGAGTTGAGCGAGCGCGTTGGGGTCGACGCGCGCACGATTCGGCGCGATATCGGCCGCTTGCGCGAGCTGGGCTATGCCGTCGAAGCGTCGCCAGGCCTGGGGGGTGGTTACCAGCTGAAGCCTGGCTCCTCGCTCCCGCCGGTGCTGCTCGATGACGATGAGGCAGTGGCGGTTGCAGTCGCGGTGCGTGCCGCGGCCGGCAGCGTCGGAAAGATGGAGGAAACCGCTGTCGGCCTCCTCGCGAAGCTCGATCAGCTGCTTCCCGCTCGCTTGCGCAAGCGGGCCAGCGCCTTGCACTCGGTCACGGTCTCCCTGGCCAGCTCGCAGGTGGTGCCGTCCATTGAGGTGCTCACTCGGATCGCAACGGCGTGCCGTGATCACCTCAAGTTGAGGCTTAATTATCGGGACCGCGCCGGCAATGCCACGGCTCGCACCGTCGAACCGCTACGCCTGGCTCACACCGGGCATCTTTGGTACCTCGTCGCCTGGGACGCGCAGCGCGCGGACTGGCGAACCTTCCGCATGGATCGCATCCAGCGTCTAGTGTCCAGCGGCCCGCATTTCGCGCCGCGCGAGTTTCCGGGGGATGTCGCCCAGTTCGTGGCGCGCTCGATGACACAGGTGCCCTACCGCTATCGCATGCGGCTCAGACTCGAGGGATCCGCGGGAGAGCTCGTCAAAAGGATTCCGAGCTGGTGCGGAGTGTTGGAAGCGCTGGACGATGCGAGTTGCACTCTGAGCACCGGTGCAGATTCCATCGAGGTCCTGGCGGCGCAGGTCGTGCTGATCGGGGCGGAGTTCGAGATCCTCGACTCGCGCGAGCTGGTTCCGGATCTGCGAAAAATCGCAGACCGACTATACCGCGCAACGCGCTAGGGCGGAAGAAACCTTCCTCATGCGCACATCGGGAATTGGTGTCACGCAATATCACGCACGTCACGATCGAAGTGTCCAGAAATGTCCCAGACCCGCCGATCCGAACGGCCTGTTTATGGCCCCAAACCGGAGCGTCGCGTGTTTCATCTCACGGGCGATGAAACAGCTTACCCCTGCGGCAGCGACCAAGGATCCGGGGACTGCGCTCGTCAGCATAGGTTTTCGTTGAAGCTCGGCGCTTGCGTGTGGGAGTATCGGGAAACAATCTCCACGGGGATCTCCATATGCTGATGCGAACTGCGGGCGCGCTGAGTTTGGCGATGGCGGTGCAGCTAGCCATCGCCCAAGAACCCCCGATGGGTCCCCTGCGTCCCGATCAAACGACATTCTTCGCCCTCTACAAGGAATTGGTGGAGACCAACACCACGCTATCGGCCGGGAACTGCACCGCGGCAGCCGAGCGGATTGCGGCACACCTGAAGGCAGCCGGATTTGAAGACAAAGACGTCACGTTATTTTCGGTGCCAGACCATCTCAAAGAAGGTGGCGTGGTCGCTGTATTGAATGGGACGTCTAAAGCCGCGAAGCCCATGTTGCTACTAGGCCATCTGGATGTGGTGGAGGCGAAACGGGAGGACTGGACGCGCGACCCGTTCACCCTGATCGAAGAAAACGGTTATTTCTATGGCCGGGGAACTTCGGACATGAAGGCGATGGATGCCACATGGATTGACGCACTGATGCGGTTCAAACACGACGGCTACCATCCGAAACGCACCATCAAGATGGCGCTGACCTGCGGCGAGGAGACCACGTACGCATTCAATGGCGCCGAGTGGCTGGCCAAGAACAGACCCGAGCTCATCTCCGCGGCTTTTGCCTTGAATGAAGGCGGCGGCGGGCGCACAGACGGACACGGCAAGCTGGTGGTTGAATCCATTCAGGTAGGTGAGAAAGCCTCGCAGAACTATCTGCTCGAAACGACAAATGCAGGCGGCCACAGCTCCATCCCGATTCGGGACAATGCTATTTACGAGCTCGCCGATGCCCTCGCGAAAGTGCGCGACCACGAATTTCCGGTGAAGTTTACCGACACGACGCGCGCCTTCCTTGCCAAGGCTGGCGCCGCGCGCGACGATGAGCTGGGACGCGCCATGGTGGCGCTTGCGCACAATCCCAACGATCAGCTCGCCGAGGCCGTCGTTTCCAAGGATCGCAGCTACCACAGCATGCTGCGCACCACTTGCGTCGCCACGCTGTTGAGCGGTGGACATGCCAACAATGCACTGCCACAGCGCGCCACCGCCAACGTCAACTGCCGCATCTTCCCAGGAGAGACGGTGGATGGAACGCAAGCGGCTCTCGTGGCCGCCATCGCTGACCCCGGCGTCAAGGTGACACCCGTGCCGCCCGTCCGACCCATCGCGGTACCGCCACCGCTGGATCCCAAGATCCTGGTTCCGGCCGAGAAGCTGGTGGCTAAGTACTTTCCGGGTGTGCCGCTCGTTCCCACCATGTCGACAGGCACAACCGACGGCATCTTCCTCGAGGCCATCGGCATTCCAGTTTATGGCGCGCCGGGCGGCTGGGGAGATCCCGACGGCAATGGTGTGCATGGCCTCAACGAACGCCGCAGCGTGCGCGCAGTGTTTGTGGGAAGAGATTTTCTCACCGACTTGATCAAGGCTTACGCTGACACGAATTGAGCGCCACCGCGCAACGGTGGCACCGGGAAGTATCAATGCCAACCTTCACCGAGCGTCGGCGGGTGAGTTGACCGGCTCCTGACGCTCATCACGAGCTTTGCGCCCGACAGCTCTGCCGCCTGTCAGCGGGGAACTTGGGCGATCCCCACACAACTGTCCAGCACCTTGCGCATGCCGCTGCTGTGATCAGTGGCTCCATCGAAATCCCGACACACTTGTCACTCCCAGCAATCGCCGGGCAACGAGTAATTTAGCGCACAGCCAGCTTGCGAACACGTTGATCAGTCGAACGACCCGGGAGATTGCAATGGTTCAGATGATCGTGATCTACAAGATGCCCAAGAATCCTGCTGCGTTCGCTCGACACTATTTTGAGGTTCACCGCCCCCTTGCCAGGCTCGCTGGTCGCACTGCTCCTCTGGCTCTACCGCACGCATGTAAGACCATCGAACTCCCAGGCGCAGGCGTGACGCAGGACCGATGAGATTCGGCCTCGGCAACGGTTCTACACGGAGCCCACAGCTCGGGCCAGATAAACCCACTCACAGGAGATTCACATGAACATCGCACACAAGACCATTCTGATCACAGGCGCCGGCCGCGGCATCGGTCGGGCGCTCGTCGACGAAGCGCTGCGTCGCGGAGCGAAGCGCGTGTACGCGGGAACGCGCGGGCCATTGCCTCATGCAGACGCTCGCGTTACCGCGGTGACGCTGGATGTGACGAGTGCCGAGGACATTCAGCGCGCTGTCGGCTCGATCGACAGCCTCGACGTCCTCGTCAACAACGCCGGCGTCGCGCCGTACGACGACCTCAGCAATCCCGAAGTCCTCGAGCGCACTCTTGCCGTCAATCTGTTCGGGGTGCTCAGCGTGACCCGCGCCTTTCTGCCGCTGCTCAAGCGCTCCCGGGGCGCCGTCGTCAACCACTTATCCATGGTGGCGCTCGCCGCGCTGCCGCTGATACCCGCCTATTCGATTTCCAAGGCGGCCGCGCTCAGCCTGACGCAGTCGCTCCGCGCGCTGCTCGCGGGCGATGGAGTCAAGGTCCACGGGGTGGTTCTGGGTCCGGTCGACACGGACATGAACCGCGGCTTCGACATCCCGAAGGCGACGACCGAGGCCGCGGCGCGCGGGATACTCGCTGGACTCGAGCGGAGCGAGGAGGACATCTTCCCCGATCCGACATCCCAGTCGATCGCGGACGGCTGGCGAAATGGTGCAGCCAAGGCGCTCGAGCGGCAGTTCGCGGCCTTCGTCCTTGGCAACGCGGCCTAAACGAAGATCAAGGAGTGCAAACCCTGAGAGCCGCCTTCCCGCCGCTGGCGGGAATCACGACGATCTTGTTACTCCCTGCCTCGCTGCCGATTGCGTAGTCTGACTCAACGGAGACGGGCAATGACCCTCAAGGGGTGGAGCGGGCGTAAAGGTTCGCGCCGTGCGGCGTTGCAAATAGCCAGGAGCACATCATGAACACAACCAAGGGCAAATCGAGCATAACGAACCATCCCGTCGTGTCCCGCGAGCAGTGGCTCACCGAGCGCAAGAGGCTGCTGGCGCGCGAGAAGGAGCTGACGCAGCTACGCGACCAGGTTGCCCGCGAGCGGCGCGCGCTACCGTGGGTGCGCATCGACAAGGGCTACACCTTCGACACACCCGAGGGCGCGCGCACGCTCGCCGATCTTTTCGAAAGCCGCCGCCAGCTGATGGTGCAGCACTTCATGCTAGGCCCGGGGTGGCAGGAAGGTTGCCCGAGCTGCTCCTTCATGGCCGACCACACCGACGGCATGAACGTGCACCTGGCACATCGCGACGTCACGTTTGTCGCCATCTCGCGCGCGCCACTGAGCGAGATCGAACGCTTTCGCCGGCGCATGGGCTGGAAGTTCAAGTGGGTGTCTTCGTTCGGTGGCGACTTCAACTACGACTTCCACGTGAGTTTCACGCCGCAGGAGCCGAAGGGGCAGGTCTACTACAACTATGGCATGCAGCCCTTCGAGTGCGACGAATTGCCCGGCATCAGCGTGTTCTACAAGGACGACGCGGGCGAAGTCTTCCACACCTATTCGACCTACAGGCGTGGCGTGGAGGCCATGATGGGCAGCTACAATCTGCTCGATCTCACGCCCAAGGGCCGCGACGAGCGCGATGGGCCCATGGCGTGGGTGCGCCACCACGACCGCTACGCGCCTGCGACGGCCGTGAAGGCAACGCCGGCGGGCGGCACCTCCTGCCACACGTAGACCTGAAGGGAAGGATCCAAAGTCCCGCGCGAAGCGGATCAGCCGATGCCCCCGGTCAGGCCGACTTGCGCGCGGGCGCCTCCCCGGTACTGGCAGACCAACCTTGCGGCAGAAGGCGGCGAAGCGCGCATCGTCCTTGTAGCGCGGGATGTAAAGGGTCGAAGAGCAGGTACAATTGGATGAACTTGCCAATCGATTAGAATCCTCCTAGTCAACTTCGCGGTTCGCGAATGAATGCGCCGTCCGCCTTGCGACAAGCCCACTGATGAAAGACTTGGTCGCACGCCTCATCGCTTATGTGTTTCTCGGGAGCTTCTGCATCGCAGGGCCACTGTGCCTGTTCATCGCTCTCGGTTCGGCCCTGCAACGCGCTGCGTTGCTTTACTCCGGGCTGCGAGCGGAAGGCACGGTGATCGCCAAGCAACAAATGGGAACGACCCGAGTTACGTATGCACCGATATTTCAATTTGCGGCAAGCGATGGGCGCACGTATGTCGTCACCTCGAATGTCTATGGTCGAGAATCCGCTTTCAAGTACGGCGAGCACGTCCGCGTCCTTTACCGGCAGGATCATCCTGAATCCGCGCGCATCGATGCTTTCGCCGCGCTCTGGACCTTCCCACTAGTGTTCGGTGTCGTAGGTGCCGCCTTCTCCGTGATCCCCGCGCTAGTGTTGGCGAGTTGGATGCGACGGCGGCGGACAAGCGTGGGCGAGCCCGACAGTATGGGTGCGGCTTACGTCGCGAATGACACCGGGAGGTCCGGCGTCCGTTGGGCGCTCGGTCTGCTTCTTACCGGCGGCGGGCTTGCCCTCCTAAGCGTCGGCCTCGGTGTCGCTCCGTCAGATTCGACTTCGCTCGATGAGTCGCGTGTCTTTGTCATCTGCGTGGGCGTTCTTCTGGCTGCCTCCGGCGTGCAAGCTGGGCAGTGGGTCGCGATGGGGAGTCGCCTTTCCTACGCGTTTGGCGCTGCAGCGATAACTTCATTGGCTGTCCTCTTCGGCTGGGTGGCGATCTACGGGCAGGCGGCGGGCTTCAGCGGTAGCGTCAGCATTGGCGGTGCGGCAGTGACACCGGGCGGTTCGGTCACCCCCGCGCGGATCGCCTTCGGCATCGCATCAATCGTTTTTGGGCTCGCGTCGTTATGGGCGTGGAAGCAGGTCTTCCGACACCGCGGGTAAGGGCGCTGGCAGCGCAGCCGAACCTCGCAGCAGTCACGATCCCTGCGTCTACGGAGTCCTATCCACGGCTAGGGCGTTCAAAGTGCGCTGCCGATTGAACTGGCCATAGGTGAGCTTGCCCGCGGCGAGCTGAACAATCATGTCGTTGGTGATCTGAGCCGATAAGTTGTCCGCCCGCTTCGCCTGCGCGGACCACACGCCGCTTGCGTCTCTGATTCTCTCCTCTTCGGGCTGGCAGCTGCGTCTGCCCGCCACCCACTTCAGAAGCAATGGTCGCTCTGACGCTGTTGGTACAGCTTGGACGTCGAAGAGCGCTGAAGAATGGGTGTCCGGGTGACCCAGATAGACCTTGCGGGCAAGCGGCGCCAACTCAGGATTCTGTGCCAACCGGTCCAAGCAGTCCGGTGGCCGGGGTGGGCTCGACGTGGTTCTGCCTAGGTCAGATCCTTGCGGCTGTTGCGGTTGAAAGGACTGCGTTGCCTGTTGGCGATATTGTTGGGCCTGCTGGTCCTGCTGCTGTTGGAGCTGCATGCTCCCCTGGTAGGTGCCAGGATCTGGGATTGCCCCAGGGGTCGTCTGGGCGCGCGCGGCGTACGACCCCAATGCTCCCGTTAGGACAACCGTCGCGATGACCCACGGAAGGACCGTTTTGCATTTCATCTTCTATCTCCCGTGAACCTCCGGGTATGCCGGATTGGCTGTGCGGCAATTGCCGCCGGTAACCGGATGTTAGCGAACATTGACCTGGCGGAAGACGGATGATTCTTCTAAATGGTGGGCGGTACTGGGATCGAACCAGTGGCCCCTGCCGCGTGCAAACGGGGGTATGGGGCCTACGAATCAACGATATGCGAGCGGAGATCCCAATTGCAACGGACACTTGGTATCACGTGATGTCACTTGATATCACGCAATTTGTCACGATCTGAGCGTCCCAAAATTGTCCCGGCGCCCGCTTTCGCGACGGGCGACTCATGACCCCTTGTAGACGATTGGTGGTCTACAGAGCGGTCGTTCGTAGTTGTGAAAGTGGACACTGCGCCAATAAGATACCGATTATGTTGGCTCCCCAAGCAGGGCGAACCCTGCTCCCGCGCGTGATAGTCCCTGCCCATGAACATTGAGCTCTCGCCAATCGAGGCACGCATTATCGGCTGCCTCATCGAGAAACAGATAACGACACCCGACCAGTATCCGCTGTCATTGAACGCACTGGTCAATGCGTGTAACCAGAAGAGCAACCGCGATCCGGTCCTGTCGGCGGACGAGGCGGCGATTCAGACCACCCTGGATCATCTGATCAGGAAGCACCTTGTGATCGAGAAGTCAGGCTTCGGCAGTCGGGTGCCGAAGTACCAGCACCGATTCTGCAATACCGAGTTCGAGCCACTGAAGTTCACGCCGCAGGAGCTCGCGATCGTCTGCGAGCTGCTCGTCCGCGGGCCTCAGACCCCCGGTGAGCTGCGCACCCGCGCGGCCCGCATGGCTTCCTTTTCCGAGGTGGGGGTCGAATCGGCGCTCGAGAGCCTGAGCGGCCGCGCGGATGGGCCGTTCGTCGTGCGGCTGTCACGCGAACCCGGTCGCCGCGATTCGCGCTACGCACACCTGTTCAGCGGAGCCGTCGTGATTCCCGCGCACACGGAGGAGTCGATCGCGGGACCTTCAGTGGCCTCGGCACCCGCGCCTTCCCGCCTCGAGCGCTTGGAAGAAGAGGTGCGGCAACTGAAGGAAGAGCTGACGCACATCAAGGCGCGGCTGCCACCGCAGTAGACAAATACCTTGGCAGTGACCGTCATCTTCGTTGCGTCTCGAGCATCGTTCCCACGTCCACTATGTAGAAAATTGAGAGCTCTGCTCGCCTGGCGGGAGTTGGCCGCCTGCTGCCGGATTGCCCTCCCGATACGGGCATTCAGCAGAAAACCCGAGATGCGTCGGCAACCGTCGCTTATTGATCCTGAGCTGTCCGCCGCCAGCGACCGCTTTCCGGCATCGGAATCTGCTCGCCGCGCCTGTCGGTGCCACGCCGGCAGGCCTCGCGAGCGCTCGATAGTCTTTTGGGAACTGCCCAGCTTTGGTTGCGATCGCGTGTAAGTTCCCTCCGACACCACGTATGGAAACTACTGACAGGCGAGGGATTGCGCGGCAGCTACACTCTGCCTGCAGACAAACACGGAGGTAGCCCCCATGACCGATGCCGACTACCGCGACATGGCGCACGAGATTCGGGACCTCATCCCCCTGCTAATGCACTCTCAGGCTGTCGCAGACCTCCGGTTGCTTGCAGATCGCTACGAGAAGCTGGCGCATTGTCTCGAAGTGGTAGCGTCCAATCACCGGTCCATCACAACCGGTAGCTTCCGAGCAGGCCAATAGCAGCCCGCGTCCGTCGGGCGAGTCGCGCGATTAAGTGGGAACGTACGTCAACCTAATCACGTCCTCGTCAACGCGATCGCTGGTCACAAGGCGGAGCGGCGGCCGGGGACCGGAGAAGAATGGCTTGCCGCGACCAAGTACGATGGGGTGGAGGTAAAGTCGATACTCATCAATAAGACCAAGGTTGGTTAGGCTTCCTGCCAACTCTGGTCCGGCAACTTCAATCTCCCCAACTGGCTGAGCCTTCAGCTCACGTATCACCGCCTCGATATCATCCTCGACAAGTGTGGCGTTGGGTCCGACCGACTTCAAAGAGTGCGACACAACCCACTTCGGCTGGCTCCGCCACGCCGCCGCGAAGTCGTGTTCCTCCGCACCCCACTCCGGACAGTCTTCGTCCCAATAACGCATCACCTCGTACATGCGGCGACCGTACACGCTGCCCGTCACGTCGCGCACTTGCTCTATGAAGTGACGAAAGAGCGCCGGGCTTGGTCTAAATGCCAGATGGTCGACGTAGCCATCTAAGGACAGGTTCATTCCATAGACGAGCTTTGCCATGGCACAAAATCTCCACCCCCGGGTTGTCTTAAATGGTGGGCGGTACTGGGATCGAACCAGTGGCCCCTGCCGTGTGAAACGGTGGGTACGGGGCCTACGAATCAACGATATGCGAGCGGAGATCCCAATTGCAACAGGCACTTGGTATCAAGTGATGTCACTTGATATCACCCAACTGTCACGATCTGACTGTCCCAAAATTGTCCCAGCGCCCGCTATCGCGACGGGCGGCTCATGACCCCGAGCCGCCTGTGGCGAACGGCAGCTCTGCGGAACCACGCAGGGGCTATGCGAATCTAACCGATGAAGCGAGTTGCCCCTCGGAGCGTGGCAAGCGTCGCCGGAATAGATCAGGCCGGTCGAAGCAGGGCGAGTTGTCTTGCGAATCTGCGCCGAGACAACCAGATGCCAGTGAGGCCCAAACCGAAGAGCGCGAGCGTCGCCGGCTCAGGCGCAGCTACCGGTGGGGTTACCGTCAGCGTCGCCTCGTAGCCGTTAATTAAGCCTCCAAAAGGATCGCTGCTACTAATCTGCTCCAAGATATCTGGCAACGATCCCGGGATTAGCGGTGAATCGACAGTCATAAGTCCCGATGACCACCCGCTCGACGCAGTGCCTTGATACGCGATTCCGGTCGCAGCCGGCGCGAGAAAGGTTATGGCAGAACGCCAGGCGGAGCACGCCCCGCCAATTTGTGCCAGCGCGCTCGGCGAAATACACTCATTCGGTACCGCGCTCGCTCGCGCTCAATTGCCGAACGCACATTTCCACGGCGGTACGACAGGCGCGTAAGTGACAGCGGTACCGGAGAAACCTCGCGTGAAGTTCAGAGTGAAGGTGGGGTGCTTGGCAATGGTGTGCGCCACGGTGACGGCCTGCGACACGAAGGATTCCGCGCAATTCAAGGCCGCTCTGACGCTTCAAAGAAGGGTCGCGGAGATCGCCGGCCAGGCTAACGGCGCCGCCCCCGCTGCAGTCGATCCGGATACCAGATTGGATGGCGCGAGGGCCGGGCCAGGACTGAGACTGACCGTCATGTACACGCTCGTGAACGCCGAATCGAATGGCGTCGACAGCACGACATTCGAGGCGAAATTGACTCCGACGATAAAGGAAGGCAGCTGCGCAAACCCTGACTTGCGGCCGCTGATCGACCAGGGCGTCGTTGTAGTTCTGGAGTACAGCGGCAAGCAAGGTAACCCAATAGGAACGGTCAACATCAATCGCGGAACGTGCGGCGCACTAACTGACCCACGCACAACTTAACCGCGAATGGCTGCTCCTGAACCCCAGAGCGGTCTGACCGCTCGCCCGTTAGCCGCCGTTCAAGAGTAATGGAGCGGACATTGACTGCACCGCGGATTGACCCGGCGCGCGGGTTCGACTCGCCCGCAGTCTAGCTCGTGGTCGCGCCCTCGCAGGCCAGCGTTGCCCCATCGCAACGTTTATGCTCGACTCTTACGCTGAGATCTGAAGATAGGCCAGGAGGACCCCGTGGAGGCGCCGGAAATCCATCACCCGCACGCGCGGCACGGCGGCGGACTGCCACGCTGGCTGGAGCTGGTAGTCGTCGTCAGTGCATTGGTTACGTCAGTCAGCTCGATAGTCATCGCCGTGCACAACGGCAGAGTCATGGAGAGGCTCGTCGAGGCCAATTCCATCCCATACATGCAGGGTGGCTTCAGTGATGTGACGCCCGAGGGTAAAGACGTACTCTCGCTGGACCTCCTTAACCGCGGCGTTGGTCCTGCGCATGAGGAAAGTCTTCGCGTCAAAGTCGGAAATAGCTATGTGAAGTCGCTGAGTGGCCTGATTTCGGCTTCGCTCGGGCCTGAGCAGGCTGTCAACGCTCACGAAGTACTCCACTCGCTCTGGAACCGCGTGCCAACCCGATTCATCCCCGGTGGACAGTCACAGTTTGTTTTCCGCATAGCCAAGACCGCCGAAAACTCCAAGTACTGGGATCTGCTCCAGAAGAACGCGTCTGTACGGTGGGACGTGGAATATTGCTACTGCTCGGTCTTTCAAGAGTGCTGGCAAGTGCGTGGAGTTTGGCACGAACCCGAGCACGTCAAGCAATGCCAGCGCGACGAATCGCGCGAATTCATCCCCTGAAGCGCCTTGTCCCTGGCCGCTGGCCGCCTGCTGACTATACTTCCGCTATTGACCCCTGCAGCCATTCGCGGGGGACCGCTTTGTGGGTATCGAGGACTCCCGCTGTAAGCGATCGGAAGCAATCTGGAATCTCGCTTTCGAGATCAGTCGGTCACTCATTGGTTGATGCTCCGCGGAATTCTTTAGCGCTCACCACGTAACAGCAATAACCAGCCATGAGTAAGTAGACGGCCGACCACTCTTCTTCGAAATGCTTTGCCGAGCAAGGAGGTCATTCACGGAGTTTAAAATCCCGGGCCGAGGGAAGCAGAGCTACAGTTATGTGTACGCTAGCGATCCAATCCTACAGAGATCAAAACCCCACAGTCACTTGACGACGTTGAGGTGCGCGGACCTGGCAATTGTGAGACCTGCTAGGCACAAGCGGAAATATTTCCTAAAGAAAAAACTGAACCGGCAGTCTGCACTCGCAAACTCCAGCAATAGCTCGATACTCAGACCTGTTCTGCGACATCAACCGCTGGAGAGTTAACTTATGTTTGGCAAGAAACCACTGAAGTCGAATGCGGGCATGCTGCTCGCGCTCGCTGCGACAGTCATTGCGTCCGCTCCAATCTGCAGTCATGCCGACGAGTCGACACAAACCGCGCAGCGCGTCGTGAAATACTCGAAGTCTGACCTAAACACTACGGAAGGCGCGCATCACATCTATTCGCGCATTGAGGCAGCCGCCAACGATGCTTGCGGCACTTCACATACCGATATCGACTTCATAATGCGCGGCAACAGCCCGTGTGTGCGGCGCGCCATTGCCCGAGCGGTAAATGCCACGAAGAGCCTAAACCTCGCGCAGGTGTATATCGACAAAAATGGCGTCGATGTAGCGCACGAGTTTGGTGTCAGGACCGAAGTGCTTACCTCAAAGAATTAAGCCACTCCCGTTGAAGACCGACCGAGAGCCTTGTTCAAGGCTCTCGGTCCGTCAGTGCGCAATGCGGCGCGCGAAATCACCTTTTCTTGGGTTCGAAACCCAACTCAGGCCACACGGAACCTCGAGCACTCTGCGCTGCGTGAGACGCGGGGAGCTGCAACGTTCCAGTTCGGGCGATCGCGCGTAGTAAGTGTCCCAGATTCGGAGAGAGGCCAGTTTAGGAAGCTCTTGTTCTAAATGGGGGGCGGTACTGGGATCGAACCCCCCTGCCGTGTGAAACGGGTGTACGGGGCTTACGGATCAACGATATGCGAGCGCAGACCCCAATGGCAACAGGCACTTGATATCACGTGATGTCACTTGATATCACGCAATGTCACGATCTGCCTGTCCCAAAATTGTCCCAGCGTCCGCTTTCGCGACGGACGGCTCATGACCCGTTGCCGTTCACCCATGAGCGGCTGCTATCCGGCGAGTCAAAATCCGACGACCGCGCGTCGCCCGTCCACGAGCTTTGCTTGGCAGGTCTGTTCACTACTCGTGTCCCGGCATCCGCTCGGCGCGAATAACGGCATCGCTCAGCACCAGCTACGGTTGGCGGCCGGATCGGAGCGGTAGCGCGGATTCATTCTTCGTCTGTCTCAGAACCAGCAGCGAGCGATACGACCGGATGCGGCGATCATCAGCAAGGTGCCGGCGGGTGAACTGTGCAAATGCCGGCATGTCAGCTGCCAGTACCGTCAGCAGATAGTCAAGGTCACCCGCTAGCTCCGAGCACTGCACGACTTCGGCACAGTGCTGCATGCGTCGTTCGAAGGAGGTCATTTCGGCACCGGAGGGATCGACGAGCGCCACTTCGATGAAAGCCGTCACCGTTAGGCCGATGCGTCGCGCATCGAGTACCGCTGAATGCGAACGGATCACACCGCTCGCCTCGAGGCGCCGCATCCGGCGCAGGCACGTCGGCGCCGAGATCGACAATTCCGCGGCGAGATCGCGGAGTCGGCGACGGTTGTTTCGCTGTAGCAACATCAGCAGGCGACGGTCGGTGGAATCGAGGTCGGGCATGGCGCGATCGAGTGAAACAAATGAAAAGAATGATGGTGATTTATTTTCACCTGTTTCCGCGCATTTCGCCACAATAAGTTCCGAGCCCGGAGATCGGAAACGTCTGTGACATCCCCATCCAATTCCGTAGGAACGCCAAATGGTCGCGGGCAGAAGCTCGCCGCCATTGAGCTGATCGTGGGCAGCGCCGCAGTGGTCGGCCACAATGTTTTTCACGTGCTGCCAAACGAAGTGCCCATCCTGGTGGTGCTCGCGCTGGTTTCGCGGCGACTCGCCCTCGGCCACTTCAGTGTGAGCGCGATCGGCTTCCGGCGTCCCGGCTCGTGGACGAGGATTCTCCTAATCGCGGTCGCGGCGGCCGCGCTCCGCCTCGTGCTCGGCGAATACGTGATCGAGCCCGTGACGGCGTTGGTGTGGCCTCCGGAACGTGCGCCAGCGGGCGTCGAGAGCGTCACTGGCAATCTGCGACTTGCGCTTCTGTACCTGCCGATCGTTTGGGGCTTCGCGGCCTTCGGCGAGGAGATTGGCTATCGCGGATATATGCTGGAGCGTGCCGCCGACGTTGGTCGTCGATCGTCCACCGCCTATGCGTTCGCCTTGATCATCAGCTCGATGCTGTTCGGCATCGGGCACTACTACAAAGGCCCAGCGGGTATCGTCAACTCCGGGGTCGCTGGACTGATCCTCGGCGGGGCATACCTGTTAGCGGGGCGCAATCTGTGGGCCCCCGTCCTCGCACACGGTTTTATGGATTCGGTAGTCCTCATAGCCAACTACTTTGGCTGGACCAACTGAAGTTGGTACTACTTGAAGTTCGCACGCCCGGCCAGAGCGTGCGACTTCGCTTCTTGTGCCTACGCCAATGACCGCTTCGCGGCATGCAATCGGACTGGGCAAATGCCCGCTCGTGGCCGGGAGGCGCCTGATTGGCCTCCCGATTCCAAACATTCAGCTCGAAAACCGGAGAGGCGTCGGTAAAGGACGCTTGTTGACCCCCTGGAGACATTCCCGAACGGCAGGTTTACGGCATCGAATTTTGTAGTCATTAAGAGAATCGACAGACGCGCCAATAGACAGTGCAGTGCCGATCCGGAGGGTCGGCGGCGCCCCCCAAGCTCGATTCCACGCAAATGAGCGCACTACGACTGGTACCTTTGAACTAAGGCGCCAGTCTCACGCGCCGCAGCAAATCGACGAAACGGGCATCGCGACGCAAGGGGTCTAGTCGCGGGTCCACCTTGAGGTAGGTCATCCAGCCGGAGCGCTCCTGGTGGGCTCGCGCCAGGTATTCCAGCGCTTGGTCATTCCAACCCATCCCTGTGCACACTAGGGCGATGTCGTAAGCGGGCACGTAGGTCCGCTCGGCCCTGGCCTTCAGCTCCTCATACACGACGCACGCTTCATCGGCCTTGCCCGAGATTCCATACAGATGCCCCAACGCCGCAGTGGCGAAAGTCACATTCCCGGACTTCGTGACCGAGGTGCGAAATTCCTTTACCGCACGATCGACGTGACCCTGCTGCTCGTAGGCCAGCCCAAAGAAATAGGCCAGCCAGAAGGAATTCGGATGTAGTTCGCTGGTCTTCCAGCATTGCTCGATGGCTTGCTCGTATTGGCGCGCAAAATGATAGTGCCAGGCCATGTGAATATTGATGACGAGGTCGAGCGGATCAAGCTCCAGGCATCGCTTGCTCGCCGTCAGCGATTCCTCGGTTCGCCCGACAGCAGTGAGGTAATGAGAATACCAGTGGTGACAGACGGTATAGTTGGGGTTCAATTCAAAGGCATGCTGAAACTGAGCTTCGGCGCATGCCCAATCCCAATCATGGTGCGTCGTCCGATAGGCCAGCGTGGTGTACGCCTCGGCCAGACGTTCATCCAGTTCCAGCGCCTTGCTGGCCGCTTCCTTCGCCTTCGCCATGGCCTCGATGGGCGGCATTGTACCGTTCTCCCACGAGCCCAGCGTGACGTAGCAGTCGGCGAGTCCGGCACGGGCACGGGCGTAGTTCGGGTCTTCGTCGATGGCTCGCTCGAAGTACTCGATAGCCTTGCCGATGCCTTGTGGCCGTTGCGCCCAGTAGTATCGCCCCTTTAGATAAAACTCGTAAGCTCGTAGGTTGGATGTTGATCGCCTCACGCCCGCGCCGAGCGAGACTTTGAGCCGCTCGGTGATCGCCCGGGCGATATCGTCCTGAAGCTCGAAAATGTCCTCCATCTGACGGTCGTATCGCTCCGACCAGACTTGGAAGCCGGTCCTGGCGTCGATGAGCTGAATTGTCACGCGGATCCGCTGCCCGGCGCGACGCACGCTCCCTTCGAGTACATTCGCCACCTGAAGCTTGCCGGCAATCGCAGCGATATCCGTCGTCTTTCCTCTGAAGGAAAACGCCGAGCTTCGAGCCGCAACTCTCAAGGCCTCAACTTGACCGAGAGCATTCAAGATCTCCTCGGCGAGGCCGTCGCTGAAGTACTCATTGTCCGCTTCGCCGCCCAGGTTGGTGAAGGGCAGCACGGCAATCGAGTTTTCCGGCGCCGCGCTCGCGGCGACTGCACCGGGCAACACGCTCGGCGTCGATGGCGGCCCGGATGCGGGTCGGATTGACGCCAGCACACCACTCTCGCCTGGCGTTAACATCTGACGGATTCGCTCAACAAAGGCGGGCGGCGTGCTCCCGCCGGGCAGACGTGTCCACTGCACCTGCCGGAACTTCTCGGGAACCGCAGCGCCCCGCTCAAGCGTGTCGTCGATCGCTACCGGCACCAGGAACGCCTTGTGCTCGGCCATGTCGTGCGTGCGATCAACCGCAAGCTTCCATTCCCGGCGGAAGTAGCCTTCGTCTCTGGCCTCGGTGTGGGTAGAGATAATCGCTACAAAAAGGCGGCAATCGCGGATCCGTTCGTGAATCTGGCGGTCCCAGGCATCGCCGCCTCGAAGCTCGCTGCGGTCGAACCACACCTCGATGCCTGCGGCGCGCAGCCCATTGCATAGCTGCTGGCCGGCTTCCGCGTCCTCGGACGCGTAGCTCAGGAACACCGCCTTGCCCGGGTCGGTCACAGCGTCCCCGTCGCGGTGGGGCCCTGACGATTTTCTGGTTCGGCGTGGTCGGCCATTCAGGGTTCTTCGTTATCGCCGATAGCCTATCCTATGCGGCGAGCGGCTGCTTTCTTGCTGCCATTTCGTCTGCCTGAATGTCTCAAACTGGCCGGTAGCAGCCGCCCGATTGTACGTTTGACCGCGGCGGTGCCACTGAACAGAGGGACCGCGATTACGTGGGACCATCCCAGTATTTGCCCGCGTCAGACCGCCACGCGCATGCTTGTTGCTAGCCATCCGGGCGTCGCGACAGATGACAACCGAATCAGAGCGTGCACCCCGCTCGACCGAGGCTGGGGCGATCATTTGGTGCGGCAAGAGCAGGGCACAGGAGAAGCTGGCCGTCATGGACACGTGGGAGATCAAACTCAGGCGCAAGCCCGCTGAGCCTGGCAAGCTGCTCCGGTCGGTGCTCCAATGAGCATGATCACCGCGAGTCGTCTATGACCTGTTGGGCCCGTTTCCGCTCGAACGAGGGCCGCGTCGGCTTCGGTGTGTTCGAAGACGGCCGGGTCGTGGAATATGATGGTGACCTCTTCGGGTCGCCGCAGCCGACGGGGACGACGATCCCACGCGCGGCATTTACGCTGCTCAGTCCGTGCGCGCCCTCGAAGATCATCGCGTTGTGGAACAATTTCCACGCGTTGGCGGCCAAACTCGGCAAGGCGGCTCCCGCGCATCCCTGTTTTCTCGTCAAACCGGGCACGTCGGTCATCGGTCCGGCCGAGTCGATCGCGCGGCCAACCGGCTACACCGGGAAGATCGCGTACGAGGGCGAGCTGGGCATCGTCATTCGGCGGCGGTGTAAGGACGTGAAGGTCAGCGAGGCGCTCGACTACGTCCTGGGATACACCTGCGTCAACGACGTCACGGCGGTAGACGTGCTCAATGACAACGCCGATTTTGTGCAATGGTGTCGTTCGAAGGGTTTCGACACATTTGGGTGTTTGGGTCCGGTCATAACGACCGAACTAGAATGGTCGCGGGCGTGCGTCATAACCCGGGTCGACGGGATCGAGCGCCAGAACTATTCACTATCGGACATGGTCCTCTCTCCCGCCGAGCAGGTAAGCCGGGTATCTCATGACATGACCCTGTTGCCCGGCGACGTGATCGCCTGCGGAACCTCCCTGGGTGTTGGATCGATCAAGGATGGCAGCACAGTCGAGGTCACCATCGACGGAATAGGTTCCTTAACGAACCGGCTCTCTGCGAGCGCCGGCAGCACGGCCGCGTCCAGACCACCCTAGCGGATGCCTCGCTGCCGTATTGTTCCGGCGTTGATCGCCACGAATCCGTGCGGTCGCACATCAGACCGCAACCGAGAGCCGGTGCCAGGTAGATACAGCACGCGCCTCGGTGTACGCCTCCTGCGCCGGTGGGCCTTCGAGGTATTCGTCGCCGAGGCCGATCCAGGCTTCCGACAGATTGGCCAATGGCCTGCTACCAGTTTTGTTGACTGAGGAAGTCAATCCAAATGCTGAATGCCCTGTCGTCTGTGAGCCGGGAACGTTGAGCAATCCCCACCGTGTGAAACGGGGGCAAGGGAGACAACGCATTTGGGGATGGGTGCAAAACGAGCACAGCAATACACTCGCTGGCCGCTGGCCGCAGCCGAGTGAGGGCTTCGATGCGCCTGTGCAAGCCGCGCCGCTTGACATACAGCTGGAGGCTCAAGGTGGAAGTGTTTTACGGGTCGAGTCAGCATAGACTGAAGCCCTATGCGTAAACTTTCAAACGAAGAACTCAAGGCGGAAAACACCCGACACCTACTGCATCCAATGACGCATCCGGGCACGGTGCGCGAGGCCCCGCCGGATATCATCGTGCGGGGCGACGGCAGCTGGATCTGGGATGTCGACGGCCACCGTCTGATCGATGGGGTAGGCGGGCTGTGGTGCGCGAACCTGGGCTTTGGCCGCAGGGAAATTCGCGATGCCATCGTCGCGCAACTCGACGAGCTACCGTTCTACAACACGTTCCGCGGCGCCAATCATCCACGCGCCATCGAGCTGTCGCAGCGCCTGGTAAACCTCATGGAACCGGACGGGGTCGGCGCTGTGCACTTCAGCAGCGGCGGTTCGGATGCCGTCGATAGCGCTCTGAAGCTGGCGCGCCAGTATTGGAAGGTGCTCGGTCAGCGTGATCGGACCAAGTTCATCTCGTTGCGCCAGGGCTACCATGGCGTGCACTTCGGCGGCGCGAGCGTCAACGGCAATACACCGTTTCGCCGGGCCTACGAGCCGCTGCTGCCAGGATGCTTCCATGTCGACACACCTTGGCTGTATCGCAACCCCTACACTCAGGACCCAGAACAACTGGGGAAGATCTGTGCCGAGCTGCTCGAGCGCGAGATTGTGTTTCAGAGCCCGGACACGGTTGCCGCTTTCATCGCCGAACCGGTCCAGGGTGCCGGAGGCGTGATTGTCCCCCCGCCGAACTACTGGCCGCTGGTCCGCGAGATCTGCGATCGTCACGGCGTGCTGTTGATCGCCGATGAAGTGGTTACCGGCTTTGGGCGCACTGGCCACTTGTTCGGCACACGACTGTGGGGAGTCAAAGCGGACCTGTGGTGTCTTGCTAAGGGCATCTCGTCAGGCTACGTCCCGCTGGGCGCTACCGCGGTCTCAGCCGGGGTGATGCAGGCGTTCAAAGGCGCAGACCCCGTACTGGGCACGATCAATCACGGCTACACCTACGGCGCACACCCGGTCGCGGCGGCGGCGGCGCTGGCCACGCTGGACATCATCGAGAGCGAGGACATTCCGGCCCGTGCTGCACGGGAGGGTCGGTATTTTCTCGAGCGACTGCATGCGATGAAGCGCTTCCGGATCGTGGGCGATGTGCGCGGCGTTGGCCTCATGGCCGGTATCGAGCTGGTCGCGGACCAGCGCACCCGTGCCCCCTTTTCGCGCGGGGCGCCGGAGCTCACACGGGTCCATCGCGAGGCGTACAAGCGCGGAGCGATGGTCAGGTTGTCGGGAGCGAATATCATCCTGTCGCCGGCTCTGACGATCGAGCGGGCGCAGCTCGACCTCCTGTGCGATGCGCTCGAAGGCGCGTTCGGCGTCTTCGAGAGCTGAAGTCACGATGATCCGCGGCGGCGACGGCAGATGATCAGCTCCGGCAGAGAATGCTCCGTCGGCGCCCCCGACGCGGCGCTGTTTCCCTCGAACGCCCAGCGGCAGGAACTGGATGACCACCTGACTCGTGCGCTGGCACTCGCGCAGCAGCGCGTGCGCGCCGGATCCGCCACGCCGACTGTCGATATCGAGGTTTTCAGCCGTGAGCTGATGAGCTTCGATTTCGCCACGGGGCGCCCGCTGTCGGAGCTGCTCGAGTGGTCGATCGGGGTGCTCGAGAACGGCGTGACGCATCAGACACATCCGCGCTACTTCGGGCTCTTCAACCCCGCACCCACTTTCCCCGCGCAATGCGCCGACCGCATCGTGAGTTCTTTCAATCCGCAACTCGCGAGCGCGACGACCTCTCCGGCCGCGGTGGCGCTGGAAGCCCACGTGATCCGCAGCGTCGCGCAGCGCGTGGGATTCCCGCCGGGCGCGGGCGGCCACTTCACCGCGGGCGGGTCAGAGGCAAATTACACCGGGATGTTGTGCGCGCTTACGCGCGCGCACCCGGCGTTCGCGTCCGATGGTGCGCGCGCTTTCCCGGGGCAGCCGGTCTTCTATACCTCGAAGGAGTGCCACGGCAGCTGGGTGAAGATCGCGCATCAGACGGGCATCGGCCGCTCTGCCGCGCACCTGGTGTTAACCGATGGCCGCGGGCGCATGTCACCCGCGGCGCTCGAGCAGGCGATCGCACAGGATCTTGCCGGCGGCCGCGTGCCCTTCCTGATCGTCGCCGCCGCGGGGACCAGCAACGCCGGCATGATTGATCCTCTGAGTGCCTGCGCCGAACTCGCCGCACGCCACGGGCTCTGGTACCACGTCGATGCTGCCTGGGGTGGTGCGATTGTGGCCTCCGAACGGCTGCGCGGGGCGGTCGCTGGTCTGGAACGCGCCGATTCCGCGACCATCGATGCGCACAAGTGGTTCGCGACCACCATGGGTTGCGGCATGTTCATCGTCCGAGACCCCGCCGCCCTGACGGCCGCTTTCCAGGTGGCGGCGAGCTACATGCCCTCGCGCGAGCAGTCACTCGATCCCTACATGAATTCTGTGCAATGGTCGCGTCGCTTTCTTGGGCTGCGACTGTTCCTGTCGCTGGCATCGGCCGGCTGGGCGGGACATGCGGCCCACATCGAGCGCGCGGTCGCGCTAACGGCCTGGATCCGCACCGAGCTGGAAAGGCGGGGTTGGTTGGTCGTCAATGATTCACCGCTCGCGCTCCTCAACGTCGTGCCGCCCGCGGCGGTGGGTAACCCGCGGTCGGTCGTCGCCCGCGTGCTGAAATCAGGCCGCGCCTGGGTATCGCTCGCGCGCTTTGAGGAGCAGGACGTGATCCGTATCTGTGTCACGCACGGCGAGACAAGCGCTGAGGATCTGGCAATACTGGTGCAGGCTTTGCACCCAGACCCGCCTGCGTCGCCGTAGCTACCGGAGATTCTGAATGGTGGCCAGGCTCACTCGCTGCGCAGGGAGACGAGTGCTTCGCGCATCGGATGGCCGCCCGGGCTCTCGCGCAGCTCCTCGGTGCCGGGAAAGAGATCGACTTCGAGGCACCCGCTGACCTGGTCCCGGGCGACAGAATCCAAGCGCTCCTTCGAGTGCGCTACGCCACTCAGCGCACGCCGCCGCCGGCTAGCAATTGCTCTCCGGTCAACCAGTGGGAGTCGTCCGAGGCCAGGAACACCGCGATCGACGCAATGTCGTCCGGCTGACCGATGCGTCCCAGCGGCGTCTGTGCGACGGCGCCGGCTTCAAAGTCGGAGCCGATGAAACCGGCCGCATGAGTGCCTTCGGTTTCGACCATGCCGGGATTCAGCGCATTGACGCGAATCTTGCGCGCGCCGAGTTCACGTGACAGCACCCCGGTAATCGCATCCACCGCGCCCTTGGTGCCGGTGTATACCGCGCTGCCAGGAGGCGTGATGCGAGTAACGACGGATCCGATGTTGATGATGCTGGAACCTTCGCCAAGGTGCTTGATCGCAGCCTGGGTAGTCAGCAGCAGGCCGAGCACATTGACGTTGAAGTGCCTGTGAAAGTCTTCTTCGGTAACACTTTCGATCGGCGCGAACCCATAGACACCCGAGTTATTGACGAGGATATCAAGTCGACCGAATTGCTTGACAGCGGCATCGACGATGGCCTGAGCGTCGAGCGCTTTGGAAACATCGCCGCGAACGGCGACGGCCTCGCCCCCGGCCGCGACGATATCCGCCACAGTTACATCCGCGCCCGCTTTGCTGGACGCGTAGTTGACGACCACCGAGGCGCCTTCCGCGGCGAGGGACTTCGCAATGGCTGCGCCGATGCCTTTGGATGCACCTGTAACCAGGGCGACTTTGCCTTTGAGCTTGCTCATGAGATTTCCTGACGGACGGGTTGTTAGTCGAGCAGACTACAGTAATTCAGTAGTTCTCAATAGCAGAACTATAGAACTAATTGTCAAGGACTGATACGATTAGGGCATGAGACCCTTGGTTCATCCCTCGATCGACGACGTCACCGTGGAAGGCATCCTGCATGCCTTGTCCGACCCTGTGCGCGTCGCGATTTATGCAAAGCTAGCGGCCTCGGCCGGCGCAACTACCTGTTCGAACTTCCTTCAGATCAGCGACCGCAGCATCCCGAAATCCACGCTCTCCCAACACTTCAGGGCTCTTAGGGAAGCAGGACTGGTCCGCAGCGAACGGCACGGTGTGGAGATGCGCAACATCAGCCGATGCAAGGAGATCGAACGGCGCTTTCCCGGATTAATCGCCGCGATTTTGTACGCGCATAGCGTCCAAGCCACGGGCCAAACCAGCGCCGCGAGGCACAAGCGCAAGCCGGCTGGCCGGAAGACGAGAGCTGTTTAGTGAATGGTGGGCGGTACTGGGATCGAACCAGTGGCCCCAACAGGCACTTGGTATCACGTGATGTCACTTTATATCACGCAATGTCACGATCTGACTGTCCCAAAATTGTCCCAGCGCCTGCCGCTGGCGATAGCTAAAGAATCTGACAGCGTCATCTTTTCCAGCGTGCTCTGATTTCACGCTCGCCGGATCAGCAGTAACCGTCGGAGGGCGTTTATGAACGAGAAGACCTGTGCGGCTTGCGACTGTAAGCTCGACTCCAATTCGATCAAAGTGAGGCTCCGGGGCAAGGTGGTCGAAGTCTGCTGCACCGAATGCGCCGAGAAGCTCAAAGAGGCTCAGGGCTCGACCGTCGCACGCGATGAGCCGCGACATTCGCCGTGAGCTTTGCGCCGTCCGAGTGCTGCAGCGCGCGAGATCGGCGCGAACGAGCATTGCGCCACCGTTGGTCCGGCAACTGATGGCGGTGCGTGGTCAGCTCGATGAAGCCGCCCGAGCGCCCAGTTCGAGCGCTTGCATCGCCAAGAGATAAGGCTCGGGACCATGGCTGACGCGCGCGACGCCGTGATCCGCGAGTGTCTTGAGCGGCGATATACCCTGCTGGAGCATCACGTTGAGGGGAAGCGGCGATGCCGCGGCCAGCCGTGCGATGAGGCGGATGTCAATGAGGCCCGGTGCAAAGAGCCCGTCGGCGCCCGCGTCGCGGTACCGCTTCGCGCGCTCGAGCGCCTCGCTCACCATCGCGTCGTCATGCTGCGCAGCCGGGTGCCGAAAGAGGACGTCCGTGCGGGCGTTGATGAAGAAGGGGAGGCCCGCTGCCTCGGCCGCCCGCCGGGCGCTGCGGATCCGAACCGTCTGCTCGGCGGCGGTCCGCAGCCGGCCGTCGGCGAGCACGCTGTCCTCGAGGTTGCATCCCACCGCGCCGACGTCGATCGCGAGCGCGATCGAGCTGCCGACGGCCTGCGGACTCTCCCCGTAGCCGCTCTCGAGGTCGACTGTCACCGGGAGATCGGTCACGCCGACGATGCGCCGCAGGTTCTCGATCGCAAAGGGAAGCGGGAGCTGCTCGCCATCCGCGAATCCGTTCGCATGTGCGACTGACCAGCTACTCGTGGCGATCGCCTTCGCGCCGCCTGCGGTCACAGCCTTGGCGCTCCCTGCGTCCCAGACATTGAACAGGACGAGCGGCGTGCCGGGAACATGCAGCTCACGGAATTGCCGCGCCTTGCGCGCTTGATCCGACATAATGCTCACCCTACTGCGTGCGGAGTTATAGTTGAGCACACCGTTCGATGACCCGACTGTCACGATCTTTAGCAATCGGGCACGGACGCTCCGCCGGGGGCGCTTCGCAGAATCGGCATCAAGATTCGCTGGGCCAGAGATCTGTACCTACAATCGGAGGCAGCTGGATCACCCCTGATGGAACTCTCGACGCAACTGCTCCTCGACACGCCAGCGCTCGCCGTGCGTGACGTCGTGTGCGCGGGCACCTGCCGGCACCGGAGCGAGGAGGAGTTTGCGGAGACGACCTGCCTTGTGTTCCCGTATCGCGGCGTCTACGTGCGTCACGTCGGTCGCAGCGACTCGGTGGCCGAGGCGAATCAGCTCCTCTTCTTCAATCAGGGAGAGGGTTACTGCGTCAGCCACCCGGTCAAGGGCGGCGACGCCTGCTTGTCGCTCGCGATCGGCGAGACGTGGCTGCGCGAGCTCGCGCCACCGGTTGATCTCCGCGACGGGGCCGCATTCGCATTCCGCCGTCAGCGGCTGCGGATCGACGCGCGGACCCAGGCCTTGGTCGCGCTTGTCCGCCACGGCCTCAAGACCCAGGGCGCCGAGACTCTGGAAGCGGAAACCCTGGTGCTGACGCTCTTGCGCCGCGCGCTCGGCGAGCGCACCTCGCACGCGCCGCGCGGGAGCTTCGGTCGGGAGAAGCTCGCCGACCGTGCGAAGCTCGTCCTATCGTCCGACCTCGGGCGGCGCTGGACGCTGTGCGATATCGCGGCCGAGGTTGGCGCGTCACCGGTCTATCTCACCCAGGTGTTCCAGCAGGTAGAAGGCCTGCCGCTCTACCGGTATCAGCTGCGCTTGCGTCTCGCGCGGGCGCTCCATCTCCTCGGCCGCTACGAGGATCTCTCCCGTCTCAGCCTCGATCTCGGATTCTCGAGCCACAGTCATTTCACTTCCGCGTTCCGCCAGCTCTACGGGCGCACGCCCGCCGAGTTCCGCCGCTCGATCCATCTTAACTGAGCCCCGCGGCCCACTGTCTCCGGGTGCGAGGCGACGGGTTACGTGCCTCAGCGCCTGCCGGCGCGCCCTCTTCCTAAAGATTCTGACAGCGGCGGTTGCCGGCCTCGTGTTCTGCTGCTGCTTCGCGATGGGAGAGCGAGGCATGCGACGCAGAGACGTGATGGCAATGTCGGTCGGGGCGCTCGTGGCGAGCGCCTTGGGGGTGCGGTCGGTCGGCCAGGCGGTCTCGGTGACAAGTGCGGCGGAGGACGAGGCGCTGTCGCGTCGCTACGACCGCTCGCGACGGTTCGTCGCGACGCGCTTCGGGCGGATCGCGTACGTGGAGCGCGGTACGGGGCCAGTCGCGCTTTTCCTGCATGGATTCCCCTTGAGCAGCTTTCAGTGGCGCGGGGTGATTGAGCAGCTGTCTGGGCTGCTACCGATTCGGATGACACCACCCTTAGCCTGATCGCCTCTGTTGTTCGTACTCCAGTGGGCTCAGGTAATCCAATGTCGAGTGTCGTCGTCGCGGATTGTAGAAGCGTTCGATGTAGTCGAACACATCCGCTCGAGCCTCATCGCGTGTGCGGTAGATTTTCCGGTTGCACCGCCCAAATACTTCATTGTGCTCGGGCAGGGAGGGCAGTCAGCTGAGCCGTATCCTCAGAATAGGCGACAGCCAATAGGTGCCAAAGCCAGCCGCTCCCATCGACCTCTTGATCGATGGTCTTCAGTACAGAATCGACGGTAAATAAGCACCGGCAGGTTCGTTGTAGAGGCCGGTGGTCATCAACGTCATCTGAAAGACCAGCTTCAGCTCGCAGCTCAGGCACCATTCGAAAACGTCATGATTCCGCGTTGGTAACAGGAATCCCGGGCCAGGAAATTCTGTTGCTGCGCCAATCAGAGCCTTCAAATCTTGATTGGTCCGGGCGACGGCGTGGGCAAAGATGCCAATCGCCGTCGCATATCCCGTGATCTCTTCCAAATGTTCGACCACACTTGCCGAGCGCGCGCGAATCGCGTCGCGTAGCTCGCGATCCCGGTCAAAGCCGTGAACTTCGCGGCACAGCTTGTTGCACCCTTCAACATCGCGCTCTTCAGCCAGCCGGACATCGTAACCGGCAAACTTGGCATTGAGCTTAGGTCCTTGCAACAGCGACAGGGGTTCGCGGGTGACAAACCCGAGCTTCGTGTAGAGACAAAGCGAGCGATTGTGGTAGCCCGCCTGTACCAGGCGCATCCCTGCGGCCTTCTTTGCCGTTGCTCTATCGAGTACGGCAGACATCAGGCGTCTGCCGACAGCGTGATTTTGCACTTCAGGAGCGACAGAGATCGGACCGATCCCAAAAATGCGCGAGCGTTCGTCCATGAAGTTGCTGCCGACTATCGTCCCGCCCTCTTCCGCGACTACGCCGTAGAATCCTGGATCGCCGATTAGCATCGACGTGAGACCCGCCGCAACTTCGGGAGAAGGAAAGTCTGGCGGAAAATTGTGTTGTTCCGCGAGTTTCTTGAAAGCGTCATACACAATACGGCCACACGTCTGGGCATCGGCCTTGTTAGCGTCGCGAATATTCATAATCGAATCCCCTGCTTGACCGAAGGGTTGCGCCCCGAGCATAACTGTAAAACCGGCGTTAACGGATGCGATGTCGATACGATAGCCTGCGGATGGCAGGTATCGGGCGACCATTCTGAGCTACTGTGTATCCGCACCTGGCCGCCTGCTACCGATTAGTCTCTACTACCGGTCCTGACCCGTTTCTGCCGATGACGAGCGTCCGATTCGCGGCATCAGAACCGCGATCGCTCCAACGAATTGTCCGGCGAAATTAAATTCGGACCACGTACATCGACCCTTTGCTAGTGTTGGCAATAATGATCGAACATAGATTGATAAGGAGGAGTGTCGCCAATGATCACCTGCGTAGTGGACTATGTCATCGACCCGAAGAAGATCGACGTCTTTGAAGAGTTTGCTAAGCGCTGGATCGATTTAGTGAATCGGTACGGTGGCCGCCACCATGGATATTTTTTGCCATCAGAAGGGGCGAGCGATCGCGCGTTAGCGCTTTTTAGCTTTCCAAGCCTGGCGGACTACGAGACCTATCGACGCCACTTCGGCGTCAACAAGGAGTTTATCGAGGCAGATCGCATTCGAGATGAGAGCGGTTGTGTTCTTCGGTATGACCGCATGTTCATGCGGCCCTTGCTCGGTAGCGATTAGCACCATGCGCCCACAGCTGCCTGAACCAGCTGATGGCCTTATCCCCGCCTAAGTGTCGAAGCCGTGCTTCTGCAACTGCTCCCGTAACACGGGAACTTCTCGACGTCTGTCCCGGGCCGGCGCACGCGACGTAGAACGTATGGGGTTCCTCAGGGACGTCAGTTTAAAGCTTCCCGCGTCTGAAGCCGGGTGCTACGGTGGTGGCGAAGCGATGACAATGCAATCTCCCAACCGGAGCGCGAAAGTGTTTCGGTAACTCTCGATGACTGCCCGAGCTCGCTTATGACCATCTCACACTCTTCCATTCTTGCGACGGCGACTGACCCGCTTTTCCTCGCAGGAGCTGTGACCGTTGTCGGCTTCTTCGGGGCCCGCTATTGGCAGCGACGCAGCGCGTTGGCGTATTTCTTTGTCCAGCTTTTCTTCTTTGCGACCCTCACCGGACTGCTGCTGGCTGGCGGCGTTGTTCCCTATCGCCCCAGCGTGTCGATTTCGCCCGAACCCACGCGTCTTTTCGTAGGCGTGCTCGAAGTACTCTGGTGGCTGGGGGCGGCGTGGCTCGCGGTCGGTTTCTTGCGCGCGTTCGTCGTGCTGGGGCGACAGCCGCGCGACACGAAACTGGTTCAGGACCTGTTGGCCGCGCTGATCTACCTCGCGGCGACCTTCGCAATCGTCGCCTATGTTTTCGATCTGCCGGTGAAAGGGTTGCTGGCGACCTCCGGCGCGTTGGCGATTATTATCGGTCTGGCGCTGCAAAGCTCGCTCGGAGACGTTTTTTCCGGAATCGTTCTTAATATCGAGCGCCCTTACCGCGTGGGCGACTGGATCATTCTGGACGACACGCTCCAGGGTAAGGTGATCGAAACCAATTGGCGCGCGACGCACATCCTGACAGGAAACCAGGATGTAGCGATCATCCCGAACAGCGTGATTGCGAAATCTAGGCTTGTGAATTGCAGCACGCCAACCACGATCCACGGCGCCAGCATCCGGGTCAGATTGGAGCCTTCACTGACGCCCGCGGCGGGCTGCAATTTACTGAAGGAAGTGCTCCTCGGGAGCACGCATATCCTGCGGACGCCAGAGCCGACCGTCACCATCAAGGATCTCAGCGCAGAAATGATCGATTTCGAGCTCTCCTACTCGGTTGCAGATATCAGCGCCGTCGACCGGGCGCAAAATGAGCTTTTCAACCGGGTCTTTCGGGCGGCAGCCGCGGCCGGAGCTAAGTTTTCGCCGCGCCTCGGCAGTTCGCCGAGCCAGGCCGCTCGAGCGGCCGAAGAGGAGTCGGGAATTCCCGGGCGCCTGCTTGCCGGAATCTCGCTGTTCTCGACCTTGACCGTGGACGAAAAGGCTGCGCTGGCGTCGCAGATGCAGCGAAAGGATTACAAGCCCGGCGAGGTCGTAGTGAGGGCAGGCACGATCTTGGAAGCGCTATGCATAGTCAGCTATGGCGTTCTAGTCGGCTCGGTGGAGGCAAATGGCCGCAAGATAGAGGTTATCCGACTGGCGCCGGGAGACTACTTCGGGGAGGTTGGACTGCTCACCGGTAAGCCGCTCGAAGGCGAACTCACCGCGCTTACCCGGGTGGTGATTTATGAGATCTCCAAGGCGGCGCTGTCTCCGATTATTAAGGGCCGCCCGGGATTGGCCGAGGAGCTGAGCGAAAGTCTCGCGAACCGGCAGCTGGCGAATCGAACCGTACTTGATCACGTTGACGACAAAGAGGGGCCCGAAGAGGGACTGGCGGAGCGGGTTGCCGCCAATATCCGGCGCCTATTCTCACTTCACTGAGTGCACTCTTAGGTCGTCATTCGCACCGAGTACCGCGGCACGAAGCCACCCGACGCGTCTCACATTGTGCTGTGCTCTGATTCCTAGGCCGATCGTTCTCTCCGATGGGTTGCATCGCAGCCGCGCCAACGGCGTGCGCATCAAACCCTGTGCGCCAATTAATCAGTTCGCCCTTCATGCGCCACATGAGGCGCTCCCGACTCAATAGCAGCTCGCGTTTGAGGTAATCGGGACAGCCAGTTTCGGAAGTAATTCGAAGCTCTTGTTCTAAATGGTGGGCGGTACTGGGATCGAACCAGTGGCCCCTGCCGTGTGAAACAGGTGTATGGGGCCTACGAATCAACGATATACAAGCGGAGATCCCAATTGCAACAGCCACTTGGTATCACACGATGTCACTTGATATCACGCAATGTCACGATCTGACTGTCCCAAAACTGTCCCACCGCCCGCGTTCGCGACGGGCGGCTCATGCCCACAAGCGACGGCCGCGAACGGCGGCTGTCGGGTACGTGCGGCCAGCCAGCTGCGGTCATTGGCCGTTGATCGCTACGCGGCAGTTCGCCGTGCGATCACACTCTGCGCCTGCAGACGCGAAGATTGGATGGTGCCGCGTTCCAATATGGTCGCTTTGGCGACACATTCGAGCCACTCTGCGGTGGTTACCACGATTGCGAATCGTGACTGCTGGACCACGCTGAACACACGATGAATCTCCTCAGCGCTGGCGAATCCGGCCCTGTTCGCATAGGACACGCTGCCGGAAGCATCCAGGTGTAGCAATCGCGGCCTTCCAGGGAATCCTCCCGTTTCATCTGTCGGTGCCGTGCGCAGTGTTTAGCGAGCGGGCCGGCGCCGAACAGCCTCTATTCGACGTACGGGTGTGCGCCGTTGAACCTGGCGAATTGCATAGCCAAATCGGCTTCACCATTGGCACCCCGCATGGATTGGGCGATTTTGCGCGAGCGCAGATTGTGGTAATCCCGTCGTGGCGTGATCCGCACGAGTCGGCGCCGGCGTTACTTCTCGCGGCACTGCGGCGAGCGCACAAACGTGGTGCCCTGATCGTGGGTCTTTGTCTCGGAGCGTATGTACTCGCCGAGGCCGGTTTGCTCGATGGTCGCCGCGCTACAACGCACTGGCGCTGGACGAACCTTTTCGCGCAACGCTTTCCTAAGGTGGAGCTCGATCCTGCCGTACTGTATGTCGATGATGGTGATGTAATCACGTCAGCGGGCACCGCGGCCGGCATCGATTGTTGTCTGCACGTCGTGCGCAAGCAATATGGCGCCGAGGCAAGCAACCGCATCGCCCGCATGCTGGTAGTGCCCCCTCACCGACAGGGCGGACAAGCGCAATACATAGAGCAACCCGTGATGACGAGGGCCAACGATACTCCGCTGACCCGCGCGTTGAGCTGGGCCACGCTTCACCTCGATCAATTGCACAGCCTCGACTCGCTCGCCGCGAGGGCACTCATGAGCCGCCGTACTTTCACTCGACACTTCCGCAAACTCACCGGCACTACTGTTGGGCAATGGCTACTTGGACAACGCTTGACCTTGGCTCAGCGCCTGCTGGAAACCAGCGATCAACCAATTGAACTCATCGCGGTTCGTGCCGGGTTCGGCTCTGCGTTGTCGATGCGTCAGCACTTCGGCGCCGCGCTCAAGACCTCGCCATCGACCTATCGACGTGAATTCCGCGGAGGGTCTTCAAATTCGTCCAAAGCGGCATGAGACGCGGCAATATGTAGCCGACGCGAATGGCTCCTTTGTCCCGGCGAGTTCAAGGCTATCTATGTCAGGGTTTGGCCGGGAGCGACGCCCGCCAACGTGCGCCTGCCGTCTGTGAGCAGGGAACCTCAAGTAATCTGCGTTCGGTGAGACGCGGGGGCTGCAAAGGTACTGTTCGCGCGATGGCGCTCAGCTAATGTCCCAAATTAGGGACAGCGAGTTAAGGAAGTTATCTGAATCTCTTGTTATACATGGTGGGCGGTACTGGGATCGAACCAGTGGCCCCTGCCGTGTGAAACGGGGTACGGGGCTTACGGATCAACGATATGCGAGTGCAGTTCCCAATTGCAACAGGCACTTGGTATCACGTGATGTCATTTGATATCACGCAATGTCACGAGCGCAGTGTCCCAAAATTGTCCCAGCTCGCGACTTCGAACGTCTTAGCTCCCTGCAATCTCCTTCATAGCCTCCTGCAGCACCCTCTCCGCAACGCCACGGCGCTTCAGGGCCTCAGCTAGTCGGCGCGCGGTGTGTTGATCGACCTGGGCTTCGTCACGGCGCAGCCCCTCGCTGATATAGCTCTTCAGAAGCGTTTGATAGGCCGTAAACCCACGCATTGGGGCGACGGCCTTCAACGACTCGACGACATCAGCCGGAATCCGCATGGTAATCGTCGTGCTGGGTCGATCCTTCTTCAGTCGCTTCTTCACTCGTTCATTGATCATAAAATGCCTCCTCAGCCGGCGAGGCACGCCACGCTGAGACTATTCGGATGAATTCTCCTTCGAACTCGATGTGCACCACCGTGAGTAATCGGCCCGCAGAGCTGAAACCAATGACGGCGTCTCTCTGTTCCTCGTTCCGACTCGCGTCCTGCAGCACAAACAGGGGATCGTCGAACACCGTTGCGGCCTCTTCGAAGGAGACGCCGTGGTTGCGTTGATTCTCCGCGGCTTTCGACTCGTCCCACCGGAAGCTAGTGCCTCCGTGTTCAAAGACGCGGTCCATAGGGTCCAGTCTACCAACTGGTATTTACAATGTAAATACCGACTCATCGAGTACGCGGACGCCCGCCTTTCCTCCCATTTCTTCGCGCTGCAGCTGCTTTGGCCACCGATGATCGCCGGCCGCCGACGCGACCTAATTCCGCCATCCATTCGGGTCCGGCAAACACCGACGACACCAGGCCAGGGACACTGAGATCTAGGTCCAGGCTCTCCCAGTGCAGTCCACTGCCCCGACCGAGCACTTCGACCGATCGCACGTCGCTGCGTGCGGCTCGCTTCAGATCCGGAATTAGCTTCACCGGGAGGGTGATTGCTGCTCCGTTAATGAGTTCGATCCGTATAGCGTCGCCCCGTGCGCGATATGTTGCCCGAGCAGCTCTCGGCTCGGTCTTGGCAGCCCGGCGCCCGGCACGGGAAGCTCGCACAAAATAGCAGTCATTCGCAGCGAGTAACGTAGAAGCAGATGCGGGAGGACTCGCGGACCGACGCGACCCAACCGGTAGATCTCGCGAGCCCTCCCGTCAGTCAGCGTCGATCACTGAACCCATACGTCCCAGGGTTTCGAAGCGATGCCATTCGCCACGACCTCGAGGCGGCTCGGGCCGCTCTCTATCTGCTGCGGAACGTCGAAATTTGTCCATACGAGCTCAAAGCCTGTCGCTACTCCCATCGTGCTGTGATCGTGAGTGCGCGCGTAGAAGACGTGGTGGGTTGCCTTGTTGGTAATTCTGACGAGCGGATAGTTCTGCGCAGACGAGAGCTCATCGCCGAAAGCCTGGGCCTGCGAGAGGCCATTGAACTGGAACCCCCAGACGCGGTACGTCGAGGCAGGTTGCAGGTTAAAGCTCTGCACCCAGGCGATAACGGGCGCCCAGCTGGGGTCAGGTTCGCCCGGCGAGGCGTAGAGCTGCTCGGGATACCCCCCGAACAGGACCTCGCCCGTCGGCAGGACGGTAAGGCTTCCGATATAGACGTTTTCCGGAACGGTCGTTACAAGCTGAGTTCCATCGAACTCGTAACCGAAGAGAGCCCCTTCGACAAACACCTTGCCGTTGGGCAGAAGGACGGCGTAGTCGTCACCCGCGTTGTCGCCTACCAATCCGCAGTTGATATAGCAGAAGGTGTCGACGTTGACGGGGAAGTCAGGTCCCTGGGTCCAGGTCCGCGTATGCGTGTTATAGACCGCCGTGTGTGCGGCACTCGTGGGGCTGAACGTCGGATCGGCGTTGGCATATGAGCCGGTGGCGAACACCGTGCCATTCAAGCGCAGAATGGCTGGCCCGATCTCGCCCGGCGGGTAATAGCAGTCGCTGGGAGCGGGCCCGTAGGGGATGCAGCCGACGACCGTCGTGGGGGAGTGAAGGTCGACCGGAACGGTGGGGAGCGCCTCCCATTCCTGTTTCCACGCCGAGTACGCCTCGGCTTTCGGCGCATCGAGCACGTCGAGCGTCATCACCTTGCCGTCGGGCAGCAAGGTCCAACCTTCCTCGGCATTGAAGTCGTTCTTGCCCGTCGATCGCAGGTTTGTCCAGGTCAGAGTGTGGGGGTCCAGCGCACTGTCCTGCTTCGTAAGCTTGTCACCGAGCAAAAATCGGCCGTCCGGCAACACAGCGGAGGGCGAGTCGCCAAGGGAGAATAGGTCACCGGAAGGCTGGCCAGCTGCGTCCACGTGCCGTTCGCGTAACTGCCGTTGATGTCCGGCGTCAGCTTCCACCACATGTAGTTATAGGTGGCGTCCTGAGCCAACACCGTGCCGTCGGTCAACAACATAGTAAAGTTGATACCGTCGGGCAGTTGATTGGTGAGCCGTGTGAATGTCGGTCCAAGCGGGTCCGCGCTGGCCGCGACCGCAGCTGCGTTCAGGCTGGAATGCTGCCGTGCGGTCGCCTGCTTGAGGGCGAGCCCCTTCGGTAGTGGGGGTGCAGCGGTGGCAGCCGAAGTGAGTACACCGACTGCGAGCGCCCACAAACCAAGCATCAAACCTCGTTTGATTGTCATAGGTTTTCTCCCGGAGATTGTTGCAAAAGCACAGAATCCGCCGCAAGGTCGAGAGAATGGGGAACGAAAGCCCGTCAACGATTCAGCGCATCGGCCTGGGAGGCGTACCGATTGCGGGGCATACCACCCTTCTTGCGCGCACTCGACTCCAGGTAGAGCGTGCGGATATCGTTCAGCATGACCTCGGGCTGGATGAAAGCTAGCGAATAGATTTCCCGCACACGACCCCTTGGGTCGATCAGA
>Ga0210393_10000168_pt1 | contig 64022 bp, 56 predicted proteins | sample IncBWC27OmetaG_FD_160068 | JGI IMG/M metagenome (GOLD analysis project Ga0210393, IMG submission 160068) | Forest soil microbial communities from Barre Woods Harvard Forest LTER site, Petersham, Massachusetts, United States - Inc-BW-C-27-O ... | reverse complement strand
GAACAGACCCCTTGTGTACCAGCTGTCACGCCAGTGGCACCGCTGGGTAGCGAAGTCTGGAAGAGATAATTGCTGAATGCATCTAAGCAAGAAGCTCGCCTCAAGATAAGGTTTCCCAAGGCAATCAATGCCTAAGAAGGACAGTCGCAGACTACGACTTTGATAGGCTGGGGGTGTAAGCGCAGCAATGCGTTCAGCTGACCAGTACTAATCGTCCGTTCGGCTTAATCATAAAACTTACTCAAGCCGTCGTTTCGCAACGACAGCTCTTACAGGGATCGCCCTCACCGGCGGTCCGCTTGAGAAGAGTTCATTGCAGAATGGTTTCTAGACCAAACTGCAACGTCTTGTAGCACACAGTAATTGTTCGGCAGCGGGCCGAACTTGTTATGTAGTGGCCGGACTTTAGACCGGCCATTTGCCAGCCACAAACTGTTGTCCGCGGCGCCCTCACCGGCGCCACGAGCATTTTTTCGGAAACGATTTCGAAGTTCTCCTGGTTCCCATTTTTTCTGAAACTGAAAACTTGGAACTGATAACTGAGAACTTCCCCAAGTTTCCGGTGGTCATACCGCGAGGGTCACACCCGTTCCCATCCCGAACACGGAAGTTAAGCCTCGCCGGGCCGATGATACTGCACGGGTAACTGTGTGGGAACGTAGGTCGCCGCCGGGATAAATTACAAAAGGCCCCGAACTTCGGTTCGGGGCCTTTTTTGTGCCGCTCTTCATCCTTGAACGTAACCCGGGTCTTTTGAGCCAGCCTCTTCCGGGTCGTGGTAAACTTTTGCCGAGGCCGCCATGAAGACCAAAAGAAAGTTTACCGTGCTGATCGAGCGCGATGAGGCCGGCTATTACGTTGCCTCGGTTCCCGCCCTGCAGGGTTGTCATACACAGGCAAAGAATCTCGACACGCTCATGAAGCGCGTGCGAGAAGTCATTGAGCTTTGCCTGGAAGACCGGGAAGGTGACGCCCAGGAACTGGACCTGGTTGGAATTCAGCAGATCACCGTATGACCCGGTTACCCCGCGTTAGCGGCCGGGAAGTTGTAAAGGCATTGGAGCGGGCAGGTTTTGAAGTGATACGCATCCGCGGGAGCCATACTTTTCTGAAGCACCCGGATGGAAGAGTTACGTCCGTACCGGTCCACGCTCGTGAAACGCTGGGCCCAGGTTTAATGCGCGCGATTCTTCGCGATGTCGAAATGGATGCGGACACGTTCAGCGATCTGCTTTAACGAAACTTGAAAACAGCCTCCCGTTCCCATCCCCATCCCGAACACTGGAGTTAGGTCTCGCCCGGCCAGCTTCTCTTCCTTCCTCATTCCTAAATGTAGTGCTGATCTTTTGAGTCAGCCTGCCGAGCTGACGGCTCTTCCGTTTGGCTGGGGTTTTGGAGTAAATTCTAAGCCCGCCCTGTTTCCGCCTCCAGGCCATGGTGTCAACGAAACGATTCACTTCCCGGTTATAACTGGTGCAGCCAGCTGGTTTGAAATGTTGGAAAGGAAAATATAAGGAGGTCATTATGAAAATCATAGTCATCGGAGGAACTGGACTTATCGGATCGAGGCTCGTCACCCAACTTCGCGCGCAGGGACACGAGGCCGTGGCGGCGTCACCCAATACGGGCGTCAACACGATCACCTGCGAGGGGCTGGCCGAGGCGCTGCAGGGCGCGTCGGCGGTTGTGGATGTGACGAACTCGCCTTCGTGGGAGGACGACGCGGTGCTGAAGTTTTTCGAGACGTCCACCCGCAACCAGTTCAGCTATGAAGCGGTGGCGGGCGTGAAGCATCACGTGGCGTTGTCGGTTGTGGGAACGGAACGGATGCTGGCAAGCGGGTTCTTCCGCGCAAAAATGGCGCAGGAGAATTTGATCAAGGCGTCCTCGATTCCTTACACGATTGTGCGCGCGACGCAGTTTTTCGAATTCGTGAAGGGCATCGCCGATTATTCCACGGCAGGCAACAAAGTGCGCCTGCCGTCCGCGCTGATCCAGCCCATGGCGGCCGACGATGTGGCCGCTGCGGTGGGCCGGGTGGCGACGGGCGCGCCGGCGAATGGCATGGTTGAGGTGGGAGGGCCGGAAAAGTTTCACCTCGATGAACTGGTGCGGAATTACCTGGCGGCGATCAAGGATCCGCGCGAGGTGGTCACCGACCCGAAGGCGCACTACTACGGAATCGAGGTGAGCGAGAGGACGCTGGTTCCCGACAATGGCGCGCGGCTCAGCGAAACGCGGTTTGAAACCTGGCTCCGCCAGTCCGCGGGCCAAACCCCTGGCGCGCCGGAAAAGAGCAAACACTCCGCGGCTTAAGCCTCGCTGGGTCGATGTATCTGCACGGTATCTGCGTGGGAACGCGGGCCGCGGCCGGGATAATTTACAAAGGCCCCGAACTCAGGTTCTGGGCCTTTTTCTTTGTGGCAATGAACGGGTCCAGAACCCTAGTAGCGGTTCCGTCTAATTCGGGCAAAAAAGCGTGTAACGTCATTCATGGCTTCGTGAAAAGCCTTCAATCCGTCCAGCGAAAAGATGCTCTTATCGCCCCAGACCGCTCTTGAGCGCTTGAGGTTCTCAGGGAAAAACGCATGTGCCATCCCATTCCGCAGCGCGTTGAGCCTCTCAATATCACGCACTACTGACCTAGGTATTGACCTGATTGCTTTGACGTATCGGAACTTTGGCATCAGACTCATTTCCTCGAGAAAATGGTAGTTGAAGAGTTGGAATTTTCTTGTTTTCCACAAAGCCGGGAAGCTCTTCGTTGATCCGAAGAAGTGAACGCACAGTTCTGAGGCCAAGTACTCGTCGATGTGAGTATAGCGAGTTATCACCTCTTGCCGGATGGCCGCCCTTTTCATCAGCTCAAGCCGTGTGGTTCTGTGGGCTTTTGGATACGCTTTAATGTCATAGAAATCCAACGACAAGAAGTCATAGATTTCTTGAAGTTCCCGGACCAGTCGTTTCTGCTTCCTTGTGAGTGCGCTCAATCGGCCTCTCTCGCAGTCCGTGTCGTTAGGAGGCCACTATCGGTTTTCAAGCTTCGCTAATCGGTCGTCCAAGTCCTGTGCTATGCCAAGCAGGGCGGTCGCCAAATTCTTGATGTCTTGGATGTTTGGCTCGCGGCCCGCTGGGTTAATCCCGGGCAGGTGAACTTCTAACCCGCTCGCCATACGAAACCTGACACCCCCATATCCATCTTCCTGTATCTTTGCCATTGCGCCTCCCGTTCAATACTGGACAATCATTGCGGTTTTCCGCAAAACTTAAGAAACTTTCAGTTGTTTAAGTACCTCAACCAGCGACTGCATGTCCTTCGCAGAGAAGATCTCAGGCACAGAGAGATACTTTGCTTCTGGCATCAGGATATTCGCGGCTTTTTCGAGTTGCTCAAAATTATTCCCAGAAATGCACAGGGCATCCGCGAAGCCACTAAAACGAGCACCCAGTTCGATCTCTACAAAAGCAGCGCGCCCCATGAGGAAGCAGGCGAACAAAATCGCGCCTGTTCCCAGCCCGACTATAACAACTGTATAGATTTGCAGACCTGGCCCAGCTTTCACTTCTTTTTTTTCATTTTCTACAACATCTTTCAAGCCCGATGAGCCGACTCCGCTCCCGCCGATAGAACTAACGATTTGCTGAGTTACGAACGGCAGCGTTAGATAAGTGAAAACAAGTAAAAGCGTGGCGATGCTAAGCCATAGAATGGCCATGTACCTGGCGCGTGACGCTCTTCTTCGTAGACTGAGTTCAATTGTCATTGACTAACCGTCCGAAACTGTCTTTTTTGAAAAATCACTCTGTGCATCTTTCAAGGTTTCAAGCGCCGACTTAGTCTCATTGAAAAGATTGAAATCTTGCTGTTTCCCCTCGTATATTCTGCCGGGCCGTTCTGCGATTGCGCGAAGAATGTTTGTACAAAGGATCATGATCGGGGTGGGATTTTTGCTGTCACCTGCCGCAAGTACCTGGAGCTCTCTTTTGTATCCCTCGAATGCCGTAGAAATCGCCTCCTTGTAGGCGTAATCTTCCTCAAGCCGGAGCGAAAGCATATAGTTGCGTCCTGCATATATCGCGAGCCAAACAAGGGGGGCTAGAATCGGTAGGCGCAGCGTGAAACTTCTTAGAGTTGCCGCCCAAGTTGGGTCGGGGGGATGACCAAAAATATTGACTCCAAACGCAGCGAAGAAACTTGGAGTTGCTACAAGTAGGAGTAGAACCATGCAGCCAACGAAAGCGATCAGCCACTGCTTCTGCTGGGGCTGAAAACGGTTCTTTTGTTTACTAAACGCCGAAGCGAGACCAGCGCTCGTAGCGCCGGGAAGTAGACCCTCGACACGTTCATTCAATGACTGAACACTACTCAGGAGCTTCTCAAGCTTGGCTTCATATTGCCTAGCAATGTCGCCACTCTTCCGAAGGTGATCGACTACAACATCCAATTCCATCTGCGCCTTCTGAGCTGCCGATAAAAGAGTCACTGTCATTTCAGAATTGTCCTTAGCCTGCAGGCAATTCTCGGACGCGGCCTTCGAAAGAGCTTCAGCTTCCGCAGCATGGGTCTCGGCTAGCTTACTTGCAGCCTGGGAATTTTCACTTGCCAATGTGGCGGAATTCAGAGCCTCCTTCGTTGCGTTCAGGTTACTCTGGGCACCCTTAAAGGCGGCTTCCGTTCCATCGAGGCGGCTAGCGCCAACTTCGGCCGCCTTCATAATCTCTTGCGCGGATTGGTCGACTTCCTTTCTGCGCTCATTGATTAGCTTCTGATCAGCCTCGACACTCGCTTTTCCCGCATTAACGGTCGCGAGCAGTTCATCGGATTTCTGCTTGTTTGCCTCGATCGAGCCTACACTCGCCTCAACATTCCCCTTAAGCGTCGAAATGACCGTGGCGTGCTCCTCGCAAACTTTCTTTGCGTTGAAGGCAAGCAAGGCCTCGCTATCAGCGTTCTTTCGCGCTTCGAGAACGGCCTTAAGTTGTTCGTCGATTTGCGCCTTACTTGCCTTTCCCTCGCTTACCGCAGCCATTAGCTCATCAGATTTCTGCTTGTTCGCCTCGATCGAGCCCAAAGTCGTTTCAACATTGCTCTTAAGTGTCGCGATGGCCGTCGCCTGTTCCTCACATGTTTTTTTTGCGTTGGACGCAAGCAAGGTCTCGTTATCAGCGTTCTTTCGCGCTTCAAGCACGGCCTTGAGCTGTTCGTCGATTTGCGCCTTTGTGTTTGCTATTTCATCAAGCAGGAGAGCGGCTCTAGCCTTAGCGGAATCTGGGGGCTCCTCCCCCTGGGGGTCTTTAGTAACTGGGCTCATATCCAGAGTCTATCGTGCCGAAATGGTTCAGTACCACTCTTTTGTGAGCTGTATGTGAAGTTTGCTTCATGCCGAGGACTTCGCTTATTCTTCGGCAATGCGAAAAATTATTGTGATTCTATTCCGTGTAGTGATTCTCATCCTGGCTGCTGCTGGTGGGGCTTTTGCGCAGAACGATCCTGAGTGGACTGAGGCGTTCCCGGCGTTTCGGGTTGCGGGGAATTTGTACTATGTGGGGAGCAAGGGGTTGGCGAGTTATTTGGTTGTGACGCCGGCGGGGAACATTCTGATTAATAGCGATATGGAGGCGAATTTGCCTCTGATTCGGGCGAGCATTGAGGGGCTGGGATTCAAATTTTCGGACACGAAGATTCTGCTGATCAGCCACGCGCACTGGGATCACGATGCCGGCAGCGCGAAGATCAAGGAGCTGACCGGGGCGAGCTACATGGTGATGGATGCCGACGTGCCCGTGGTGGAATCCGGGGGCAAGGCCGATTTTCAGTATGGCAACCGCGCGGAATTTCTTTATCCGCCGGCGAAGGTGGATCGCGTGTTGCACGATGGCGACGAAGTGAAGCTGGGCAGAGCGGTGCTGGTGGCGCACCTGACTCCCGGGCATACGAAAGGGTGCACGACGTGGACCATGAAGGTGAGCGAGGGCGGTAAAACCTACGACGTGGTGATCGTCGGCAGTCCGAATGTCAACCCGGGCTACAAGCTGGTCCGCAACGATGCTTATCCGCAGATCGCGAAGGACTACCAGCGGATGTTTGATGTTTTGAAGGCGTTGCCATGCGATATTTTCCTGGGAGCGCATGGGGGTTATTTCGGGTTGGAAGAAAAATATGCGCGCAGGAAAGACGGCGCGGCGAACCCGTTTGTCGATCCCGATGGCTACAGGAAATTCGTGGCTGAAAAAGAGAAGGAATTTCGCACGGAATTGGCAAAGCAGAGGCTTGCCGCCAAATAAAACGCGAGGACAACGGGACAATCCTGGATCAGGGGCGGACGGGAAATTTTTCCCGTACCCTGACTAGAGCTTATCTCATAAATGGTCGCAGTGTTGAGGAGGGATTTCCTCAGGGGCTAAAGCCCAGTGTTTCTAGCCCTTTTGATGTCGGAGCTAAAGCTCCGACCCCCTTCACCGGGTCCATGCGAAGCATTCTTCAGGGGCTAAACCCACATTCTCTGTCCCTTCTACGTCGGGGCTGAAGCCCCGACCTCCTAAGGACCCATTTATTGAGATAACTTATGACCAATCGAGACGAAAAAACTTTCGTCCGATCTAGAAACGCAGCTACCGGCGCATTCATCTTTTTTGTCTATCAGGAGACCTGGATAGCCACCTGATTGAATCGCAGAGTAGCTGCCACGATTTTGTAGCTACGCTGAAAAGCCTCGCAGTAGTCGCTCAGCGCGCGATACTCGTGCAGCGCATCGTAGAACTCGTCGAAAATGATAATGGTGTTCTTGACGATCAACTTATCCAGCGTAGTCAGGCAGAACAGAGTGGAAGAGTAGAGGTCGCTGTCGTTGTGAATGACGATCGGCGAGGACTGCCGATACCCGGCAAGAAATTCAGGAAGCGACTTCTGAAACAGTCCGGGTACAAAAAAGACCCTGGGATCGTCAATTTCGGGCGGCTTTCCGTCGGTTGAGAAACAGCCCTTCGGGCGTCCCTTCTTCCAGTCAGTGGGCAATCCGTGAAACGAATCGAATCCATAGAAGCGAGACTTCGGATGGGAGTGAATTCCGCACCAGGATTTCAGGCTGTCGCCAGCCGCAACACCAAACTCCAGGTAGTCAATTGGCGAGCCGCTCTCCAGGGAGTTGTTGATATGAACATACATCTGCTCCCGGGTCTCGAAAACCGGGCACCACTCGCCCGATTGAACGCTTTCGGCCCACCGCGCGGTCCAGTTGAGCCTATCGAGGGTCACGGAATACCGGAACAGGCGCGTCACTACGGAACGCTTGAGAGAGAGAGTCGTGCTCGGAATGGATTCCATCGGATCAGACACAAGGTAGAACAGGTAACTCTATGGCGGGCGTATGCGGGCATCATTACACCCCGACATGCCAGTGTAAAGTCAATTTATTGGAATATGAGGAGCAAATGGGGAGGGTTCTGGCCTGTCCAATGGGTTATTGGGAATCGCCGCCGGGGCCGTGCGGCGCGCCGCACTCTTTCCAGAGCTTTTCCCAATTCCAGAGGCCGTACATTACTGATTTCGGCAGCGGGTAGCCGAGTTGGTGGGCGAGCATCAGGACCTGGCCGCGGTGATGGGCTTCGTGGGCGAGCATGTAGCACAACATTTCCGGGCCTGCGGGCCACGGGCGAGCCCAGCCGTCTCTGACGAATTTCTTGATGCGGCCCCTGCGATTGTCGAGCGCTTCCGCGAGCATCTGCTGGCAGCGGGCGGCGCTTTCCGCTAATCCGGCGCCGGCTTGCTTCGGTGTGCAGTCGGCGCGTTGCAGTTGACGTGGAACTTTCAGATGCGGAGCTGTCAGCCGGATCCACTTGGTGCGGACGTTGTGCATGTGCGTGAAGATTGCCGCGATGGAGCGCGCCTTGCCCGGCGGCTTGGCGTGCCACGCGGCGGGGTCCAGTTGCTCGAGGATCATCTGGTTCATGCGCTCGTTCGCGGCGAAGATCCGCACGGCGGCTTGGCCCAGCGGTGCGTCAGTTTCCTGAGTCCGAACCTTCCGTGGTCGCGCAGTCACCGTTGCATTCCTGTCTTATCTACGCCCTGAGCTGTCGGCTGTCGACTTTCCTCAAACCCCAAACTGGCGCAGATGATGATCCACATGCTTGTACATTAATCGCGACCATTCCTCGGGCGTCATTTGACCGAAGAAGGTGTGCGGATTCTTTGTGCAGCCCTGCGGCCCGCCCGCGGAAAACCGCTCGACCAGCGCGGACAGCCGCGCGCATTCTTTTCCGAGGTCGCGATCATCCTTGATCACCAGGCTTTTCGCCGTCGGCGCATTCCGGCCCATCGGTTTCTCGTCTTTCAGGAGTTGCGACTTCACCAGCGGCCCAAGGATCCGCCCCATAAACATTCTCGGCTCGACGCGGTCCCCTACCGCCCATTCCATCCCGACTGAGCAATGCGCCATCGCCTGCGGAGCGGTCATCTTGCCCCATTGCCGCTGGCTGGTGGGACACAGCCGCCCGATGCGCTCCCTGATTTCATTTGCCGTCGCCGGCTCAAAAAGATTTTTCATGCTACGCCTCCCGTTCTGCTTCTCTTCACCAGCATCCTAATCCAAATATTGCCGGTGGCCTACCTTTCGCTTCGAGCTGTAAACTGTAGGCTGTTGAGTGTCAACTTCCTGAACTGGACAACCGCAATGAGCACTGCTTCTCCGCACGCCGCGGCAAAAATCAGCATCGAGCCGATGCTTTCGGTTCGCCGCGGCGCGCAAGCCGTTGAGTTCTACCAGTCCGCGTTCGGCGCCAGTGTGCTCTACCGAATTGATGCGCCGGACGGTGCGGTCGTCGCGCAGCTTTCCGTTGGGGGAGCCAAGTTCTGGGTGGCCGATGAGTCTCCCGAGCACCAAAATTTCAGCCCGGAAACGCTGAGCGGCGGCACCGTGCGCATGGTCATGGTGGTGGAAGATCCGGATGCTGCGTTCGGCCGCGCTGTCGCTGCCGGCGCCAAGGTTGTTCAGCCCGTTGCCGAGCAATACGGTTGGCGCGTCGGGCGCGTGGCCGACCCGTTCGGCCACCACTGGGAAATCGGCAAGCAGCTTTAGGAAACGCCCGCCGTAAGGGCGACCGCCGTGATATACTTTTGGAAGTGGCCCCGATCTTCGGATTGGGGCCTTTTTCTTTTCCACTGCTAATTTTGAGACGGAAAGAGGTTCCTGTGGAACTCAAGCTTGGAACTGCGCCCATGAGTGACGATGCGGTCTTGGAAGCGTTTGAAGCGTGCCGGTTGGACCCCGCCAAATTTCATCATAACGACCACATACGCCTGGCGTGGCTCTGCGTTCAGCGCTACGGCGCGCAGGAAGCGGAAACAAAATTATTAGACGGGCTTCGCCGGTTTGCGCAGCGTGCCGGCGTACCACAGAAATTCATGCACACGACCACGGTCGCGTGGACGAGGCTTGTCGCTGCTGCTTATGCGGCCAGCCCAACCGCGACTAATTTTTCAGAATGGATTGAATCGCGCCCGGAACTGCTGGATCGCAACCTGCTCGCCAGATACTACTCGTTGGACCGGTTGGAAACGGCAGAGGCGCGGTCCGGTTGGGTGGAACCGGATCTCGCGCCTCTGGATTGTGAATTTAGCTAGATTTTCAGTCGTTGCCCGCGGCCGAAGCATGTTGCGGCTGAGGAGCCGGCGGCGGTGGCGGCATCTCGTGAAATTGTTCCGCCTCGGTTGAGCCGGCAAGCGCCGTGGTCGAGGCCGTGCCGCTGCTGATGACGTTTTGCACCGCGTCGAAATAGCCGGTGCCGACGAAGCGCTGGTGCTTCACGGCGGAATATTGGTGTTCCCGTTCGCTGGCGAATTCCGCTTCCTGCAATTCCGAGTAAGCACTCATGCCCAGCGTCTTGTATTCGCGGGCCAGCTCAAACATGGTGTGGTTCAGCGCGTGGAATCCCGCAAGGGTGATGAACTGGAACTTGTAGCCCATCGCGCCGAGCTCGCGTTGGAACCGTGCGATGTCTTCGTTGCTGAGGTGCTTTCTCCAGTTGAAGGAAGGAGAGCAGTTGTACGAGAGCATCTTGTCTGGATAGACGGCGTGAATTCCTTCGGCGAATTCGCGCGCCTCCTCCAGATTCGGCTTCGATGTTTCGCACCAGAGCATGTCTACGTAAGGCGCATACGCGAGGCCGCGCGCAATTGCCGCATCAACGCCGCTCCGGACTTCAAAAAAGCCCTCCGGCGTGCGCTTGCCAGTGCAGAATTTCTTGTCGCGCGGATCGATGTCCGTGGTCAAGAGGCCAGCGCTGTCGGCATCGGTGCGGGCCATGATCAGAGTTGGCACGCCCATCACATCGGCGGCCAGCCGGGCCGCCACCAGCTTTTGAATCGCTTCGGTTGTGCACACCAGAACTTTGCCGCCCAGGTGGCCGCACTTTTTTGCCGAGGAAAGCTGATCTTCGAAGTGCACGCAAGCCGCGCCGGCTTCGATCATGCCCTTCATCAATTCAAACGCGTTCAGGTTCCCGCCAAAACCCGCTTCCGCATCGGCCACCATCGGCGCAAACCAGTATTTCCCGTTCTTGCCTTCGGCGTGATGGATCTGGTCCGCGCGCGTCAGCGCCTGATTGATACGGCGCACCAGGTTGGGCACGCTGTCCGCGGGATATAAACTCTGGTCCGGATACATCTGGCCGGAATTATTGGCGTCCGCGGCCACCTGCCAGCCGCTGACATAAATTGCTTGCAGACCCGCCTCCACCTGCTGGATGGCCTGATTGCCGGTCATGGCGCCGAGCGCCGCCACATACGGTTCCGTGTGCAGCAAATCCCACAATCTCTCCGCGCCCAGACGGGCCAGCGTGTGCTCCACCTGCACGGTGCCGCGCAACCGGACTACATCTTCGGGTTTATAGGGCCGCGTGATCCCCTTCCAACGGGGATTCGATCGCCACTGATTCTCAAGAGCCGCAATCTGGTTGGCCTGGTTGGTGGACATTGGAAGGTCTCGCTTTCTTAAAACGCAAAGGCCGGGAAACCCGGCCCCGCGCAGTTCAGGTTCAAGGTGGTGCCATTCTGCGGAAAGGGAGGTGGTCAGTCAAACGGATTGTAATTATCACAGCGATAGACAATGTCTATCGGTACGTCTAGGATGAAAGTAAGGGAGGCCCGGCGAGCATGGAAATACTGCAACTCGAAACGTTTCTGGCGGTTGCGACCTATGGCGGGTTCCACCGCGCCGCCGAGGCCCTGCGCATCAGCCAACCGGCGGTTAGCGCCCGGATTAGTACTTTGGAGGAAGCGCTTGGTACTCGCCTGTTCGAGCGCGAACACGGTAAGTTTTCTCTTTCGCTGGCGGGCAAAGCGCTGCGTCCTCATGCGGAGCAGGTTTTGCGGCAGGTGGCCATCGCTCGCCAGGCCGTTCACGAGATGCATCCCATTGCAGGAGGAGCTCTCCCCATCGCTGCCTCTCTATCCATCTGCACTTATTTGCTGCCCGATGTGCTGAAGAAATATCAGGAGGGCCATCCGAACGTTGTGGTCAGTGTGCGCAGCGGAAATTCCGCGCAGGTATTGAAAATGGTTCTCGACGGCGAAGTGGATCTGGGCATCGCACGCTCTTTAAATCACCCGGAAGTGGAGACGATTCAGCTGCGCGATGACCCGCTGATTCTCGTTGGCCATCCCGGGCATCCGGCGATGGCCCGGCGAAAACTGCGCCTCGAAGAGCTGGAGTCCATGCCCATTATTTCGTACGACCGCGGCTCTAGCGACTGGACGCTGATGAACGGGCTCTTCCGGCGGGACGGCCTGCTGCCCAACATCGTGCTGGAAGTCGAAACCATTGAAGCGTGTAAGCGAATGGTTTTGCGCAAACTGGGTCTGGCGTTTCTTCCGCAAATCGCGGTGGTCGAAGAACTCCGGCGCGGCAAACTTTGCCCACTGGAAATATCCGGATCGGAACCGCTGCGGCGCAGCCTGGACGTGATCCTTCCGCGGCGCCGGCCGTTATCAAAAAGCGCAAAGGAGTTGGTGGCTGGATTACGCGAAGCGACGCAAGCGCCTGTTAAACTTCCGCCCGTGCGCAAGAAGCGGCACAAGGACTGACATTTTTCTCAATCCGGCTGGCTTCCCGGCACCCCGGTGCGTAAAATGGGCCTCTCGACAGGGGAGAATCATGGGCAACGCGCAACAGACGGTATTGATTACCGGCGCAACGGATGGGCTCGGCCGCGCGGCGGCCCTGCTACTGGCGGAGAAAGGGTATCGGGTGTTTGCGGCGGGGCGCTCCGCAGAAAAGCGCGCGGAACTGGACCGGATTGCGGCGAGTAAGAAGCTTCCCCTGGAATCACTGGAACTGGATGTCTGCGACGACAATTCCGTCAACCGCGCCATTCAGCAGGTGCTGCAAAAGGCCGGCGACGTCGACGTGCTCATTAATAATGCGGGCGTTGGATTGATGGCCGTCGCCGAAGAGCTCAAGCTCGATGATTTGCGCCGCCTTTACGAAACGAATATTTTTGGACTGCTGCGCGTCACGCAGGCCGTCTTGCCCTACATGCGCGCGCGCAAATCCGGCCGCGTCCTGATGCTCAGCAGCGTGGCAGGCATTCTCACGCCTCCCACGTACGGCGCGTACAGCAGCAGCAAGCATGCCGTTGAAGCGCTCTCGAATGCGCTGCGCCTGGAGCTTTACCCGTTCAATATTGACGTGATTCTGATCGAGCCGGGCTACATCATGACGAATTTTCAGCAGACGGCAAAGGACCTCGCGGAATCGTATATCGAGGGATCCAAAGCCAGCCCGTACGCGAAGATTTACGAAGGCGCGATCGCCGGCGCCACCAGCAGCCGCCGCGAATCAAAAACCACGCCGGAGGATTGCGCTCGGGTAATTCTCAATGCCATCGAGTCCGGGCACCCGAAAGCGCGCTACACGGTGACGCCGCTGGCGAAATGGGCGGCGTTCGGCCGGCGCGTGCTTCCCGATACGTTGATGGATTCGTTCCTGCGCCGCAAATTCGGGATTGTGCGGGAGGAAGAAGACTGAAGCTACGTGGAGCTGTAGCTCAGGCCTTCAGGCCTGAGGGGGTTCCTTCCAACAACACGATTTTGCCAACGTTGCCCCTGAAGGGGTGAGCTACAGATTTAATTGGAAATTTGGAACGAGACGCTGGTTTCGCGCAGGGCTTCCCACTTCTTGCGCCAGGTTTCGTGCAGCGGGCTTTCGGCGTAATCGGCCGCGGCTTCCGGGCTGGTAAATTCGATCACGTAGACGCCGCTCCAATCGCGGATCTGGTTCCGCTCGGTCTTCAGCCAGATATTTTTGATGCCGGGAATTTTCCCCGCCATGTCGCGGATGCCGTTGATGGCCTGCTCCTGATCGTTCTGGGAGGTGGCGTCGCGGAATTTGTAGGCGACCACGTGAACCACGGTTTTCGGTTGGCCAAAGCGATTCACGGCCGCAACCTTTTGCGTCAGCGCGCTTCCGGCGGCGCTTCCCGTCAGAAACAGTCCGATTCCCATTCCGATTTGGAGCCAGCGGCGTTTGCGTGATTGCATTGAACTTTCCCTCCGGAATCAAAATACGCAGTGGTAGCGCCGGCATCTTGCCGGCAAGCTTTGCATACATAGAGGCGTGCCGGCTGGAAGCCGGCGCTACCTGATCGCAAAGCCGCTTCGCCAGTTTAAGCGACCCGATATGGCATCGGCAACTTGCCCTCAATTTGACGCGGCGCAGGAGTTGCCGTTAGGCTGAATCCTCTCTTCACACGGCTTATACAAGGAGAAACGAATGATCCGAGGCTTCGGCGTGGCGGTGGCTTTGTGTGGTCTTGCGGTTTTACCAGTAACGCTGAGCGCGCAGAACGACCCGGCAATCAACGCCGAAGCCCGCGCCATCTTTCAGCAACTGATCGAGACCAACACCAGCGATTCCGTGGGCAGCGTCACGAAAGCCTCGGAAGCCATGGCTCGTCGGCTGCTCGCCGCCGGCTTCGCTGAAAAAGATGTCATCGTTGCCGGCCCGAACGAGCGGAAAAAGAATCTTGTGGTCCGGTATCACGGTTCCGGCCAGAAAAAGCCCATCCTTTTCATCGGCCATTTGGACGTCGTCGAAGCCCGGCGTGAAGACTGGTCCGTGGATCCCTTTCAGTTCATCGAAAAGGATGGATTTTTCTACGGCCGCGGCACGCAAGACATGAAGGAAGGCGACGCGATCCTGGTCGAGACTTTTGTTCGCCTGAAGCGCGAAGGATTCGTGCCCGACCGCGATCTGATCCTTGCGCTTACCGCAGATGAGGAAGGCGGCGATTACAACGGCGTCGACTGGCTGGTGAAAGTGCACCGCGACTGGATCGACGCGGAGTTCTGCATCAATCTGGACGGCGGCGAATTCGAGAAGTTGAAAGGGAAGCGGGTTCTTGCGGGAATGCAGGCCAGCGAAAAGGTTTACGCGGACTTTCAATTTGAGACCAGAAATCCCGGGGGCCACAGTTCGGTACCCGGCGCGGAAAATGCCATTTACGAGCTATCGGCTGCGCTGCTGAAGGTGCAGTCCTATTCTTTTCCCGTTGAGATCAACGAAATCACGCGCAACTATTTTGCGCACGCGGCGACGCTCACCAGCGGCCAGCTTTCCGCGGACCTGCGCGGCGCGGCAAAAGAGACTCCCGATCCGGATTCCATCAAGCGGCTCTCGAACAATCCTTATTACAACTCGCTGCTGCACACCACCTGCGTTGCCACCATGCTGTCCGGCGGCCACGCGCCAAATGCACTTCCACAAATGGCGCGGGCCAACGTCAACTGCCGCATTTTCCCCGGCGAAGACCCGGAGCATGTCCGCAAATCGCTTGAGCGCGTCGTCGTGGATGCAAAAGTAAGCATCACTGCCGTCGCGCAAAAAACGGCGGACGGGCAACTCATCCCCATCGTCACGGTTCCACCCTCGCCGCTGCTCCCGGAAGTGACTGGCGCGCTCGATCGCACGCTCGCCACGATGTGGCCCGGCGTACCCATCGTCCCGACGATGTCCACCGGCGCGACTGATGGAAAATATCTGCGCATCGCCGGCATCCCCACATATGGGATCGCCTGCATGTTTTTCGATATGGAAGACCACCGCTCACACGGCAAAGACGAGCGCGTCGGCGTGCAGGATTTCTACGACGGCGTCGAGTTCGGTTACCGCTTTTTGACAATTATTTCGACCGCGTCCGCTAAACAATAGACGCAGGAGGGAATTTCACGTGCAAGAACTCAAGTGGCTTGAGGTATTACCCGAACAATCCCTTGAAGCAGGCATCAGGTTATTAAAGGAACTCGGATGGAATCTTCAGGTAAGGGAAATTGATGGCTTCTTTTTTGTAAACTCAGGGCATACTGTGCTCCTGAAGACCTCGACTCGTGAGTCCGTTGACGCCTTGTTGTACGGAATGGCGATTTCATTTTCGACTCTGCCAGAATCAGCCTTACACGCGGTTCGCAAATTTGCGAAAGAGTCTGCCGGGGAAATTTAGCGAATGGGGCGGGCTTAAAGTCGCTAGAGGGCTAATGGGCCAACACTTTTGCAGCAGTACTTGCGTAGGGATGCGATAATTGGCATACGTGCAGGAGGCTCACGATGGCGATGCGCTCTGAAAGTGTCATTGTCCAAGATCCGGATATCCACAGTGGCGAACCCGTTTTCCGAGGTACGCGCGTCCCCTTTCAAACGTTAGTAGATTATTTGGAAGGTGGAGAAACATTGGACGAATTCCTGGAACAATATCCTGGGGTAAGCCGGGAGCAGGCCATCGCCGCACTGGAAGAAGCGAAAGCGCTTGTCCTGGCGCGCTTTGGGAAATGAGAATCCTGGTTGATGAGTGCCTTCCAGTTGCTCTGAAAGAAACCCTTACTGCGCTGGGTCATGAGTGTGAAGCAGTGAGGAAAGCTGGATTTGGGGCCATGAAGAACGGCGAACTCCTCCGGATTGCCGAAGGCCGATGGGACGTGCTGCTACCCAGCGATCGAAATATCAAGTACCAACAAAACATGACGGGGCGGAATGTTTCTATTGTGATTCTTTGTGCAAAATCGAATCGTATGAAGGATCTATTGCCCCTCATGCCGGCGTGCGCACAAATTCCCGTCTCTATTCAGGCCGGCCACGTTGTCGAGGTTGGTCCACTTTAGGTACGCTGTGCCGAAATGGCGCTTCAAACCCGCCTAAACGCTTTCCCGTTTCTAAGCAATTCCTTATTAACATCACTGCTACGTAATCACTTGATGTCTAAAAAGAAACAGAAACTTATCCTCTCTAGAGGTATCCTTCCCGGCGAGGTCCATTTGTTCCGGTGCAAATGGCACCGAAGGAAGTGGCCATGATGAATGTGGATGCGTTTCAAATTGCTGCCAGGGAAGGCGGATTTGTTGCGGATATCGGGATGGGGGAGGGAACCGTGCAATGGCTGAGGAAAATACCACTGCCCATGGCCAGGAACACACACCAGCGAATGTGTATCGACACCATGACAAGCAGCGTGACCGTATATTGGGTGGAGGTTCCCGGTAGGCTGAATTCAAAAACGTTTCGTGACGTCCCTGCGTTGCAAGAATGGTTTCAACTTGAACCGCAGCCCATCGAACAGCGATGAAGAAAGCGGAGACGATTATTGCGCCATGCACCAGTATCGAGCGCCCTAATGGGCGCTTAGGCGAGTGTTGGGCGTCGTTCCCAGCGCGTGGTTGAACCGTCGCCTGAAACAAAAAAGCCCCCGGTTTCGGGGGCTTTTTTCAGGAATGGGAGAAAATTCTTACGGTTTGGTTGGGTCTGGCGCTTCGCCGGGTTTTGTGTCCTGCGGAGTCGTGGTGCTGGCGGCCACGGGTTTGCCCGCATCGGCGCCGTAACGCATCAGGTAAGGCATGAACGGCGTCACTTCGAACGGCATCTTCTCGCGTTCCGCCACCGTGCCGATGGGCTTGCTCTTGATGAGTTCCAGTTTGTCGTTCCACGGATCGATCTTCACGCGGCCGCCGATGGGCAGCGCCGCAATCTTCTGCGGATTCTGCTTCGGGTCGGAAGGCGCCGTGGATTTCAGGTCGTTGATCTGCGGCACGCGGTTGCCGAGGTGTCCGCTAATGAGGTTCGGAATTTCCTTCTGGCGGCCGTCGAGCGCTTGCAGGAAGAGCCCTGCGTTGGCCAACTGGCCCTTGTAAGGCGAGTTGTTCAGGATCTGGATAGCTTTCGCATTGGCCTGAGCTTCCTCGTCCGGAGTGCGTGAGAAACCAAAGTGGCGGAAAGTATCCTTATCCTCCACCAGCAACTGGTCGAAGAAGGCAAACTGTGAATCCAGGCGGTGGCCCAGCACCACGTGGCCCAGTTCATGCGCCAGCATCGTTGCCAGGCTGGCTTCGTCGGGCAGCACGTCAATCAAGCCGCGGCTCAGCACAATCGTGTGGCCCAGCGTGAACGATTCGAGAGTGGAGGTCATCAGCACGCGGCAGCGGACATCGGGCTCCACATCAATGTTGTTGGTCACTTCCAGGTTGTTGACGACGGTTTCGAGAACCTTGTCGACTTCGCCCTTTGGCGCCATCAGCCCAATGCGCTCCAGGCGGTCGGCGATGTTGTCTTCGGCCTGGCGGTCCCAGGAGCGTTGCGCCTGGATCGGTGTCAGGTCGTTGGCGGTCTTGGTATCGTCCTGCATCGGCGTTTCGACCAGGATCTTGCTCAACTCCTGCTCTTGCGAAGCGCCGCCGAGGTTATATCCCCACAGGCGGGTCTGCGCTTTGAAGTCGAGCTTCTTCGAAATCGCGTAGTGCAAATCCTTTTCTTCGCTATATATAAACGTCGGCATCCAGAGGCCCGGCTGCACGTTGGTGCGCCAGCTGTCAAAGTGGAAGTACCAGCTGGAGTGGCCGTTGCCGCTGTAGGCGCCGTTGAAGCGTACGATGTGATAATCCTGATCCTCCACCCAGATGCGTCCCAAGAAGCGCCCGCCGTTCTTTTTTTCCAGCGGCGTCACGTCGAACACCAGGCAGCGCACTTCGCCCAGGAATTCGCGGCGCACGTAGTCAAACTTGTAGTGCTGCCGGTCAAACCCGCTTGTGTCGATAAAGATCATCTGCAGGAAGCCGTCCGGCAGGAACTGCATCGCGAAGCTGAAGAAGTTGCCGATGGAGCCGAACACCTTCTTGCCCTTGCTGGAGGTTTCGGTCAAAGGCACCAGGCTGACACCTTTCGCGAAGTTCGCGCGGCCGAGAAAATATTTGTCGCCGGCGGGCACCTGGCCGAGTTCCTTGTCGGGTTTCAGGTTCTGGATGTAGGTCTCCACCAGCGGAGAGTAGCTGCGGATCTGGCCGTAGAGCTTCTGCTCGTTGGCGGTGATCTTATCCACCACCTGCTCCATCGTGCGTGGTTGATCCGCGTCGGGAGCCGGCGCGGCGGAGGCAATCGTGCCGGCATATGCGCCGAGAGCAAGCACGAGGATGTAATTCGACAACTTTCGCATGTTCATCTCCCCTTCACCCAAATCAATAAGCTAAACCAAATTCGATACGTACCCTGGCCGGAAAATCCACCGGCTGACCCTGTCGCAGCGCCGGCTTGAACTTGATCTGTTGCGCAGCCCGTACCGCAGCTTCGTCCAGCCCGTGACCCAGGCCGCTGATGACGCGGTTGATCTGCACGGTTCCATTTGCGAGGAACACCAGGTCCACAACCACGTTGCCTTCAATCTTGAGCGAGCGCCCTTCGGCGGTGTATTCCGGTTTGGGCTTTTCGAGAATCGTCGGAGCGTTATCCGCCGGGCCGCCGGCTTGCTGCTTTTTCTTCGGAGCTTCCGTGGTGTCGGCCGCGTTGGCAAAGCCTGTAGAAACGACCGAGCCCTTCTTGCCGCCCGCGGGAGGATTCGCCGTGCCATTGCCAAAACCGGTGCTGGCTACCGTGCCGCGGATTCCTTCCTTACCGCCGGTACCGTTGCCGTATCCTTCGCCGCCGGGCAACGCAGGAGAGCCGAGTCTCGCCACGTTCGTGGCGTGCTTCGGATCGCCCTTGCCGGCTACGCCGTTCGGGTCGCCGAATCCGCCGGTCTGAACTTTTTCCACGGGAGCGACCACCGTTGCCGGCGCCGCGCTTCCTGAACCAAGGTTGTTCACCTTAACGTCTTCTTTCGGACGCTTCGGCCCATTCTCTTTGACGTTTATCTTGACGTCATCAAACTTCGACGACAGGTCCACCTTTAGCTCGGCTTTTTCCACCTTATGCTCGACCGGCTTGGGTTTCGTGAGGTCTGCAAAAATGTGTGGCTGCTGAGGATTCAGCTTTGGCGGCTCAATAACCGGGACGGGTTTGGGAGTCGGCTTAGGAGCAACCGCCTTCACCTTCGGAGGCGGTGGCGGCGGAGGAGCAACCGGAATTTCGGTGATTGGCTGAGCGATGGCGGTGTACGAATACTGGATGGCGGTTTTCATCTGTTCCGGATAAAGCATGGGAACGATGATGAAGAATCCCAAAATGGTAAGCTGCACAGCGGCGCTGAATCCCACACGGCGCCAATTGGGTTTCGCTTCGGGCAAAAGGGCCAGGCGGGCGGGCACCTGCTTGGTTCCAATGTTCTGCTTCCAGGCTTCGGAGTTTGCGGACCGTGAGCGATTGGGGCTGAACCCCACGCCCAGCGGCCTGCTCGTTGGTGGATCTGCAATCATCGTGGCCATCCGCTCGCCGCCTCTTGCAAAATTCGTCCTGGACCTTCGACCCGATGCGTCGAAGTCTCGACCTTTCGAGTACAGAACGTGTGATTTACCAGTACGAGCGTACTGAGGGGGCGCGAGCCCTCGAATAGGACTTTCGTACTAAAGACGCGAAGTCGCTAATGCTAAAGCGAGTGCATCTCCACACGGGATTTCTGTATCTCGGACAAACCCTCCGAGACGAAATTCGTTGCAGGGCTGGGAGCGCAACGCACCATAGAATAACCCATTCGGGGCGGGACGAACCGGGGGAATTGCCAGGTGACCCCACTGGTCACTCCTTTAGGGTACCCTTTAGGATGCATCTTCGCCATAGGGCGTTGGTTCTTTGTTCGGCGCTCTAGGATGCTGAAAGAAGGAGTCTTAGACTCCCGGCAGGAGGATTGTGCCGCAGCCTCCCCAAGAAAACAAACCGTCGGTTGGGCCGGCGTCGTTGCTGACCGGTTGTGCGCCGCTGGTGGAGTTGCTCTATTCCCAGTCCGGCTCCGGCCGCTGGGGGCTCTCGCAAACGCAATTTGTCGGCGGGCTGGAGCGCAGCCTCTGCAAACGGTTTCAACAGGGCCCCCCCTCATCCGAACGACTTGAAGAGTATCTTCTTACGCTGCACGTGGAGGATTTGGCCTTGACCACGGCCTGCATAGAAGGCTCCGAAGCGGCCTGGGAGTATTTTGTGCAGGAATACCGCGGCTACCTGCGCGCCGCCGCCGGAGCGATCAGCAAGGCCAGCCGGTATCTTGCGAACCCGCAGGAGCTTGCCGATTCGCTGTTCTCCGATCTGTTCGGTCTGATGGACGGAAAACGCGGTGAGCGCTCCCTCTTCCGCTATTTTCACGGGCGAAGTTCGTTGAAGACGTGGCTGCGCACCGTACTTGCGCAACGCAACGTGGATATCATACGTTCGCAACGAAGAATGGAATCGCTCGATGCGAAGGACGGTGAAAAGCCCGCGTTGCCGCCCGAGCTCCTTCAGATGCAACCGCTCCAGGATCCCCATCGCCCGCATTACCTTTCCTGTTTTACCGCTACCTTGCAGTACTGCTTGCAACTCTTGGCCCCCGGCGACCGCGAGCGGTTGGAGCTTTATTATGTCCGGCAGCTGAAGTTGGCGGAGATTGGCCGCCAGCTTGGCGAACATGAATCCAGCGTCTCCCGCAACCTGGAGCGCATCCGGCAGGAATTGCGCGCGCTGGCCGAGCAGCACTTGCGCGATGCCTTTTCGTTGCGCGACGCGGAAATTCAACAGTGTTTTGAGTACGCCGCGGAAGACGCGCCCATCGATTTCCGGCAACTGTTTCCCGGGGCTAAGCGCGGTGCTTCGCCGGTAAGCCGAAAGGAACCAACGTGAAGCGCTGCAAGAAACGCCTTCGCCGACGTTCTAAGGAAGGAGAGCGCCATGCCGTTTGACGATCGCGATCCAAAATTCGAACGTGCGCTCGCTCAACATTTGCTTCGCGGCGCCGCGCAGGCGACGTGCCCGGACGCGGAGACGCTGGCCGCTTATCACGAACGGAATCTCTCGATCGATGAGATGGCCCGGTGGAAGGAGCACATCTCCGCTTGCGAGGTTTGCCAGGAGGCGCTGGCGCTGGTGGAAACGACCGAGAAGCAGCTTGCCGAGGATTGGGAAGATCGGCCGGTGCCGATGGTCGAATCGTTGTCCATGCCGGCAATACAGGCAGCGAATGCTTCCAAGCAAGCTGCTCAGGCCGCCGCATCTCCCGTCGCCATCCTTCGCCGCCGACCGGCGCTTTTGCGCTGGGCCATTCCGCTGGGCGCCGTCGCCGCAGGGGTTCTGATCTTCATCGGAATTTACGAACAGCGCGCGCAGAAAATAGCGCAGAACTCGGACACCGTGCTAGCCCGGAGAGAAGCTCCCGCAACTCCTGCCCCAATGCGCGATCAGCCGCAAAGTAAAGTGCAGGAGCCGGTTGAGTCCAAAGATCAGGAACTGGCAACTGCCGACAGGTCCGTGCAGAAAAAAGAAAAGGCAATTCTCGCTACCCCTTCGCCGCGGCCGGCCGAGGGTATAGGGTCGGGGGCGGGGGCAGGGATTGTGAATGGAAAGCTCGACGCTTCGTCAGCGAATAAGAAGGCGGCAGCGAAGCCCGCTCCTGCGCCAGAGATTTCGGGTGGATTCCAGGCGGGCGCCGGGGTCGGTCAGAACGCGCCCGTCCGTGCTGCTGCTCCGAGTGCTCCACCACCCCCTGCGCCGATGGGCTCTGGCGGCGTGGTGGGCGGTGTAGTGAGTCGACAGAAAGCCACTTCCGATGCAAAAACTGTTCCACCGTCAGTCTCGCAAACTGTAACTGTGCAAAACGAGACGGCGCCGTTGAACGGACGGAGCGACACCGACTCCCTGATGCTGAAGCAGGGCGTATCGAACGATCTGGCGGAATCCGCTGGCTCCCTCAACGGCTTGATCTTGACTCCGAACAACCGGGTCTTCTGGAAACTGCAGCCCGCGGGAACGGTTCAGCTGACGACCGACGGCGGCAAGGATTGGAAGTCGCTCGAAACCGGCGCCAACGAAGACCTGACGACGGGCTTCGCGCCTTCTTCGAATGTCTGCTGGATTGCCGGCAGGTCCGGAACGCTTTTGCTGACCAAGGATCGCGGCACGCACTGGAGCAGGATCAGCACTCCCATTGCCGGCGACCTGGGCGGTGTGCACGCCGCCGACGCCAAGCATGCATCTATCTGGGACTCGACTCGTCACACCAGCTATGAAACGTCCGACGGTGGCTCAACGTGGAAGCAAACCACCAGCCAATAATCAGCCTGCAAGAAACGTCGATGGCGCCGTTCTAAATACGAAGGCAAATTCAAAAGAGGTGAGGCAAAGATGAAGACTCCACGATTTCCGAAGAGTGCGGCGCGTCGATGGATGGCAGCCACGGCCGTGATTGCGCTGGCCGGCGCGGCCGCGTTTGTGCCGGAGTTTCACGCGGGAAAGAAGGCTGCCGGACAGGAGAAAGAGTCTAGCCGCGGCGCCGCTGGGGATCAGTCCACTACTTTAGCGGATCAAACCGATCTTGCGGTCACGGTCTACAATTCCAATATCGCGCTGGTCCGCGATGTCCGCGAATTGCACTTGCCGCGCGGAAATTTCCGGCTGAAGTTTATGGACATCGCCGCTACCGTCAATCCCGCCACGGTGCACTTTCGTTCGCTCACCGAACCGGACAAGGTCGGCGTGCTGGAACAGAACTACGAATACGATTTGCTGGAACCCGCGAAGCTGCTGAACAAATACGTCGGCAAGGAAGTCACGCTGGTGCGCAGCTACATGGACAACGGCACCACCAAGCACGAAGAGATCAAAGCAACGCTGCTGGCCAACAACAACGGCCCGGTCTGGAAAATTGGCAACGATATCGTCACCGGTGGCTACGGCGAAAGCTACCGCTTTCCGGAAGTGCCGGCGAACCTTTACGAGCGCCCGACGTTGTTGATGTCGCTGGAAAATTCCGGTTCGACGAAACAGAAGATCGAGTCTTCGTACCTGGCCGGGAATCTTTCGTGGAATGCGGATTATGTTTTGACTGTCGAACGCGACGACAAGGCCGCCGACCTTGACGGCTGGGTCACCGTCGTCAACAACAGCGGCACCGCTTTCCACAATGCCCGGCTGCAGCTGGTTGCCGGCGATCTGAATCGCCTGCCGCAGCGCGACCAGTATCGTGCCATGGAAGTAATGGCCAAGGCTGTCCCGGCTGCCTCTGGGGGCCAGTTCCAGCAGGAAAATTTCAGCGAGTATCATCTTTATTCGCTGGGGCGCCGCACTTCGGTCGAGGATAAGGAGACCAAGCAGATCAGCCTGCTGGAAGGAACCGGCGTGCCGGTGGAGAAGCTTTTTGTTGTGAACGGGCAGAATTTCTACTATCACAACGCGCAGAATCCCGGTTCACCGCTGAAGGATCCCGTCATGGTTTTCTACAAATTCAAGAATGAAGAGAAGGCCGGGCTGGGCGTTCCGCTCCCTGCTGGCAGTGTGCGTGTCTATCAGAAGGATTCCAAGGGCGGGCTGCTCTTTATTGGCGAGGATCACATTGACCACACGCCGAAGGATGAATTCCTGACCGTAAAAATCGGCAATGCTTTCGACGTGGTCAGCGAGCGCAAGCAGACGGACTACAAGAGCCTCGGTAGCCGTATGTGGGAGATGGAATTCGAAATCACCCTGCGCAATCACAAGGACACGCCGATCACGGTCCAGGTGAACGAACCGATCGGTGGGGATTGGGACATGCAGTCATCTTCGTACAAATTCACGAAGACTGCGGCCTTCGCGGCGCAGTTCGATGTCCCGGTGAAGGCCAACGGCACGTCGGTTCTGAAGTACCGCGTCCGGGCGAAGTGGTAGATCTCGTACGATGCTGAGGCGCGCTGCTGTGGAGACCAGGATGCGTAGACGGACAATTGTTGCTTCGGTGGCGTCTCTTTACTTGGCCGCGTTTGCGCTCGTGCTCTGTGGGGACGCGCAGGCACAGGCAAAGAACAGGGAGACGGCAGAGGTCTTCGGCGTTGTAAAAGGTGGTGACGGCACGCCCATCGTTGTGCATCTGCGTTCACTCGAAGAGAATCCAGTGCGGTATTACGACGGCTATGAAGAGAAGACAAAGAAGGACGGGAGCTTTCATTTCGCTGGGATCGAGCCAGGGCCGTACCAGGTTCAGACCGATGGGAGAGGCTTCACACTTTCTGTATCGGAGCCCTTTAGTTTGCATGCAGGCGAGATTCGGAAGAGCATCATCATTTCCGTCACGCCGAGTTTTTCCCTGTGCGGGCGAGTGACGGAGAATGGCTCGCCAAGAGCTGACACTTGGGTAAACGCCTATCGACTTAACTCGGAGTTCGGAACTCTCTCGCAGACGTTCTTGCCCCACCTCGGAGCGAATGGAAGGTTCCAGATCGCGGATGTGAGGCCGGGTACGTACTACCTGGCTGGCTATACAACTTACTATCCGGGTTCATTCAATTTCAACGGCGCGAAGGCGATCGTGGTGAGCGCCGGAACTCCCACTGGAACCAAAAGTGGGTGTGCGCTCGAAATTCCTCTGCAATACACCGGCTGCCATGCGACGAAAGTCTCTGGCCACATAACGTCCGTGCCGGACGATGACAAGGCGAGGTATAGGGTGCTCTTCCTCGCTACAAACATGGCGGGTGGGAGCATGCCCGCGATCATCGCAATGAATCTCAATCAACTCTACAGGCCGGGCGACAACTTTAGCGGCAGCGTGTGTGAGGGTAGCTACGATGTGGTTTTGAGCGACGAACAGCAAATCAACCCGTGGAGCGAGTTACCAACGCACAAGGTTGTCTTCGATACGAAGCATATCGAAGTAGGAAAGTCTGCGATCGAAGAAGTGCAACTGACGCCGCGAGCCATGGCCTCCATCTCAGGCGAGGTGCCAGGCATGACCCATAACGTGAGTTGCCCAGCAGGAGGGCCAAGAGCCCAAGTGAGCATTTTGCGCGAGGGGGATGGCGAGTTTCAATCCGCAGTCCTGGACGACAAAAACCGATTCATCTTTCACAATGTCGCCCCCGGAGAGTACACCGTTTATTTCGGACCTGTTGTAAGAGAGGCCTTCTATCTCGATTCGATCCTCGTGGATGGAAAACCAATCGAGGGACGAAAGTTCACGGTAGCCCAACCGCAGCCTATGAGTATGGTCATCCACATCAGCGGCGACATTTACCATGCGGCGGGGCATCTCTCTCCTGATGTGCGTCGGGAGCCACGTTGGGAGGTGGCGTGGACGCGGCCCAAAGGGAGCGTGGGGGGAAAGGTTTTAGGGGTGGGCATGGGTGATGTCACGCTAAAGCTGCGAGCGGCACGGTACAACTCGAACGCTTCCGCGGAATATACGGCTCGCGTAGGTACGGATGGCCAATTCCTATTCGACGCAATCGATCCCGGCGTTTACACGATGCGCGCCGAGGGCAGGGGCATCTTGACCACTGAGTACGGCGCGCGGCAAGCGGGGAAACGTGGTATGCCGATCGTGGTTGCGCGCGGCGCACATATCCACGGCTTGACACTGTCCCCGCCGAGACTGAGCGCGCTCTGCGGCAGGGTGACCAACCCGGAAGGCACGCCCCAAGCCGGCACCCGCATGCTTCTATCTCGGATCCAGACCGGTGGGTTTTATGGAAGCCCGTCCGAACCGCTCGAGGTGCGGACAGATACGGACGGACGATTTCGTTTCGAAGGGCTACCGCCCGGAGACTACGTTCCCGCTTCGCCGCTTGACGTGAACCGCGTCGTGTTCTTCTCACGGGACGGCACCTTGCGAACGGCCACTCCCGTGACCGTGCAAGCTGGCGAGGATGTGGGCTGCGGCTCGAATCCGGCGCTCGACCTGCGCGTGCCACCGAACTACAAAACAGAATATTCATTCCCAGGAAAGATACGGGGCGATCTTCCGGCAGCGATCGGCGACCGTTTTTGGGTACTGCTGCTCGATGCGCGTGCTCGTGGGGGCATGCGTCTCGTGCGTGTGGCGAAACCGGACGCTGAGCATCGCTTCTCCTTCGAAAACATCCCAGGCGGACAATTCATTATGGAATTGCACAGCGGTTACGGGCCGGAGCCGGAGATGTGGTCAGGGCCGTATGGCCCCGTCTCCCATCTCCTCGCTTCGCAGACAATTGATATTCAGGATGGGATGAAGGAAGCGGCCATCGAACCGATGCAGCTCCCTAACGTTACCGGCGCCGTTCATTTTAAGCATGTGCCGGAGGAATGGAAGAACAATTTCGACATCAAGCAGCAGAGAATCACGCTGGTACCGCGGGATCGCACACAGCCATTTTCCGCCCTGCTATCCGCGGATGGGAGCTTCAGCATCGGCCCAGAAGACATCGGAGACTACGAGGTGAATCTCGATTTACGCGCCCCATTGTACATTCAGTCGGTGCGGCTGAACGGACGCGAAATCAAGGGGCGCTATTTCCACGTTGCGGCAGCGGTTTCGGCAAATCTCGAGGTAGAAGTAAGCGGCGATTCGGGACAAGTGAACTCGCGCCTTGTTCCTGATGGTTCGCTACCGATTGCCGAGCCTTCCATGGACGAGGCGTGCAGGAAGTCGATTTACCCGGAGCCTGCGGTTGTGCTTTTCCCCGATCCGCTGTTCGATAATGCAACAGAAGGCAAGAAGCAGAAAGTAGATTCTAATTTTCAACCACGTCTGTTCCGCAGCACGGGATACGGAAGCCCAGACAATCCGACCCTGCAAGTACAATCCGTGCCACCGGGACATTATCGTGCCTTGGCAATCGAGGGTCCGGGCATTACGATCTCGCCTTTTGGAAGGCCAGGCGATCCTCCCGGCTTAGTGGAAAAAATGTGGAGTGCTTTCGCGGCATTGGGTAAGCCCGTTACGGTGCAAGCGGGAGGCACGCTCGAGCTAACGCTTCCTAACAAGACCATTGAGGCACAACGAATGGCGGCAAAACTCGGTATCTCGTTGGAGCGCGGTCTGCTCGACTGGTAGAATTAGGTATCCGCCTAATGCTTCACATCCTAGTGAGTATCGTCCACTATTGCGTCGGCTTCGATTTCGAGCAGGATTTCGGGTGCGATCAGGCGGCTTACTTCTACCATTGAGGTTGCTGGGCGAATCTCTCCAAAAAATTCACCGTGGGCCTTTCCGATCTTTTCCCACTCGGTGATGTTGGTTACGAAAATGCGCGTGCGGACCACGTCTTTCAGTCCGGCTCCGGCGCGTGCCAGGGCGGCCTCTAGATTCTTGATGATCTGTACGGTCTGCGCGTAGGTGTCGCCAATGCCGACGATTTTTCCGTCCGCGTCCGTTGCTGTCGTGCCGGAAACGCTGATGTGATTGCCGATGCGCACGGCGCGCGAGTAGCCGACGATCGGCTCCCATTTGGTTCCCGTTGCAATGTTCTGGCGTGGCATTCTGGTCCTCTCCGGCAGGCGGAATAGCGAATCGTCGCTGGCCCGCATGCTAAACTTGTTAGAAGTATGGCACACGCAGGCCGCGCTTTGGCCCGCTGCCGGAAGACCAACCTATGCGCTGCAATAATATTCTGGAGGCGGTGGGACGTATCCCGCTGATCCGGCTGAACCGCATCAATCAGGGCCTGAAGCCGCAGATGTGGATCAAGGCGGAGATGCTGAATCCCGGCGGCTCTGTGAAAGACCGCATCGGCATTACGATGATTGATGAAGCCGAGAAAAAAGGGTTGTTGAAGCCCGGCGGCACGATCGTCGAAGGCACCTCCGGCAACACAGGAATGGGACTCGCTCTCGTCGCAGCGGTTCGCGGATATAAGTGCGTCTTCACCACCACCGACAAGCAGTCTAAGGAAAAAGTGGATTTACTGAAGGCGCTGGGCGCCGAAGTGATCGTTTGCCCCACCGCCGTCGAGCCGGAAGACCCGCGCAGCTATTACAGCGTGGCGAAAAAGCTGGCGCGGGAAATCCCCAACGCGTATTACCCGAATCAGTACGACAATCCGTGCAATCCCGAGGCGCATTACAAAACCACCGGCCCGGAGATCTGGGAAGACACCGAAGGCAAGATCACGCACTTCGTTTGCGGCATGGGCACCGGAGGCACCATCAGCGGCGTGGGCAAATTCCTGAAGGAAAAAAATCCCAACGTCAAAATTGTCGGCGTCGATCCTGAGGGCTCGCTCTATTTCGATTTTCACAAAACCGGGAAAATTGCCAAGGCCCGTACTTACGTCGTTGAAGGCATCGGCGAGGATTTCTTTCCAACCACGATGCATATGGACATTCTGGACGACGTGATTCAGGTGAACGATGAAGAGTGCTTCGTTGTCGCCCGGCGTCTGGCCAAGCAAGAAGGCATTTTCACCGGCGGCTCTGGAGGCGGTTGCTTAAGCGGGGCCCTGCGTTTGGCAAAGGATCTTGGGCCGCAGGATTTCGTCGTCGCGCTTCTGCCAGATACCGGCATGCGCTATCTCAGCAAAGTGTACAACGACGAGTGGATGCGCGAGCGCGGCTACGTGGAATCGAGCGTGCCCATTACCGCGGCGGAAGTGGTCAACGCCAAGCGGCAGTCCGGCAAGGTGCGCGAACTGGTGATCGCGCGACCCTATCAGACCGTTTTCCACGCGTTGAAAACCATGCAGGAACAGGACATCTCGCAAATTCCGGTCTTCGAAGAAAATCTGCCCATCGGCACCATTTATGAAGACCAGATTCTGACCCTGGCGCTGCAGGGCAAGGACCTGCGCAAACTGGTGGTGCGCGAAGTGATGAGCAAACCGCTGCCCCGCATCCCGGGTTCTTCGCCGGTGGAGCGCGTTACCTACATGCTCAGCCACGAAAATCCGGCCGTGTTCGTGGAAATGGACGAAACGAAGTTCGAAATCCTCACCAAGTACGACCTCATGAGCACAGTCGCGGGTCTCATGGAACAGAAACGCTAAGGAGAAGGTGTGCCCGGAACTCTTCCAGGAATTTTGGGTGTGGCCGCATTTGGCGGGATCAAGTTTGTCGGCTACTCACTTGCCCTTTCGGGCCTGAAGAAATTTGAGCCGGCCATCACATCGTCGGCGACTAAAATCGCCGCGGTCCGAACGGGATTGGGTTTCGTTCTTGGTCCGATTGCTTCCATCTCCTTTGTTTTTCTGAGCAGTTTCTTGTTTTTGCACCTTGGAGGGTCGCCGGGTTCGTCGAATTCGAACCCGCCGATGTTCTATCTTTACGGAATATTATTCGTTGTGCGGATCTTCGTGTGGGCGCTCGTGCTTTTTCTTTTCACCCGGAGAACGCCCCTCCCTGGGTCCAGTCTGTGGCTCTACTCACTTCTCGGCGCGATTGTTTCCAGCCTGCTGGACTGGCCGGGATACGCTTTGGCGATTGCGGCCCCGGGGAAAATATCATTTTGCTGATTTCGAATGACGCGCCAAAGATCAAATGAAAATATCTGACTTCAACGATCGGCTGAAGGATTCCATCCTTATCGCGGATGGCGCCATGGGCTCCATGCTTTATGAAGCTGTGGGATCGGTGCGCTGCTTCGATGAGTTGAACGCCACGGAACCCGAAGCCGTGTTTCGCGTTCACCAGGCTTATATCGAAGCCGGCGCGCAGATTATTGAAACCAACACGTTCGGAGCGAACCGCTTCAAGTTGGCGCCTCTGGGGCTTGGCGACGAAGTCCAGCGCCTGAACAGCCGAGGCGTCAAAGTGGCCCGTGAAGCGCGCGAGGCGGCTTCACGCGAAATTTTGATTGCCGGTTCGATGGGCCCGCTTGGCATTGGCGTTCAGGCGCGCCATCCTGAGCCGGATCAGATTCGCGCGATTTTTCACGAACAGGCGATGGCGCTGGAAGAGCGCGGCGTGGATCTCTTCATCCTTGAAACATTTTCCTACGTTGAGGAAATCCTGCTGGCCATCGAAGCGATTCGCTCGTTTTCCAGTCTTCCGATCGTCGCGCAACTGACGTATTCCGAAGAGGGCACGACGTTCGGCGATGTCCGCCCGTTTCTGGCCGCCTCGCTCCTCAAGGACAAAAACGTCCAGGTAATCGGCGCGAATTGCACGCTGGGGCCGCAGTCGCTGCTGCCCATTTTGCAGGAGCTCTCGAATACGCAGAGTTGCTGTATCAGCGGCATGCCCAACGCCGGATTCCCCAAGCGCGAAGGCGACCGCATCGTGTATCCGAAGTCCTCACCGCAATATTTCGCCGAATTCGCCCGCGAAGCCGCGGGGCTTGGCGTGCGCATCTTGGGCGGATGTTGCGGCACGACGCCCGCCCATATCCGTGCCATGGCCGAAGCGGTGAAATCCTTGCGCCCGGCAAAGGCGCATTCTTCGGTAACAGTCGTGGCAGCGGCGCAGCCTGCCGTGCCGGCTCAAGCTCGCGATCCCGAAAGCAAATTCTGGAAACGGCTTGAGAAAAAAGAATTCACCGTGTGCGTGGAAATCGATCCGCCCAAAGGCATCTCGCTCGACCGCATCTATGAGCAAGTGGATCGCGTGATGGCCTCGAAGAAGGTGGACGCGATCGACATCAACAGCGGCGCGATGGCCCGCGTAGGCATGGACGCGATGGTCGTGGCCGGCGCCCTGGAAGCGCGCGGCGTGGAAACGGTGCCTCACCTCACGACGCGCGACCAGAACATCATTGGCTTGCAGGCAATGTTGCTCGGCGCGTGGACGGTCGGCGGCGTGCGCAATGTTCTTGCGATTACCGGTGATCCGCCGTCGGTTGGCGACTATCCGGAAACCAGCGGAGTTTACGAAGTCGATTCCGTCGGCCTGGTGAAAATTCTTCACCGCCTGAATCAGGGCACGGACTGGGCGGGGAAAACGCTCGGAGGGCAAACCAATTTCACCATCGGCGTTGCGGTGAATCCGGTGGCGGACGATCTCGACGCGGAAATCGCGCGCTTTCACGCCAAGGTCGAAGCGGGCGCGCACTTTGCCATGACGCAGCCGCTCTTCGATCCTGAGCACTGGCACGCGTTTCTGAAAAAACTCGGCGGCAAAGTGCCCATTCCCGTGCTCATCGGCATCTGGCCGCTGAACAGCTACAAGCAGGCCTTACGCTTGAACAACGAAGTCCCCGGCATCGTCATCCCGGAGCCGCTGCTGAAGTCCATGGAAGCCGCGGGAGCCGCTGCGCGCGATCGCGGCTTTGAAGTCGCGCGCGAAATGCTGGCCTGGGCGCGCACGGAATTGGCCGGTGCGTACCTGATTCCGCCTTTCAAGCGTTACGAAGAAATTCTTGAAATTCTTTAGGCCCGGCTCGAAATTACTTCTGTGAGCGTCAAGTGGCGTGTGCTTCGGCTGCCGGAGGCGTAGTCGTTTGCCGGTTCACCACCCGGCGGAAGATGGGCAAGAGCACGAGATAAATCAGGCCAACCGCAAACGGGGCAAGGATTGCCCAGACCACAACCGCGTGCCACGTGGTGTCCCACAAGAACTTGATCGCACCCCAAAAATTCGCGTGCACCATGGAAACGATCTGTGAAATGGAAAGCGGTAAGTGCGGCGCGCGAAAAAGCTTTTCGCCCAAGCGGAAGAAAGGCAGCAGCAAAGCGACCTGTGCTGGGTACAGGAAATAATTCACCGCTTGCATCGCTGGGAGATTCAACCCGAGTGCCAGGCCGGTCAGTCCGCACAACCACACGCTCCAGCCGAACGCGGGTATCACTGCGAGAGCGGCGCTTAAGGCCAGGCTCAGCGCAAGTTTCTCTGGCGTTACGCCTTGCCGCAGCAATTTCACCAGCGGTTTTATTACCCGGCGTTGTAGAAAATTCTCCGTCACGCGATTTTTCCCGGCTTCAGTACTCCCAATCACATCATTAATGTCTCAGTAAAGAACTGCAACGAAAAGGAAGGCGAGACCGCGAGAATAGCCTTGGCCAGTTCCAATAAAAATGGGAGCACTTTCATTGCCAGAGATGTTTCTATCTACGACCACGGCAATGAAAATACGATAAATCCAGGATTATTATTTTGTTTCAGGCGGGCTCTGCGTCGTGTGGTCGTGAACGATGCGCCAGCCTTCCGGGAATCTCTGTAATACAAGTGTGAAGATTCCGCCGATATCGCCAACTTGCCGTTGCAGGTGCCATTTTCCCAGAACGAGTGCCGCGTCCGGGCCAAGCTGGCGGACTTCAAGCTCCGAAAAATCCAACGTACCCATTGCGGCTTTGTCGGCGTAGTTCTTTTCGTAGCGGGCCAGCACGGGTTCCCAACCGCGCGTGAATCCACGAGTCCCCGCGAAAGTCAGTTCGGGCGAGTTCCAATAGCCCGCCATAAAGCCGCGGATATTGCCCTTGTTCCAGTCATTTTGCTGGCTGGTCAGCACCGCTACGATGGCGGCACGATCTGCTTCCTTCAGCGCTTCAGCGGCGGGCTTGCCTGAGGCGGCCAGGATGAGCGCCCCCAAAAGGGAGGCAAAAACTACGCAGGAAACCGCCGATTTCATGGTCATAAGGACTCCTCTAACTGCTTGCATTAGAATAGGATAGGAGGGGATAGGGGAGCAAGGGCTGGTTTCTTGGCCGAGCCCGCCGGCGAAAGGACTACTCCGGTAGTACTTGGGAGCTATTGGGGTAATAGGGCGCGGCAGCAATAATCGCAGGTGAGGAAAGCAATGTTCTCCGCAGCTCTACTATCGATCGCGGTCGTGGCCATGGGGCAGTTTGCCCTGTACTACTGGCGCGCCGTGTTCACCGGGATGGCCAGCCTGCCGATTTCCAGCCGGGTGCTGGAAGCGGCGCAGGTGCAGGAAGCGTCCATCTGCGGGAACGACTTTGAAAAATTTGCCAGCCTGCTGACCCTCACCCCCGAACTGAAGGAAACCCAGAGCGGGCTGCGCATGGTAAAGGCCTACTACTCCGTGGTCCAGCACGCCCAGAAAGTTTTCGCCAGCTTCTCTCCGATGATGGCCGGCTGGGCCGAAAAAGAGCGCATGCTGTGCGCGCGCATTGCCGCGGTACACATTGACCGGCGCCTGGAAGCAAATCTGGTTCAGGCTGCAGCGATCCGTTCCATCTAGTTTCATTCTCACCATATTTTCAAACCGGACATTCAGGCAACGAGATTAGTACGCCCAGCGGACCAGGGTGGCGCCGGAGGTGAAGCCTGCGCCGACGGCGGCGAGTAGGACTAAGTCGCCCTTCTTGAGTTTCTTTTCGTCGAGGGCGGTTTGCATGGCCAGCGGGATCGTGCCTGCGGTGGTGTTGCCGTAGTTTTCGATGTTGATGATCACCTTGTCGAGCGGCATGCCGAGGCGCTCGGCGGTGGCGGTGATGATGCGGCGGTTGGCCTGGTGGGCGATGAAGCAGTCCACGTCCTTGCCGGTGAGGCCGTTTTTCTCGAGGACGCGTTCGGTCATTTCCGCCATTTTCTTTACCGCGTATTTGAAAACGTTTTTACCGTCCTGGTGGATGTAGTGCATTTTCTTGTCCACGGTTTCGTGCGAAGCGGGATTCAGGCTGCCGCCGCCGGGCATATAGAGGAACTGGCCGCCTATGCCTTCGATCTGCGCGACGTGGTCGATGATGCCCGCTTCGCCTTCAGCGGCGGGTTCGAGCAGAACGGCTCCCGCGCCATCGCCGAAGATGATGCAGACGGCGCGATCGGTGAAGTCGGTCATGGAAGAGTTGACGTCCGACCCGATCACCAGAACTTTTTTGTATTGGCCGGACTCGATGAACTTTGTGCCGACGTTCAGCGAATAGAGAAATCCGGAACAGCCCGCGGAAACGTCGAAGCCCCAGGTGTTGGTCATGCCCAGCTTGTGCTGCACCAGGCAGGCGGTGGAGGGATACATCATGTCCGGCGTGACGGTGCCGACGACGATCAGGTCCACGGACTGGAGATCGAAGGGATGCTTGCACTGCAGCTTTTTCACGGCTTCGACGGCCAGGTCGCTGGCGGCCACGCCCTTGTCGGCCAGGTGACGTTCGCGGATGCCGACGCGCTCCATGATCCATTCGTTGGTGGTGTCCACCATTTTTTCCAGATCGGCGTTGGTCAGGAGGCGCGGGGGAACGTAACCGGCTACACCCGTGATTTTTGCGGCGATGCGGCGAGGCATGTCTCTCCTTGCGGAAATCTGGCAGCAAGCGGGAAAGATTGATTGTAAGCGATGGGGTTTGCCGGAAACAAGCGCGCGCGGATTGTTTGGGTCATTTTGCCGCCGCTGGGGGAAGAATTTCGTAGCGCCAGGTGATGGCGGCTGTTTTTTTCAGCATGGCGGCGACGGAGCAATATTTTTCCTCGGTCAGGGAGATGGCGTGCTGGACGGCGGCTTCGTCGAGCGTGCCGCGGAGGCGGAAGAGGACTTCCAGCTTGGTCCAGACGGTGGGCGGCTCGGCGGCGCGTTCGCCGGAGCAGAGGACTTCCAGCGACTCCAGCTTCTGGCGCTTTTTTTCGAGGATGATCACCATGTCCGTGGCGGTGCAGGCACCGAGCGACATCAGCACCATCTCCATCGCGCCGGGAGCCTTGTTGGATTCGCGGTCGGAATCGAATGGAACGGAGTGGCCCGACGGGCTGACGGCGAGGAATTTCTGTTCGCCGGTCCATTGAATGGAGGCTGTTTGCATGGGGTCCTTCCTGTGGTGGTGAAGTGCCGTGAGCTTTGATGCGGCTGCGTGAGTAGGGTAACAGAAGAGGGGGGAGGAAGCTGGCAGCCGACAGTCTACAGACGACAGCTCGGATTGGTATGACCAGTCTGGGGTACCCCCCTGTTTTTGCGTAAGAGACGTAGTGAAAGGACTTAGGGGAGAGCTTTGAGGCGGCAGCCGACGGTCTACGGCCGAAAGTTTGGCGAGAAGAGACGGATGGCGAGGGGACCGCGGGAAGGAAAATGGAAATTCGAAAATGGGCGGGGAGGGGAGCGTGCGGACGAGTTGAGACCCAAGTGTCACAAAATATTTTAGCACGGGCATGGTAACTCTGTCAATAGTTAATTGTGTGGTATACAATTCGAATGGTTCAGCGTTCGAACGGGGAAGTAATCAGTAATCAGCGATCAGTAATCAGAAGGCGAACAAGCAGAGCACCCCAAGACCCAGGTGCCAAAAACCGGGACCTGGGGCACCCTTCGCGTTATTTTGATTTGGACGTGGACGAAAGTTGCCTTGTCCAGTTGAGGGGAGATTGCCGTTTCCAAAAGTCGGGCATCCGGGCCACCCGCCAAAAGAGAATCAGTCCCTTTGACGCTCATTTCTTATTTTGTATTGCGCAATCGTCGGGCCTAGACCTGCAAAAGCTCTGCACATAACTAAGTAATTCATCTTTTGCTTGGGTAAGTTTCTCGTCCGTCGTTCCGTTAATGAAGCGGTTGCTAATATTTGTAGCGATGAACTCTGTCCCTTCAAGGCCCCCGTTCACAATAGTTTCAGCTTCTATAAGTTCTATGTTCAGCGCCGAATCTATAAAAGGGTAGTAAGTGATGCCACTTGAGCATGTGAATCCTAATTGGCGATTCGATGTACTCGTGGCTTCTATGCACATGAGGCTAAGCAGCATGTCCACATCGGAGGCTTTTGAGACAACAGCGTAGCGGTCCGTAGAGTTTATTTTAGCTTGAACTGCTTCTAGTAATTCCGACGCATATTTTTTGTTGCTAATATCAACTGTGACTCGCACTTTGATCTTTCCGTTCGTTGAAATCGAGAATGCCGACAGCAAGAAAAGGGCTAGGATGGTCTGTCGCATATCGCCTCCGCACGCACTGAGTTGAAACCCACCGCCTCGACTATCCGCCAGTCAACTTACAAAGGTTGACTCCACTTCCGTCCGGGTTCCCGTTCGGTGTGTATAAAACACCAGTTCCACCGCTGTAGACAATCTGCCCACGACGATCAAGAATGCTTACGTCGGCAATGCCAAAGAGCACTTGGTAATCGGCTTCTTCTCTTTTGACGGTTGTATGCCAGTGAGGACAAACCGGGCGTTTGCCCCATTCTCTTGCCAACAGAAGAACCTCTTCCGGTTTTTCGGTGCGGGTGTCATAACCAAAATAAATCAACTTCATCTTTGGCTGCTCCTGTTCGCAGCCCACGAGAAAAACAGCCAGCACGAATATAGAAAATACACGCATCAGTTATGAGCCGCCCTTTTTCCGTTTCGAACTCTTCCATTTGGACATGACCAGTTCATAGTTCGCTGCTTCCTTCTGATGGCTACGAGAGAAGTCGTCCCACACTTTCCCCTCGACAAGTCGGCGTGTGAACTCAGAGCCGCCCATCTCTGCTAGTAGCATATTCTGTTTCGCAATCAGATAGCCGTGCACTACTCCGGCGTCGAAAATTTGCTCTTCGGTCAGCATGAGAATTCTCCAAATTAAGCGACCCGTCAGATTATTTATGCTTTCCGCGCTCTTGCGGAGTTTCACACTCTCCAGAAGTAAGCCAGCGTCTTTCATCCTTGGTTATCTGCAAAGTCGAAATCGGAGGACCAACCCTGCCTTTTGCATTTGCTATCTCTGACTGTACAAGACCGTATGCAGTATCGGCTGGAGAGGGGAACTGCATTCCAGTTTTTCTTGACTTCTCTATAATTGTATTTTGTCCAATATAGTTAACATACATCAGGTCGGGTCTCGGGCAATCTCCGGGGCAGAAGCCCTTCTTTGCGGTTATGGAGACCGTCCCGTCCTGCTTTACGTGAGTCAAATAGTTGGTCTCAACCACTTTCGGTACGTTGTTTTCAATAGTGATGAAAAATGTTTCGAGAGCGATTTTCCTGAATTGAGCAAACTTGTCTGGAGCTTGGTCTTTCATGAGTTGCAATATGTGAGTGAGTCTTGGGATGACTGCATCTGTGAATGCTTGTTCCCTAGACTTGAAAGTTTGTTCTTTGTTCCACGCTTCGACAGCCAAGTCTTCCGCAGAAAAGTTGAGACCCGGATGTACTGATAAACCTGCGGAAGCGAAGGCGCTTTTTCTTCCTAGTAGAGTTATCTTGCATACCTTGGCAGGCGTCACCGTGTTGCCCTCATTGTCAAGCTGAAGGCTATCCGCAGCAATAACGACGACCTCCGATGTGCGGGCGACTACCACGGAAGTCCGACAGTAAGCACTCCCCGAACCAAAAAGTAAAAAGAAAAACAGCACGCAAGGTAGCAACCGTTGGACCTTGGAAATGGACGCTTTCACAGTAAGCCACTATATTGAAGAAACAACCGGAAATGCAACGCCGGGTGCCCCAGGTTCCGCTGTTTGGTACCTGGGTCTTGGAGTCGGCTTTTAACTCTTGACTTTCAACTGGCGGGTAATGCTCATTCTGTTTACGGCAGAAGGGGTGACAGCCCTAGCAAAAACCGCAGCCACTGCACCAGCATCTTGGTTGGTAAGAATTACAGTGCCGAACGAAATACCGGTGCGAACCTTCGTACCGGAACTACGCACCAGAAAAACCGCTCCTGTGCCAAGCTCCTCCACGCTTGCGACTTAGCTGTTTTGGTGTGCGACATGCTCCTAAAGGAAGTGCGGGAGGAGCATATGGAAAGCGAACTTTTCTACAAAACGGCGTTTTGCACGGAATATGAAAGGCTCTTATTCGCTTGCGTGCAGTCGCTGGACACCTGGAAAAACCGCCGCGAAGAGATCGCCAACTCCGTTTTGAGGAAGTGGGAAGCGGGCGATGAACTATTGCGCTTGCAGGCGGATTATGCCAAAGCATACTCGCGCCTGGAAAAGCACATAGACAACTGCGCGCTGTGCCACTTCGTCTCAAAAATCGGTGGGCGCAATTACGCGAGCCTCTCGACCGCGGTCATAGATAAGAAACATTCGGCTTGAAGAATTCGGGGACAGGCGGGACGTTGCCATCGGATTTATCAAGTTACTGAGGCAAGAAAACTTTCTGTCTGCCCCAGCCTTCGTGGCGCCGAATCAGAACCTGCCTACTGTAAAAAAAACGTTAAAAACTGCACCCTTGAGAACCGCAAGGGTGTGGCACCCAAATTCGTCTTGGCGCTTCATGGGTGCGCTGCCTGCTTAGGTGTCGCGCCTCCGGCGCTTGCGTTTATTTTGGCGTTCGTACCCAGCCCTTACGGGCTGGGCTAAGTTCTGGCACGCCTCCGGCGTTTCTCGAGGTGGCAAAGAGAACGTCAAAACCCGCACCCTTGAGAACCGCAAGGGTGTGGCACCCAAATTCGTCTTGGCGCTTCATGGGTGCGCTGGTCGCTTAGGTGTCGCGCCTCTGGCGCCTGCGTTTATTTTGGCGTTCGTACCCAGCCCTTACGGGCTGGGCTAAGTTCTGGCACGCCTCCGGCGTTTTTCGAGGCGGAAAAGAGAACGTCAAAACCCGCACCCTTGAAAAGCACAAGGGTGCGGCACCCAAATTCGTCTTAACACTTCACGGGTGCGCTGCTCGCCTTTGCGATCGAGTCGAGTGGGACTTTATTTGTTGCCACGGTCCCTCCACTTCATGGCCGACGTTCGCGCGGCGCGAACGAAAGAGAAAGTCGGCCATTCCGGTCGGGATGACAGAATTGGGAGGTTGGAGAGAACCCGCACTCTTGAAAAGCGCAAGGGTGCGGCACCCAAATTCGTCTTGGCGCTTCATGGGTGCGTTGGCTCACCTCTGCGATCGAGTGGGGTGGAACATTATGTGTTGCCATGGTCCCTCCACTTCATGGCCGACGTTCGCGCGGCGCGAACGAAAGAGAATGTCGGCCATTCCGGTCCCTTCGACTTCGCTCAGGGCAGGCGGGATGACAGCGGGGAAAAAAGCAAGAGCGGGCCGGGCGAGCCCGGCCCCTACAGATGGAAGTGCGGAGAGGAGGTACGAATCCAAAAAAGTATGACGCGATGCGCGTCATACTAACGTGATTTGTCGTGACAAATTGTTTACATGGGATTTTGGAACGGGGTTAGGGGGCGTCCCATCTAACAGTTTGTGTGATGTGTTGAGGATGATTGTTGAAACGGTGCTGAAACCGGCCTGAAGATGGCAAATAATTTGGTGCCGGATAAACGCGGCAACGGCGGTTCTGGATGGCGCGCGCTGTCGGAGCCGCCGCTGTTGCTTATGCTATGACAGTGGCCCTTACGACTCCGTCGGAAAACACATTCCGCAGATTCTTCCGTCTTAGAGAGGGTGGGAGGATCCAAGCAAATCGAGTGACTACAGGATTCCGGAGCTGACGTAATCAACAATAGATAGGTTTGCAGTGGCGACGCCGAATGCGGTGCTCTTTATTTTCGGCGCCTTAGTGGAATTGTGTCCTGGGCCTGAACTGGATTGCCTGGGACGAAGAGCGGGCCGGGCGAGCCCGGCCCCTACAAATGGAAGCCAAAAAAAGTAGCCGACTCGCGGCTACTTGCACGGGAATGCAAAACAATGCGCCCATTGGTGAAGTGAGTGGGACTTCCATAGGTTTTTTATCAAATGCGTCGAAGGGGGAGACATGCATCGTTGGGAGAAAATTGTTCTGTTTGCCGGGATCAGCCTGGCGGTTGCGGGCTGCCCGAAAGGCAGGACGAACTTCAACCAGGGGCAGAAAGCCCAAAACCTGCAGGACTACGACGCGGCATATGAGTATTACCAGAAGGCCTTAAAGAGCGAACCCGAGAACACGGAATACAAGATCAAGTTCGATCAGGCGCGTTTTGGCGCCGGCGAAGCACACACAAAGAAGGGGCTGAAACTCCTCGAACAGGGCGACCTGGAAAACGCTGCCAGCGAGTTTCGGAGGGCGGCCGTCATGGACCCGTCGAGCGTCGCGGCCGAGCAGGAACTGCGAAAGACCGTTGAGATGATCGACGAGAGGGAGCGTGCGGCAAATGCGGCTTCCGAGCCTCCACCGGATAACGACGAGGCGGAGCTGGCTTCCGCTCCTCCGCAGCTCAAGCCGCTCTCGCGAGCGCCCATCAATTTAAAAATGAGCAATGACGCGAAGGTGGTGTTCGACACAATCGGCAAGCTTGCGGGGCTGACGGTGATTTACGATCCCGATTTTCCAGCACGGCGAATTTCGGTGGAACTGAATGACGTGACTCTGGAACAGGCTCTGGACATCGTGTGCATCGAGAGCAAGGCTTTTTCGATGCCCATCTCCGAGAACATTATCCTGGTGATTCCCGACCAGGTGCAAAAGCGCCGCGATTATGAAGAGGAGTTCATGCGCACGTTCTATCTTTCCAATACGGCGCAAGCGCAGGACCTGACTGAAATTGTCACCGGATTGCGCCAACTTCTGGATCTGAAGCGCATCCAGCAATTGAACGCGCAGAATGCTATCGTGATTCGCGCAACGCCAGACCAATTGGCGCTTGCAGAGAAATTCATCAAGGATATCGACAAAGCCAAGTCGGAAGTCATTATTCAAGTGGAAGTGTTGGAGGCGCGCACCGATCGCATGCGAGACCTGGGCATTTTGCCGGGACAATCGGCCAGCATCGCCATCAATCCCAATTCGACTACCAACAACAACACCAATACCAGCGGATCCAGCACTTCCACTAACACGACTCCAGGCACGGTGACGCTGAGCCAGCTGACACACCTGAATCAGAATGATCTTGTGCTTACGCTTCCCAGCGCCACCGCGAATTTTCTGCTGACCGATTCCACTACGCGGGTTATTCAAAACCCGGAAGTTCGTTCGCTGGAAGGGCAGCCGGCAAAGTTGAATATCGGAGACCGCGTTCCCGTGGCAACCGGAAGCTTTCAGGCTGGAGTCGGTGTGGGGGCGACTGGTGGCGCGGGCTTCGTGAATCCTCTTGTCAACACGCAATTCCAGTACATCGATGTTGGTGTGAACGTCGAGGTTACTCCGCGTGTTCATCCAAATCGGGACGTCAGTTTGAAGTTGCAAGTGGAAGTATCCTCCGTCTCTAACAATGTCACGATCGGGGGTATCCAGCAGCCTGTAATCAGCCAGCGGAAAATTGCGCATGAAATTCGCTTGAAGGAAGGCGAATCGAGCATGCTTGCCGGCTTGATCACGAAGTCGGACATGAAAACGCTGAATGGATGGCCGGGCCTGGCGCATATTCCCATCCTTAAGCACCTGTTCTCTGACGACAATCGAAACTCCGATGATGACGAGATCCTGATGATCTTGACGCCGCATATTGTGCGCATGCCGGAATGGACGAAGGCTAATTTGAAGGCGTCGTATGCGGGTTCGGAGACGAATGTTCAGACCAAGCGGGCGAGCGAAATGCGGGCGCCTCAGCAGCAGCCACCAGCGGCTGCTAAGCCGACGAATGTACAAGTAGCCGCCGCCGAGACCAATGCACAGGCTCCGCTGAATTCGGATCCATCCGGAAAGGCCGCGCAGATTCGTTTTGAACCGCGGAATCTGTCTTTGAAAACGGGGCAGACCATGACGGTCGGCGTAGTGGTGGATAACGTCAGCGACCTATTTTCCGTTCCGTTTCTGCTGCAGTACAACCCGGCCGTGATCAGTGTGGAAGAAGTGCGGCATGGAGGATTTTTGCAGGCTGGGGATCAAGAGATCGCTATCGTGCAGAAGGTGGACAATGAGCATGGTCAGGCGATCATTTCGGCAACGCGTCAACCAAACACGACTGGCGTGAACGGCACGGGCACGATTATGGGCATCGTGATCAAAGGGCTTGCGCCTGGCGCCAGCGGTCTGTCGATTGTGCAGGTGAGCGCGAAGGACTCGCAGCAGCGGCCGATCCAGTTGGTGACCGGCGAAGCGAGCGTGCAAGTGGCACCGTAAATGTTGCGCCGGATTTCGCTCAGAACAAGCCCTTCAAAAAAATTGACGCGATGCGGTGTGAGATGGGTGCGTTTTTTGCGGTGACAAATTGTTTACATGGGATTTTGGAACCCGGTCGCGCGGCATCCATCTAACAGTTTGTGTGACGTGTTGAGGATGATTGTTGAAACGGCGCTGAATCCAGCCTGAAGAGTCAAACCCCTCGAGCACGCAGTTGGCTTCAATGACGGTCAAGAAGTGGGCCGCGTACGGAACTATTTGCGGGGGCGAATAGTGATCTGACGGCGGCAGGACGCACGGGTGTGTTCGAACGCGTGGCGAAGAAGCCAGGCGAGTGGAATCGCAAGATCGAACACAAGGAGAAAGAAAAGATGTCGAGAAAAAATTGTAATGTTCCGTTGTCGAAGGCGGTGTTGGCGGCCGCACTCTCGTTGGTCGCAGGATTTGGCGCGCGAGGGCAGTCCGATGATGCGCCTCCGGGACAATGGCGAATCGCCGGACAGAATCTGAGTAATAGTTGGAGTCAACCAGCCGAACGCACCATCAGTCCGGCCAACGTCGGCGGGCTTACGACGAAATGGGTCTTCACAACGGGCGCCGATGTTTCCGCTACGCCGACGGTGGATGGCAACGCGGTGTATTTTCCCGATTGGAGCGGCAATCTTTACGCGGTGGAGAAAGAGAGCGGCAAGCTGATCTGGTCGCACAAGATCTCCGACTACGACGGCGTTGAGGGAGCGATTTCCCGCGTGAGTCCCGCGGTCGATGGGAACGAAGTGATTATCGGGGACATTGAGAGCTCGAAGCTGGTTCACAAAGGCGCGAACGTGATCGCCGTGGATCGCCAATCGGGAACGCTGCGGTGGATGACGCAGGTGGATGTTCATCCGGCGGCAATCATCACGGGATCGCCGGTGATCTTCGACGGAGTCGTTTACATTGGCGTGTCTTCGACCGAAGAAACCCTGGCGCTGGACCCGACGTATCCTTGCTGCAGTTTTCGCGGGAGCATGGTGGCGCTGAATGAAAAGACCGGAGCGATTCTCTGGAAGACGTTCGACATGCCCGACAATGGCGGGCAGGTCGGAGGATACAGCGGAGGAGCCATTTGGCAACCACCCGCGATTGATGCAAAGCGGGGAACGCTGTTCGTCGGCACGGGAAACAACTACACGGCTCCGGCGGACGTGGAAGCTTGCCAGAACGCGACACCGCTGGCGAATTGCGTTGCGGCAGACGATTTCTTCGACACCGCGCTGGCGTTGGATTTGAAAACGGGAGCGGTCAAGTGGTCGCGAATGCTGCAAGGCTTCGACACCTGGACGGTGGCGTGCATTTTACCGGGAGGGGCAACAAACCCGAATTGTCCGGTGCCAGTCAGCCCTGATTTCGATCTGGGAGGGTCTGGTCCCAATTTGCTGGAGAATATTGTCGGGTTCGGACAGAAAAGCGGCATCTATTGGGCGCTGAATCCCGAAAACGGCAACATTATCTGGAGCACACCGGTGGGGCCAGGCGCTTCGCTGGGAGGAATTGAGTGGGGAACGGCGACGGACACCAAGCGAATCTATGTTGCGATCTCTAACAGCGATCATCTGCCGTACACGCTGGTGCCTTCAGGACAGCAGATCACCTGGGGCGCATGGAGCGCGCTGGATGTTGCGACGGGGAAAATTCTCTGGCAGACAGCCGACCCCATTGCAGGCAGCATTGACAGGGGTTCGGTGAGCGTTGCGAACGGGGTGATGTATGCCGGCTCTAATTCAGGGCAGATGTATGCGCTGGATACGACGACCGGAAAGATCCTGTGGAACTTCGCGAGCGGAGGCTCGGTGATTGATGGGCCATCGATCGTGGACAGCACGCTCTACTGGGGATCCGGCTACCGGGAGATCAATGGAACCGGAAATAACAAAGTGTTCGCGTTCAGCCTGGCCGGCGGGAAGGAGCATGGCGAGCAGTCCGGCAACGATGACAATAATCACTCCGGCGATCACAACGGGCAAAGGTGAGGACTGCCACTGGAGGATGTAGAGAGGATGTGCCCTTTGTGTGAGGGGGAATTCACTTTGGTGATCGGCTGGATTTTGTAGCGATCCTTTGGTGAGTTTTCCTTGGTTCAGAAACCGGGGAAGTCGCGATTCACCGCGATTTCTCCGGTTATTTATTTAGCTGGCTCTTTGGGTCGTCTTGTGGCTAGGACGCCGATTGTATTCTGTTTGCGTCACTCGTGGATTGCGGTGAGGTGTGTAGTGATCCCATCGAGCGGGGTAGGACTTTGCGTGTTGCCACGGTCCCTCCACTTCATGGTCGACGTTCGCGCGGTGCGAACGAAAGAGAAAGTCGGCCATTCCGGTCCCTTCGGCTTCGCTCAGGGCAGGCGGGATGACGGAGAAGTGCGTGGGCGGAGTAAGTTTCCATTGAAAATTCATTACGTAATGAGTGTGGTATACTCCCGCGCAACGAGTGTTCTCCACCGGGTTGACCTTCAGAGCAGGGAGACTACCATGGGAAAATTTTTGGGTTGGCTGGGCGGGATACTGGCGACCATTATCGCGGGATATGCGCTGTGGTACTGGACGAGGCCGGCGCCGACGACTACGTTTGAGGGAATGGTGATCAATGGGCCGCAGGTTGCGCCGCTGGCAAACGCGATTGTGTCGGTGGAATTTGCGAGCGGGCCGAACCGCGGGCCGTTCCATGACTTTACGGATGAGCACGGCGCGTACCGGCTGGATTTCACGGGATTGGGTGAAGTATCCGGAGTGACGATTGCGGTGCAGGCGAAGGGTTTCCAAACCGCGCAACCGGCTTCGCTGCGAAAGATCGTGGCGGATACGCACCAAGATTTTGTATTGATCCCCGAGGGAGCGGCGACTCCGCCGCCTCCACCACCGCCGCCGGGAGGGGTGACTGCTGGAGAAGCGCGGCCGCCGATGGTGGCGCGCATGCCCGTGTACGTGCAGAAGCCCGCGGCAAAGGCCTTCCGCTTCGCATTTCAAGCGAAACAATAGCTACTAGAAAATTGAAAATTGAAAATCGAAAATCGGAGTCGATGGTTGAGCCGGGCTTTCTGAGTGGAAGATAGAAGACCAGGTGTACAATCTGCGTACCCCCAGCCTGTGGAGGATACCGTGAAAAAAGCATGGGTCGTGGTGTGCGCGAGTTTTCGTAGCGTGATGGTTTGGGGATTGGCATTTACTCTGAGCGCTGGGGCGTTTGGGCAGACGAAAGCGGAAGCGAAGGCGAAGCCGGGGCCGGTGGATCCGGGGGTGCGCGGCGGGGCGGCAGGGGTTGGAGGGCCGCTGAAGGGAGTGACGGCGGACGAGACGGCGTTTTTTGTGGATGGTATGGCGCGGTTCGCGGAAGTGGAAAGCGTCACGGGGGGCGCGAACAACGGGCTGGGGCCGCGGTTTAACTCGAACCAGTGTTTGTCTTGCCATTCGCAGCCGGAGGCGGGTGGATCGAGCCCGGCGGAAAATCCGTTGATTGCTGTGGCCACCTTGAACGGGGCGAAGAATAAGGTGCCGTGGTTTATTACGACGAAGGGGCCGGTGCGGGAGGCGCGGTTCGTGCACAGCGCGGACGGGACAGGCGACGGCGAGGTGCACGATTTGTTTGTGATTACCGGGCGGACGGACGCGGTGGGGTGCAACATTGCGCAGCCGGATTTCTTGCCAGCGGGGAATCCGCTGACGGGCAAGGGCGGGAATCCCAACATTATTTTCCGGATACCGACGCCGGTGTTTGGGGCGGGGTTGATTGAAGCGATTCCGGATTCGGCGATACTGGCGAATATGAAGGCGAACGCAACGGCGAAGTCGGCGCTGGGAATTTACGGGCACGCGAACGCGCACTTGAGCGGCAACGTGAACCGCAACGCGAATGACGGAACGATTTCACGGTTTGGATGGAAGGCGCAGAACAAGTCTCTGCTGCTGTTTGCGAGCGAGGCGTACAACGTGGAAATGGGCGTGACGAACCAGCTGTTCACGCAGGAGCGCGATGAGACGCTGGGTTGCGTGTTCAATGCGACGCCGGAGGACACGCTAAACTTCACGCCCGTGGCCGGGAGCGCGAATACGGCGGTGATTTCGGATATTGAGGCGTTTGCCAATTTCATGCGGCTGCTGGCGCCACCGGTGCCGGCGCCTGCTACGCCGAAGACGGAGGAAGGGCGGGCAACGTTTGCGAAGATCGGGTGCGCGCATTGCCACACGCCTTCGCTGACGACGGCGGCGATGATTGCGAGCGGGTCGGCGACCAAGCCGAGTGCGGCGCTTTCGAAGCAGACGGCGAATCTTTACTCCGACCTGATCGTGCACCACATGGGCAGCGGATTGGCGGATGGGATTACGCAGGGTGGCGCGGGGCCGGATGAGTTTCGGACGGCGCCGTTGTGGGGTGTGGGGCAGCGGGTGTTTTTCCTGCACGATGGGCGGACGAGCAATCTGGTGGAGGCGATTCGAGAGCACCGGAGCAAGGGCAGCGAGGCGAATCGGGTGATTGAACATTTTGAGAGGTTGAGTGTGGAGGAGCAGCAGGCGGTGATTGAATTTTTGAGATCGCTGTGAAAGCGAACTGGGTCCGTTCGTCCGCGCGAACCGCGTTGGACTTTACGGGTTGCCATGGTCCCTCCGCTTCATGGCCGACGTTCGCGCGGCGCGAACGAAAGAGAAAATCGGCCATTCCGGTCGGGATGACAGAAAACTGCAGGAGAAAGAGGGACCCACCCTTCGCAAACGGCGCGAAGGGTAGGCCACCTGAAGCGCTCGGAGTTTGTTAGAAGACTTGTTGGAAGCCGACGTTTACTACGTCGCGGAACTTGGGCGTGCCTGGAGGCAGCTTGGAGAGATCGAGGAAGTCGGTGTCAAAGGCGTAGTTGCGGGTTGGCGGCGAATAAACCGTGCCGCAGCATTTGAAAACGCCGGTGGCATATTGTGAATAGAAGAGGCTGACCATTGAGCCGCGATAGTTGAGCGTGGCCCCACCCCAATTTTCGAGGTAGCGGAGGAAGTTGTGGACGCCGCCGTCGGTCCCGAAGTCCTGGGGGACGCCTGCGAACCCAGGCTGCGGGAAATTGATGTTTTTGCCGGTGGCGATGGCGACGCGGTAATAGGTGGTGGTGGCGGCACGACCGGCGACAGTGGCCGGACTGGTGAAGCTGTTGAGGTCGTTCCAGCTATTGGAGAGAAGCGTGACGGTATCGCCGAGGACGGCCGCCTCTGCGTGAGGATCGCCGAAACCTGCGCCGTTGGCGTTGTAATTCCCAAGGACATATGCGGGTTCTTCGGCCGCCAGAGTGAAGCCGCCAAGACCGTTGTCGGGGCGAGTGGGCAGATTGCCGAGGGTTCCGTTGACGAGGCGGACGCCATGGCGCGGGCCGGAAACCCAGTTCGGCCGGGCAACGGCCAAGCAGCTGACGGTTTTGTTGGGGAGGCTGCCGGGCTGAGGCACGCCGAAACCCAATCCCATGTAGTTGGCGGAATAGGTATCCAGGATGCCGTTTCCATTCACGTCTTCACCGATATTCAGGGTTTGATCGGGGATGCCGGCGGCGCTGCCGGGATTGATGACGTCTTCATAACCGTATTCGCCGTTTTTGGTGCCGGCCGTGGGGCTGGCAATCATGCCCCGGCGATCGGAGAAGTAAAGAATGTAACCGTTTTGTGATGTAAATTCGGTGACCGCGCCTGAGGCGCCGATGGCACCGGAGAGCCAGAGCCGCAAATTGTTGACGTCGATTTCGACGAGGTTGAGAACGCCGCCAATGCTGCAGTTAAAGGTGGCGCGCTGATTCTCGCGGAATTCGCCTTCGCGAGTTTCATACATATTGATGGGGTACCAGTTGTTGCGAGTGGCCGGACCGGCGACGTAGCTATTGGTGCCCGGGTCTTTTAGTATCTCTACGTCATTGGTTGCAATGCCATCGCCGTTACGGTCGGCTTGCATCTGGAGAAGCAGGATAGCGTTGGGGTGAACGGGATTGGGCACGCCGACGGTGGGAGGAGTGACGCCGCGGGCGAAACCCAACTGCAGCCATTCCTGAGTTACCGGGAAGAATGTGCCGTCGGTTCGACGAATTTCGACGCGGAGATAGCCGTCGAGAAGATTCCAAGGCTGGGCCACGGTGGTGGTACCCCCGACCTTAGTAGTGATTGGCGCCAGGACGGGGGCGGTTGCCGGAACGAGCGTGGTTTGGCCGGCGGGAGGAGTTTTGGGGACGATTTGCCAATTGAGTTCACCGCCGGGACCTACGACTCTGGGGATTGTGACGCCCGCCTTGGTATCTGTCGTAAATACGCCCTCGGCAAAAAAGGTATTGCCAACTCCTGCGACGGGAACGCCGTTGGTGTAATCGGGGGCGGCACCGCTGGTCTGGAGATTCGCCAAACGGATATTTTGCGCGTCGCCGGCGCCGCCGGGCAATTCAGCGGGATCGTCCGTGAGCAGTACGTGGATCTGGGCCTGATTGTAAAGGCGAGATTCGCCAACGAGAGAAGTTGTAGCTTCGCCGGGGAGAGGACGCCGAACAATTTCAATGGGGCCGACGCCGGGCTGAACGAAGGACAAGGTGAGCTGCTTCGCACCGGTAGTGCCGCTGAGAATCATGCCGGCGTAGGTGGAGGTGGAAAGGGAATTCCAAATGGGATTTACGCCTCCAGTCCCAGTGGGTGAATAGGTTGCGGTCGGACCACCGATAGAACTGCCGTCATTCGGATTGACGGTGAGGTTGCGGCAGGCGGGTTGCGCGCCGTCGCAGCCACTCGGGGCAGTCGGGACCATAATGTTTCCGGTGCGGCCCTGGGCGGTGGTGCTTGCGCCGTTAGCCAACTGGTCGCGCACAATGTCTCCAGCGGCGCGGATGGGACTGTGGAAGGTGAGCGTGGCACCGGCGCCTTCGGCGAGGAAAAGATTGCCGTTGGTTTGCACGCGTCCGGCAAAATCGAAATTAGGACCAGGAAAATAGCTGAGGTCGCTGTCGGAAAAAACACCAAACTGAAAGACGGGGATTTGCGCCACTTCGACGTTGCGGATCAAGCGAGCTTCATCCCCCGCCTGGCTGTCGGCGGTGACCTGCAAACTCAGGCGAACAATTCCGGCTTCCAACCCCGCGTTGGGGCCGCTGCTGATGGTCTGAACTGTGGTTGGTGGAGCGACGCAGCCTCCTCCGACGCCCGGCACGGTGAAGACGTACTCCGGATAGGTGCTGCCGACGGCGGCTTGCGGAGGCGGAGCATTCTGCAGATTGGCGATGTCGCAAGTGGTGGGAGCGGCGACTTGAGTATAGAGAAGGGAAAGATCGGCCATCATCTTTTCCATGCCGGCTTCCGCGCCATAGTAGGCAGCGGTATTGCCGGAGTCGGCGGCCTGCAGGTGCTGCTCGTGGTTGACTTTGTAAACGAGAGCAACGGCCATCGCGGACATCAAGGCGAGCATTAAGAGGACAGCGACGAGAGCGACGCCTTTCTGCGACTTAGGCGCGATTTTTGCGAGTAGAGCGCGTTTCATAATGGCCCCTTATCCGTTCGAGATTCCTAGTTGTATCTGTCGCGGAAACTGAGATTTCTAGGACCGATCGAAGTCGTTAAATTGATTCGAAAAAAGTTACCATTCGGCTCCGGGCGGACAGCCCTGGCGGTCACACTGATATTCACTTTGCGAATCTGGTTGGGTTGGGACACCGGTGGCAGGCCAGTGACCGCGTTCAAGGAGTTGGAAGTTAAGGCGTTCGTGATGGGATCCACGATGTCGTAAGTGAACTTCATATCTTCAATGTGTTCGGCAATGGGAATCGGAGCATGGGCGCCGACCTGGCGCATGATTCGCGCGTCGGGTCCGCTGGGGCCGGCGAAGGGTTGAATGAAATAGGTGACCATGACCAGGCGGGAAACCTGGGTAGGAGGATAAGTGGCCGGATTGGTGCCGGGAGTCGCGAGGGCTTTGATGTTTCCCGAGGGCGCTGCCAGTTGGTTGAAATTCAGGGGATCGGAGCCGAAGGTAATCACAGACCCCCCCACGGCAGTGACTACTCCGACGGCGGCACCGTAGGCATTCTGCAGAAGCATGACGTCACCCGGAGTGACGCCGACAGCGGGATCGGTGGGTGCGGGAAGGGTGGCGACAGGCATGGTGAGGCTGCCACCGTTGGGATTAATCACGGCGGCTTGAAACGCCGACCAATTCAACGTGGGATCCACATAGACGACCTTGATGGCGTCGCTCGGCTCGGAAATCGTGGGACCAATGGCGTTGCCGGGAGTTACTTTGTAGAGAAGACCCTGGGTGAAAGGGGCATCGGGTGCGGTATAGCAGAGGTTAGGATCACAGGCAAAGTTGGGATCGATGCCGCCGGTGACGAGGGAAGGAATGGGAATGCCGTTCAAGGGAACGCCGGTGCCTGCCTGCGAAAGGTCTCTGGTGATCTGGCTGAGAGCGGCACGGGCCTCGGTTTGAATTTCGGAATATTTCAGGGAACGCGAGGAGGATTGCACCGAGCTGGTGAACATCAGTACAGCGGCGGTGACGATGACGACAGTGACCGCCAGGGCGATCAGCAGCTCGATCATCGTGAAACCCATCTGGGAGCGATTTGAAGAGCGGTGCATAGATGGCCTCTTATTGAAACCGGGAGATGTAACCGATGACGGTGTAGTTGCGGATGCCGCGTACCGTGGAGTTCACTTGCACAGTGACGGTAATTTTGCGGATATCAGGACTGGTGTTCCCGGTAGCGTCGGTCAAGGGTTCAATGAGAATCTGGCGCTGAAGATTATTTAGAGGAATGATCTGGTCATCCGCAGTGCCAATGATGCCATCAGGTCCCGGGAGGATCTGGCGGTCCAGGATGGCGGTTTGCCCGGTGCTGCCTACGATGCCGTTCGGGCCGGCGAGAAAGAGAGGCTGAAAACCGCCGAGGAAAATGCCGCCCCGGTTGGTGTTCTGGATGCCAGCCCAGCCGATCGTACCGTCATTGCGCGCGGTGTAGACGGCCTCCAGGGCTTCGCGGGCTTTCTGTTTAGCGACCAGGTCTTCGCGCGTGTATTGAAGGAAGGAGAGCGACTGCGCGAAGAGGCCGGCTAGCGCGGCGAGGCCGACGATGAGAATGACTGAGGAGATCATCGCCTCGATCAAACCAAAACCGGCATGGCGCGAATGGATTCGCATCCTGGCCGAGTGAAAAGGTGAGCTCACTGGGTCCATCCTGTGGCTCCGCCGGCGAGTTTGGTTAGCGTCCAACCCTTCGTACGGCCGGTGGAGCCATAAAGAGATACCGCCCTGCTGGAGAAAAGATTGGTCGGCTGCGCGATGTAGACAACGCCGTTGTTCAACCGGTTTCCCGCATCCAGGGCCCGGCCGTCGGGCTCGAAGTAGATTTGCGTGCCGCCGCCGCCGTTGCCGAGATCAAAATCGATGGCATTGTTGCCTGAGCCGAAGCCGTCCGGGGTGGTAAGCGCGCCGGTCGGGATGCCTGGAATAACGAGAAACTGCATATTACCCGGAAGGGTGAGAGGCGGCTGTGCCGGCTGAAAGGCCGGGGCACTGTCGGTAATTGTTGCGCCGATAAGGGCGACTGTTCCGACATCGACTTGGATCGTGTTCGGTGCGTTGAAGGTTACGCGATAGATACGGCGTTCATCCACGGCCCGTTCATGGGCTCGGCGCATTTCACCGAGGACCAATTCCATGCCTGCGTTCGACCTTGAGTTGTAAATCGAAGGCATCAGATTGGCGAAGGCAGCTGCAGTCGCAGCCAGTACGATCGTGACCACAATCGTGATTTCGAGCAAAGAAAAACCGGATTGGGTGGACCGTCGGGCCGAGGCTGGGTAATTTGTACACATACAGAGGCTAAGTCTCCTGACCTGCTGTCCGTGAGAGGATGCAATTTTGGAATGTTGAGCGCCATGGTACGGAGGGACACTGTACCAGGCTTACCAGTACCGGTACCATTACATCCCGATTGAGCTTGCGCGGCGTGAGGATATGCAGGATTCAAGGGGTGACAGCTACATAGGTCCAAGCTAACTTAATTATTATGTGTGTGTTAAGGGGAATCCTTTGTGATTCTTAATCAGCTGAGTAGTGTGGCCCGCCTGGAATCAGGAGGACAGGTGAATGCTGGCCCCTGCCGAGAAGCAAAAAGGCCTCACGAAACCTCCTTCTAAATGAGGAACGCCAACCGGGAGGTTGGCGTTCCAGGGCGAGGTCACTTGGACTTGTAGGTAAAGGAGAGCTTTGTCTCTTCGTTGAGGACGAGGGGACGAACGAAACGGTAGGAAGTGCCGGCGCGGGGAATGTCGACGGCTACGGGGAGGACGCCAGCGACGCGCTGTTGGAGGTTGTAGACGTTGGAGGATGGCGGAGGTGCAGGAGCCGGCGGAGCATTTTTGCTTTTCTTTTCCTTGTGGCCGCCGATCAGGGCAGTTGATGTGTCGACCGTGGTCGCTTCCGCGCTCACTTCAACGGTTTGGGTGACGGTGCCAAGCTCGAGGCCGATTTGATAGGCGTGGGGATTGAATGCGTCGTAGGTGATGGTGGACCGCATGGTTTGGAAGCCCGGTTTGTGGGCGCTGAGTTGATAGGTTCCGGAAGGCAGATTCGGCAGGAGCCAGCGGCCGTCGGAACTTGTGGAGGCGCTCCAGGAGGCGTTGGTCGAAAGATTCTTTACCTCGACGATAGCGGCCGGGATGACGGCGCCGGAGGGATCGATCACGACTCCACCGATCTGGTTGGGAGCAAGAGTCACGCCGGGAGACAGCAATGCGAGGCCGGAGAAGTTGCGGCCGTTTATGGGATTTACAAAGCCCGCGCCCGCGGTGCCGCCGACTCCGGCGCCAGCCCTGAAACTTTCGGCTCTGCCGTAGAGATCGAGCGACGATGGCCAGTAAGTAGCCGCGAGCGCGTCGCCGCCAAAATCCTTCACCTTATATTGCTCGGGCAGGAAAACCTCCCACTCCAGAATGCTGACGGGGATATCCATTCTCGGAAGGGAGAGGCCGGCGTCGCCTTTTTTGGCGAAGGGCGATCCGGCGTGGAGGAACACGAAGGAGACGGTATAGGCGCCGGCGGGACGGAAGCCGGTGCGGAGAAGCGGGACGCGGCTGCCGTCAGCGCCCTGCACGGGTTTCACTTTTTCGCCGGCGACTTCGGCGGTGAGGATGTTCACGCCCGCGGGAAGATCCACTTTCAGAAAAGGTTGGGCTTGATTTTTCACCGTGAGTTTTATTTCGGTGAGGGATTTGCCTTCGGAGGTGACGAGCGTGGTGACGACGGCGCGTTCGGCGACGGCGGCGAGAACGCTGGCGTCCGGGAAACGAGTCCAGTCGAGCGCGAGAGCTGGCGATTCATCGGGTTGGCGGTGATAGCGGAAAGCGGCTTCGAGCGAGTAGCGGGAGAGCGCGCGGAGATAAGGATTGATTTCCTTGATGTCGAGGCGCTTGAGGCCGCCGGATTCGTGGGCGGCGAGTTCGAGAGTGCCCTGGCCTTCGACAAGGACCTCGCCGGTTTCGCGCTGGGCGTTTTTGAAGGCGATGAGGGGAGCGGCGGCTTTGGCGTCGGAGAGCGGGCGCTCCATGGAGATTAGAAATTCGTGCATGGAATGACCGCGGCCGGCGACGTGGAGAAGAAGAGCGCCGTTCAGGATTTCGCTGGATTCGAGCGAGGCCCCGTTGACGGAAGTGACTTCGAAACCTTCGGGAATGGCTACGGAGAAATGGTCGGCGTCGCCCTGGATGACGGTGAGATTGGCGAGGGCGGCGATTTGCAGATCGGATTCGCTGACGGAGACGAGAGTTTTTACGTCAGAGAGGAAACGAACTTCGCGCGGCGTTACCGGCGCGACGACTTCGCGAGTGGCCCACCAGATATTCGCGACCTGACCGGGAACGAGGGTGGCCTCGATTTCGGTGTTGCCTTTGACGGAGGCGCGGTGAGTGATGATGCCGTGGTTGAGTTGGACGTTGGCGCGTTCGCCGGGAACGGTGAGGAAGAGGCGGACGCTGCCGGCGGAGGGAACGGGAAGAACGAAAGAGGCGCGGCCAGTTTCGATGGCGAGGGGAAGGCCGGCGTCGAGATTGACGGAGAATTCGGATTCACCGGGAAGGACGGCGACGTGGGTGCCGTTATCGAGCAACAGGGGAAGCGGACGAGAGCCCTGGCGAGCGTCGAGAACGGTCATGCCGGTGGTGAGGGGAACTTTGGCGGAATTGGCGCCGAGAGTTTCGCCTTCGAGCAGGACGGAGCCGAGAACGTCGTCGTTGGAGACGCGGAATTTCAGATCAGCGCGCTTAAGGATGTAGGGAAGTGGGGGAAGATCGGATTTTTTGCCGGGACGATTGGCGAGGGCGAGGAGACGATTGTATTCGTCGAGAGAAAGGGTGACGTTGCCAGTTGGGGGCAGCGGCGATTCGAGGGCTCTTTGGGCGAATGTGGGGAGGGCGAAAGCGAGCGCGAGAATGAAGAGCAACGAAGCGTTGGGGCGAAAAGCAGGTCCCTCACCCGCAAAAGGCGCCCTTCGCGAAATACGCTCAGGGCAAGCGGGTTCGGGATGACTGTCTGGGTGGTGTTGCGGATCGAGGGTGGCTGAGCACTGGCGAACTTCAGAGCGCTTGCAGACTTCGTTGAGGAGAGCGCGAAGAGAGAGTTTCACTTGCCACCTACCTTTTTGTCCTGCTGATAGTTGAATTCAGCGGATGGGGATTGATTTTCACTGGTGAGTTCGGAGACGAGGAAAAGAGAAGGGCCGTAGGCGGGAAAATCGACGCGGACGGGAAGAATGCCGGTGGCGCGGGCGCCGCGCTCGTTGGCGTGGAATTTGTCGACGAGGGATTGCTCTTGGGCGGAGAGTTGCTTGTCGTCTTTTCTGAGTTCCTTGCTTGCCATATCCATATCCGTCATCGCAAAAGTCATTGCTCCCCCAGCGACACCAGGGGCGGCCGGAGGCGGAGCGAGAGGCGTGTCCACGGCCGGTTCAGCGACGGATGCTGTGAGGACGGAGGAGATTGGGTTGACGTAGGCTTCGGCGTGAAACGAGCCGGGTTCGGACGCGAGACGGAAGAGCGGCGGAAAGAAAACCTGGAGGCCGGTGCGTGAGACGGGCAGATCCAGCGCGGGTAGTGAAAGTTTCAAGCGGCCTTTGTCGGTCCAGGAAACGCCGGGGAGCATATAGACGATTTCGAGAGCGAACTCGGAAGCGTCTTCGCCTGCGCGGGATTTTGCGAGAGGGAGAAGGATGTTGCCGTCGGGCGCGGATCCCGGGCGGACGGGCTTTCCCGCAAGAGAGGCGCTCCAGAGTGTGGCGCCTTGCGGAAGCGCGACTTTGACGAAATTGCGCTGGTTGTTGCGGATGGCGTAGCGCGATTCGACGAGGGATTTTCCGTCCTTGGTGAGCAGGACGCGATAGCGAGCTTCTTCGATGTTGGCCATGAGGACGGCCTGCTGGGCGTAACGCGCGACGGTGATGTGGAGCGACCGCTGGGATTTTGGGTCGCCTGGGCGGGTGCGAAAAGCGATGAGCGCGGGAGACTGGCGATTGGTGACGGGTTCACCGAGGTCGGTGGCGTCGGCGCGCTCGAGGCCCTGGGTCTTCACGGAGTCTTCCTTGATTTCGCCGGCGCCGAGGACGTCTACGGCTACCCCGCCGGAGTCGCGTTCGGTGCCGGTGAGGCGGAGAAGGGGAATATCCATCTGGCCTTCGCGCGGAAGAGCGGCTTCGCCGGTGATGACAAAGCTGGCGGATTGTTCGACGGGTTCGAGGAAGGTGATGAGGAGTTCGCCGGGCTTCATTTCCCAGTCGGCAACAAGGGCGCCTTGCACCTGATTGATGGTGACTTTTTCGGGAAGCTGGATGCGGGCCTCTTTCGCGGCGCCTTGGGTGATTTCAAGGTTGACGTTGGCGGTGAGGGAAGTGGAGTCTTCGCCGAGACCGATGAATTGGGTTAGCGTGCCGCGCATACGCAGGGGAAGCGTGGCGTGGTGGTCTTCGGTTTTGCGGCGCCAGGCGAAGGTCATGGGCTCGGCACCTTTGCCGAAGGCGATCCACTTGTTGCCGCCGTTGGGGAGATCGGCGGTTTCGGAAAAGAGGCCGCCGTAGAGAGAGAGGTCGACACCAGCGCGGGGAATTTCGAGGGCGACCTTGGTTACGCCGGAAAAGGTGGAGGGGATGGAAAGACGCTCTTCGCTGGCGGAGGAAGAAATGGGCAAGGCGATTTCGAGAGTGATTACCGAACGTCCGGGGTGGGAGAGAAGCGCGGAGAGTTGCGAGGCGTCCTTGCCGGGCGACGGTGGAGCGAGCGAGAGAGACTTGCCGTCGAGCCGGGCTTCGCGGACGAAGAGGCCGGCGGGAATGGGGACGCGGACCCAGCCGTTCTTGAGGACATCGACGGTGAGGGTGGCGCGGCCGGAAGCGAGGTCGGTGTCGACGCGGAGGTCGTAGTCGACGCGGGTGAGCGTGGCGTCGACAGGCGGCGGTTCGGGTTCGCGCTCGGCGGGATAGGCTTTCACGCGGAGGGCACGGTATTCGGGGACGGAGATGACGACCCAGCCAGGGGAGTGGTTTGCGTCCTGCGCGAACAGAGGCCCTGCGGGACAAAAAAGAAGCAGACCGAGCAAAGTGACGAACGCAATCGCGCGGCGGAACGTGCCGAGCGACACGACGAGACGGGGCGACGCGAAATTTGGCATAGGTTGTACCTCACTTAGGGAGAGAACGGGCGAGCAGAGATTTCTTGCAGGGAAAATGGTTGGCGATTATTCCGGAGTGAAAGTCGGGATGAGAAGGCAAGGAAGCCGAGCGCTGCTGAGGCCGGCTTCCCGCCTTTGTCGGGACAAGTAAAGCCGCGCCACATTGCAGAATGCGGAGAATTGAAAAGGGACTAGGCGTTTCGGCGGGCGGGGGCTGGTGCTATGATGGCGGCGACTTGGCGGGGGAGTGCCCAGCATGCCGGATAGATTTGATACGCCCAGCGCGCAATTTTTAGAGCGGAAGCTGTCGACGATACTTTCGGCGGATGTGGCGGAGTTCAGCCGGCTAATGGGGGAGGACGAAGAGCAGACGCTGCGGGTGTTTCGCGGGCACAAGAAAGTGTTTGAATCCGTTGTGGCGATGCATAACGGGAGGATTTTCAATACCGCGGGGGATGCGATTCTGGCGGAGTTTCCGAGCGCGGTGGAGGCGGTGCGGTGCGCAACGGATATTCAGGCGGCGCTGCGGACGCGAAACGATCAGCTTCCTCCCAACCGGCAGGTGCGGTTTCGAATCGGGATCAATCTGGGCGACATTTTGATCCAAGGCCAGGATTTGATGGGAGACGGGGTGAATGTTGCCGCGCGCTTGCAGACCGCGGCGGAGCCGGGCGGCGTGTGCATTTCGGGGACGGTGCACGACCAGATTCGGAACAAGCTTTCGATGTCTTTTCAGTCGCTGGGGGAGATGAGTTTCAAGAATATCGCGCAACCGGTGCGGACGTTTTCGATTACGGATGCGGAGGGGAGCGGGCCGCTGCCTTCCAGGCAGTCTGCGCTGGTGCCGCGCGGGAATACCAAGGCGATCGTGACGGTAGCGGCGCTGGCGGTGGTATTGGCGGGTGGAGGAATTTGGGCGTACATGGCGCGGAAGCAGAGCAGGGAAAAACCAAATGCCGGCGCGACGGTTCCCGCGGTGCGGCCACAGGTGACCGCGCCAGCCGCTGTAGTTCCGAGTGCCGAGAACCCGGCAGAGGCAGACAAGACGGCACCAACAAAGAAAACGAAACCGTCAGACGAGCCGGTGCGCACCGCCGAGGTGGCGCCGCGGAAAGCGATAGCGGCGATGGCTGCGCCTGTTGCATCGGCAGGCAAGAGCGGGGCGCTGGACGGGATTTACTCCGGGCAGATTTGTTTTGCGGAAACACGGAAGGATGCGGCGCGGTGTTTTCATGGCGAAGGGACGGCCGCGGGGAGCAAATTGGCCGGCAAATGGCCGATGGGGAAGGACACCGGGGTGGTGATGAATCTGACCGGGCATATTACGCCATCGGGCGAGGTGGAGATCGAGATGCATAGCAAGGCGGCGGATGGAACGGTGTTGAACAATATTTTTCTTACGGGAACGATTCAGGATGGGTTGATGAAGGCGGATGGCGCGTTTCAGATGGGGCGTAAGGTTACGTTGGACTGGCATAAGAATTAGTCGGGTGGAAATTTTCAAAATTACAAGTGAATCGGTTTCGGATTGGCGTGTTCGCAAGAAACGCCAATCGGGAGGTTTGTGTGCCAGGAAAAGGGATTTAACACAGAGGGCGCAGAGGAGAGTACAGAGGGCGCGGAGGAAGAGCGGGCCGGGCGAGCCCGGCCCCTACAAAAGTGAGAAGAACCCAAGGTAAACAAAATTCAAGGCGCAGAAAAAGCAAAGTGCACAGGCTGAAGCCTATGCTACCGGGGGGCGGGGCTACGAAGTGCGGGAGAGGAGGGATGCGATTTCGATGATGGGGTTGGGGAGCTGGCGCATGGCGCGGACGAAGGCTGCGACCAATTGTGGATCGAACTGGGTGCCGGCGCAGCGTTCGAGTTCGTTGAGGGCTTGTTCGGCGGTGCGGCCTTTTTTGTAGCTGCGGTCGCTGGTGATGGTGTCGTAGGAATCGGCGATGGTGATGATGCGCGCGCCGAGCGGAATGTGTTCGCCGGTGAGTGCTTCCGGGTAGCCGGAGCCGTCGAAAAATTCGTGGTGGTGCAAAACCATTTCGCGGATGCGGGCGAGCGGCACGAGCGGGTCCAGAAGTTTTCCGCCGAAGGTGACGTGGGTCTTCATGGTGTCCCACTCTTCGAGATTGAGCGGGCCGCTCTTGTTGAGAATGACTTCCGGGATGCCGACTTTGCCGACGTCGTGGAGAACGGCGCCGAGGCGGATTTCCTCGACCTCGAGATCGTTCATGCCGAGGGCTTCGGCGAGAAGGGCGGCGTAAGCGGAAACTTTTTGGGAGTGGCCCTGGGTGTATTGGTCCTTTGCGTCGATGGCGTAGGCGAGCGAGGTGACCGTGTCGAGAATGGATTGCGGTAGCGCGCGCGGGCCGTCGGCCGGCGGTTCCTGGGCGATTTCGGTGTGGGGCAGGGAATCGGTGAACTGGCGAAGGCGTAGATAAATCTCTTCGAAGGCTTCTGGGCCGGTGGTGAAGAGGCGCTTGAGAGTGACGCCGAGATAGGCTTCGAGGACGTCGCGCTTCCAGCGGCGGGCTTCGTTGGGATCGACGTGATCGGCGGTGGAGACCGTGTTCCCGCCCTGGTGCTTCGAAAGATACATGGAGGCGTCGGCGACCTGGATGAGTTCCTGCGGGGAAGCGCCGTGGAGCGGATAGCAGGCGATGCCGAAGCTGGCGCTGATATTTTTTTCGCGAAGAAGCGGATCGGCGGCTATCCAGCCGCGAAGTTTTGAAGAGAGCTGGCGAGCCTGCTCCATGGTGGTTTCGGGCATGAGGATGACGAATTCGTCGCCGCCGTAGCGCGCGACAACGTCGGAGCGCCGGCAGTTGGTTTCGAGAATCTGGCCGACGCGCTGGAGAACGAGGTCGCCTTCGAGGTGGCCGTAGAAATCGTTGACGAACTTGAAGCGGTCGAGGTCCATCAGGACCAGAGCGAACGCACGGCTGGCGCGGGAAGAGCGCTTCCATTCGGAAGAAAGCGCTTCCATAAAAAAGCGGTGAGTTTTGACGCCGGTGAGGCCGTCGGTGATGGCCTGCTCCTGCGCCTTCTGGAACGTCAGGGCGTTGTGGAGAGCGCCGGAGATAAGGTCGGCGAGAGTGCGAAGGAGCAGCGTTTCTTCCTCGGAAAATTCCACTTGTTGAAGGGTTTCGACGTAGAGGACGCCGTGAAGATGATCGGCGTAGAAAATGGGAAGGCCCATGGCGGTGGCAGAGTCGGGAAGAACCGGCTTCGCGCCGGCTTGATTGTTGGGGAATGAGCGATAGGTGGCGGATTTTCCGGTGCGCGCCACCTGGCCGATGAGGCCGGTGTCGAGAGAGAGGCGATGGCCGAGCGCGCCGCGGCGCGCGCCGCTTTCGGACTGGATGACGAGTTCGCGGGTGGTGTAATCGAGAAGAGCGATGCCAATGTGATCGTAGCCGAGGCCGTTCTCGAGCTGCTCGGTGATTTTGGTGAGGACCTCGTCGGGATTCAGCGTGGCGATAGCATCGCGGGAAATCAGATTGAGCAGGCTGAGGTGACGGGCCTTGGTGCGCTCGTTCTGGAATAGGCGCGCGTTTTCAATGGCGATGCTGGCCTCACTGGCGAGGACGCGGAGGAGCTCGAGGTGGCCTTCATCGTAGGCGCGTTCGTGGTCGGAGAAGATACAGAGGGCTCCGATAGCCTGGTCGTAGGCGACCAGCGGCACGCCGCAGAAGGAACCGGAAGTGCGGATGGGATCAACGTTCAGCTTGCGTGTTTCAGTAACAAAATTTTCGCGGATAAGGACCGGTTGACGGGTGCGAATGATGTACTCGGTAAGATGATTTCCGGCGGGACGCGAGTGCATGGGGCCGCGCTCGCTGCCAAACATTTCAAGTTCGAAATTGATGGTGTCGCGGACAGGGTCGGGCGAAGCGATATAGAGGTTATCAACGTCGAAGAGGCGGCGGAGCTCTTCCCAGATTTTCAATAGGAGCTCGTCCTTGTTGAGGGTGGAGCTTAAGGCGCGGCCGATTTCGTTGAGGACGTGAAGCTCCTCGGAGCGGCGGGAAGTCTGTTGGACGAGATAACTGTTTTCAACGGCCATGCCGATCTGGTGGCCGAGGGCGAGGAGGAGGCGGAGTTCGGCGGGAGTGAAACGGCGGTTGTCGGGGGTGCCGAGAAGGAGAAGGCCGAAAGCCTGCTCCTTTGCTTGAAGGCTGATGACGACGACGCTACGGAGGCCGTGCTTCAGGGCAAGTTCGCGGAAGCGGCGGAGGGGTTCGTCATTTTCGAGGGAGGTGAGATTGTCGTCGCGCAAGTCGCGAAAACCGAGGAGGCCGCCGAGGCGGGAGACGAGGCCGACGAGATAGTCGTCGAGGCCTTCTTCCTGGGCGATGTTGCAGAACACGTCGGGAATGCCGGCGGACACAACGGAAGTGGGGCCGGCGGTGTCGCCATGATGGAGGAAGAGGGCGCCGGAAGGCAGGCGGACGACGCCGAGGACGCGGTCAAGAGCCTGGGCGAGCATGCGCTGAATTTCGCCGCCGACGAAACTGGAGGTGGCGAGATTGAGATTCGAGAGGGCCAGCATGTTGCGCTCGACGCGGCGCTTTTCTTCCTCGTAGACGGCCATGACGAGGAGCATGCAAACGAAGGCGACCGGAAGAGCGGAAACGATGAGGATGGAATCACCGATGAATTTTTGCGCGGACTGCAGCAGAAAGAATGCGAGGAAGACGATGCCCCACAAAGAGAAGGCGACGCCGAGGAGGCGATCGGCGAGAGTTTCATGGTGGCGGCTTTCGTTCCAGAAAAGGTAGCCGACGGCGACGTAGATGAAGGCCGCGGGGATGAAAGAGGAAACCGGAAAAATCTGGAAAGCGTTGGCCGTGGACCAGAGAGCGAGGAAAATGGCGGAGCCGATGGCGGGCTTGAGCCAGAGTTTGTTGTGGGTATAGAGCTGCGCGCCGAGGAAGAAACAGATGGCGGCGAAACCGAAGAGTGCGTGGTTCAGGGAGCTGAGGACGATGTTGGCGCCGAGCCAGGGAGAAAGCGCGGGGCTCAGATAGTGGAGAGCGTAAAGGGCCCATCCGGCAGACCAATAGATGAGATAGTTCTGGCGCTTGAGGGAGTAGATGTAGGCGAAGAACACTCCAACAAGGAGCGTTCCGAGCAGCAGGCCGAGGGCGATCGCGTTTTGTGACATTCGGGCGTAGTCAGATCGTTCCGCAAGGCGCAGAAATTCCGAGACCAGCGGGAAGAAGGAGTGGGTGAGTCACTCGACAAAGATTGAATTGACCTGAAACGGAACGAAACACACCCGGCTTTTTCTACCTGTGGCCCCGAACCCTACGGAAAACGAATCACATAGGATTATGAGGCAGGGGAAAAAGGAGGAGCAAGGCTACCGGAGTACTGGTAGCGAAAGAGGTAGTAGGGGGAGGGACACGAAGAAGGGTCGCCTGAGGGCGGGGAATCCGCGGCGAGATGTCTTGGCCTGCGCGAAGTTGATACTATGGGCCGGTGAAAATTGATCCGGACGAATTGCAGAAATTTGCGAGGCGATATACGGCAGCGTGGTGCAGCCAGGATGCGAGCCGTGTGGCTGCATTTTATTCCATGGATGGGTCGCTGAGCGTCAATGGTGATTCCCCCGCAGTGGGGCGAAGCGCAATTTCACAGCTTGCTCAGTCATTTATGACGGCGTTCCCGGATTTGCACTTAATCATGGATAAGTTGGTGGTGCACGAGGATAGCGCCGAGTACCACTGGACTTTGACAGGCACCAACACTGGGCCCGGAGGTACAGGGAATCGAGTCCGCATCAGCGGGTTCGAGCGGTGGAAGATGGGAGCGGATGGGCTAATCGCTGCGTCGCAAGGCCAGTTCGACAGTGCCGATTACCGCCGGCAGATGGGATTGCTTCCAGACACCGAGTGATCCAGTCATGAGCCGGTGCTTTTATTCGGGTTGGCTCTTGCCGATTCCTGCGCGTGAAGATATTGGGCGATTTCTGTGTGGCCGGCGTATTGGGCCCAGGCGGCGGGTGTGGCGTGCCAGAGGATGTCTTTTTGATCGAGCCTGGCGCCTCTTTCGACGAGGAGATGGACGAGTTGTTCGTAACCGGCTCCGGCGGCCTGGTGCAAGGGTGTGGTGTGAGAGTGGCCGCCGACGGGATTGAAGCGGTTGGGATCTTCACCGGCGTCCAGAAGCAAGCGGACGATTTCGACGTGGCCATACTGAGATGCCAGGGCGAGGGCCAGGTGGCGGGCTTCGCTGGAGGAGGACGGGAGTAAGCGGCGGAAATCGTCCAGGAGGTTGAGAGCGGCGGCGACGGGAAGATCGATGCGGGCGCCGCGTTGGAGCAAGGCGTGGACGGATTCCAACTCGCCGTGCAGGGCGGCGGCTTGCAGAGCGCTGTCTGGCTGCGCTCCGTAATCGCAGAGCAGATCTATCAAGGGAAGCTGCAGGCGGCATTCGCGAGGAACGCTGCCGGTGGCGACGAGCATGAGGGTTTCGTTGCGCGCCGCGAGTTCGACGCCGGAATCGAGAATGACCCTGGCGACTTCCACGATGTTGCGGGGCAGAGCGCCGTGGCGAACGGGATTTTCAGCGATGAATTCCAGCAACGTGGGATTTCTGAAATAGTTTCCGCCTTCGAATACGATGCGGCTGCTCGACAGTTGCGGATGCTGTTTAAGATGAGCGCGGAGACCCGCGGCGTCGCCAGAATCGAGTAGATCGACGGCGCGGCGAAATGCGGCGTCTTCAATTCGCTGGTGGTGCGGCAAAGTCAGCTGATCGGAGAGAGTGGGTTTTTCGATGTGGTGCTTGAGGCGCGCCCAGCTTGGAAATCCATACTCGCGGGCGATGGCGAGTTGCGCGTCACTGAGGCTTAATTTAGCGGCGAAGATTTCAGCGTCCGCGTCGCCATGGAAACGCGGATGAAATTCCCGGAGCCGCTGGGCCGCACGCGGGTCGCGGGCCGCGTGGGCCTTCAGCAAGTCTTTCGCCTGATACTTGAGATGAACTAGATTGGGATTCGACGGCAGGGCTCTGACAGGCATGACGAACTTCCTTTCGTAAGCCCAAGGTCCGCATTTACGGGCAGAAAGTCAGTTCGTGAAAACGAATTCAGGTGATCAGGTGGACTTCTGTCCTTTCCGCGGACCGGATGCGCCCTTAGCGCGCCACCGATCTTAGCACGAGGACAGTCGTTACGGCAGACTCGGTGGAGCGGGTCAGTAACAACCGGGGCCGAAGAGCCAGACGAACGCGGCGTGCATGGACTCCGCGGCGGCCTGCAGATCGGGTTGTGCGTTGTCGCTGGGCGCAAGTTTTCCCGGCACATAGGCGGGTGTGTGTCCGGGTTCTGATGTTTGTTGCCGCTGCGATTCGCTTTCTACCAAACTCCATTGAACTGACTGCATGCTTTTCTCCTTGGATTTCGAATGGGTGCGAATTCTCTGAGGACTATTAACTCTCGGAGGGGGCGGAATTGT
>Ga0210393_10000167_pt1 | contig 64108 bp, 75 predicted proteins | sample IncBWC27OmetaG_FD_160068 | JGI IMG/M metagenome (GOLD analysis project Ga0210393, IMG submission 160068) | Forest soil microbial communities from Barre Woods Harvard Forest LTER site, Petersham, Massachusetts, United States - Inc-BW-C-27-O ... | reverse complement strand
GAAGGCCGGTGTGAATAACTACATCGTCAAGCCGTTCAACGCCGCCACGCTGAAGACCAAGATCGAAGCGGTGTTCCCGGATCTGGCCAACGCTTAAGTTTTCTTCTCACCTCTCCCCGCCTGCGGGAAGAGGTCGGCTCGCACAGCGATCCGGGTGAGGGGGTACAGCTCCTTCCGTATTTCCGCGATAGATGCCCTCATCCCAACCCTCTCGCCGCAAGCGCGGGGCGAGGGAGCGCAGCGCGTTCAGGGCTACCACCGCAACTCGCGCGTCAGTGCGCGGGGTGGGTGGCCGAACAACCCCTTCACGGACGCCGGGTCGAGCTGATCGATGCCTTCGAACTCCTCGGAGTGGATGCCCCGCGTGACGAACAGGCAATCGATCCCAAAGCCGTGGGCACCGGTGAGGTCCGTTCGCACCGAATCGCCGATGGCCAGCACCCGGCGGAGCGGAACCGCTTGCCCCCGACGCTCCGCCGCCAGCGCCATCGCGCGCTCATAGATCGGCCGGTGCGGTTTGCCGTAGAAAATCACCTCGCCGCCGAGTTCCAGATAAAGCTCGGCAATCGCGCCCGCGCAATAGATCAACCGATCGCCGCGTTCGACGACGATGTCGGGATTGGCGCAGACCAGCGTCAGTTGGCGTTCGCGCGCCTTGAGCATCATCGCGCGGTAGTTTTCCGCCGATTCCGTCTCATCGTCGAACAGGCCGGTGCAGACGATGTAGTTGGCCTCTTCGAGCGGCACGAGCCCAACATCGATGCCACGATAGATCGAGCTGTCGCGCTCGGGTCCGATCCAGAACATCTTCTGGCCGGGATGGCCGGCGACAAAATTCCGAGTGAGGTCGCCGGAACTGACGATGGCATCGTAGGTCTCGTCGGCGACATCAAGCTTGCGCAATTGCCGCTGCACCGAATCCGCTGGCCGCGGTGCGTTGGTAATCAGGATGACGGTGCCGCCCTGGGCGCGGAAGTTCCGGAGGGCGTCGCAGGCTTCAGGAAAGGCGACGAGACCGTTATGCACGACGCCCCAGATGTCGCTGAGCAGCACATCCACGTCGCCGACGAGATCGTGCAGCCTTTCGGCAAATTTCAGCGTCGTCATGTCAGGCTCGGCCGGTAAAGCACACTAGCACTAGTTCGGACCGGCCGCGCGCCGCGCCAGCGCGGCATTGCCGGTGGCAGCTCGTGTCGGAGGTTCAATGATCGGGGCATCGACGGCCGACGCTTTGACCGAGCCATTGGATTCCTGGGCGTTGCCCGTGGCGGCTCCATCAGCGGCCGGCGCGCCCTCGGGCCGCAGCGGCCGCGGTGGCGCAAACAGGAAGCCCTGTCCGAACCTGACATCGAAATCGAGCAGGTCGACGACAGCGCGCTCACCCTCGATGCGCTCGGCAATCAGGTCGATGCCGAAGCGGCCAAGCAGATCGGAGAGATCCGAAGGGTGGATGTCCGACGTCGACGACGACTTCGGATCGAGCAACAGCGCGGCCGGCACCTTGATGAAACGGACACCGCGATCGGCCAGTTCGCGCGGTTCGATCCGCAGATCCGTCACGTGGTCGATCGAGAAGCGGTAGCCGCGCTGTGCCAGGGCCGCCAGATGCTCGCTCTCGGCAGGGCCGAGATTGCGGAACATCGCCTGCTTGAATTCGATCACAAAGGAGGGCGCCAATGCGCGGTTGGCTTCAAGAAAATCCAGGCATGGCGCGAAGGTGGCAGGGTCGCGCAGCGTGGCGGCCGACATATTGCAGAACACCCCGACTTCCTTGTTGCGGACCATCAGGCGGCGCAGCACCTGCACGCAACGCAGCATCACCGTGTGATCAACGCGACCGATCAGCCCGGTGGCTTCCACGAAAGGCAGAAAGTCATCGGCCACAAGCACCCGGTCATTCTCGTCGCGAATCCGCGTCACGGCTTCGTAAAAACGGACCTTGCGCTGCGGCAACGTCACCATCGGCTGCAGGTAGATATCGAGCCGGTTTTCCTCGATCGCGGTTTTCACGGCGGCGAAAGTCTGCATTTCGCCCCGCGGGACGACAGCCGGCTCGGGATTGACGACGACAATCGGAGGCGGAGCCGCGACCAGTTTCGGCGGCTCGGCGGCGGGGGGCGGATCTTTAGGCGGTGCGCTCTCCTGCTTGTTTGCGGCCGCTGCCGCCGCAGCGCCCGCGGCAAGCATATCGTCGTGGCTTGCGACGGAGACCGCGAGTTGCTTCACCAGCCCGCCAAGTTCATTGATCTCGCCGACGACCGCCTGAATGCGGTCGGCGCCGGCATGATTGAGGGAATTGAGCTTTCCTTCGACCGCCGTGAGCCTTCGACCGAATTCGGCGACCTGGCGGGCGAGGTCCGCGGTGCCGCGCGACAGGTCCGCGATCTGGCCACCGACGTCAGTGCGGTCGCGCAGCCGCATCGATACGGCGTTGTAGAGGATCAGGAAGGTCAGTGCGGTCAGGGCGACTATGGCCGATTCCAGGCCGCTGATTCCTGCCACCGAATACAGGACAAGGCCGAGCGAGGCAGCGACCAGCACCATGCAAATAGCGATGAAGATCGTGGAAATGCGGATCATGTTGCGCGTTAGGCCCTCAACCCCCCGTGGCACCGGGCGCCACCCCAAGCCGTTCAACATTAGCACTAATGTTGATTCGAGAAGCTAGTGTTCTTTGGGCACGGTCGGAACTGCGGCTCCCGAATAGGAGCCGCAGGCCATGGTTACCCGGGGAGAGGTCGTGTGCCTGTTAGGCGACTGCGCGAATGACCTTGGCGACCTTCTCGACGATCTCGCCGACCTGTTCCTCGCTGATGATCAAGGGCGGCGTCAGCGCCAGGGTGTCGCCGGCGATGCGCATCATCAGGTCGTTATCGAAGAAGGCGCTGTTCAGCGCGTCGAAGCCGCGTTTGCCCGGCTGGTCCGGCCGCGAGGTCAGATCAATGCCGGCCGTCAAACCGACGGTGCGGATATCCACGACATTGGGCTCGTTCTTCAGCGACAGGATGGCATCGATCCATTTCGGTTCAAGGGCGCGGGCGTGCTCGAACAGCTTTTCGTCGCGGTAGATGTCGAGCGTCGCAAGTCCCGCGGCGCACGCCAGAGGATGGGCCGAGTAGGTGTAACCGTGGGCCAATTCGATGACGTGCTCGGGGCCGCTCATGAAGGCATCGTGGATGGTATCGCTCACGATCACGCCACCCATCGGCGCCGCACCATTGGTGACGCCCTTGGCAAAGGTGATCATGTCCGGCAGCACGCCGTAGCGTTCCGCCGCAAACGCGTAGCCGAGCCGCCCGAAGCCGGTGATGACTTCGTCGAAGATCAGCAGGATGCCGTGCTTCTGGGTGATCTCGCGCAGCCGCTTGAGATAGCCCTTCGGCGCCGGCAACACGCCAGTCGATCCCGCCATCGGCTCGACGATGACGGCCGCGATGGTGTTGGCGCCATGCAGGTTGACCAGGTTTTCCAGCGCGTCCGCGAAATGAGCGCCATATTCCGGTTCGCCGCGTGAGAAAGCCTGCTTTTCGCGATCATAGGTCCCCGGCAGGTGATCGACGCCGGTCAACAGCGTGCCAAACATCTTGCGATTGTTGACCATGCCGCCGACGGAGGTGCCACCAAAGCCGACGCCGTGGTAGCCGCGTTCGCGGCCGATCAGGCGGCTGCGGCCACCCTGGCCGGAGATCTGGTGGTAAGCGAGCGCGATCTTGAGCGCGGTATCGGCGGCTTCCGATCCCGAGTTGCAGAAGAACACGTGATCGAGGCCTTTGGGCGCCAGGTCGGCGATACGGCTTGCGAGTTCGAAGGCCTGCGGAATGCCGAACTGGAACGGCGGCGCATAATCGAGCGTCGCCGCCTGCCGGCCGATGGCTTCGGCGATCTGGGTGCGGCCGTGGCCAGCATTGCTGCACCACATGCCGGCGGCGCCATCGAGGATTTTACGGCCATCGACGGTGAAGTAATGCATGTCCTTGGCGCCGGCGAGCAGCCGCGGCGCCTTCTTGAAGGCGCGGTTGGCGGTAAACGGCATCCAGTGCGCGGCAAGGTCGTTGGGGACGTTGACGGCGGCGGAGTGCGGGCTCTTGTCCAGCATGGCGGGCCTCTTCGAGTTTTCGGTGGATATTTGTTGAATACGTTAGCAGTTTCGATCAGCTACTGGAATGCCAGAGCCGGACTTTTTCCGTATGGTGGGGCAGCGTTTAAGGCGAAGCGTAGGGCGCCTCAGAGATTGGCAAGATCGGAAGCGGCGATCCAAAACACCTCTCCTTCCGAGTCTTCCGTGTCCAGCCACAGAAATTCGGTGCGCGGATAGGCCGCCTCGAGTGCGCCGCGGCAACGGCCGATCTCGCACAATAACCCGCCTTCCGCCGTCAGATGCCGATTGGCCTGTTCCAGGATGCGCCTGACGACATCAAGCCCGTCAGCGCCACCATCAAAAGCGAGTTTCGGCTCGGCGCGGCACTCGAGCGGTAGACCTGCCATACCTTCCGCATCGACATAAGGCGGGTTGGCGATGATGAGATCATAGCGCCTGTTTGCAACCGGCGCGTACAGGTCGCCGCGATACAACGTCACGCGATCTTCGAGACCGAAATCCGCAACATTGCGCGTCGCAACGGCAAGCGCATCTTTGGAAATATCGACGGCATCGATATGCGCGTTCGGAAAGGCGCGACTGGCGAGAATGGCCAGGCAGCCGGAACCCGTGCAAAGTTCCAGCACGTTCTCAACCGCGCTCGAGTCCTCGATCAGCTGATGCCCTTCGCCGTCGGGCCCGCCGAAATGCGAGTCCAGAAGTTCGCCGATAAAGGAGCGCGGCACGATGACGCGCTCGTCGACGTAGAAGGGCAGGCCGCGCATATAGATCTTGTTGACGAGATAAGCGGCGGGTTGGCGTGAACTGACGCGGCGGGAAATGACGTCGAGGATTGCGCGAGCCTCGCTCGCGGTGACACGCGCGGTCGCGAAACTGTCGAATTGATCGGGATGAAGATGCAGCGTTTCGCACACCAGAAACGCCGCTTCCGCCACCGGATCGGTGGTGCCGTGCGCGAAAGTCAGTTTCGCTTCATTGAAACGGCTTGTCGCATAGCGGACAAAGTCGAGCAGCGTCACCAGTTCGCCGGGCGAAACCTTGGGAAGTTTCGGTGTGGCTTGCGAACGTTTGGCGGCGGCTTTGGCGCGTTTGGCCATCAGGATTTGGTCCAGCGCGCTGCGGCCGTTTCGTCGTGATCGCGCGCCTCGATCCAGTCTTTGCCGTCGGCACCGTCCACGCGCTTCCAGAACGGCGCATTCGCCTTCAGGTAATCCATCAGGAATTCGGCGGCTTCGAACGCGGCCTGGCGATGTTTCGACGCGGTCACGACCAGCACGATATTTTCGCCAGGTGTGATCCGGCCGACGCGGTGGATGACCCTTATTCCTGACAGCTCCCAGCGCGACATCGCGGTCTCCGCGTGTCGCGTGATCTCGGCCTCCGCCATGCCGGGATAGTGCTCGAGCGTCAATGCGGCGATGGCCGCGCCGTCCTCGCTGCCGCGGCAAATCCCGGTGAAGGAGACCACCGCGCCGATGTCGCTGCGTCCATCGGTCAGCGCCGCAATTTCGCGCGCGATGTCGAAGTCGGATGGCTGGATGCGGATAGTCACGTTGGCGGTCATGACGGCATCGGGTTAGCCGCCGGTCATCGGCGGGAAGAAGGCGATCTCGCGGGCGCCGGCAATCGCCGTGTCCTGTTTGACATGCGCGTGGTCGATCGCGGCGCGGATCACACGCGGCGTCTCGAATGCGTGGGCATAGGTCTCGCCGCGCGCCGCAAGCCAGCCGATCAGCTCTTCGATGGTTCGCACGGAAGGCGGCGGCTCGACCGTCTCTTCCGATTTGCCGATCCGCTCACGCACCCAGGCGAAATATTTCAGTTTCATCCCTCATCCTCCTCGATGAGGTGACGGATACCGGCGCGGAAATAATCCCAGCCGGTGTAGATCGTGACGATGGCGGAGAGCCATAACAGCAGCAGTCCGATCTCGGTGGTGTGGGGGATGACCTGGTCGCCGGCTTCACCGGCCAGCAAAAATCCGATCGCGACAAGCTGTGCGGTCGTCTTCCATTTGGCGAGCTTGGTGACGGGGACGCTGACGCGCAGGCCCGCCAGATATTCGCGCAAGCCGGATACCAGGATTTCACGGCACAAGATCACGATGGCGGCCCACAGCGTCCAGCCATGGATGATTCCGTCGGCGGCGAGCATCAGCAGGCAGGAGGCGACCAACAGCTTGTCGGCGATCGGATCCAGCATCCGCCCCAACGCCGATTGCTGGTCCCAGATGCGCGCATAGTAGCCGTCGAGGAAGTCGGTCACCGCCGCGGCGACGAACACCGCCAGCGCGACCCACCGCAGCCACAACGGCCCGTCCAGAATGGCCTGCCAATAAATGCAACCGACCACCAGCGGGATCGCGGCGATTCGGGCAAAGGTCAGAATGTTGGGCAGGGACAGCGAGCTTTTCGCCCATCCTCTGGTCGTTGCGATGTTCATACGTCCTACCAATACCGCGGAGGCTTTAAGGTCAACCATGCGACACATATGACCTTTAGGTGACATTGTTACCCGGCGTTACCCCGGCCGGGTGTGGAAAAACTCGAAAATCTTGCGCGCGCTTTCGGCGCTGACGCCGGGGACCTTGCCGAGATCGGCGATCGAGGCCCGCTCGATCTCCTTCAAGGTTCCAAAATGGTGCAGCAGTGCCCGTTTACGTGAGGGACCGATGCCGGGGATTTCCTGCAAGCCGGCCTCACGGATATCCTTTTTGCGCAGTTTGCGGTGCGATCCGATCACGAAGCGGTGTGCTTCGTCGCGAAGCCGCTGGATGAAATAGAGCACGGGGTCGCGCGGCTCGAGCTTGATCGCTTCGCGGCCCGGCATAAACAGCGTTTCCCGCCCGGCATCGCGGTCCGGCCCCTTGGCCACCGACATCAGCGAGACCTGCGAAAGCCCAAGCGCGTCGAAGATTTCCTTCGCCGCGTTGAGCTGGCCACGGCCGCCGTCGATGACGACGAGATCAGGCCATTGCGGAACGCCATCGTCTTCGGTCGGCGTTCCCGCCGTATCGCCCTCCGCCGCCGGTGCGGCCAACAGCCGCTTGAAACGACGTTGCAGCACCTCGCGCATCATCGCGTAATCGTCGCCCGGCGTCAGTCCTTCGGACTTGATGTTGAATTTGCGGTACTGGTTTTTAATGAACCCGTCCGGGCCCGCCACGATCATGGCGCCGACCGCATTGGTGCCCTGGATGTGGCTGTTGTCGTACACCTCGATGCGGCGCGGCGGATGCGGCAGGCCGAGCGTCGTGACGAGCCCCGCCAGCAGCCGGCTTTGGGTCGCGGTATCGGCCAGCTTGCGGCCGAGCGCTTCGCGCGCGTTGGTCAGCGCATGCGTGATCAGTTCCTTTTTCTCGCCACGCTGCGGCGTGGTGACTTCGACCTTAAAGCCCGCCTTGATAGACAAAGCGCTCGCCATCAGCTCGCTTTCCTCGATCACGTGCGACAGGAGAATGAGCTTTGGCGGCGGCTTGTCGTCATAGAATTGCGCGAGGAACGAGGCCAGCACCTCTTCCGGCGTAAAAGATTTTTCCGCTTTCGGAAAATAGGCGCGGTTGCCCCAGTTCTGCCCAGTGCGGAAGAAGAACACTTCGACGCAGGAATATCCGCCCTCCTGATGGATCGCGAATAAATCTGCTTCTTCCACGGTGCGTGGATTGATGCCCTGCTGCGACTGGATCGCCGAAAGTGCGGCAAGTCGATCGCGGTACAGTGCCGCGGTCTCGAATTCGAGTTCGGCGGACGCCTTTTCCATCTCGCCCGCGAGTTCTTGCTTCACCGCGCGGCTGCGGCCGGACAGGAAATCCCTGGCCTCGCGCACGAGCTCGGTATAGCCGGGAAAATCGATCTCGCGGGTGCAGGGGCCGGCGCAACGCTTGATCTGGTAGAGCAGGCAGGGGCGGCTGCGGCTTTCGAAAAACGCATCCGTGCAGGAGCGGATCAGGAAGGCGCGCTGGAGCGCGGTGATGGTGCGGTTGACCGCGCCCGCCGAGGCGAACGGCCCGAAATATTGCCCGGGCCTGGTTTGCGCGCCGCGATGCTTGAGGATCTGCGGCGCCCAGTGATCGCCCGTGATCAGGATATACGGAAACGACTTGTCGTCGCGCAGTTGTACGTTGAAGCGCGGACGCAGCTGCTTGATCAGGTTGGCTTCAAGCAGAAGCGCTTCGGTTTCGGTCCCGGTCGAGACGATCTCGACTGCGACGGTTGCGGCAATCATGCGCAGGATACGCGCCGGCTGCGGCGCGTTGGCGCGGGCGTAGGACGAGAGCCGTTTGCGGACGTTCTTGGCCTTGCCGACATAGAGCACGTCATTGGCGGCGTTCAGCATGCGGTAGACGCCGGGCGAGGTCGGAGCCAGCCGCACCGCGTTTTCGATCGCGGCATGCCCGATCGCCAATGGGCCTTCGGCGATGGTCTCATTGCTGTCTTCGGTGACTTCCGGCAGCCGCCCCTCGTCTTCCTCATCGGTGTTGACGGTGGCTGGATCGATGTCGCCGGCAGCGAGATCCGGGGGGCGGTCCTGCGGCGTCGGCTCCGTCTGTAGCGGTGCCGGTTGCGCCTGATCGGGCAGGGAGGCGGCGCCTTCCTCACCACGGGCGGTCTTTGCCTGTTCGGTCAATTCGCGAGCCATCGAACTTCTGAATTTTGGAACTTCTAGATTTAAGTGTCGTCCTCGTCGCTTGCCAGCGCCGGCCCGCATACGTGAACGTTAGCCGCAAATCACGAGATGAGCAGAGTTCGCGTCGGAAACCGCGCGGCGGTAACGCTCTCTTAAGACTAAGAATCGGCCGCCGGCAGGGCTTAACAACCCTTTAACTTAAAAGTCTCGATAAATCCCGTGAGTAAAAAGTGCAAATCCGTAACCATGCCGATGGTGACGGAGTTCTGCGCTTCCTCCGTGGAGTTTGCGTGATGAACAGGATTACCCTGGTCGCGGCGGCGTTGATCGCTGCAGTTTCTTCGGTTCAGGCCGCCGATTTGTCTTACGGGTCGCGCGCGCCCTACACCGTCAACCAGCCGCTCAACATGTACAGCTGGGCTGGTCCCTATATCGGCGGCAATATCGGCTGGGATTGGGGCTCGGTCGACAATAATCCGACCAAGCCGTCCGGCTTCGTTGGCGGCGTGCAGGCCGGCTACAACTGGCAGAATGGCCCCTGGGTGTTCGGTATTGAAGGCGACTTTCAGGGCAACGGCGCTTCCGACACGTTTGCGCCGTGGAAATTCTCCAACCCCTGGTTTGGCACCGTTCGCGGCCGCGCCGGTTACGCCCTCAACAACGTCCTGCTCTACGGCACCGCGGGTCTCGCCTTCGGCGAGTTGACCGGCCAGACGTTCGGTAGTCTCAGCGAAAGCCATACCAATGCCGGCTGGACGGTGGGGTTAGGCGCCGAAGTCGGGCTGGCGCAGAACTGGAGCGCCAAGGTCGAGTATCTCTATGTCGATCTGAACGACAGCAACTTTACGATCACCGGAGCCCAGAACGGCTATCATTTCGGGCTGCTGCGCGCCGGCGTGAACTATCACTTCTAAGACGACAAGAAAATCGGACAATGCCAACTCCCGGTCGCATAGAGCGGCCGGGATTTTTTTGTCGCGAAATGTAGGTCGAGACCTGTTCGGCTCTAGATCAATTCGAGGGCGGACTCTTTTGACGCGTTTTCTACCGCAGATAAGTCTGCGCAATCTGCGTAAACTTGATTGCTATGCGAACCGGTACCCACCCGTCTCCGCTAGGGCTTCGCCGGGCCACTAGTTCACTCGGCCGACGAAGCTTTAGCGAAGGCGGCTTCGTTCGAAAACGCTTCGCTAAGAAAGCACGAGGTTGACCGCCTTGGGCCCTTTGCCTTTCTTGTCCGGTTCGACCTCGAATGTGATGCGCTGTCCTTCCGTCAAATCCTTCAGTCCGGCTCGTTCGACGGCCGTGATGTGGACAAACACATCGCGGCCCCCGTCGTCGGGCTTGATGAAGCCGTAGCCGCGTTCTCCGTTAAAGAACTTGACCGTCCCAGTCATGGCCATCGGGAAACCTCCCCCCGCATTGCTGCGCCGTTACGCTCCTTTTGCGTATTGGCCGACCGGACTTTCGCTGCGGACACCTTTCCCGCCAGATGCTTTGGCCATCCAGGCCAGCCCGCGTGATGGCGGACCTGCCTTAAATCACTTAAATCAGAAGAGGCCTTGTCACTCCGCCGCTACCATTCGCGGAAGCGGAACGTAAAGCCGATGCCAATGATGACGAGCATAATACGGTTCCCCGCCCATTGCCTATCGGACTTTTGGGAGGCGAAGCGCCCGCTCAGGATTTGGGCGCCGGCAGGCCCACTCAAATAGACGGCACCAGCCGGAAGCGGCCGGCGCCGCCCTGGCCGAGCGGCTTTTCGAGTTCGGGGAGGATCGTCTTGAGATCGGCCGCCAAGGTCCACGGCGGGTTGACGACCAGAAGGCCGGCCGAGGTGAGGCCTTGTCCCGCGGCCTGTGGCGCGACGCTGAATTCGACCCGCAGGCATTTTCCGGGTGGTCTTGCCTCGCCGATGGCGTGGGCAACCTGCCGCGCCAATTCGTCGGTCGCCCGCCGGCTCTTGGCCGGGTACCACAACAGGTAACTGCCGGTTGGCCATTTCGCGAAGGCTTCCGCAAAGCCTGCGGCTAACCGCTCGAACTCGTCTTTCTGTTCGTAAGGCGGATCGATCAGCACCAGGCCGCGCCGCTCCTTCGGCGGCACGAAGGCGGGCAGCGCGGTCCAGCCGTCGAGATCGACCACGCGAGCCTGAGTATCTCGGCGCAGCGCATCGATCAGGTCACGTCGCGCGGAAGATTCGACCTCGCAAGCGGTCAGGCGGTCGTCGGGTCGCAACAGCGCGCGGGCGATCAGCGGCGATCCGGGATAGGCCTTGAGCGGCCCTCCTTGCGGATTGAACGAGCGGACGATGTCGAGGTAAGGCTTGATCAGCGGCTGCGCTTCTTCCGAAAACCGCGCCTGCATGATGCGCGCGATTCCGGTCAGCCATTCGCCGCTGCGTTGCGCTTCTTCGCCGGTGAGATCATAGACGCCGGCGCCGGCGTGGGTATCGATCACGCGAAAGGCGGCGTCCTTTTCCTGCAGGTGAAGCAGGATGCGCACCAGCACGACGTGCTTGATGACGTCGGCAAAGTTGCCGGCATGAAAGGCGTGGCGGTAATTCATGAACGAGGGTTACGACATCGAACGACGAAAGTAACCCGTGTCGTGCCGTCCTTAACCGCCACGCACCGGCGGCATTGTCACCTGGTCGCGCCGGCAGGCCCGGCGGTCGAGTTCGTCGCAGGCGCGGAACTGCAAATCCTTGCCCATGCAGATCCGCACTTCGCTCAGCCGCGAGCGGTTGCAGGTCACTGCGATAGCGGTGGCGGGAAGACCCGGATTGACCTTGATGAAGGCGTCTTCGATCTCGGTCGGCGAGATGGTTTTCGGGTCGGCGAGGTCGATGAATTCGGGCGGAATCTTCACGGCCGCGCGCGCCTTTCGAATGGTCTCGAAATAGCCGCGGGGGCCAAGGCCCGAGCAGGTGCCGTGCTTTTTCCACTCGTTGAAAATCAAGCCGGGCGCCGGCATCAGGTCCAGCATCGAGGTCATGATATTGCGGTCCAGCCAGGAATCCCGGTCGCAATATTCGGGAAAGCCGCGCTCATATTGCGGCCACAGGCCATGGACCACGAACGAGAAGGGCCGTCCGCCGCATTGGGCCTGCTGCGAGCGCCCGCTATTGCCGCGCTCTGCCACTTCCTCGCAGAAGGATGGCGACCATGACAACGACAGCACGTAAAAATCGAACTCGCCGGGGGTGTTCTGCCGGCGGTCCTGGCCGGATGCGCTTACCGTGGCGCCAGCGGCGATAGCCGCGGCAAAAAAGAAATAGCCGAAGCGGCCAATAATTCGCGCCGTCCGATCCAAGCAACGCCCAAGCATAATGCAGCCCTCACTCCACGATCCCTGCCGAGACCGTAGCACGAGACGGGAACATTTCAAGAACAAAAAGAAACGCTGCGGACCGAGACAGACGTTTCTCAGCCAGGATCTGCAAAACAGCCGCGAAAGGAGGCTTGCGATTACGGCTTGAGATTAAGGTTTGGCGCCCACGCAAGAGGGGTTATAGGCCCAGTTGCGGTCAAGTCCGGTCACGCACCATTCAACGCCCTGATCGTAGCCGGCAAAACCGCCGTCCTCGATGATCGAGTAGTGCACGGCGTGCACTTGGCCATCGCTCAGCTGCACATCGCCGCTGCAATAGCGGCGCGGAATATTGTCCGACTGCCAAGGCCGGTAGGCGACCTCATGAATCCGGCCATACGCCGTGATCGTGAGCCTGGAATTCCAGAAGGTGCTCTCTTTTTCCTGGAATTGCGACGTGACGGTACCAAGCGCAGCCTCGCAGGACTTCAGCCGCCCGTCATATTTCGGGCCGGACAGCCAGAAATTCAGCTCCAGCGGATTGGCCGCTTCGGCGGCCTGGCTGAATGCCATCAGGCCAAATGCGGCACCAAGCGTTGCGCCCAAGCCTGTTTTTCTCGCAAAAGAAAAGATGTCACGCATATCAGGTCCGCCGATGTTCGAGCGAGCGAACCGTGCCGCGAAGCCTTCCCAAGGTCAAGTGCAGCGCGGCAACACCTGCCAATAAGTCCGTTTCTCACGGGCCCGTGTGCTTTTCACGGCTCCTGATGCGCTCTATGGTGCGCCCGAATAAACGGAGTTAGCGATGCGAATCATCAAGGCCGCTGTTCTGATTGCCGCGGGCGCCATGCTGTCTTGGACGCCGGCGCGGGCCGACATCGTGCCGCCATTCAGGGGCAACGATACCGGCGGCATCATCGCCTATGAACTGGCCCAGCACGCCGATGCCCGCCAGCTCGCGGTCGACCACTGCGCCAGCTACGGCAAGGTGGTGAAGTTTCTGGCGGTCGACGCGCATTATGGCGGCTATGTTTCCTTTGCCTGCCGTTGGGTGCCCTATGGCGCCAATAACCGGCCGCTACGCACGCTCTATTGAGCGCTTGAACTCGGCGTTACTTTTCGCAATCTTCGTCGATGCCGGAACGTGACCGATGACGCGTGAACTTGCCGCATGGGGTTTAGGGCTGTGCCTGCTGGTGGCTGTGCCGGCGGATCGCGCGGGGGCCGACGATCTGCCGATTCGCAAGGCGGGTCTGTGGGAAATCAAGATGGCCAGGACCGGCTCGCCGCTGCCAGATATGACCATGCAGCATTGTACTGACGAGACCACCGACAAGGACATGAACAACATGGTCTCGCCGATGGCCAAGCAAATCTGCTCCAAGCAGGACGTCCAGAAGACGGCAACCGGCTATGTGAGCGATTCTCTCTGCAGCGTCGCCGGCGTTTCGATCGCCTCGCATTCGGAAATCAACGGCGACTTCAACTCCGCCTACACGGTCACGACCACCTCGCATAGCGACCTCGGCAACAAGGGAGCACCGCGCGATACCGTGACCAAGATCGAGGCGAAATGGCTGGGGGCCTGCAAACCGGATCAGAAGCCGGGTGACATCGTGATGCCCGGCGGTGGCTTCAAGCTCAACGTCAAGGACATGGACAAGCTCAAGGCCCTGCTGCCCGGCGGCAAGCAGTAGAGACGTAATCCATCCTCATGGTTCGAGACGCGCCGCTCCGGCTCGCGTGCTGACCTTTTTGCGTTGATGATGCGGCGCTCCTCACCATGAGGGCGCGTATTTCGCCGCGAAGCAGAACCTCATCCTGAGGAGCATCGCCACCGGGTCCGCGCGAAGCGCGGCCCGATGACAGGCTCCGCGATGCGTCTCGAAGGATGGTCGCGGCTACACCGGAATTCGCACGGCCGCCCGCAAGCCCCCCATCGGACTGTCGCCAAGCGTAATGTCCCCGCCATGCGAGCGGGCGATGTCGCGGGCGATTGCGAGGCCCAGTCCGGTGCCGCCTTCATCCTGGTTGCGGGCGTCGTCGAGCCTCAGGAATGGCTTGAACACTTCCTCGCGCATGCTGAGCGGAATGCCTGGCCCGTCATCATCGACGGTCACCGTCAGGTAGCGATGGTCGCGCAGGCCGGTGATCGCAATCGCGTCGGCGTGCCGTGCCGCGTTGGAGACGAGGTTGGCGAGGCAGCGCTTGAAGGCGGCGGGTTTCACCGTCACCACCGGAAGACCGTGGAACGCGACCGTCGCGGTATGGCCGTTGCGCTCGGCGTCGCTGCGCAATTCCTCCAGTGCGAGCGTCATGTCGGTCGGCTGCGCCTGCTCGCCGCTGTCGCCGCGGGCAAAGGCCAGATAATCCTCCAGCATCCCCGACATCTCGTCGACGTCCTTGCGCATCGCGTCGACTTCCGGGCTGTCGCCGATCAGCGCGAGTTCAAGCTTGAAGCGGGTCAGGATCGTGCGCAGATCATGCGATACGCCGGCGAGCATCGCGGTGCGCTGCTCGATCGAGCGCTCGATGCGCGATTTCATTTCCAGGAAGGCATTGGCGGCGCGACGCACTTCGCGCGCGCCTCGCGGGCGGAAGTTCGGCGCCTCGCGGCCTTTGCCGAAGCTCTCGGCGGCATCGGCCAGCCGCAGAATCGGGCGGATCTGGTTGCGCAGGAACAGAACTGCGACGATCAACAGGATCGAGGACGTGCCGACCATCCAGAACAGGAAGATTTCCGAGTTGGAGGCGTAGGCGGCACTGCGCAGCGCGAAGACACGCATCACCGCGTCGTCGAGCTGAACGCGGATTTCGACCAGGTTGGAGCGGCCGACGGTGTCGATCCAGAAAGGCTTGGCGATCTGCCGGCCGAGCTGCACCGACAGCGTCTGGTCGAGCAGCGAGAAGAACGGCTTCGGTCCCGGCGGCGGCATATCGCCCGCGGGGAGGAAATCCACCACCAGGCCGAGTCGCTGCTGGGCGATGCGGCGGATCTGGGAGCGATCTTTGTCTTGGGGGTAGCTCTTATAGACGTCGATCAACGCGGCGATATCGGACACGACCGCGGCGGACAGATGCCGCGTCACTGTATTCCAGTGCCGCTCCATGAACACGAACGCTACGACCGATTGCAGGATCACCATCGGCACGATCATGATCAACAGCGCGCGGGCGTAGAGGCCGGTCGGCATCCAGCTCTTGAACGCGTTGCCCATCCAGCCATTGGCTGCCGACACCCGCCCTGCGGCGGTGCGGATCAGAGTCAATCCCGTGTCGAGCGTGCTCATGGCTATGTTCAGGGGGAAGCGACCAGGCGATAGCCGATGCCGCGCACCGCCTGCAGGAACAACGGATTGGCAGGATCGCGTTCGATCTTGCGCCGCAGGCGGTTGATCTGCACGTCGACCGCGCGCTCATTCACGGTGCCATCGCCCGTCAGCGCGTTGCGCGGGACGGTTTCGCCGCGCGCCAGCGCCAGAATCCGCAACATGTCGCGCTCGCGGTCGGTGAGGCGGATGGCTTCCTCGCCTTGCCGCAACTCGCCGCGTTCCAGATGATAGACGTAAGGCCCGAACGCGATCTGCTCCAGCGTTTCCACCGGCGGCGGCGCAGTGCGCTTGAGGATATTGCCGATCCGCAGGGACAATTCGCGCGGCTCGAACGGCTTTGCGACATAATCGTCGGCGCCGATCTGCAAGCCCTCGATCCGGCTTTCCGCCTCGTGTCGCGCCGTCAGCATGACGATCGGCACCGAGGAGGAGGTCCGAATGAATCGGGCAAGATCGAAACCGGTTTCGCCCGGCATCATCACATCGAGGATCAACAGGTCGAAATGCAGGCCATTGAGCTTGCCGCGGGCGTCCTTCGCGCTCATCGCCGTGGTCACGCGGTAGCCTTCGCCGCACAGAAAACGCGACAACAGGTCGCGGATGCGACGGTCGTCATCGACGAGCAACAGGTGCGGCGCGTCGTCGGCCGGTTTCGGCGGTGTTCGTGCGACGGCTGCAGCCTCGGCCACTTCTATTCCTTTGTCTTTGCGCCCGAAGATGGGGCGCCAAAAATGGCTTCCAGCACCTTGTCGGGATCGTCGCGATCAATCATGGCGCGCAGGAATTGCCGGATCGTCTCGAGGCCGGCCGGCTCGATGCCGCGCAGCGCGCGATTGAGCCGATCGGTTTGCAGCCCTGCGAGCTTTGCCACCAGCGCCTCGCCCTTGGGGGTGGCGAAAAGAAGGCGTTGCCGGCGATCGTTGTTGCCGGCCTTCTGCACGATATAGCCCTCGTCGAGCAATTGCTTCAGGACGCGCCCGAGCGACTGCTTGGTGATTCGCAACACGTCGAGTAGGTCGGCGACCTTCAGCCCGGGATAGCGGTGGACGAAATGCAGCACGCGGTGATGCGCGCGACCGAAGCCGAAGACCTCGAGCTCGTGATCGGCGTCGCCAACGAAATCGCGGTAGGCGAAAAACAGAAGCTCGATGATGTCCCAGCGCAGCGCCGCCGAGGCCATGGCCGCACGCGCCTCGTTCGGCTTGGAGCCGGCAGAGGCCGATGGGCTTGATAAAATTATGTCAGCCATATTGACATATCTTGGGTTCAATGTTACAAAACGGCCGATTACGACGAAATAATAAGTCGTTTCGTCGGGTCGCGATGCTGTTAGTGGCTCTACCAGGCCGGGCAGCAAAGCCTTCGGGTATGTTGACCGTACGACTGTCGGGCGGCATCCCGGCAAACATACTGGACTTCCGCGCCCCACAAAAGCATGTCCTTGTGACGCGCCCCGTGGAGGACTTGGCCCAAGGCCGGCGGCGTGGAAGGTCCAGACCACTTGAGCCAGCAGGCCCGAAAGAGGCAGACCGGTGCCGGTCGAGAATAGCGGGAAACGAGGAAATGAGCTTGAAATTCGAAATTCAACCGGCGGCCAATCCGACACCTGAAAAGGAGCGTGCGGCAAAGCTCGAAAACCCGGGCTTCGGCCGGATTTTCAGCGATCACATGGCCCTGGTCCGCTACGATCAGGCGAAGGGCTGGCACAGCGCGCGCGTCGAATCCCGCGCGAATTTCCCGCTCGATCCGGCCGGAGCCGTCCTGCACTACGCGCAGGAGATTTTCGAAGGCCTCAAGGCCTACAAGCGCGACGACGGCGGGGTGAATCTGTTTCGCCCCGACGCCAACGCCAAGCGGTTCCAAAATTCGGCCGACCGGATGGCGATGGCGCCGCTGCCTGAGCCTGTTTTCATCGAAGCCGTCGAGCAACTCGTGCGCATCGACCGTGCCTGGATCCCGGGCGGCGAGGGCAGTCTTTATCTGCGCCCCTTCATGATCGCGAGCGAGGTCTTCCTCGGCGTGAAACCTTCGGCGGAATATATCTTCGCCGTCATCGCCTCGCCGGTCGGCTCCTATTTCAAGGGCGGGCCTGCGCCGGTGTCGATCTGGGTGTCGGAGAATTACACCCGCGCTGCGATCGGCGGCACCGGTGCGGTCAAATGCGGCGGCAATTACGCCGCGAGCCTGCGCGCGCAGGCCGAGGCCATCGATCACGGCTGCGATCAGGTGGTTTTCCTCGATGCGATCGAGCGCAAATATGTCGAGGAGCTCGGCGGCATGAACATCTTCTTCGTGTTCGAGGATGGCTCGCTCGTGACGCCGCCGCTCGGCACGATCCTACCGGGCATTACCCGCGATTCGATCATAGCGCTCACGAAGGATTCCGGAAAACCGGTGCGAGAGGAGACCTATTCGATCGATCAGTGGCGCGCGGACGCCGCCAGCGGAAGACTGAAGGAGGCCTTTGCTTGTGGCACGGCCGCCGTGATCTCGCCGATCGGCAAGGTGCGCTCGACGAGCGGCGATTTTCTGATCAGCGGCGGCGAGGCCGGTCCCGTCGCCATGGGGCTGCGCAAGAAGCTCGTTGATATCCAGTACGGCCGCACCAATGATCCGCATAACTGGATCAGAAAGGTGCTTTGATGCTTCTTCACCCTCTCCCTTGTGGGAGAGGGTGCGAAGCGAAGGTGGGTGAGGGGTTCTTCTTGGACTCAAACCCCGGCTCAATCTCCCTGCGGTCGATCTCGCCACCTTCTCCCGCAAGGGGAGAAGGGAAGGAAGCACGGTTGCCGCATTGCGCTTCGGCTGATACCAACGCGCGGACCATGGCCGACAAACCTAAAAAGCCACAAAAACTGAGGGCGCGCCTGCCGCGCGGGCTGGAGGATCGTGGCCCAGCCGCGATCAACGCGACGCGGCAGATGGTCGAGAAAATCCGCGAAGTCTATGAGCTCTACGGCTTTGAGCCGGTGGAAACGCCGGCGATGGAATACACCGACGCGCTCGGCAAGTTCCTTCCTGATCAGGACCGGCCCAATGAGGGCGTGTTCTCCTTCCAGGACGACGACGAGCAATGGATTTCGCTGCGCTACGACCTCACGGCGCCGCTGGCGCGGTATGTCGCCGAGCGCTACGGCACGGAAAATCTGGTGCTGCCCTATCGCAGCTACCGTTTCGGTTATGTCTATCGCAACGAGAAGCCGGGACCGGGGCGCTTCCGTCAGTTCATGCAGTTCGACGCCGACACCATCGGCACGGCGTCCGGCGGCCAGTCGAGCGCGGCGGCCGATGCCGAAATGTGCATGATGGCGGCCGATACGATGGAAGCGCTCGGCATTCCCCGCGGTTCCTATGTGGTGAAGGTGAATAATCGCAAGGTGCTCGACGGCGTGATGGAGAGCATCGGCCTTGGCGGCGATGCGAATGCAGGGCGCAGGCTCACCGTCTTGCGGGCGATCGACAAGCTGGATCGGCTTGGTCAGCAGGGCGTGCGCGAGCTTCTGGGCAAGGGCCGCAAGGATGAAAGCGGCGATTTCACCAAAGGGGCCGAATTGGAGGAGTCTGACATCTCCAAGATCGAAACCTTTGTGAATGCCCGGAATGCTGTACAGCGGCCGGCCTTTGCTTATTCAGCCGTCGATCCCAGCACGCAGAGAGTCCTCGACGATCCCGATCGAAAAGAAAATGAATACAATGTTGCCCTCAAGATCCAGGGATGGCTCAGTATTAACTTCCAGGACTCCAAGCTTGCCATTGAGGGTTTGAACGAACTTTCCCAGATTGCACGTCTTGTCGATTCCGGAGGTTATGAGAACCGGATCATCATCGATCCCTCCGTGGTCCGCGGCCTCGAATATTACACGGGCCCGGTTTTCGAAGTTGAACTCCTGCTCGATACCAGGGACGAAAAAGGCCGTCCCGTGCGCTTCGGCTCGGTCGGCGGCGGCGGGCGCTATGACGGTCTCGTCTCGCGCTTCCGCGGCGAAGTGGTGCCCGCGACCGGATTTTCCATTGGCGTCTCGCGATTGCAGGCCGCGCTGACGATGCTCGGCAAGCTCGATACGCGGCCGGAATGGGGTCCCGTGGTCGTCACCGTGTTCGACCGCGATCGCGTCGCCGAATACCAGAAAATGGTCGCAGCACTTCGTGCAGATAAAATCCGCGCCGAACTTTATCTCGGTAATCCCAAGAACATGGGCAATCAGCTCAAATATGCCGATCGTCGCAACGCGCCGTGCGTGATCATCCAGGGGTCGGACGAGAAGGCGAAGGGCAAGGTCCAGGTCAAGGACCTCGTTCTCGGTGCCGGCCTGACCGACACAAGCGATCGTGACGAATATTTGAAGAAACAGGCCGAGGCGCAAATCGAGGTCGACGAAAGCGAACTGGTCGCGGCGGTGCGCAAAATATTGGCACGCCACGCGGTGACGTGGGGCTAGGTCCTCATGGTGAGGAGGCGCGGAAGAAAATCTATCAGACTTTCGCGTTTCACGGTTGCGCCGTCTCGAACCATGAGGACAATAGGTCCATCCTTCGCGACGCGCACAAGAAGTGCGCTCCTCAGGATGAGGTCAGTGCAAGCGCCTGACAATTTGCAATAAGGGAAAAGGAAAACAACATGCCCGAAATTACGATCAGCATGGCCGCCGGACGCACAGACGAACAGAAGGTCGGCATGATGCGCGACATCACCCAGGCGCTGGTGAAGAATCTCGGCGTCGATGCCGAAGCCGTCGTGATCCAGATCAACGAAGCGCCGCTGATCCACAAGATGAAGGGCGGCGTGTCCTTCGTCGAACGCATGGCGAAGAAGTAATCGCTGATTGTTTTTCCCTCTCCCCTTGTGGGAGAGGGAAGAAAGAAATTCCATGGACGCACGCGACGTTATCAAGGTCGGCATGAGCGCCGAACGAAGCCTGGTTGTGCCACCCGATCGCACGGTCGGGCATTTCGTGCCCGACATGCCGATGGTCTATGCGACGCCGATGATGATCCTGGAGATGGAGCTGGCCTCCGCCGACGCCATCAAGGCCTGTCTTGAACCCGGCTGGGTCACGGTCGGCACCGAGGTCGATATCCGTCATCTTGCCGCGACGCCGGTCGGCGCGACGGTACGAACCACGGCGAAGGTCATCGCGGTGGAGCGGCGAATAATCCGTTTTGAGGTCGAGGCTTTCGACGAGAAGCGCCGCATCGGCGAGGGCCGTCACGCCCGCGGCCTCGTCAATGTCGATGCGTTCAGCAAGCGTCTTTAGCGAAGTACTTTTATTTTGACGCGTTTTCTTCACGCGAACCGGAATCCACTTCGCTCGAAAACGCTGTGCTACTTCGCCAATTCCTTCGAGCGCTTTGTTGCGGCGGCCACCGCACGCGTCAGCAGCGATTGCAGGCCGTCTTTTCCCATCAGCACTTCCAGCGCGGCCGCCGTGGTGCCGGCAGGCGAGGTGACGTTCTGGCGCAACGTTGCGGCGGGAAGCTCCGAGCGGTGCAATAGTTCGCCGGCGCCCGAGACGGTTTCACGTGCGAGTTTGGTCGCCAGAGCCTCGGGCAATCCGGCTGCAACGCCGGCGCGCGCCAGTTCCTCGGCAAGCAGGAACACATAGGCCGGCCCCGATCCGGAGACGCCGGTCACGGCGTCGATCAGGCCTTCGTCGGTAACCCATTCGACTGAGCCGGTGGCGCGCAACAGGCTGTCGGCGGTTTCGCGTTGCGCGGCGCTGACATCCTTGGCTGCGACCGCGACCGTGATGCCTCGGCCGATCGCCGCCGGGGTGTTGGGCATGGCGCGCACGATGTGGCCGCCCAAACCCTCGCCAAGCGAGGCCATCGTCGTTCCCGCCATGATCGAGACCACCAGCGTGGCTGCATCGACATAGGGTTTCAAGGCTGGCGCTGCCTCGCGGAAGGCTTGTGGTTTCAGTGCGACCACGAAGGCCGCGACGGATCCAGCCTCGCCGGATGAGGGGTTGAGGCGCACGCCTTTGACGAGGTACGCGCGGATATCGTCGGACGGATGCGGTTCGATCACGGCCGCGCGGCTCGCGTCGAGGCCCTGGGCGAGCCAGCCCGACAGCATCGCGCCGCCCATCTTCCCCGCACCGGCGAGGACGATGGTGCCCGAGATATTTTTCAAGAGACTGTTTGTGTTCACGACTGCCACCACGAACGCGACTGTCGTCCCCGCGAAGGCGGGGACCCCCGCGCGAGCGCTTGCGCTCGTCGCGATACCACAGTCGGTTCTAGTTCATCAGGATATCAGCAACAAGCGTCGTGCGGCGCGATTTCGGTCACAGCGTATGGGTCCCTGCTTTCGCAGGGACGACATTGCGTGTGTAGCAGCTTACGCCTCGCCTTCGGTGTCGAACATCGCGGCGCTCATGGCCTCCGCGGCCGTCTTGCCGGCCCAGACCACGAATTGGTACGCCGGATAATAACGTTCGCAGGCGTGGATCGCGCTCACCAGCATGGTCTCGCATTGCGCGGTCGAGGCCCGTATGCCGCCCGGCAGCACCAGCGCCTGGCGGTACATGATCATGCCGGTGTGGGTCCAGATATCGAAGTGCCCGACCCATAGCTGCTCGTTGATCGCGGCGATCAGCCGCTGCACCTCGCCCCGGCGGGCTTGCGGAATCTTCATGTCGAAAGCACAGGCCAGATGCAGCGCCTCGATCTCGTTCATCCAGGTGAAGGAGAGCTGGTAGTCGGTCCAGTTGCCCTTGGAGACGATCGTTACTTCGTCTTCGCCGGAGCGCTCGAACGCCAGGTTGTTGTCGCTGGCGACGTCCTCGACGACCGCAAGAGGATTGTTCGGGGAATCGATAATGCCTTCGAGGAGGGACATGCCGTCTCGACCTTGCCTTTTGTCAATTCTGATACGAGTGAACGCACGCGGCACGCCGACATGCGCCCTGATTTCGCGCCGTGGCGGTTGCTCACCCGATGATCCGAGCGTCAGGATCAGGGCTTGCCGGGACGAAGTGATGTGATTTGCGGAATCCACGCAACGGGGGGCAGAGTCCATCCACAGCCAAAGCCGAAATCGTCCACAACTCTTCGTGCGCGTTAACTTTTGAACGAGAACAAACCGGAATCGGATTCGCAACCCGCCCAAATCGTTAACTTTTAGGCCCGTGACCGTTCCTTGGAACTGCCTGGCGGAGTCCGGCATGGCATTGATGCATCCATGCGGCCCGGCGATCGTGGCCCAGCTTGCTGCGAGCCGGTGTCTTGTTCATAGTTATCTTGGTCATCGTTGGGGCCGGGTCATCGAGGACAGGGCGATGGCTTTCGGCGCAATTGAAAAAAGCGGTTTTCAGATGTCGCAAGACGCAGTTGAGTCAAAAGGCACCGCCGAGTATCCGCGCTTCGTTAAGCCGCAGCGGGTTGCCTTCGTACAGTCGGCCTGGCATCGCGATGTCGTCGCCGAGTGCCGCGAGGCCTTCCTCGCCGAGATCGAGGCGCGTCACATCGCGCGCGGTTCGATCGATGTGTTCGAAGTGCCGGGTTCCTTCGAGATTCCGCTGCACGTGCAGTTGCTGGCCAAGACCCGGCGCTACACCGCGATCGTCGCGGCCGGGCTTGTGATCGACGATGAGTACATCGCCGAAACCGTGATCAGGGCGCTGATGGACGTGCAGCTTCGTACCGAGATCCCGGTATTCTCGGCCGTGGTGACGCCGCAGCAGTTTCGCGAGACGGCTGATGCGGATTTCCTGCGTCAACATTTCGCGGCCAAGGGAGCTGCGGTGGCGGAAGCCTGCGCCAATACGCTGCTGAGCCTCGAGCGGTTACGCGGGCAGGTCGCGGCAGGGATCGTCTAGTCCCATTCAGGTCGCGCGGCTGGCCGTTTCTGGCACAGGTTCCCGGTTAATGTTACGTCTTAACTAACAATTAAGTATGCGTTTGCGGGGCGAAAACGCGCGGCCTAGCGTCCTCTGGAATACGGCTCCTAACAACATAGGTGCGTGCCATGAGGTCGAAAATAAAAAGTGCGTTGATCGTGTCCCTTAGCGCCATTTCACTTGTGCTGGCGACCAGCGAGACGTTTGCCGCTTCGAGGTCCACGCGCGGAGCATTTGCGTCGGCTCATCGGCCAGGTACCCATTTTTCCCACCACAATCGCCGGTCTCAAGGCGACGTCGGCTGGTTTGGTGACGATGGCGCCTATTACGGACCGAATGGCGAAGAGCTTGCGCCGCCGATATCGGGCGGTGCCCGCTACAGCGATACAAATGACATTCCCTGGGATTGGGCCCATCGCTATCCGCCGGCCGTCGTGCCGTCCGCGCGGCCTTACGTGTCGAGCTGCGGCGCCGAGACCGTCACGGTTCCTGACGGCCGTGGTGGCAACGGGCAGGTCAACATCGTGAGATGCTACTGAGTTGCGTTAGTCCGATCTTCCGTCGGCGGAAAACGCGGGAAGAGTGACTGGCAAGGACCGGGACAGACCCTCAGTCGAACAGGCTTGAGACCGACTCTTCCGAAGCCGTTCGGCCGATCGCTTCGGCGATCAGCGAGCCGATCGTCAGCGTGCGGATATTGGGCGATTTGTTGACCGCTTCGGTCGGCTGGATCGAGTCGGTGATGACGAGTTCCTTCAGCCGCGAAGAGGTGATGCGCGTCACGGCGCCGCCGGACAGCACGCCGTGGGTGATATAGGCGTAGACTTCCTTGGCGCCGTTGGCGAGCAGCGCATCGGCAGCGTTCACCAGCGTGCCGCCGGAGTCGACGATGTCGTCGACCAGGATGCAGGTATAGCCCGCGACATCGCCGATCACGTTCATGACTTCCGACTCGCCGGCGCGCTCGCGGCGCTTGTCGATGATGGCGAGCGGCGCATTGATACGCTTGGCAAGCCCGCGGGCGCGCACCACGCCGCCGACGTCGGGCGATACCACCATCACATTGGTGAGGTCGAAGCGTTCGCGAATGTCGCGCACCATCACCGGCGAGGCGTAGAGATTGTCGGTTGGAATATCGAAGAAGCCCTGGATCTGCCCGGCGTGCAGATCGAGCGTCATGACGCGGTCGGCGCCGGCATGGGTGATCAGGTTCGCCACCAGCTTGGCGGAAATCGGCGTGCGCGGTCCGGCCTTGCGGTCCTGACGGGCGTAGCCGAAGTAGGGCACGACGGCAGTGATGCGGCGTGCCGACGCCCGGCGCAGCGCATCGGTGATGATCAGCAGCTCCATCAGATGGTCGTTGGCCGGAAACGACGTCGACTGGATGATGAATACGTCGGAGCCGCGGACGTTTTCCTGAATCTCGACGAAAATCTCCATGTCCGCGAAGCGGCGGACAATCGCCTTTGTCAGCGGCAGACCCAGCCAGTTGGCGATTTCCTTCGCCAGCGCCGGATTGGAGTTACCGGCGACGAGCTTGATCGAGCCGTTTTTGGCCGACATCGAGGCTTCTCCCCGCGCCTTGCTGGAGACCACATTCAGCATATCGCAATCCCCACGAAAGAGCGCGTTCCGATAAACGCGGTGATATCAAGCGGGTAGGCTGGCTGGCAACCCGTCCGCCCGGTTTTCCCGGGCTAAAATGCCGTTTTTCCGGCGGCTTTGGCTAACGGCTCGTATAGCCCTAGCTATTGGTTCGCATAGCCGAGGGCACCGATGGCGAATTCGCCCTCGCGCGGTGCCGGGCGGTCTTCGGCGCTGGCAACCGCCGGTCCGCGCCTGGAAGGGGTTGAGGGCGGCGCCGGCTGCGGCGCATCGGCCGGAGACGTTCCGTTGATCATGCCGGCCAAACCGCTGAGGCCGGCCTGGGCGATCTTGCGCAACACCAGATCGTCAGCCGAAGACCAGGCGTCGCGACCGGCCTTGCCGGCCGCCTCTTCGCCGGAAAGCCGCAAGGCGCGCTGCCGGTTCTGGTCGTAAACGTCCCAGACCCAGGCGATCGTGGTGCGTCCGTGGCTGACTTCCGCGGCGAGATAGCTTCGCACCCGGTAGGCGGCCGTACCTTCGCGGGACACAATCGACAGGCTCCGCAACTTGGATTCGCTATCCAGTATGCCGACCATCCGATCGAAGACCTGAGGTGGCGGCCCGTCGATGGACTCAAACGCCACCGTCGGACCGCTGGCGTTGCTGGCCATCGCGAAGGAATTGCTCGCAGGGCCACCGGCGCAGCCGCCGAGGCCACAGCCGATCGTGACCAGAGCCGCGGCTATCGCGGCACGCGGTACAATCCTGCAAACGCGGAACAAGATTACGGAGAGATCGCCCATCTTGACCAAAGCGATATCGTTAAAATCCATTAACGTCTAGGGCAGAGGCTTCACAACAAACAGGACTACCTCCTCGTCCTGAGAAGCGCGCTCGCGCGCATCTCGAAGGATGTAGGCCCGTCTGGGGCCTCATGGTTTGAGACGCCGCTTCGCGGCTCCTCACCATGAGGGTTTTGACAGCAGGACTAACTACGGCCGCCTTCAAGAACTATGGCGTGAACGTGGCGGCCGTAATCCGCTTCCTTGCGATGCACGGAACGGCGGTAGCTGAAAAAGCGTTCGTCGGAATAGGTATCGATGCCGGTGTCGTCGATCATGAGCACGCCGGCATTTTCGAGTCGCCTGCGGATAAAGCCGGCGAGATCGAACATCGCGTGCCCTTCGCGTGCGCCCGGTAGGAAGTAGAGTGAATTCTCTGCGTCGGCATCCATAAACCTTTCGACGAATTCGTTGCCGACTTCGTAGGATGGCTGGCGGATCAGGGGGCCGATTGCCGCCACGATGTTGGCCCGTTCGGCGCCAAGCTTCTCCATCGCTTCTACCGTCGCTTCGACAACGCCCGTCAACGCGCCCTTCCAGCCGGCATGCGCCGCACCGATCACGCGCGCTTTGGGATCGGCAAACAGGAGGGGCCCGCAGTCGGCCGCGGTGACGCCGATCGCGAGACCCTCGGTACGGGTGACGATGGCATCGGCCTTCGGACGCGTCGCCGTGTCCCACGGGTGTGATGCCACCGCAACGTCAGGGGAATGAATCTGGAACACGGTGAGGAGGTGTTCGGGCGGGACGCGCAACGTGGCGGCCATCCGGCGGCGATTTTCCATCACATGCGCAGGATTATCCCGAGAGCCGATACCGCCGTTCAGGCCGGCGTAAATCCCTTCGGAGATGCCGCCTTCGCGGCTGAAGAAAGCATGGTGCAGGCCGGGAATGGCCGACAGCAGAGGAGATTCCAGCGTCATGATGTTTCCGTGTTGGCGTCTGGTGTCTCGTCAGCGAAGCCTGCCAGCGTCGTGAGATTGGGCTCCGAGATGCCAAGCACCTTGAACAATTGTCCCATGCCGCCACGGCCGCCGCCGATCAGCCGCTTCAATGCGCTGGCGACGTCTTCGGAGACTTCGTGGCTGGCTTTGGCCATCAAGCTGATCGCGCGGGTTTCGATGCCGAGACGCTTGAGAAAATCGCCCTGCGGCACCGGGCCGTGAACGGCGGCGCCGAGATCTTCAGCGGCACGCACCAGTGCCTGAAAATCGACATGCGCGGTGACGTCGGCCTCGCCCGGATCCTTCAAAGGGTCGGTAAAGCTGTGGCGGGCGATGGCCTGGAAGGTATCGCCGGCATCGCTGCGCAGATGGCCATAGTCGATAATGAGCGCTGCACCGTCCTGATCGCGGACGCGGCTTGCGATCTTCATGATTTCTGCATCTGGCCGCCACTCGAAGACGGCGCCGACGGGAGCGGCGCGCACCCATGCCGGCAGCAACACTTCGAAACGCGGGATCAGTTCGCTGGCCGCACCGAATGCCAGCTTGCCGCTATCGTCGAGTTCGACGGTGCGCTCGTGCCAGCCGCTCTCGCCCTTGACCGCCTGATGGATCGGCAGCACGTCGAAATATTCGTTGGCGAAGATCACGGAGGGGCCGTCGGGCACATCGTCGATGGTATCGTGCCATGTGACGTTGCGCGAGCCGGACAAGGCCGCCTTCTGCTTGTCGCGCAGCACCGGATTGACCTCGACCAGATGGACGCTCAACGCTTGGTAAAGCGGCGGCAATACGCGGAGCGCACGCAGCGCGTCGGCCATCATGGTGCCGCGGCCGGGGCCGATCTCGATCAACCGAAGCAACGGCGGCGAACCGATTGCTTTCCACACCGAGGCCGCCCACAGCCCCAGCAACTCGCCGAACATCTGGCTGACTTCGGGAGCCGTGATGAAGTCGCCCTCGCGCCCAAGCGGATCACGGGAAAGGTAGTAGCCGTGCTCGGGATGCATCAGGCACAGCTCCATGTAACGCCATACCGGTATTGGACCAGACGACTTGATGAGCTTCTTGATCTCCGACAGCAGCGGCGAAGTTTCGGTCACAAGGTTTCCTACTGGTAGTCCGATTCTAACATTCGCGTTCCTTCTCAGCGGCCACTTTTGCGAATGTTGAATCAAAAGGACCACTAGCAATTATAAATTCCTGGTGGAGTTTCGGATTTGACATTCGCTTCGTGAGCCCGCGGCTAGGTGGGTAGCGAATGTCAAATCCACTCCACTAAGTCGGCGCTGTTGGCTCGGCTGCCTTTCGGCGCCACGCCGCCACAATAATAAATGCTCCGGCAATGATCATGGGCACCGAAAGCAGCATACCCATGGTGAGCCCGCCCCACAAAAATCCAAGCTGCGGATCGGGCTCCCTGAAAAATTCACCGATGATGCGCGCAATACCATAGATCGAAATGAAACTACCGAGGATCAAACCGGGGCGCTTCAGCGCACCCACTCGAATCATCACTGCAAGAATAGTGAATAGGACAACGCCCTCAAGCGCGGCCTCGTAAAGCTGGCTGGGATGGCGCGGTATCGGGCCGCCGTTGGGAAATATCATCGCCCAGGGCAAATCGGGGTCGGCCGGGCGGCCCCACAACTCGCTGTTGATGAAATTGGCGATCCGCCCGAGAAACAACCCGATCGGCCCAACCGCGGTGGTGATGTCGCCGAGCGACAGGATCGAAATGTTGTTCTTGAGCGCAAACAGCATGACCGCCGCGACGCAGCCGAGGAAGCCGCCGTGAAAGGACATCCCGCCCTTCCATAATTCGAAAATCTCGGCCGGATGCTGGAGAAAGAAAAACGGATTGTAAAACAGCACGTAGCCTGTGCGGCCGCCGACGATGATTCCGATGGTCACCCACAGCACAAAATCGTCCATCTGGGCGAGCGTGATCGGCGAGGACCCATTCCAGAGCTTTTGGTTCTTGATCAGCGCGCGCGCATAGATCCAGCCGAGCACGATGCCGCCGATATAGGCGAGTGCGTACCAGCGGACGACGAACGGGCCGACCGCGAAGGCGACGGGATCGAAGACGGGAAAGGCGATGGTGAGGAGCGGCAAGGGGGTCTCTTGGTGTATTTTAGGCGGCAGTCTGCTTCTAACATCCGTATTCCGGTTTGACAGGCACTTTTGCGAGATGAATCAAAGCCGAGAGGGCCTTGAACCCTGTCTCATAGATCGCCATTGTCTTTGTCGGACTGTGCCAGTGGACCGGAGACCTGTGATGACCCAGACCAACAATCGATTTTTCGACGAGATCGGACGCCTGATGAACGACGCGGCCGGGGCCGCCCAGGGCGTCAAGCGCGAAGTCGACACGCTGGTGCGCAACCAGGCCGAAAAAATCCTGCGCGATCTCGATGTCGTCAAGCGCGAGGAGTTCGAGGCGGTCAAGGACATGGCGCGCCTGGCGCGAGAGGAAAACGACGCGCTGAAAGCGCGGATTGCCGCGCTGGAAGCCAAGCTCGGCGGTAGCTCGTCCTGACAGGGGCACCAGCCCACCCACCCTTAGAAATGGCAAATACCAAGCGCGACGTCCCGATTATCGCCTTCAAATCACAACAAGCCTGGAATGACTGGCTTGCGTCGCAGGCTGCGGATTCCGAAGGCCTCTGGCTGAAGTTGGCAAAGAAGTCCTTCCGCGTTCTCTGCGTTTCGAAGCCGGAGGCGATCGACACAGCGCTGTGTCACGGCTGGATCGACGGCCAACTGGATAGCTTTGACGAAAACTACTCGCTGATCCGTTTCACTCCGCGTCGTCCCAGCAGTAGATGGTCCGAAAGAAACCGTGCCCGCGCGCTTCAATTGATCGAAATGGGCCGCATGCTCCCTGCCGGGATGAGAGAGATTGAACGCGCGCGAAAAGACGGTCGTTGGGAGACCGCGTATGCGCCGCAAAGCACGGCAGAGGTTCCCGACGACCTCAAGGCGGCCCTGGCCAGGAACAAGAAGGCGAGCAAGTTTTTCAAAACGTTGGATCGTGTTAACCGCTATTCGATCCTTTACCGGGTGCACAATGCCAAGAAACCCGAGACCCGGGTGGCCAGAATCGAGAAATTTGTGACGATGCTGGCGACCGGCGAAACCATTCATCCGAAGAAGTCCAAGCGCTGAAACGCCGGCATTGAAATGGTCGGTGCTAGGCCGCCGTTGCATTTCGAACCCGGAACGATGACGCCCTTGACACGATTTCGCACGCGGCAACTGATTTGCCCGTCGTGCCATTGTGTCGCAGGCAATTCGCTTGTGACGTCGGGCAAATCAAAAGCATCTCTCCGCGCATCTCGCGCCCACCAAGAGGGGCGTATCGCGATCGTCACGGACGTTGGGCGCGGGATGCGATGGCCGCGGGACTGCGCACAAGACGAATGCGCTTGTCTCGCGGACGACAAAGCCGCGTGGTCTTGACGCCTCGACGCTGGCGTGAAGCTGGCGGTAATGCTTTCGCATTGCGCTGGTGACGGTGACAAAAAAGCCCGATCGCCGGAGAGAGCGCGGAATAAGTCGTAAAATCATCGCGCAGGGAATGCCGGATCGTTTCGGCTGACCTGTGGTGACTAACTCGTGTGCTTTTTACTTTTGCGCACGAGGCTGCGGGCGAGCCAAACGTCCGGCGTTCCCTGCTCCCTCTGCTGTCGAGGGATGGAAATAGGCTTAAAACTCGGGTGAATCTCGCCGCGAGAACGCAGAATCGTACGCTGATGAGGGACGATTTAACCTTTGGGACCGGGCCCGCAGGCGAGAAAAATCGCTTCATTTCCTTGTCATTTCGGCCCTTTGGGGCTAGAACGCCGCCACGCTCGCAGCCCCCGCACCCCTGGAGGCTTGCTGTGAGCGTCCAACGGGCCGCAATGCGGCCTTTAACTTTTAGAAAACAAGGACTTAAGCTGATGGCGACCGTCAAGGAATTGAAGGCGACTGCGCGTCCGAAGAGCGGCAAGGGGGCCGCCCGGGCCGAGCGTCGCGCCGGGAGAGTACCCGGAGTGATCTATGGCAACAACCAGCCCCCCGTGACCATTTCGGTCGACGACAGCGAACTGCGCCAGCGTATTCTGGCGGGAAGGTTCCTGACCACGATTTACGACATCGATCTTGAGGGCAAGAAGCACCGCGTGATTCCACGCGACTTCCATCTCGATCCGGTGCGTGATTTCCCGATTCACGTCGATTTCATGCGGCTGGGTGAAGGCGCGACGATCCGCGTCAGCATTCCCCTCCACATCCTGAAGGCCGAAGCTTCGCCCGGCGTGAAGCGTGGCGGCACCGTCAACATCGTGACCCACGCCATCGATCTGGAATGCAAGGTCGACAATATCCCGCAATACATCGAGGCCGACGTCTCTAGCCTTGAGATCAGCCACTCGCTCCATCTGTCGGACGTCAAGTTGCCCGCCGGCGTGAAGTCGCTGACGCGCGAGGATGCAACCCTCGTCACCATCGTGCCGCCGTCCGGCTACGCCGAAGAAATGAAGGCGGCTGCTGCTGCCGCGGCTGGTGCGACCGCTGCTCCGGCGGCTGGTGCTGCTGCCGCTCCCGCGGCTGGTGCTGCGGCTGCCGCTCCCGCGGCTGGTGCTGCCGCTCCTGCGGCCGGCGCCAAGGCTCCTGCCGGCGGTGGCGACAAGAAGAAGTAAGACGCGCATGATCCGCCAAAGTGTGAGCGGTTTGGCGAAAGATCATGCGCTAAATATTAAATTGGCGCGCGATCGGACGCAAAACCGGTTCCCACTTTTGCTGATCGCGCGCTAGTACGGGATGCCGCGCCATGCGCCTGTTTGTTGGTCTCGGCAATCCCGGCGCGAAATACGCGCATAACCGCCACAACATCGGCTTCATGGCCATCGATGAAATCGCGCGGCGTCATGGTTTCGCACCGTGGCGCCGCCGCTTTCAGGGCCAGACGTCGGAAGGCGCCATCGATGGCGAGAAGGTTTTCCTGCTTCGCCCGGAAACCTTCATGAACGAGTCCGGTCGTGCGGTTCAGGAAGCTTCGAATTTCTTCAAGCTCGGCGTGGACGATATCATTGTGTTTCAGGACGAACTCGAACTGCCTCCCGCCAAGATGCGCGTGAAGGTTGGCGGCGGCATTGCCGGCCACAACGGTTTGCGGTCGATTTCCGCACATATCGGCAACGAGTATCGCCGTGTGCGGCTCGGGATCGGTCACCCCGGCGTCAAGGAACTGGTGCACGGCTACGTGCTGTCGGATTTCGCCAAGGACGATCGCCCGTGGGTTGAAGCGTTGTGTGCGGCGATTGCCGATAACGCCGGCCTGCTTGCAGGCGGCAAGGATTCGACGTTCCAGAACAAAGTGCATCTGGCGATGCAGGCCAAGGGCTTTTTAGACAAGGATGACGGTGACGCGGTCTAACGTGCTGCGGTTCGCTTAATCGGCTTTCAGGACAGATCATGGGATTTAAATGCGGAATTGTCGGGTTGCCCAATGTCGGCAAATCGACGCTGTTCAACGCGCTGACGGAGACGGCGGCGGCTCAGGCGGCGAACTACCCGTTCTGCACCATCGAGCCCAATGTCGGCGAAGTCGCGGTTCCTGACGTAAGGCTCGATAGGCTGGCGGACATCGCCAAATCTGCGCAGATCATTCCGACGCGGCTGACGTTTGTCGACATCGCCGGCCTCGTGCGGGGCGCCTCGCAAGGCGAGGGCCTCGGTAACCAGTTTCTCGCTACCATCCGCGAGGTCGATGCGGTTGCGCACGTCGTGCGCTGCTTTGAGGATTCCGACATCACGCATGTCGAAGGCAAGATCGCGCCACTGGCGGACATCGAGACCATCGAGACCGAGTTGATGCTGGCCGACCTCGATAGCCTTGAAAAGCGCGTCGACAATCTCGCCAAGAAGGCGAAAGGTAACGACAAGGACGCCAAGGAACAGCTCGATCTGGTCAATCGCGCGCTGGTGCTACTGCGCGATGGCAAGCCGGCGCGCGCGCTTGAGCGCAAACCGGAAGAGGAGCGTGCCTTCGGCATGCTCGGGCTGTTGACGTCCAAGCCCGTGCTTTACGTCTGCAATGTCGAGGAAGGCGCGGCAAAGGACGGCAACAATTTCTCAAGGCAAGTATTCGAGCGCGCCAAACAGGAAGGCGCGGTCGCGGTGGTGATTTCGGCCAAGATCGAATCGGAGATCGCGACGCTGTCGCGCGAGGAGCGCAAGGATTTCCTTGATACGCTGGGCCTTGAAGAGGCGGGCCTCGATCGCTTGATCCGCGCCGGCTATCAGCTGCTCGATCTCATCACTTATTTCACGGCCGGTCCGAAGGAAGCGCGTGCCTGGACAATCCACCGCGGCACGAAAGCGCCCGCGGCGGCCGGCGTCATTCATACGGATTTCGAGAAGGGGTTCATTCGCGCGGAAACGATTGCTTATGCCGACTACGTTTCGCTTGGCGGTGAAGCCGGCGCGCGCGATGGGGGAAAGTTGCGTCTGGAAGGCAAGGAATACGTCGTCGCCGATGGCGACGTCATGCATTTCAGGTTCAACAACTGACGTCTCTGGAAGGTGGGGCGAGCAGCGAGGCGAAGGACGTTAGTGTCCAGTGCCCTGATCGCGGATCGCCCCGAGATGCTCATTGATGCGGAATACGATCAGGACGAATTCTGCCGCGATGCGCGAGAAGATGATGCCAACGACGACGCTGGCGATCGAAGACAATAGCTGGATGAACCCTCCGAAGGGGCTGATCGCCATCGCTGCCAGACCGGAGAAAATGCCGGCGATTCCAAACAACAGGATAAGCGCGATCACAAGCCAGTAAAATGTCTTGATAATGGTCGGCGTAATAAACCGATCCCACTGAAACAGATCCTGAAAATCGAACATCGGTTTTCCCCCGGACAAGTCGGATGTGATTCGCGCGATCGGTCTCTTTCATGAAAGGGCTAGCGCCGAATGCGAGTTCGGGCAAGTCGAAGGCGAACCATGCGCGTGGATGGGTTGAGATTGCCGCAAAGTGCGGCCACAATCGGGCTTCCCGCAGGATGTCCCCTATCATGAATACCCTTGTTTTCGAGGACTTTAAGCCGGGCCCCTTGGGCCGCTTCGGACCGCGGCACGTCACGGCCGAGGAGATTCGCGCCTTTGCCGCCGAGTTCGATCCGCAGCCGATGCATCTGGACGAAGCGGCTGCCGCACGCTCAATGCTGAAAGGGCTTGCCGGATCGGGTTGGCATCTTTGCTCGATCATCATGCGGATGATGTTCGACGGCTTTATCGGCCGCACCGCATCATTGGGTTCGCCGGGCGTCAATGAATTGCGCTGGCTTGCGCCGTTCCGGCCCGGCGACGACATTACGCTCGACATCGAAGTCACGGAAGCACGCGTCTCGCGCAGCCGCCCGACCACCGGCATCGTCATGTTCAAGATGGTGGCGAGCAATTCCGCGGGACAGGAATTGTGCGAGATGGTCTCGCCGATCATTGTCCAGCGCCGCGGCGAAGCTGCAACTTGACAGGCTCGCCAATGCATTTTTTTGAAGACATCAAGACAGGAGAGCGGCGTGAACTCGGTTCGTTCACTTTCACCGCTGACGCCATCAAGACCTTCGCGGCGAAGTTTGATCCGCAGCGCTTTCATCTCGACGAGGAAGAGGGGCGCAAATCGCTGTTCGGCGGCCTGGCGGCCTCGGGATGGCATGTCGGATCGGTTTGCATGAAACTTTTGGTGGCCCACAGCCAGCGCGAGGCCAGCGAAATGGCGGCCCGCGGCGAAAAAGTCGCGGTCTGGGGGCCTTCGCCCGGTTTTCGCGAACTGCGCTGGATCAAGCCGGTGCTGGCTGGCGACACGATCCATTTTGCAAGCGAGGTTGAAACGCTGCGCACCTCCTCAAGCCGGCCCGAATGGGGAATCCTGGAAGCCCGCCATAGCGGAACCAACCAACGGGGCGAGCCCGTGTTCTCGATGCTGGCGACGGCGTTTGTACCGCGGCGAAACAGCAACACCTGAACAGGCAAGCTGAAACCAAATCCTCGCTAACGCATTTTGAACATGTGCCTGTCAAATAGTGGCTGGGCGCACGAGGGGATTATACTATGGCCGACCGCCGCGGATTGAAATTGCTGGGCTTTATCTTTGCCACCGTGACAATCACTGTGATGTTCGCCACCGGGATGGTGGTGAAGGGCTATGCCGAGGGCGCCTATTCGCTCGAAAATGAACAGGTCGCGGCCCAATAAGTTAGAGTCTGCTAACCATACGCCGCAAAAGGCCTGCCGGAAAAACCAACCCGCAAAAAGCGCGGCCTCACCGGCTCCAGATCAGCGCCAGAACCACAATCGCAGCCACGAGCAATCCGACAAAGCGGATCATGATGGTGCCGACATGTTGGGGCTGTGTTTGCAACGGAATCGGATCGCTGTTGTCGGGCCGAACGGTCTTCATGCAGGAAATCCCCAAAGTTACCTGCACTTGGTCGCGTACCGGGCCGGGAAGGTTCAAATCACGTCGCTAGTGAACGACGCCGCAATCGGCTTGCTTCGGGCCGGGAAATCGATTGTCCCGGCCCGAAACAGCGAATCACTTCGGAAAAGTCAGCTGTGACGCAAGCCGTCCGCCGCACGCTTCCATTGCGCCACGTTGTCGGCGATCATGCGGGTCGATTTCATCGCCGCCTGGCTGAGCTGGGCATAGCCGGAAATCTCGCGCTGAACGCGCTGACCTTCGGCATGCAGGATATCGCGCAGGCTCTCAAGCTCTGAAATCAGATTCTCGATTTCCGCAAGTGAAGTCCCGGCCACGCGCTGGATCAGCGAGTTGACGTTGTTCACCGTGGCCTCGGCGTTCGGATCGACCGCCACGTCGGTGCCGGCCACCATGCCCATGTTCGGGGCCGGACGACGCAGATAGGCGATATCGTTGCGGACGAAATCGCGAATGCCGGCCTCGACTTCGGAGGCCGCGGCGAGGTCAGTGTCCTCGTCGGTCGATTCAATCTTTTCGGGACGAATGGCGGTCATCGGCTGTTTTCCCTGTTTCGCGTGGTAGCGAGCGCGGGTGTCCCCCCGCACGACGATGTTTGACGCCACCATCTGGGCTTCCGATTTTGGCTGCATCGCGGCCAATATGCGGCAATGCCCGTGCTTTCGCGTGGCGCCGCGCCCTACCAGCTTTGCTTGAAACCGGCGGAAATACTCTTGTTGGCGATCCCAAGCGGGGTTTCCGCGATCGAGCCGGAGATATTGAAGCCGCCGACGATTTTCTGTTCGGCGCCGATCCTGCGCAGCCACTTCTCGTCGGTGGTCGACAGCGTCTGGCCCGCGGAAAAGCTCGTGCCGGTCTCGGTGATGCCGAACTGTGCGGATTGCTCGGTCGCATAGGCGATGTGGCCGGCCGAGGCGGGAACCGGCGCAAAACCCTGGGTCATGTTGTAGCCGTTCTGAAGGGTCAGCGAATACTGATCGCTCAGTTTCAGCGACTTGCTCATGGAGGCGCCGAGCTTGCCCTGGTCCTGCGCGGGGTCGATCCGCGCCTCGACCGCCGTCTTGTCCCAGATCGAGCCGACGCCGGGCGCTGTGACCGCGGCCCATGCCGTGCCGGAGGATTGAGGCTCGTTGCCGCCATTGGTGGCCTTTTCGGCCAGCAATTCGGCAAGGGTCTGGGGCTGCCGGACCACGGTCATATCGGCGCCGACCCGCGCGTCCAGGAACGGCGAAATCGGCTGCTTGACCGAGACCGCGGACCCGTAAGCTTTTTCCTGGGAAGACCAGATCATCTCGCTCGCCGGTGCGGCGCGTGGCCCGCCGTGCGGTTGCTTCGGATTCGCCGTCATCAAGGTGGAAGCATCGACGTCGAGCAGGCTCCAGTCGATGTCGAGACTGGCGATTTCAGTATCTTCGGCGGCGGCGGTGTTTTCCGCTCCCGGCGGATCGGTTGCTTCCTGCTGGGGATCGGCGGATTCAGGCGAAGGTTCGGGCCAAGGCGAAATTTTAGGCGACGCCTGTAAAGGCACATCCTGCAAGGATGCCGGCTGCGCCTGCGCCGGCCTGCCCTCCAGGCCACCGATAGCCGCCAGCAAAACAAACCCGGCCGAGCCGAGTAAAGCCTTCGAAATCATATGCCGCGACCGCCAGCCAACCGCTTGGGCGATGAAATGTTCATCGCCGCGGAAATGTGGCGTGTCGCCTGTCTTCGCGCAAGGGAAGGTGGAGGGAAGGCGGACGCGAGAGCCCTTGGGATTGTCGGATGTGGTTTATGCGATTCGCGGCAGATGGATCGGATGGCCCAGTGCCTGCTCCACCAAATCGAACGTATCGACCAGGATGCGGATGCTGACCAGCTTGCCGGCCTTGAATTGCGCGAACTGTGCCAGCCGCAGGCTGATCGGCTTGTTGGCGTCGAGCATGGTGAGCGAATAGCGCATCATCGCGGCAGCCGTTTCCGCGCCAAGCATCATCGACTCGCGGTCGAACCGGTGCACCCTGACATTATCCGCGATCTGGCGGATCACCTCGAGCACGGCGGCCTTACCGCGGCGCGCGCCGAAGAAGGGAAACATGTCGATCGGACCGTAGACCGCCCAGTCGACATCGTCGTCGATCAGCGCTTCGAGATCTTCAGGCTGGCGCTCGTTGATCGCGCGATGCAAGGCACGAGAGAAACGCCAGAGACTATGCTCTGTCATGACATCTGTTTCCTGACTGGATTTATGAGTCAGCGACCGGCCCTGATGGACGTCATTGGCGACGCCGTGCCTGGAGGGCTGTACCGATATTTGAAGGTTGAAGTAGTCCAAGTTGGCCGAAATGCAAATGCAATTTTGCATTGCACAAATGCGGGCCTACTTCGGAGACCTGCTCTGATGATGCATCGGTGATTCGGATTCCACGGCGATTTCGTCATCGCGGGCCGCCAGGATGCCGAACAGCGCAGCGCCGCCGAGCCCGCCGATCATCGCGCCGGCCGGCATGAAGGTGAAGAATACCAGCATGCCGCTATAGCCCTCGAAATCGGTGGTCTTGAAGATTTCGACCCATGCGAGCCCGGCTCCGATGCCGAGCGCTGCACCTCCGACCGCTCCCAACAACAGGCCGAGCAAGGCAAACAACGCGATGTTCATAACTCTCGATCCGAAACAGAGGCTGCCCGGTATTGGGTCGCCGCTGGACGACGCGAGGTTCAACGCCCGCGGCGCCAAATCCGGATCATTCACATGTTCTCGCCGGCCCTGTCGGCGATCAACTCGGCGACGTCCCGCTCCATCACCTGCTGGATCAGATCGAAGGTGTCGATGATTTCGCGAATCCTGGCGATCTTGCCGTCGCGAAACGTGAAGAAGATGGCTATGTCGAACTGCACGATCCGTTCGTTGCGCCGCTTGCCGAAGAACGCGCGAAGATGGACCGCGACCTTGTCGCCTTCGGCGGCGATGAAGGGCATCTCATAGCGCATGCTGGAATAGCGCGAATGAACCGTCTTCCACATCTGCCGGACCTCATCCTTGCCGTGGTGGTGGCCGAGATGCGGCAGGATGTCGACCGGCGCGTTGGAGAAAAAATCCACGTCGTCGCTGCAGAACGTCAAAGCGCGCTCGATATCGGCGGCCGAGAAGGCGTCGAGCAGCTCGAGGACGCGCCGGCGGTGAAGTTCGTTCATCATCTTCTATCTCCGCCGGTGTTGGGCCCGGCCGCTAGTGGTCCGATTCTAACATTCGCATCCGTTCTCAGTGTCCACTTTTGCGAATGTTAGAATCAAAGGACCACTAGCAAATATGGGTTTCTAGTGGAGTTTAGGATTTGACATTCGCTATACGAACTCGCGGCTAGGTGGCGAGCGAATGTCAAATCCACTCCACTAGTCTCGTCACCTCGACGTTGTAGCGCCATTTGCATGCGAGTCGCTCAGCAATTAATCGGCTAAATATTTCCCCAGACACACGCGCGGCGGGTGGGGATGCAGCCGCGAAGGCTTCACAGCACCGGCCCGCTTGTCTATCGTCGCTCCCAACCGATCGAAGGTTCGGATGAATAATCATGTTTAGGGGGAAATACGCGTGAAACGCATCGTTCTTGTCGCAGGCCTTGTTGCAAGCCTTCTTGTAAGCCTTGGCCTGTTGTCGTTCTCGGCCACCGCGCATACGCCGCACCAGCTCTACAGCGAAGGCGACCTGAAGCTCGAAAGCGGGGAGGCGATCAAGGATTTCTCGATCTCCTATGTCACCCATGGCACGCTGAACGAAAAGAAATCCAACGCCATCCTGATGGTGACGGCGATCGGCGGCAATCACCACCGCATCGACTTCATGATCGGCCCCGGCAAGGCGCTCGACGCCGACAAGTATTTCATCATCTGCACGGATGCGATCGGCAACGGACTCACGACCTCGCCGAGCAATTCGAAATCGCAGCCGCGCATGAGCTTTCCGAAATTTACCATCCGCGACATGGTGGAATCGCAATACCGCCTGTTGAAGGAGAAATTTGGCATCGACCATGTCGTCGCCGTGGTCGGCCCCTCGATGGGCGGCATGCAGGCGCTGCAATGGGGCGTCAGTCATCCCGATTTCATGGATGCGCTGGTGGCGATGGTGCCGCTGGCGAAGACGCCGGCCTGGAGCGTCGCCGTGGTGGAAGCCACGCGCAAGGCGATCATGGAAGACGCGGCCTGGAAGGATGGCAATTATGACGCCCCGCCCGAAAAGGGCATCCGCCTGATGCGCGATATCCTCAACCTGCTGTCGGCGCGCACGCCGGACATGTATTCGGCCCAGTTCACCAACGGCATGGATGCACTGCCCTGGATGGAGGCGCAGGAGACCGCGATGCTGAAGGCGATGGACGCCAACGACTGGATCTACCAGACCTGGGCCTATGAACGTCATGACGTCGGCACCACGCCGGGCTTCAATGGCGACACCGCCAGGGCATTGGCCTCGATCAAGGCGAAGACGTTGATCATGACCGGCACCAAGGACCTGCTCAATCCGGAATTCGAGCCGGTCGCCGCCGCCAAGAACATCGCGGGCGTCAGGATGATGACGATCAGTCCCGGCAGCGTCACCGGCCACGCGTCCGCCGGCGGCGCCATTCCGGCCGACGTCGAATTTCTCAACCGCGAGACGACGGCGTTTCTGGACGGCGTGACGCAAAGCGCCGCGCGATAGCGTTAGTGGATGGAACATTGTCACCCGCTGTGGGGTTATCCGATCTGAACAGGGTATCCCCAGCCGGGATGTCACAGGAAAGCACCGTCATGAAAATCGTTACCGCACTGCTCGTCGTTGCCGCGTTTGCCGTCACGGCCGAGAGCGCCGAGGCCAAGGGTTGCCTGAAGGGCGCCGTGGTCGGCGGCGTTGCCGGTCACTATGCCGGCCATCACGGCGTGCTTGGTGCGGCCGCCGGCTGCCTCTATGGCCGTCACCGCGCCAAGGAGCAGGAGCGTCAGCAGCAACAGACGCAGAGCCAGGATTTGCCGATCGATCACGGCACGAGCGGGATGTGAGGGTACTGCGCTGTCGTCACGGAGCGCGTTGAAGTTCGCACCGTCTCCGCAGCGGCAGTGCGCTCCCTCTCCCCTTCCGGGAGAGCGTTGGGGAGAGGGGGCAATTCCCCTCGTAGGTCACCCCTCCCGGAGACTTCGCTGCGCTCCGTCTCCGACCTCTCCCACAAGGGGAGAGGTGAAGAGCGCGCTGCACGCACCGAGTAAGATTTCGAAGAGCGAGGCCGAGGCATACTTCGACCCTCCCGCGGCGTCATCACACCCGGGTTTTGAATCATCTTCGGCCTCGAACAATCCGAGGGCGCAGGGAATGCCGGGCGCTCGCGCACCCGCAGCCTTGCGTGTAAAAATAGAAAACACGCAAGTTAGTCACCACAGGTTCGCCGAGACATCCCGGCATTCCCTGCGCGAATGGTTTTACGGCTGCTTCGTGCTCTCCCCGGTGATCGGGCTTTCTTGCCACCGTCCCCGGCGTGATGCGAAGCATCATCGCCAGCTTGATTTCAGCGTCGAGAAATCAGGACCACACGACTTCGCCGTCCGCTTCCCAGTGCATTCGTCTCGTGCGCTGCAAGCGTCCATCGCTTCCCGCGCCCAACGTCCGTGACGATCGCGAAACGCCCCTCGTGAGAAGCGCGGGATGCGCGGAAGATGCGGCTGATTTGGGATCGGGCGCAATCTCATAGGCCTGCGGCGCATTGGCACGACGGGCAAATCACCTGCAAATGACATGGTTGCCTCAAGACGCCTGTCAAGCACCAAACGTCAGATCACGATATAGCCGGTGTATCGCTCGAGATGCAGCGTGCAGGGCACGCCGCTGGCGATCCCGTCGATCGGACGCGCGATAAGCTCGACGACGGTGTAGTTGAATCGGTGCGGCGAAAATTCGGCGCCATAGACCCAGGCTTCGTGCGTCTTCTCGAGCAGCTCGAGCTTCACGCTGGTGAATCCGAACCGCTCGCCGACGCTCGAGTTCGGCTCCCACTGCAGCGGCGGCGTCACGATGTCCGGAATCTTGATATCAAGCGCATGATCGAGCTGCACGTTGATGGTGCCGATTTGGCAATTCTCGATGTCGGGAAGAAAGCCGCGCAGCAAGGGCTTTTGCAGATGGAGCAGGTTGGCGGCAGCGCCAAGTCCGGAAACAATATGTCCGCTCATTGCTATCGGCAAAATGAAAATTCCCCGCTGATTCCCGGTCAGAATCGTAGGAGGGGTGCGCCGCGTTGTCAGCTTACCGTTTGGTTACGAAAGATTGCGCCGTACACACTGGCGCAGGCCGGCATCGCCGCAGCCTCCGCTGCGTGCCGTTTGGCCTGAGATGCTTCGGCGTGCCCGTGATTAGAAATAAGGCGGCGGCAATTCCAGCGACCAGAAGATGGCGGCCGCGACCATCAGCGCGAAGCCGATGCCGGAGAAGATCAGGACGCCTTCGAGCGATCGATCCGGTTTCGCTGCGCTTGGCTGGTGTGCCGATATTCCGGGCGCTCTGGCCGGGGGCGGAATATTTTCTCTCAAAACGAGTGTTGGCATGAATTGAACCTCGTGCCTGAAATACCTGATGTCAAAAGCCCCACCCGGATTTTCGGTATAGCCCGGCGCGGTCCGGTAAAGCGTCATCCAATTGGATGAGGACTTGCGACCCAGTTCCTGCCGGTCAGAAGTGATCTGGTTCATAAAGATCCGGAACTATTTGAGACAAAATGGGAAGCGGATCGGGTTGCCGGCGGAAAAAGCGAAGCGCAAATCCGTGCGGGATACATCGGCCGCAAAGCGATTACAGTCGCGCTTTAAGCTGAGCAGATACTGGTTGAAGACGTCGCTGATTGAGGATTTAGGCTGCTCGTGCAGCCGTCAATTGCGGATGTAGGATATGCAGGAGAGCGAGCAGCTATCTCAAGTTATTGCCGAAATCTACGACACGGTGCTCGACCGGTCGCTCTGGCCCGCCGCCTTGAAAAAGACGACGACCTTCGTGCAGGGACAGGCGTCGGCGATCTACTGGAACGATGCGGCCAACAACAGCGGCGACGCGTTCTTCGACGACGGTGGTATAGCGCCGGAATATCGGCAGCTCTATTTCGAGAAATACGTTTCGCTCAATCCGACCCTGACGCCGCGCTGCTTTACCGCCGTCGAGGAGCCGGCAGCGACGGCCGATCTCATTCCTTACGGCGAATTCCTCAAGACTCGTTTCTACCGGGAATGGGCAAAGCCGCAGGGGTTGGTCGATTTCGTCAGCATCTTTCTGGAGAAGGCGGCGGCGAAATCCGCGATGTTCGGGGTGTTCCGGCATGAGCGGCACGGTGTTGTCGATGAGGCAACACGCCGGCGCATGCGCCTGATCGCGCCGCACATCCGGCGCGCGGCGATGATTTCCAAGGTCGTCAGTCTCAAGCAGAACGAGGCGGCGTCGCTGACGGAGGCGATGGACGGTCTGCGCGCCGGCGTCATTCTGGTCGATGGCGACGGCAAGATCTTGCATGCCAACGTCGCCGCCCACGCCATTCTGGACGAAGGCTGCATCCTGCGCGCCTCCGCCGGCCGGCTGGTGTCCGGCGATGCCAGGACCAACGCCGAGTTGCGCGTGATTTTTGCTGTCGCCGCGCACGGCGATTCGGCGGCAGGCGCCAGGGGCGTTCCGCTGCCGAGCGCCGCCAATCCCGCCGAGACCTACGTGGCCCACGTGCTGCCGCTCGCCTCCAGCCGGCGCCGGCGCGCCGCCCTGGACAATGTCGCAGTCGCGGCCGTCTTTATCCACAAGGCCGCTATCGCCACCTCGTCGCCGCCCGAAATCGTCGCGCAAACCTTCAAGCTGACCATGGCCGAACTGCGCGTGCTGTTTGCCATCGTCGAGGTCGGCGGCGTGCCAGAAGTTGCGGACGTGCTCGGCATCGCGCCGACCACGGTGCGCACCCATCTCAGCCGCGTCTATGAAAAGACCCGCGTTTCGCGGCAGGCCGATCTCGTCAAGCTCGTCGCCGGATTTGTCAGCCCATTGTCGGTTTGAGGGGGAGGGCGTACCTGACTCGAACCCCGTCATGCCGGGTCTTCACGATCAGAAACTTGGTCCCCGCTTCCGTTCGTGGCAATAGAACTGCCGCCACCAGGCGAACGAAACCGGAGCAGGCTATGGATTCCTTGCCGATCGCGAGCGCCGAGACGACGCGCTTCTTCCACCAGTGGCTGGAAATCTTTTCCATGTATGTCCGCGATGTCGACTACGCGTCCGCAAGGCCGCTGTTCCATCCGGATGTGCTGGCTTTCGGCACGCACAACGACGTCATTCCCGGCGTCGAGCAGTGGATCAAGACGCAGTGGGACAACGTCTGGCCGAAGACGAGCGATTTCCGTTTCACGCTGGAGCACGCGCAAGTGCTGGCGTCGCCCGACGGCCAGATGGCGATCGTGATCGCGCCGTGGACCAGCACGGGCTATCACGAAGATGGAAAACCGTTTCCGCGGCCGGGCCGCGCCACCATGGTGTTTTCAAAGTTTGCGGATGGATGGCTGTGCACGCATTCCCACATGTCGCTCAATCGCGGTGTGCCGCAGGCAAGCCACGCCAATCGGCCGGTGAGGGCGGGGTGAGGTGAGCGAGATCGAAGGCCTTGTAATTGCGAGGAGCGTCAGCGACGAAGCAATCCATCTCTAACTCATTCTGGATTGCTTCGCGGAGCCTGTCATCGGGCGCGCATCCGCGCGACCCGTTGGCTCGCACTGACGGTGTGAGACTTCTCCGTCATTCCGGGGCGCGTGAAGCGCGAACCCGGAATCCATGGCACGACTAGCCTGCGTCGTACGTATTACGTCGCGGCGTGCACAGACACGGCAAGACACTCTTCCAGAATGGCTCTCAGGCAGTCGACGACGGTTCTTTTTGTTTCGATCGGCGGACCGCAAAGCGACACATGGAAAGGCGGCAAGTCCGGCAGGCCGCGTTGGCTGTCCAGCACGGCAAGGCCAGGGGGTACCGCGGCCGGCGTTCGAACGGCGACGCCCAGGCCGAGGTTCACCGCGCTCCAGAGATCGGGAAGCGTGTTGCTGGCATGGCCGATCGACCAATCGATATCGGCGCCTTCGAGCGAGGCGATGGCAGCCGCGCGAAAGAAACACGGCGGATCGAACGCGGCCAGCTGAAGCGGTTCGTTCTTCTTCAGGTTGAAGTCGTTGCGGCCGATCCAGACCATCGGAAGATTGGCAGACCACAAGGCGTTGGCAGGCGTGCCTGCGGAAAAGACGACGGCGAGGTCGAGCTGGTGATCCGCAAGCCGGCTCAACAGCACGGCGCTTCTTCCCTCAATCACCTTGAGGGTCGCGGAAGGGTGACTGCGCCGAAATCCGGCAATGACGGCCGGCAGCCACGTTTCTGCGACATCGTGAGGAACGCCCAGCGTAACCGTCCCGTCGATCGCGTTCTCCGACATTGCCGACAGGGCTTCGTCGTTCAGATCGAGCAATCGCCTGGCGTATTCGACCAGACGCGCGCCCGCGCCCGTCAGCGTCATCTGCTTTCCCGCGCGCACGAATAGGGGCTCGCCGATCTGCTCTTCGAGCCGCTTCAGTTGCAGGCTGACCGCTGATTCCGAGCGCCCGACCATTCGGGCGGCGGCCGCGAAGCTGCCGCTTTCGACGGCCGCGAGCAGGGTTCGCAGCAGTGCCAGATCCAGCGTCTGCATGTCACCTCCGTTTGGCTCAAGTGACGGCTTCAGGACTACTCACTTTACGCGGGACGGTCGGCGGGCGAAAGCAACCGCGCAACAGAACCCGGTCAAAACTAAACGAGCAGGAGACAAGCAAATGAACCAAATGTTGATCGTCATGATGACCTTATCGGTCATTTCGTCAGCAGCTATCGCCGAGGACTTTCCGCCCTTGCAGCGCGTTCCGGTGCTGGAGGAGGCCATCCCCGCAACCAATCCGGCCATCAAGATGGTTCGCGGTGCGCGTATCCGGTTTGTCCCGCGACAAACGACGGGTCTTCATCGTCATCCGATTTCCGTTGCCGGTGTCGTCACCGCGGGCAGCTTCATCTTCAAGAGAGAGGGGGAGGCCGAGAAGATCATCAAGACCGGCGACAGTTTCTTCGAGCCGGCCGGTGTCACCACCGAGCGGTTCGACAACGCATCCGGCACCGAGCCTGCCGAGATCGTCGCCTTCTATCTCACCGATTCGAAGGACCGGGCGCTGATTGAGATGCTGGGAACAAAATAGATCGTGCTGAACTCCCTGCGGAGGGTTGAGATCGCACCACTATGGCAGGAGCAGGGTCCTGGAGGGGCACTGCTTCCCATCTATCGGGTTGCACCTGTTGCAGTAATGAAACTTGCCTGTGTCATATAGGTCGCAGCGCGACGCAATTTTGTGATCCTGCCATATCTGCCGCATTCAGGGCACATTCTGACGTTGATGGTCACGACGTGTCCGGGATAGACAGGAATCATTGCTGTGTTTTCCCTCGCAAAGGAGAGATTGAGATGATGAAGTTCGTGATTGCGGCGGGTTTGACCGTTGCCATGGTGGCTGCCGCTAGCGCCGCCGACCTTCCCCGTCCGCAGCCGGTCTATCAGGCGGCGCCGGTCGGCAAGATGCCCATCGGCAAGTCCCCGGTCGGGAAGAGCCCGGTCGGCAAGGCTCCGATCGCCGCACGGTACTGATCGGTCCCGTAAGACTGGACTGAGGGCGAAGCGTGTTGCATCGACCGACAAGACATCGACCGACAAAACTTGGCTTGATTGGGGGATTGGCGCTCGCGGCTTTGCTGGCGTGCCATCTCCCGTCAGCTTCAGCGCAAACGGCTGACGCGGGCGGGTCGGAAGGCTTTGATTTCCAGAAAACCCTCAAGCGCATCGCCGATGCGACGGCGCTGGGTGACGTGACTTCCGAAACGAAGCCGGCGCCGCAGCCAGCGGCAAGGCATTCTTCGGCGAAAGGCCCTTACTACGTCGACTTCCGCGCCAGGACGGCGGCGAGCTGGGGACATGCCTTTGTTTGGTATGGCAAGACCAGCGAGCGGAAGGTCGATGTCGCGGGCCTTACTCCCAAGGGCGATGAGGTCGAGTACGTCCTTGGTTACATGGCGCTGGTACCGTCCGAGACCGGGGCGAGTTACGGCGATCTCGATCCGCAATACCTGACGGCGAACTACCGCGTCTATCTGAACGAAGCGGATGCCAAGCGGGTTTTCGCCTATATCAAGAAGTTGCAGGCCAGCTCACCGGTCTGGAATGCCGAGACGTTCAATTGCACGTCGTTCATCGGCGACATCGCAAGCTATATGGGATTGAAAACTCCCAGCCGCTGGCTGCGTCCGGAGAACTACGTCAATCGTCTGAAAGAGATGAATGGCGGACGCCAGGTCGCCCGCCTTTCGTCGGAGCAATAAATCCCGAGGTTGCGCTCGGAACGCGATTTGTCAGCCTCAAATCACGTCCTTCATTACTAGCCAGCCCATCGGCCACGTGGCAAATCCGACTGCCGCGCCGAGACACGCGTCGGCGATGCGATGCTTTCGCCACAGCGGCACCCCTGGAATGGTGCCCAGCAGGCCCGGACTAGATCGACGCCAATGGCCCATCCGGGTCCATCCCACAGATCGATCAGCATGGCTGACCAATCGACGACATCGGCGAAAGCCGTGCGGCAATATGGTCGTGGCTTTTTTCCCAGGGCATTCGAACCGATTTGAAGGTCTCCGGTTATCCAAGGTTTCCAGTCATCGAAAAAGGAGGGTCCACCATGAAGATCGTCGTGATCGGCGGCACTGGCCTGATCGGCTCGAAGACCGGCGCTATTCTGCGCCAGCGCGGCCACGAGGTCGTCGCCGCCGCGCCCAAAAACGGGGTCAACACGATCACCGGCGAGGGACTCAAAGAGGCGATGGCCGGCGCGCAGGTGGTGATCGACCTCGCCAATTCGCCTTCGTTTGAAGACAAGGCCGTGCTCAAATTCTTCGAGACCTCCAGCCGCAACCTTGTCGCGGCGGAGTCCGCGGCGGGCGTCCGGCACCATGTCGCGCTCTCTATCGTCGGAACCGACCGGACACCTGAAAACGGCTACTTCCGCGCCAAGGTCGCGCAAGAGAAACTTATCGAGGCTTCCGGCATCCCCTACACCATCATTCGCGCCACCCAGTTTCTGGAATTCCTCGGTGCCATCGCCGCTTCGAGTGCAGATGGAAATGTGGTCAGGGTCGCGCCCGGTCTGTTCCAGCCTATCGCGGCGGACGACGTCGCTGAGATCGTTGCCGATGTGGCGCTCGCGCCGCCGCGAAACGGCATCGTCGAGATCGCCGGCCCGGAACGGGCGCCGTTCAACGAGATCATCGCCCGCTATCTGAAGGCTGTCGGCGATCCGCGTGAAGTCGTTCGCGATCCTACGGCCCTGTACTGGGGCGGCCGGGTCGAAGAGCACTCGCTCGTCCCGTTGGGCGAAGCGCGCCTCGGCCGCATTGGTTTCGACGAATGGTTTCGCCGCTCACGGGCCGCAGCCTGATCCGCTGTCTCGGAACGTTACCGCTTCTTCCACCCGCCTCGATGCCCCGGCGCGCCGCCGGTCGAGCGCGGGGAGGGGCCGAACTCGGGCCCGGATTGGCGCGAGTCGTTGGGTTGGACGATTTTGCTTTGATCGCCGAACGGCTTTTCGGGCAGCGCGCGGTTCGTGCGAAAAGGCAATGACTCCGGGCCGTGCATTTCGTCGAGATGGGGTTTGTGGACCTTTGAGCCGGTCTTGCCGCCGCGGCTCGCTTTGACGGCGGACGACGCGCCTTTGTTCTTCATGGCACTGACCGGCAAGTTCGCGGCCTCGCCGTATTTCTTGGTGCCGGCATAGGCGCCGGCTTTCGACGCGACCCCGCGCTGCTTGATGGTGGGATCGTCGACCACGGCCATCTCGGTGGCGCGCAGCCGCTTGACCTCGTCGCGGAGCCGCGCGGCCTCCTCGAAATTCAGATCGGCAGCGGCCTCGCGCATCCGCGTTTCGAGATCGCCGAGCACGGCCTCGAAATTATGCCCGATCGCGATCACGTCGTCGGCCATGCCGCCGCCGCCGATCTCGACCAGCACATGGTCGCGCTCGTAGACGCTGTTCATGATGTCGCCGATGGATTTTTTGACGCTCTCCGGCGTGATGCCATGGGCGGTGTTGTATTCGACTTGCTTCTCGCGGCGGCGGTCGGTCTCCGCAATCGCGCGCTCCATCGAGCCGGTCATCTGGTCGGCATAAAGAATGACCCTTCCGTCGACATTGCGCGCGGCGCGGCCGATGGTCTGGATCAGCGAGGTCTCGCTGCGCAGGAAACCCTCCTTGTCGGCGTCGAGGATCGCGACCAGCGCGCATTCGGGAATGTCGAGGCCCTCGCGCAACAGGTTGATGCCGACCAGCGCGTCGAACGCGCCAAGCCGCAAATCACGGATGATCTCGATGCGCTCGATGGTATCGATATCGCTGTGCATGTAACGCACGCGGATGCCCTGCTCATGCAGGTATTCGGTGAGGTCTTCCGCCATCCGCTTGGTCAAGACCGTGATCAGCGAGCGATAGCCTTTCTGCGCCACCGCGCGGACCTCGCCGACGAGATCATCCACCTGCGTACGCGCGGGTCTGATATTGACCGGGGGATCGATCAATCCGGTCGGACGAATCACCTGCTCGACGAACACGCCGCCGGATTCGTTCAGCTCCCAGCCGCTTGGTGTTGCCGACACCGCGACAGATTGTGGGCGCATCATGTCCCATTCCTCGAAGCGCAGCGGCCGGTTGTCCATGCAGGAGGGCAGGCGGAAGCCGTATTCGGCGAGCGTCGCCTTGCGGCGGAAGTCGCCGCGGAACATGCCGCCGATCTGCGGAATGGTGACGTGGCTCTCGTCGGCGAACACCAGCGCATTGTCCGGCACATATTCGAACAGCGTCGGCGGCGGCTCGCCAGGACGGCGTCCGGTGAGATAGCGCGAATAGTTTTCGATGCCGGCGCAGCTTCCGGTCGCCTCCATCATTTCGAGATCGAAGGTGGTGCGCTGTTCCAGCCGCTGCGCTTCCAGCAGGCGCCCCTGGTTGTTGAGCTGGTCGAGGCGCAGCTTGAGCTCGCCCTTGATCGACTTGATCGCCTGCACCAGCGTCGGCCGCGGCGTCACATAGTGCGAGTTGGCGTAGATCTTGATGAACTCAAGCTCGTCCTGCTTGTGGCCGGTGAGCGGATCGAATTCCTCGATATTCTCCACGGTATCGCCGAACAGGTTCACGCGCCAGGCGCGGTCTTCATAGTGCGCCGGGAAGATATCGATGACATCGCCGCGGACGCGGAAGGTGCCGCGGGTGAAATCGGCCTGGGTGCGCTTGTATTGCAGCGCGACGAGGTCGGCGATCAGCTGCCGCTGGTCGATGCGCTCGCCCTTCTTCAGCGCAAAGGTCATCGCGGTATAGGTCTCGACCGAGCCGATACCGTAGATGCAGGAGACGGAAGCGACGATGATGACGTCGTCGCGTTCGAGCAGCGCGCGGGTCGCCGAATGACGCATGCGGTCGATCTGCTCGTTGATCGAGGAATCTTTCTCGATATAGGTGTCGGTTCGCGGCACGTACGCTTCCGGCTGGTAGTAGTCGTAATACGAGACGAAATACTCGACCGCATTGTCGGGGAAGAAGCTCTTGAACTCGCCATAGAGCTGGGCGGCGAGCGTCTTGTTCGGCGCCAGGATCAGCGCGGGACGTTGGGTGGCCTCGATCACCTTGGCCATGGTGTAGGTCTTGCCCGAACCGGTGACGCCGAGCAGCACCTGGGTACGGTCGTTGCGGTTGATGCCTTCGACCAATTCCCTGATAGCGACGGGCTGGTCGCCCTTCGGCTCGTATTCGGATTTGATTTCGAAGCGGACGCCGCCTTCGCTTTTCTCGGGACGGGGCGGGCGGTGCGGCGTCCAGATTTTGGTGGCGCCGTCGTCGCCGCGAAACTCAGGCCGTCCGTCGCGGATCAGCGCTTCCAGCGCGTCGGCCGTGGCCTTGACGCCGAACGCCTCCATCTTGCTGCGCGGCGGGCGCGCCAGCGCTTCGTCGTCATCCTCGGCGGTCGGCAGGCCCAGTTGCCGCGCCAGTTCCGGATCAAGGGTGGGAATGGTCGCCGAGGTGCCGTAATTGGCTTGCGGCGCTTCCTCGAATCCCTTGGTCGAGGCGCGGGCGCGATGGGCGGCCGCCTCGCCGCCGGCGCGGCGGTCCCAGGAATTATCCGGCGGCGGCTGCAAACCGGTGGATGACCCAAGGCCGCTTTCGCCGCGGTTGATCGCGGGATTGAGCAGTTCCGCAAGCGCAGGCCCGATCGGTTGCACATCGGGCCTCGAAGCCTTCGAATTCGGAGCCTTGGAATCTGGCGCCTTCGATTTCGGGGTCTTGTCGCCGGGTTTTTTCGGGGAGGTGGGGGACTTCGCCATGTCTTCGAATATGGGGCGAGTCAGCGGCCGAGAAAAGGGCCACGGCGTGTTCAGGAACCCGAGGGCCCGACGGCCCGTTGCGTTGTCAGCAGTTGTCAGTACGGACCGCAGCCTGCAAAGTGGCTAAAATATCTTCACGTTGTATTTTTCAGGAAAATTCATGCCCGATATCCATCCGCTCGCCGGCAAACCCGTTCCCGCCTCAATGCTCGCCAATATTTCGCGGCTGGTGACGGCCTATTTCGCGGGCAAGCCCGATCCGAAAGTTGCCGCGCAGCGGGTCGCGTTCGGCACCTCAGGCCATCGCGGCTCGGCGTTCAACGACGCCTTCAACGAGGCGCATATTCTGGCGATCAGCCAGGCGCTGTGCGATCACCGCTGCGAGAAAAATCTCTCCGGCCCTCTGTTCATGGGCATCGACACCCATGCGCTGGCCGAGCCGGCGCTGGCCAGCGCGCTGGAAGTGTTCGCGGCCAACGGCGTCGAGGTGATGATCGATGCCCATGACGGTTACACGCCGACGCCGGCGATCTCGCACGCGATCCTCACTTACAATAAGGGTCGAACCGAGGGCCTCGCTGACGGCGTCGTGGTCACGCCCTCGCACAATCCGCCGGAAGATGGCGGCTTCAAATATAACCCGCCGAATGGCGGACCGGCGGATACCGACATCACCGGCGCGATCGAGCGCGCCGCCAACCGCTATCTCGAGACCGATCTTGATGGCGTCAAGCGCATCCCCTACGAGCGCGCGCGCAAAGCTGCTTGCGTGCATCGCTACGACTACGTCACGCCCTATGTCGCCGATCTCGCGGACGTGCTGGACATGGAGGCGATCCGCGGCGCCGGGGTCAAGATCGGCATCGATCCCCTGGGCGGCGCGGCGGTGCGCTACTGGGAGCCGATCATCGAACGCTATGGGTTGAACGCAACGCTGATCCGCGATGAGGTCGATCCGACCTTCCGCTTCATGACGCTCGACTGGGACGGCAAGATACGGATGGACTGCTCCTCGCCTTACGCGATGGCGCAGCTGATCGGCATGCGCGAGAAGTTCGACGTCGCCTTTGCCAACGATACCGACGCCGATCGCCACGGCATCGTCACCCGCTCCAACGGTTTGATGAATCCGAACCATTTTCTAGCTAGCGCGATCGCGTTTCTGTTCGAGCATCGCCCGCAATGGCGCCAGGACAGCGCGGTCGGCAAGACCATCGTGTCGAGCGCGATCATCGATCGCGTGGCGAAAAAGATCGGCCGTCATGTGGTCGAGACGCCGGTCGGTTTCAAATGGTTCGTCGATGGTCTCATCGGCGGCGGCTTCGGCTTTGCCGGCGAGGAGAGCGCGGGCGCCTCGTTCCTCCGCAGAGACGGATCGGTGTGGACCACCGACAAGGATGGCCTGATCATGGGGCTGCTCGCCGCCGAGATCACCGCGCGGACCGGGCGCGACCCGAGCCAGTTGTTCGATTCCCTGACCAAGGAACTGGGCGTGCCGTTCTACGCGCGGATCGATGCGCCGGCGACACCGCAACAGAAGAACATGTTCAAATCGTTGTCGGGCGAAAAGCTCGCGATGAAGGAATTGGGCGGCGAGATGGTGCGCGCGACGCTGACAACGGCGCCGGGCAACGGTCAATCGTTCGGTGGCATCAAGGTCGTGGCCGATAACGGCTGGTTTGCGGCGCGCCCCTCAGGTACCGAGGACGTCTACAAGATCTATGCGGAGAGTTTTCGCAGCGACGCGCATCTGCGCCAAATCCAGGACGAGGCGCGAAGTGCCATCGCGCGTGCGTTCGCGGGATGAGGCCTTGCTCTTACGCGGCCGATGAAGGCGCGGGCGTCGGACTGACGATGTCGAGGTGAATCCCGCCGCAGCGGGTGCACCGCATGGTCCAGTATTCGGCGCCGGCGCGCCCGTTGATGATGCGCAACACCCGAAGCTGGCTATCGCAATCGGGGCAGTTGGATCTCACGCCGGGAGCGTTGGCCTTTGAGTCACGCATGGGCGGTCTTCCGCTTTCGCTCCGACGTCACCGATCGCCGGTTGAGGTAGTCGATGCGGGTCTTTGCGTCAGCGATCGCCGCTTCCGCATCGGACCAGGCGAAGCCGACCTCGAGCTCGGGAAATGACACGCCGTCGATGACGACGGGTTCAAAATCCTCGCGCCTGATCCTGGCATGCCAAAGCCCTTTGCCAGCTTCGAAAGCCTCAATTTGAAAGCCATCATGGGTCATGTTTGTCACATCTCCGCCGATCCGAGGCGCATAAGGAAACCACGCCTTCCGCCGAACGCGTATGAACTGGTTCACACTTTCGGGAGAAGTTGGCCCGAATCCGCTCCGCAGCCTATATAAGCGCTGCACAAACAGGAGCGATTCGGTGGTGGAGGTGGCCAATTCGCTGGTCCTTGACCTCGTTGAGTGGGTGGCCCGGGAACCGCGGCCGTATTCGGAGGTGATCGCGACCTGGCGGACGTCATGCCCGCGGCTGACGATCTGGGAGGACGCGGTTGATCTGGGTTATGTCACCCGCGCCAACGGCGCGATGGTCGTGGTCACCGAGGGCGGCAGGCAATGGCTGCGCGCGCACGGCCGTTTGAGCTGAGTGGTTGAGGTTCAGGACAATGAATATCTGGAGGTCCGCGCGAGCAGGGGCGCTCGCGACTGTTGTTGCGGCAATTGCGACGTTCGACGTCGCACCGGCGTTCGCCGCCGAGCCGGTCTACGACCCGCAGGTCGGCAGCCGATGGACGGTCGAGACCGAGGCCCGCAGCGAAGAGGTGAGGCCCGACGGAACGGCGACCTCACTGACCAGGACGCGCGGCGAACTGACCATCGAGCAGAAGACGGCGGATGGATTTCGAGTTTCCTACGTTCAGCGTGACGCCACCGTCGAAGGCAATGCGCGGAGCGTCCCGCTGAGCCGCGCCTACATGAAGGTGCTGGAGAATGTGGTGATCCGCGCCAGCACCGATCCGGCCGGCAAGCCGTTGCGCATCGACAATCTCGATGAGGCCAGGGCAGCAATGCGCGACGCGGCGAGCGGACTTACGGAGCAGTTCGATCGCCGGCCCGCGACGCGCGCGCTGTTCGATCAATTGATGTCGCAACTGGTGGAAGTGGGCGCCGAGAATGCCGCCTCGGTTTACGTTGATGCGCTCGGAGTGCTGGCGGTCGCGCAGAATACCGGGATGAAAGCCGGCGACTTCAAACAGGTCACGAAGCCCGCGGAAAATCCGCTCGGCGGCGATGCGCTGAAATCGACCGAACGATTTGAACTGGTCGATGCCGATGCGGCGCGGCTGAAGTTCGTCAGTGTCACGTCCGTCGACGCCGCTGACATGAACGAGTTCATGCAATCCTTTGCGAGGGGTTTGCTGGCGGCTTCCGGCGACAGCGTCACGCCTGAACGGGTGCGGCAGCTCGTCAACTCGATGGTGTTCTCTTTCGACAAGCGCGCCGAATTCGAGGTCGAGGGCGGCATGACGCGGAAGGTCGCCGAGAATTCGAGAACGGTGTTTCGCGGCCTGGAACAAAACCTGATCCAGAGCGAGATGCGGACGATTACGGTGACGCCCGCGCCGTGAGCTGACGTCTCACGCCGGGCCGTATATCGCTCACTTCGCCGCGATGGCCAAAAGGCTGTCATTGACTTGGGTCAGCCTTTGCGGTGAACTTCATGCATCCGCATCTTTTTTCAATTCGCAATGTTTCGGGAAGGAACGCCGGGATGATCGACCTGTATTACTGGACCACGCCGAACGGTCACAAGATCACGATGTTTCTCGAGGAGACCGGGCTGAAGTACAAGATCTTCCCGATCAACATCGGCAAGGGCGATCAGTTCAAGCCGGAGTTTCTGGCGGTCGCGCCGAACAACCGGATTCCGGCAATGGTCGATCATGAACCGAAGGGCGGGACAAAGCCGATCTCGATCTTTGAATCCGGCGCGATGCTGCTCTATCTCGCCGAGAAGACCGGCCGGTTCCTGCACGGCGATCTCTATGGCCGTTACGACGTCATTCAATGGACGTTCTGGCAGATGGGCGGTCTCGGGCCGATGGCGGGGCAGAACCATCACTTCCGCAACTATGCGCAGGACAAGATTCCATACGCGATCGACCGCTATGTGAACGAGACCAACCGTCTCTATGGCGTACTCAACAAGCGGCTCGCGGACCGTGAATTCATCGGCGGCGAATATTCGATCGCCGACATGGCCTGTTATCCCTGGATCGTGCCCTACAAGAATCAGGGGCAGGAGATCGAGCAGTTCCCGCATCTCAAGCGATGGCTTGGGACCATCGGCGAGCGGCCGGCAACGGTGCGTGCTTACGCGCTCGCCAAGGACGTCAATCCGAACTTTGGACAACCTTCGGCCCGCACCGAGGAAGAGCGCAAGCTTCTGTTCGGGCAAACCGCCGCGGTGGTGAAGTAACTTTTTAATAGCCAAACACGACACGCAACTTTGCGTGGGGTGTCGATGACAAGCGTCTCCAGTTGATCCAATATGGATCGGTGGCGGCGGGACGAATGTGTCTGTCCGGAAACTTCGAGCACCGCGCATCGCATTTGTGACGACAGGAGACAAGAACTTGCGTGACGGAATTTCTGCGCTTCGCATCGGTGTGACTTTGGCGGTGCTGGTCACCGGCAATATTCTCGGCTCGTCTTTGGCGCTGGCTCAATCCACGTCCCGCACCGACCCTCTGCTCAATAGCGGGCCTCCGGTGTGGGACACCAACCACGACGGCATCTTCACGTGCGAGGAGTGGAAGAAGTTCATGGAGCAGCTGTTCGCTTCAGCTGACAAAGGCCGCAAAGGGTTTCTCACTCGGCAGGAATTCGAGGCGATCAAGAAAGCCGATCCAAGTCTCGCCGATGCCGATTTCGGCTATTTCGACGAGAACCAGGACGGCAAGGTCTCGCGCAACGAATTCGTCGAAAAGCCGAGCGTGTTCATCCTGCGCTTCGACCGGAACGGCGACTGCCGCGTGACGCCGGATGAGTTGAAGGCGGCAACGACCCCGCAACCGACCGGTGGGCCCCAGGATCGGCCGCGCGACCGGTTTCATTGAGACCCAGATTGGGTAGCGATGCGCCGGCATGTGCATCGCCACGCTACGGCCTGTTCGGTTCTGATTGAATCAGAACCGGGCACTGGTCTTTTGTTTTGACGCGCTTTCCTCGGGTTCCGTACGCCGGATCTGTTACTTGTGTCGCGCCAGGAGCGTCTGCCCCAGCTCCACACTCGGCTCGAACTTGTCGCGCGTGCGCGTATAAAGCGTGCCTTCCATGCGGCCGATCAAATCCAGTTTTGCCGCGTCGACATAAAGACGTTCCGGATCGAGCACCGCCTCGTCGCTGACATGCTCTCTGGTTTATCCGCCAGGCTAGCCCGGAACTGGCCGCCGTCGTTTCGCGCTACTTGCTGGCCGACCTGCGCGCCTTGCAAGCTCCCTTCATCATCCCCAACCATCTGGCGCAGGCCGATCCGCTGATTCAACGTTTCGAACGATGGGCGCGCGAGCATCTCAAGGAAGGGTTTTCGCTGCAGGAGGCCGCCGACGCGCTGGCGACGAGCGCACGCACCCTGCAACGCCGCTGCGAAGCGGTGCTCGGCAAATCTCCGCTTTCCTACTTTCAGGATCTCCGGGTGGAACGCGCGCAATCTCTGCTCCACGGCAGCGGTCTCGACCTCGACGCCATTGCCGCCGAGGTCGGTTACGTCGATGGAACGACGTTACGAACGCTGTTGCGCGGACGCCTGGGACGAGGGGTGCGAGAGCTTCGTGCTAACCTGCGCTGAGAACGCGGCTTTCCGCCGCGCGCCGAAATAGGTGCCGCCAGAACGGACACGGCGATAGTTTAACGCGAGGTCTGCTCTGCATCCGAAAGTGAACATCGCCACCCAAGCCGGATGTATCCGCTGAGGGCCAGAGGCAGACGTGGTGAAAGGCTACTTCGGCGCTTGTGGCATGGCCGAGGAATGATGGTCGACTATGAGCCAATTTCCGCCGTTGTTTACATACGTGAAGCTGTAGCGCGCGGGGAAGATTTTGGTCTCTCCGTCCTTGACATAGGAGAACGTATAGTAGCCCGAATTTACGGCAGTATTGCCGTATATGCGGATTAGCTGATCGCCGAACGTGACCTTCAGGCCGGGAAGAACCTTAAAGGCCGACACGAAATAATCCCGTAGTGCCGCCCGATCGCCCCGAATTTTCGGCGACAGTGTTCCCCAGAGCACGGCGTCGTCGGAATAGAGCGGCAATACTTTGTCTGGATCGTCCTCGCCAAGAGCGCCCGCCCATGTCGAGGCCGCCGCCGCGACTTCCTCCTTCGGTCCGGCCCAGGCGACCGTAGCAAACGACACGAGGATGATGCTCAATCCGAGTCCTGCGCTCGCGGCTTTTAGAGAAGATGTCACGGACTTTCTCCAATGCTGGTTGATCCCAGCGATTTTGGTCGCAGCGCATTGCCCGTCAAGCACGAAAAGCGTTTGTCGCGTTTGGTCAGAAGCGGAACAGGCTCAGCTTGAATCCTGTGTCGGTTCTGCCGTCAGAAGCGGACACTGCGAGACCCGCTCTTCGACAGAGACGGCGGCTGCCGCGTGACCCCGGCGCATTCGCCAAGGCTTTCTTCAAGCACAAAAAGGCTTTCTTCGAGCACAAAGTGGCCTCGGACTGAGGGCCATCTCTGAAGCCAACCCGTAACGTTTTGATACGGAGGATCCCCCCGGTCGCGGGATCGCTCCTCCGCGCAGACCGGCGCGGTGAACGACGCCGTTGCTGTTCATCACAGCAACTCTGACCGCTCAATGTCCGCTCATGGGATGGTCCGGCCGTGCTCCTACCCGGTCAGCGATAAGCTGGCCAGAGGTAGCCAGACAAGCAGGATTCCCCGTGTTCGCTGGCCGCATCAGACTTGGCGCGTCAGGTGATGTGGTCCTATACTTTCCATCGTCCGCCTTAGAAGATTGCATTAAGGTCCTCGCCGGCGGTCGACCTGCCGGAGGTTTGCCGCTGTCTGCGGATGACGTTGGACGGAGAAACGCCAATGAACTCCACACCGAATGCAAAGGATGACTTGATCTCGCGCGCCGATGAACAAATCGCGCGTGCCTACGACCAAATCGCGCGCGCCGATGAAGAGCTTGCGCGTGTGTCTGAAAAGATCTCAAAAATTGGGCGCGATCCCGTACACGAACCTTCGGTTGGATCAGCTGCGCAGCCACCGCGCCGGAGGCTTGCGCGGCATGGCCTCGTCGGCCTGCTGTCGGCGGTATGTATCGCGGGCATCGTCGCTTTCGTATTGCAATCGTCTCATGGCGGCGTGATGCTGATTGGCGCCCAATGGGTGCCGCAGCTCATTTCCACGCCATCCTTGCCATCAAAAACCCCACCGTTTCCTGCGCAACCCGATTCATCCCCCGTTCAAGTGACCGCGGCGGAGGCAGCGCCGCTGCAAGCCGCACCGTTGTCCCCCACTGGACCGCAGGACGCTGCTACGGTTGCCCCGGCGGCTCCAGACCTGACACAGTTGCTGCAAAAGCTGACGGGCGATATCGCAAATCTAGAGCAAGCGGTGGAACGCCTTAAGGCACAGCAAGACCAAATGGCCAGCGACAATGCAAAAGCCATTGGGCAGCTCAAGACGAAGCAGGAAGACATGGCGCGCCTGCTCGCCAAGGTTTCCGAGCAAAGCGCGTCACCGAAGACATCTCCGCCTTCGGCAGGACCTGCCCTGTCGACGCAAACGAGAATACAGCCGGCGCCACCGCCGCGCCGGTTGCATTCTCCGCGGTGGCAATACTACTACGACGACGACTGGTAACCGCGGTACCTTCTCCGCCAGCACGCCGGAAAAGCGCAAAAGTTCGCGCCGGTTTTGGGGTTCATATCGGGAGTTCAACGCAACCAGGAGGAAAAGCTGATGATGAAGGTCCTTGCCATCGCGTGCGTAACCATGCCGGCTATCGTGGTATCTGCCATCGCACAGCAGCCTGCGATCAAGCGCACCGTGCTTCGCAGCATCGATTATCCGGCGGGCTATACCACCGTGACGGCGTTTATTGAGATCGCGCCGGGCGCTTGCGCGGGTCGCCACACCCATCCGGGGATTGACAGCGGTTACGTCATACAGGGCGACTTCGTGCTCAAAATCGAGGGGAAGCCCGAACAGACCCTTAAGGCGGGCGACTCATACGAGACGTCGCCTCAAACGCCCCACGATGCTTGCTCGGTATCAGGCAACAAGCTGATCGACACCTTTGTCATAGAGAAAGGCAAGCCGCTGGCATCGCCGGCGCCCTGATCCGGCGCAGACGCTCGCAATGGCCGCGCGTACGTTACCTCAAAACAGGCCACTACTCGTCCCAAACGCGCTCGCCGCACCTTTCACATTTGAAAAGGCGAATTCTCTTTCCCTGTTCGGGATCGAGGAATTGATGGGTGAGGCGAAGGGCGGCGGCACACGCTGGGCAGTGCAGAAACCGATCTCGATCTTGCGCCAGCGTCTTTTGATTGTCCTGCATGCGCCGCCCCCTGCTACCGGCGCTAAGCTCATAAGTGAACTTTTGTTCCCGAAATTGAGATTAGGACGCTTCCAGATTCAAACTAGGCCACTAGGGGTCGAACAGGCCAGTACCCGGCGCCTTTAGGGAGCGGATTGGCACGCATCGGCGGCTTGATCGTCTCCACTCTTACGCACTGACTGCCGTGTGGATGGCACGGCAATGTTGTGCCAAACCGTCGTGCGAGACCACGAATTCCTTCAACGGCGTCTCGATGTCGTAGAAATAGATGTTGGCGATGAAGCCATAGATGCCGGCGTCGATGGTCGTCGGTCTGTCGCCATGCACATAGCCTTGCCGCGGGATCAGGTTTGCGAGCGCGGCGAGGTCGGCAAGCCCGCGGGCCATCGCGGCGTCAGCCTCGAAGCGGCCGATGCCCTGGAAATAATAGCGCTGAGCGTTGAACTCCTTGGCCTTCATCAACCCGTCATCGGTAAGGCTCGGATGCTCGCGCTTGAGCGCATCGCGGAACTGCGGCCAGTAGCGCTCGTCCTTCCAGCGCGAATAGGACATCACCCAGTAGAGATCGTCGAGCGTGCGCGTGGCGAGGAGATTGGTTGTGCGCTGCGCCGGTGTCAGTGCCGCGTCCAGCGTCACGCCATATTTTTTGGTGACATAGCCAAGGATGGTCTCGCTGTCGCCGACCGTGTCATGGCCGTCGACGATATAGGGTAGTTGTCCGCGCGGCGCCTTCGACGCATCGAAAATGTGTTCATGCCGGAATGGTACGCCGGCAAGCTTCAGAAAAGCGAATACCTTCAGGCCATAGCCGTTGTTGTCGGCGACGCCGAACAGCGGCGGATAGGAATAGAGCGTGAGCATGGTGGCCCCGTCACTTTCAAGATGGCTGCAGGCTACTTCAAAATGGATCAGTCAGCCCAATTGCCCGGCGGCCTTTTCCAGCAAGGCCCACGCCTCCTCGCCATATTTTGCTTTCCAATCCGCGTAGAAGCCAGCCTTCTTCAAGACGTCGCGGAATGGCGCCGGGTCCGTATCGTTGAAGGTGATGCCTTTCTGCTGCAACGAGCCCGCCAGGTCGTCATTGAGCTTGGTCACCGCGTCGCGCTGCCTGATGGCGCTTTCGTTGAAGCTTGCCGCGACCTTCGCCTTGATGTCGTCAGGCACGCCGCGCCAGGTGCGGTTGCTCGTCACGATCCAGGAGCCATCCCAGACGTGGTTGGTCCGCGAACAGAATTTTTGAACCTCGTAGAACTTGGACGTCTCGGCAACGACCAGCGGGTTTTCCTGTCCGTCGACAACGCCGGTCTGCAGCGCCGTGTAGACATCGGCAAGATTGATGCTGGTCGGCGCGGCGCGAAGCGCCTTGAACAGGGACACGTAGACCTGGCTGACCGGAACGCGAATCTTGAAACCTTCCAGATCGGACGGATCCCTGATCGGTTTCTTGCTGGTGGTGATCTGCCGAAAGCCGTTGTTCCAGATTTTTTCGAACGCATAGAGCTCCGCCTTCTCGAAACCCTTGCGAATGAGCGCGCCGAGCTCGCCGTCCATCGCGGGCCAGACAGCATCGGCATTCTTGAAAGCGAAGCCCGTTCCATTGATGGCGGCGATCGGTACCAGCGTCGCGAAGATCAGTCCGCCGGTGGAAAAGAAATCGATGGCGCCGGAGCGCACCTGCGACAACAGATCGCTGTCGCCGCCGAGCTGGCTGTTCGGGAACACGCCGATATCGACCTTGCCGCCGGTGTCTTGCCTGATCCGGGCGGCGGCCTCGATCGCGAATGTATTCACGGGATGGGTGGCGGAGAACCCATGGCCGAGTTTCCACGAATAGTCTGCCGCCACCGCGCGCGCGATATAAGGCATCGCGAGGCCGGCGCCGCCCAGGCCCGCAACAACCGCTCGACGAGACAGGATCACGCGCGCGACCGGCGGTCGGCTATTTTGGCATCGGGATGGCGATCGCCTTGTCATTGGCGCGGTCTCCGACCCACAGAGTATCGCCGACGGGCTCGATCGCGGTCGGCCGGGTGAGGCCGTCGAGAATGGTGACGACGGTGGCCTGATCGCCATTGACGGTGACCACGCTGGCGCGGCCGTTCCGGTTCTCGGTGAGATAGAGCTTCCCGTTGGCGGCGCGCATGCCGTCCGGCCCCTTGATCGGGCGATCGGGCCAGATCTGCACCGGCGCGCCCGCCTTGCCGGCCGCATCAAGCGGAACACGATAGAGATTGTTCGAGATCACGTTGTTGACGTAGAGCTCGCTGCCCAAAAAGGTGATGCCGTCAATGCCGTCGAGCGTGCGGTCCTCGATCAGCAATTCGGGCTCGGAGGCGCCGGGCTTGAGACGGAAAATCTTGCTGCCGAAGGTGTCGGCGATATAGAGCGCCTTGTCCGGCCCGACCACGAAATCGTTGCACAGGTTGATGTCGCCGGGGAGCGGCCAGCGGAATTTCGGCGAACCACTGGTCAGATCGAAGCTGCGCAGAATCGAATGGCGGTTCTTGCCGGTGCCGATGATTTGACAAGCCCACAGCGTGTTGGTCGGGCCATCAGCCAGCACACCGAGGAAGCTGACATTGCCCTCGGCGGCGCCGACGTCGATGAAGACCTTTGCCTTAGTCTCACCCTTCGCGGCTCGATAGATCACGGGCTTCGCGGCGCTGCCGAGGATCAGCGAACCGTCCGGTGTTTCAGTAACGCTCTCCGGATCCGAACCCGGATCGGTGGTGACGACGAGCTTGGGCTCGGCGGCCTGCGCGGTGGAGCAGACCAGCAGCGCTGCTACTGCCAAACCCAGTAAAGAAGGCAGACTCCCCCCTGTGTATCCGTTTAACGGCATTTGTTGTTCTCTCCCCTTGCGGCCCGCCGGAATTGGATCACGGGCTCTGTTCGCTTCACATTGGCGATTTCGATTATTTAAGCGGTAACTCGTGTTGAAACACAAGTTTTAGATTGGCACGAAGACGGCCGACTCAAACCTTCGTGATGGAGTCGCGGAGTTATCCGAGAGAGTAAGAGCCCCGGGGCAGGGACCTCAGGTATGCGCCGGCCAGTGCCGCTCGCGGAACCAGCCCCGATATCCCGACATCTTCGCGCGCTGCGCCTGTGGCGCATGACGCTTGCATGTCGATGCCTCTTCGCTGTTTTCAGGTGCGGCCCATCGAAGCTCAGCGCAGTCGTTCGGATTGTAGGCCATCTCGAAATCGGTTGCCCGATCGACCACGTCCTTGACCGATAGCGTCCAGGGCGAGCCGTCGCTGCGCGTATAGGTTACTTTGCGTGAGGCAAGTTCGGAATTGAGCACGCTTTGCAACTCGTTCTTCATATCGGCCACGCTCTTGCCGGGCGGTATCGCGTAGCGATTCGATCGGCGCGCGAAGCGATCGGGAAATCCCCGCACCACGTCGATAGCGATCAACAGACGAAGATCGCGCGCCGGCGTCGAGTAGTCCTCCCAGGCGCCGGTGGTCTCGAAGATCGAAGGGCCATCCGGCATCGAGGCGTCGCCGGGTGTTTTGGCCTGATATTTTCGTCCGTTCTCCACCGCCGTGACGCGGGTCTTGATCTGCTCGCTGAGGCTCGTGATCGCGTCCGACATCGCGCGGCCGGGATCGAGCGGCTCGGGCGACATGACATCATCCATGCGGTCGTAGAATTCCTCGGCCGTGATCTGCGACTGCTCGGTCGAGAAATCGGCATATTGCGGATTCTTGGCGATTTCGGCATTGCCCAGCCGCCGCAACGGGCCGCCATTCTCGCGCAGGATCGGGCGGAAATGCTTGAAGCCGGGCGTGCCGAGCGCAGGTTCGTGCACGAACAGGAAATTGCCGCGCCAGAAACGCTTGCGCGTGATCGATCCGTCAGGTTCGGCGTCGACGGCAAGGAACACGCCCGGCGTGCCGTTCACTTCCGGCACCCGGCGCACCAGCATGAGCACGTGGCCGTAGGGGTCGGCGTACACCGTGCCCGGGCGCAGCGTCTCTTTCGTCAACGGCACGATGTAGAAATCGGCGTTGTCGTCGCCGGCGCGCACGGCACCGGTGTGCACGACATCGCCGACGTCACGCAGATATTCGCCGAAATTCGTCGGACGCTTCGGCTTGGGCGGCGGCGCCTTCGCAGGCGGCGTTATGGCCGGCGTTTCGGCCGGCGGCTCGGATTGGCCGAACAACCGCAACAAGCTCGACCTCTGCGGCGGCGGAGGGGCGGGTGGGGCATCCGCTGCCGGCACTCCTGCATCCTGCTCGGGCGGCGGAGGCGGACGCGTGACTTCGGGATGCTCGACGTCGAACCACTGGTAGCATTTCGGCGGCCTGCCGCCGAAACCGCGCGAGCAATTCGAATAGCCGAACGGCAGTCCCATCTTGAAGGCGAAATAGGCGCGCAGGAAATAGACGAAGTCCGCGCAATCCGGCCGAAGCCCGGTTTGCGTCGTGTCCTCGTTGCGGCCGAGATAGTTGTGCAGGAAATTACGCGAGGGATCGCGCAGTACCTCGTACCAGACCTTCCAGTTCAGGTCCTGATCGGGCGGCGCATCGAACAGCTTCTCGATCCATGCCGAGAACAAGGCTTCGTTCGTGCTGTTCCAGTTATTGCGCGTCTGCCAGATGCTGCCCGCCGGAATTTTGAAAGGCTCGGGCTTGCGGGCGCCCACAGTGATGTCGCGGGTCACCGGGCCGCAATCGCCTGATTGACGTTCCAGCGTCGCGTGCCAGGTGCCGGCGGCTGGGGCCGCGACCTCGGCGAACCAGGAGTAAGGCGGACCTTCGTGCCGGTCGGTCGATTTGACCGCGACCTTTCCGTCCGGCGCGATCAGCGACAGGCTGCCCTCGACCGGCTTCTCGGCGATGACCATGACGCGCAACGGCGCGCCGGACCACGGCGCGAACGGCGATGGCAAGACGGTGACATCGGCGCAGGCGTTGGACGCCGCGGCAGCCGGGGCTATCTGGAAAAACCCGACTGCGATCAGCGAGATCGCCGTGGCAGCGGCGGCAAAGCGGCGCCCTGGAAGCATTCGGATATAAACCTTGCTAAAGTAGCTTGGAACTCATT